>JAAUYK010047412.1_pt1 | contig 10560 bp, 12 predicted proteins | sample 7278021 | NCBI WGS metagenome assembly JAAUYK01 (sample SAMN14350223, study PRJNA611818) | marine sediment metagenome | isolation source: surface marine sediment (1.8m) | place: French Polynesia: Moorea | collected 2018-08
AACAGCTGGATCTGGACGACCCCGATCCCGAGACGGCGGGGTTACCTGTGCTCATGGGAGGGCCGGTCGGACCCGAACGCGGATTCGTTCTGCACGCCCCGGTCGATCGCTACGAAAACACCCTGGCTGTCTCAGGCGACATCCACCTGACGCTGTCCCGGGACATCATTGATGAAATGGCTGCCGGCAGCGGGCCGCAACAGACGCTCGTGGCCCTTGGCTATGCCGGCTGGGAAGCCGGGCAGCTCGAGCAGGAAATGCTCGCGAATTCCTGGCTCACGGTGCCGGCGACGACCGACATCGTGTTCGACATGCCGTTCAACCAGCGCTGGATGTCGGCCGCCCAGACGCTGGGCATCGACATCAGCCAGATCTCCCCCGATGCCGGCCACGCCTGACAGCAGCCGCAGCACCCCGGAGACTATTCTCGCTTTCGATTTCGGCCTGCGGCGCATCGGCGTTGCTGTCGGCCAGTCCGTTACCTCATCGGCCAATCCACTCGGGGTAGTGACTAACGGCGAGAGCGGGCCCGACTTCGACGCCATCACCAGGCTTATCGACGAGTGGCGGCCATCGCGGCTCGTCGTCGGCATGCCGCTGCACGCCGATGGCGAACCCGGAGAAATGCAAGCGCATGTCGAGGATTTCGTGCGCGAGTTGTGGCGCTACCAGGTGGCCGTGGACACGGTCGACGAGCGCTATACCTCGATCGAAGCCGAGGAGGCATTGAAGCAGGCTCGGGCCTCCGGGACGCGCGGGCGCATCACTCGCGAATCGATCGACAGCGCGGCCGCAGTTTTCATCGCCGAACGGTTTCTAAAGGACCGCACGAACGTGTAGGATTGCGTCCCGATGCAAGCGATCGAAGCCTTCCCGACGACCGAAAACGTTGCCAACCTGCAGCTGGATAGCGACGGCAACCTCCGGCACCTGTTGACCCTCAAAGGCCTGGACAAGAATCTCCTGATCGACCTGCTCGACGACGCGCAAAAGTACGTGACGTCGCCCGGCGGGCCGACGGCCCGCAGCCAGTCGCTGGCTGGGCGCACGGTGGCCAACCTGTTCTTCGAGCCCAGCACGCGCACGCGCGCCTCGTTCGACCTTGCCGGAAAGCGGCTGGGCGCCGACGTACTGAACCTGGACGTCAATACCTCTTCGCGCAAGAAAGGCGAGAGCATTCTCGACATGATCTACACACTGCAGGCGATGCAGGTCGACGTGATGGTTGTGCGCGACGCCAGCGCGGGCGTGCCGGCCTATATCGCGCGGCACGTTACCGATCACGTCAGCATCCTCAATGCCGGTGAGGCCGAGATCTCGCACCCGACCCAGGGGCTGCTCGACATGCTCACGATTCGCCAGCGCAAAGGCAGTTTCGAGGGCCTGACCGTCGCGATTGTCGGCGACATCATGCATTCGCGCGTTGCCCGCTCGGCCGCTGAAGGCCTGCACACGCTTGGGGTTGGCGAGTTGCGCCTGATCTCGCCGCCGGCCCTGGCGCCGGATGCAGACGAGATGCCCTACGCGCAAATACTCGACAATCTCGACGACGGGCTGCGCGACGCCGACGTCGTTATGGCGCTGCGCATCCAGCGCGAACGCATCGGCAACCTCGACGGCATACCGGGCATTGAAGAGTACTTTGCCAACTACGGCGTAAGCGCCCAGCGCATGCAGGTGGCGAAACCCGATGCAATTGTGATGCATCCGGGACCGATGAATCGCGGCATCGAGATCGAATCGGCGCTGGCCGACAGCCAGGCATCCGCCATTACTCAGCAAGTTGCGAACGGTGTCGCCGTGCGCATGGCGGTGCTCGAACGAGTCTGCCAGTCGATGGGGCGGCATTGACTACAGCCGCGCAACAGCACGCCCAACGGAATCGCGGGACCCTGTTCGTCGAAGACGGCGAGCTGATCCGGACCAGCGAGTTCCCGGGCGACCAGTACATCCAGCGAATCCGCGCCCCAAAGTGCGCCGCAGCGGCCCGTGCCGGCAGCTTCGTGCACGTCAGCTGCGACGAGACCCTGCCGATGCGGCGGCCACTTTCGATCATGCGGGTCGGGGACGACTGGATCGAGGTTCTTTACAAGATAGTCGGCGAGGGGCTGCACCTGCTCGCCGGCAAGCGACCCGGCGACACGGTCAATGTGCTTGGCCCGATCGGCCAGCCATTTCGGCCCGACCCGGATCGCCCTAACTCGCTGCTGATTGGTGGTGGCGTCGGCATTCCACCGATGGTGTTCCTTGCCGAAGCGCTGCGCGACACGGCGGCACAACCGCTTGCCATCCTCGGATCGGAAATCCCCTTCCCGTTCGAGCTGCAGTCGTCGGGCATTGCGACACCCTGGGCCGGGGACGACATCGTCAGCACAATGCCCCTGCTCGAGGAGTGGGGCATACCGGCTCGCCTGACGAGCTTGTCCGGTTTCGACGGCTGCTACCGGGGCTTCGTGACCGACCTGGCCGAGTTGTGGCTGCAAAGCCTCGACGACTCCGCGAAGTCGAAGGTCGAGATCTTCACCTGCGGCCCGACGCCGATGCTCAAGGCCGTAGCAGCCCTGGCCGAACGCTTTGATGTGCCCTGCCAGGTATCACTGGAGGAATTTATGGCCTGCGCGGTCGGGGGCTGTGCCGGGTGCACGGTCGAGGTTACGACGCCCGACGGCCCGGCAATGAAACGCGTCTGCGTAGACGGTCCCGTCTTCGACGCGCGTACTGTGGTGTGGAGCTAACCGCCGAAGTTGATCTTTGCTTCGAGGTTCGACCGTGAATCGGCGTGCGACATCGCTTCCTCGAGCGTAATCCGCCCGGACTTGTAAAGCTCGAGCAACGCGTCGTCAAACGTCTGCATGCCCTGTTCGCCGCTGTCCTTGTGGGCGTCCTTGACCGCTGAAATGTCGCCCTTGAGCATCAGGTCCTTGATGTGCGGCGTGTTCAACATCAGCTCTACGGCGGCTACGAGCTTGCCTTGCCGCGAACGAACGAGGCGCTGAGAAAGAACTGCACGCATGTAATGCGCGAGGTCCATGAAGACCTGGCCGTGCTGCTCCTGGGGAAACATGTTGATAATGCGATCGAGCGTTTCCGACGCGTTGTTGGCGTGCAAGGTGCCGAGCACGAGGTGGCCCGTACCTGCCATGTCCAGAGCTGCCTGCATCGACTCGCGGTCGCGAATCTCGCCGATCTGGATGACGTCGGGCGCCGCGCGCATCGCGCTCTTCAGCGCGCGTCCGTAGGACTTGGTATCCAGCCCCACCTCGCGCTGATTAACGATCGACTTCTTGTTCGGGTGCAGGAACTCGATGGGGTCCTCCACCGTGATGATGTGTGACGACGTTTTCTCGTTGCGATGGTTGATCATCGCCGCCAGCGTCGTCGACTTGCCGCAACCCGTCGCGCCCACCATCAGGATCAGGCCGCGGCGCAGCATGACGAGATCCTTGAGCTGCCCGGGCATGTCGAGCTCGTCGAGTGTCGGCAGTTCCGAGGTAATGTAACGCAGCACCATCGCGACATTGCTGCGCTGATGGAAGACGTTTACACGGAAACGACCGAGCCCTGGTTCCGAGATCGCAAAGTCGACCTCGAGCTCACGACTGAAATCCTCGAGTTGCTCCTCGTTCATGAGTTCGAGCGCCGCCTGCTTGACCATCTTCGGCGTCATCTCGAGTTTGTTGACGGGCATGATTTTGCCGTCGATCTTGATCTTGGCGGGCGAGAATGGCGCGAAGAACAGGTCGGACGCCTTCTTCTCTACCATTAACTTGAATAACGGCTTTACGTTCATCCTCTACTCGTCCCTGACGCTCAGAAAGTCTGAGCCGTGTCCTCTTCCATGATGCGCAGGCTTTCCGATTGCTGGTCGGCAATCGCGGAGTCGCGCTTACTCTCGAGCTTGACGCGCAGGCGCAGCTCGTTCTTCGAATCGGCGTTACGCATCGCTTCTTCGTAGGAAATGATGCCCTGCTCGTACAGATCGAACAGTGCCTGGTCGAAGGTCTGCATGCCGAGGCGGGTCGACTTGGCCATGATCTCTTTGATCTGGCCGACCTCGCCCTTGAAGATGAGGTCCTGGATCAGCGGCGTATTGAGCATGATCTCCATCGCCGCGATGCGACCCACGCCACCCTCACGCGGAATCAGGCGCTGCGAGATGAACGCCTTGGTATTCAGCGACAGATCCATCAGCAATTGCTGGCGGCGTTCCTCGGGGAAGAAGTTGATGATGCGGTCGAGTGCCTGGTTGGCGCTGTTGGCGTGTAGCGTCGCGAGGCACAGGTGACCCGTCTCGGCGAACTGGATGCCATATTCCATCGTCGCACGATCGCGGATCTCGCCGATCAGGATGACGTCGGGCGCCTGGCGCAGCGTGTTCTTGAGAGCCGCGTGCCAGGTCTCGGTGTCCACGCCCACCTCGCGCTGCGTGATGACACAACCCCTATGCGGATGGACGTACTCTACCGGGTCCTCGATCGACACGATGTGGCCGCGGGAATTCTCGTTGCGATGGCCGATCATGGCGGCCAGCGTGGTCGACTTACCGGAGCCCGTGCCGCCGACGACGATACAAAGGCCGCGTTTGTTCATGACGACGTCTTTGAGAATCGGCGGCAGGTCGAGATCCTCGAGCGTCGGAATCTCGGTGGTAATCGTACGCAGCACGGCGCCGACCATACCCTGCTGGATGAACGCACTTACGCGGAAGCGGCCGATGCCCTGCGGCATGATGGCAAAGTTGCACTCCTTGGTCGCGTCGAATTCCTTGATCTGCTTGTCGTTCATGATGGCGCGGACCATGATCGCTGCCTGATCAGCTGTCAGCGGGTTGTCTGTCGCCTTGTGAATCGTCCCGTCAACCTTGATCGCGGGTGGAAAGCCGGCCGTGATGAACAGGTCCGAGCCTTCGCGCTCGACCATCTTGCGTAACAGGTTTTGCGTCAGTCGTACCGCTTGTTCGCGTTCCATGGTGCCTCTCTTCCTCCAGGGCCTGGCGGGTCCCTAGAAGTTCTCCTTCTGAACCGCCCGGAAGCGGGCCTCTTCCTTGTTGATCAGTCCCTTGGCCATCAGGTCCGCCAGGTTCTGGTCGAGCGTGTGCATGCCCGCCGCCTGGCCGGTCTGGATAGCCGAGTACATCTGCGCGATCTTGCCTTCGCGAATCAGGTTCCTGATTGCCGGCGTGCCGATCATGATCTCGTGCGCCGCGATTCGCCCGCCGCCGATCTTTTTCAACAGCGTCTGCGAGATGACGGCACGCAGCGACTCGGACAGCATTGCGCGAACCATTTCTTTCTCGGCAGCCGGGAACACGTCGACGACGCGGTCGATAGTCTTGGCGGCCGAACTCGTGTGCAGCGTGCCGAATACAAGGTGACCGGTCTCGGCTGCCGTCAGGGCGAGCCGGATCGTCTCGAGGTCACGCAGCTCGCCCACGAGGATGACGTCGGGGTCTTCACGAAGAGCCGAGCGCAACGCTTCGTTAAAGCCGAGCGTATCGCGATGGACTTCGCGCTGGTTGACCAGCGACTTCTTGGATTCGTGCACGAACTCGATCGGGTCCTCGATGGTCAGGATGTGATCGGGTTTGTTCTCGTTGATGTAGTCGACCATAGCCGCGAGGGTCGTACTCTTACCCGAGCCTGTCGGTCCGGTGACGAGCACGATGCCCCTGGGGTGCATCGAAACATCTTTGAAGATAGCCGGGGCGCCCAGGTCATCGAGCGTCAGGATCTCAGAGGGAATCGTACGAAAGACGGCAGCGGATCCGCGGTTCTGGTTGAACGCGTTAACGCGGAATCGGGCCAGCTTCGGGATCTCGAACGAAAAGTCGGTCTCGAGAAATTCTTCGTAGTCCTTGCGCTGCTTGTCATTCATGATGTCGTAGACCATGCTGTTGACATCTTTATGGGTCAGCGCAGGCATGTTGACCCGCTTGATGTCGCCATCAACGCGAATCATCGGGGGCACGCCACCGGACAGGTGGAGGTCGGAGGCATTGTTCTTTACCGTGAACGACAACAACTGAGCAACGTCGACGGCCATATTTCTCCCTCGATAAATGGTCGACCGGACTTACCATAACCCGGCCAGGAATTGGGCTTAGTATAGCGAAGCACCCGGAGCAAAACGTGATTAGAGTCACGGAAAACTTGCGAAAAATCCGCGATTTGCTGGCTGAAACTGCAGAGAATGCTGGGCGCAGCCGTGACAGCGTCAAATTGCTCGCTGTCAGCAAGAAACAGCCCATTTCGGCCATTGTCGAGGCAGCCTCCGCCGGACAGAGGGATTTTGGCGAAAACCAGGTCCAGGAGGGTATCGACAAGATCACAGAAATCGCCGATCCCGGGCTCACCTGGCACTTCATCGGCCACCTGCAAACCAACAAGACACGGCCGGTTGCCGAGCACTTTTCCTGGGTGCATTCCGTCGACCGGCTGAAGACGGCGCGCCGTCTCTCGGACCAGCGGCCTGAAGAACTCGGCGTCCTCAATGTCTGCATCCAGGTCAATGTCGACGAAGAAGCGAGCAAGTCCGGCGCTTCGTTCGACGAGGCTCGCGAACTCGCCGCGGCAATCGTCGAGCTGCCGCGGCTCAGGCTACGCGGCCTCATGTGCCTGCCCGCCATCCGCGACGACTTCGAGGCGCAGCGCGAACCGTTTCGCCGGCTGCGCGAGCTCGGCAACGATCTGCAAAGCGCTGGCATTCCGGTCGACACCCTGAGCATGGGCATGTCCGACGATTTCCGCGCGGCGATAGTCGAAGGCAGTACAATCGTGAGAATTGGCACGGCAGTCTTCGGACCGAGGTCCTGAAAGCAATGAGTTCTTACAAAGTGGGTTTCATCGGTGGCGGCAATATGGCCCGGGCGCTTGTCGGGGGTCTCGTTTCCAGCGGCTATCCGCCCGGCCTGCTACTGGTCGCCGACCCGGACGAGAAACGCCGCGCGATCCTCGAGCACGACCTGCCCGGTGTGACGATAACGTCCGACAACGACAGGGTCGCAACAGAGGCCGATTGCCTCGTCCTGGCGGTCAAGCCGCAGCTGATGCGCAGCGTGTGCGAGAGCCTGGCCACGGCCGTCCAGGCATCGCGGCCGCTGATCATCTCGGTGGCCGCCGGCACGCACAGCAGGGACATCGACGACTGGCTCGGCGCCGAGTTGCCCGTCGTCCGCGTCATGCCCAACCAGCCTGCGCTGCTGCTGGAAGGCGCATCCGGCATGTACGCCAACGAACTCACGACCAACCAGCAGCGCGACCGCGCCACGGAGATCATTTCCGCCGTCGGCAGCGTCGTCCATGTTCACGACGAGGACATGATCGATGCCGTGACGGCGATCTCGGGCACCGGCCCCGCCTACTTCTACCTGCTCATCGACATGCTGATCCAGTCGGCCGAAGAATTCGGCATAGAGCCGCAGGCGGCACACAAGCTGGTCATGGACACGGCGAAAGGCTCGGCCGCGCTGGCGGCTGTGAGCGGCGAGACCATGGAGGCAATGATTGAACATGTGCGGTCTCCCGGCGGAACGACGGCGGCAGCGTTCGAAGTTTTCGACGCCGAACAGGTCCGCGACGTTTTCGCACGTGCGTTTACGGCTGCACGCGACCGTTCCGTCGAGCTGGCTGAAGGAGACTCGTCATGATCGCCGCCCTGCGATTTATCATCGAGGCAGTAGCAAACGTCATTTTGCTGTTCATTCTGCTGCGCTTCTGGATGCCCTGGTTCCGCATCGATTTTCGCAACCCGATTTCCCAGGCCGTCCTCAGATTTACCGGGCCGTTGGTCATTCCTTTGCGCCGGGTGCTGCCGGCGATCCGACAATTCGATACGGCGACGTTTTTCGCCGCATTCGCGGTGCAGCTCGTCGCCTTGATGATTGTCATGTCCTTGCGCGGCTTCGGTTGGATCGAAGTACCCGGCATCTGGACCTTCCTCGCGCTTGTCACCCTCTTACGGCTCGCGATTCTGTCGTGCACGATGTTCCTGTTCATCATCTTTATCAGCATCGTGATCCGGCTGCTTGCGCCGCACAACCCGCATCCAATTGCGGCGCTGTTGCACAGCCTCGCGGACCCGATTCTGCGGCCCTTCCGCGGCCTGATCCCGCCAGTCGGCAACTTCGATCTTTCACCGATGATTCCGATAATCCTGTTGGGCGCGTTGCGCGTGCTGCTATTCAGCTGGATGCCAGCCGCAGCCTGATTGTCGCGGCCCGGTCGCGAAATGGTTTATAGTGATCGCCTCGGGGAGGGACAAGCATCATGATAATCAGAAAAACATTGATCGCCCTGTCATTGCTCGGGCTCGTCGCTGCGTGCGGCGGGCCGAACGAAACCGCCGAAGTTCCTGAGGCGGAGCCGGCAGGCGCCAGCAGCGCGGAAATCGGCGATCACGTCGTTCATTTCAGCGCGTTAACCACTGACCAGTTGCCACCGGAAGTCGCGAGGGCCTACAACATCGTACGCAGCCCGAATCGGGCCATGCTGAATGTCTCGGTGCTCAGGGCAGCCGACAATACAGCGGTGGAAGCAACCGTCTCGGTCAAGACCGTTAACCTGACCGGTCAATTGAAAAACGTAACGATGCGTCAGATCACCGAGCAGGAAGCGATCTACTACATCGGCGAGACGCCCGTGGCCAATCGGGAAACGTTGATATTCGATATCACCGTCATGCCTGACGGCGTCAACACGCCTTCGGAAGTTCGCTTCAAAAGGCAGTTCTACACCGATTGACTCATTGACGATTTGATCGACCCGAACGGGTGCTTACGTGCCCGTTCGGGTTGTGCTATCGTCGCGCTGCACTCGACGGGCTCTGCCCGTTTTTTTTGGGCGCGGGCTCTGCCCGCATTCGTTTTTTCAGGAGTTAATGTTCCATGGCAACGACCACCAAGAAGCCACCCACCAAGTCGGAAATTTACGCAAAGATCGTTGAGGACACCGGATTGACGCGCAAGGACGTCGCCGCGGTTTTCGATTCACTGAATGGCCAGATCAAGAAAAACCTTGGCGGTCGTGGCGGCCCAGGGCTGTTCACGGTACCGGGCCTGCTCAAGATGCGCGTCGTGAAAAAGAAGGCCACGAAGGCTCGCAAGGGCGTCAACCCGTTCACGGGTGAGGAAATGATGTTCAAGGCCAAGCCCGCATCCAAAGTCGTCAAGGTATCGCCCCTGAAGGGCCTCAAAGACATGGTCTAATCGGGTTCGACGAACTCCATTACAGTCTCGCGCAGTTCATGTAACCGGCCGTGAAAGAAATGCTCGGCCCCGGTCATGATCAGTAACTCAGGGCCGGGCGCGAGGCTGTCTACCCACTCCACCGTTTCATCAACCTCGACAAGTTCGTCCTCGTCACCCTGGATGATCAACCAGGGACAGTCGGGCTGGCCTTGCAGGTTGCCGGCAAATCGGTAAATTGCCGGCGCGACCGAAATCAGGCCAGCGACGGGCTGCTCGACGGCCGCCCTGACCGCGATCGCCGCACCAAACGAAAAACCCGCCAGCCACATAGGTACGTCCGGCTGCTGGTCCCGGATCCAGGCCATTGCGGCGAGCGCATCATCGAGTTCCCCAACACCTTCGTCGTACTCGCCTTCACTGTCTTCCGTGCCCCGGAAGTTGAATCGCAGAACAGCAAACCCCGAACGGACGAACGCGCGCGCCAGCGTGTGCGCCACCTTGTTGTGCATCGTGCCGCCGTGCTGTGGGTGCGGATGGCACACGACCGCTGTGCCGAGAATTTCGCCGTCGCTTGGAAATTCGAATATTGACTCGAGCTTCCCGGCCGGGCCCGGGATGAACAACCGCTGTGTGGTGGGAATCCCGTTCACATTTCAGACCAATAGGGTTGGCTTAAGTAGATGTTATTGCTGTAAAATTTTTGCATGAGCGAGAGAATTGATCTCGAAGCACGCTATTGTGCACAGAATTATCACCCTCTGCCCGTGGTTTTGACGCGTGCGGAGGGCGCCTCGGTCTGGGACGAAAACGGCAAAAAGTACCTGGACATGATGAGCGCCTATTCGGCCGTAAGCCACGGCCACGGCCACGAACGCCTGGTCGAGCTGGTCAAGGAACAGGTCGGTCGCCTCAACATCGTCTCCCGCGCCTTCTACACGGACAAGCTGGGCCCTTTCCTCGAAAAAGCCTGCACGCTGACGGGGCAGGACATGGCGCTGCCCATGAATACGGGTGCAGAAGCCGTCGAAACCGCGATCAAAGCCGCACGCAAGTGGGCCTACACGGTTAAAGGGGTGGCTACAGACCGCGCTGAGATCATCGCCTGCCGCGGCAATTTCCATGGCCGCACCACCACGGTCGTCGCGATGTCCGATCAGCCGCAGTACAAGGAGGGATTCGGCCCCTTCCCGCCGGGTTTTCTGCTGGTCGACTACGGCGATATCGACGCGCTGGAGGCAGCCATCACCGACAATACGGCGGCCTTCCTGGTCGAGCCTATCCAGGGCGAAGGCGGTATCGTCGTGCCCCCCGCGGGCTACCTCAAGGCTGCGGCCGCGCTGTGCCGGGAGCGCAATGTGCTTTTCATTGCGGACGAG
>JAAUYK010016971.1_pt1 | contig 10550 bp, 10 predicted proteins | sample 7278021 | NCBI WGS metagenome assembly JAAUYK01 (sample SAMN14350223, study PRJNA611818) | marine sediment metagenome | isolation source: surface marine sediment (1.8m) | place: French Polynesia: Moorea | collected 2018-08
CCGGCTAAAGTGGCCAATTCTAACCGCAATTTTGAACGACACCTTTGCCGGCTGCTCTAGCGTTTCGGGGCTCCGGCAAATTTAATAGCTCGATATTTCAGCCTAGCTGTATAACGGTGTCACAACGTGTCTTGAATTGTGAATGTGTGCGCTCGTGTCACACGCATATCGATCCGGCCTGTCTGTCCATTCGTCTGTCTAAATGTGTCGGTTCTCTTCCTTCCGCTGTTGTTGTCCTGCCTGCCTGTCGCTTCCTCGCTTCCCTTCCTTCCGAGGTCCAGTGCCTCCGTCATCCTTGTCAGCGTTGCACCGGCCAGCGGGTGGAAACCACGCCGCTGCGATATAGTCACCTCGTTTGGAGGACACCGTGTTGCGGCCGTCGGTCGGTCGGCAGGCAACGATGTGACGTACGCGTGCGCGTGCGGCCGCGGCGTCGAGTAAGAATCGTGTGACCGACCGGCCGATACGGCAACTGACTCCGCTCCGGGGCGGGGTTAATTGATTCGTTATGCGGGTAGTCATTACTGTTGGCGGAAGCGAAATCTGTGACAAACGATCGAAAATTTGTCCTCTCCAGTAGCTAGGGACAAAAGCAAAAAAAATCATAACTGCCCCCTGAAATTAGTACCCTCGTAACATCCCACGCTGTCGATATCAATACGTATTTAAATGCAACGCGAATTGCGAAAATGTCGAAGACCACATGTAAGCATAGCACGTGAATGAGAGTGTTTCATTTATGTACGCACATCGAGATGGTTTTGCTCCGGTTTTGTGTCATGGGCAAAATTTCACGGCCTCTCTGTGGGTGTCGGTCCTCGATATCAAGTATCGCTCGACCGAACGACCGACCGACCGCCGTATGCGGAAATACATTTGTCGCTATTATCGTCCGTCCTATCGCTGCGCGTGCATCATCGCCGCTCGATTGCTCGGTTGACGATTGGCATCGTGCCCGGCCATGGCACGTTCGCGTTCGTTCATCTGTAGTTAGTTGGCTGTAGGTCGACTCGGCGAGGGACGATGGCACTGAAGTCGGGGTCGAAGATACTACTTCAAATATGTATGTTTATTTCTTTTGCTGACGTGTCATTTCTCATCACATGTTTCTTTAATAATGCTAGGATAAGTTACTAATTCCTCCCCCCTGAGTGCATGGCGGCGTTGACGGACGGAGTGATGACCTTTTTTCCTAGCTGCCGACGACGATGGCACTTTGCTGTTGCCATACTTCCAACGATCGCCGTCCGTCCGCCCCGCGGCTTCATCGCGGCCGGCCGGCGGTGTTATTGCAGGGATGGCTTCGATTCAGGGACAGACTGACGGACGGTCGGACGGACGGACGGACGCGTCCGTATTACGCGTGATATGATGAACAGAAAAAAGGGAATCGTGATCATGCAGCCAGCGTTCGTTCGTTGCCGGCTGTAAACGGCTACAAGCGTAGATCGGATATCTCAACTACGTAGCATAAACCCTTGCGTGCATGCGTGCCTTGCCGGTCAATTACCGTGTTGCTAATGTTCTGCGTTTTTTGGTCGAATTAAGAGGTAGGGCGTAGTATAAGGCAATTTCCCCTTACGTGGCCGGCTGACTGACTACGTAACTTTTGCCGGCCTGTGGCTAATTTTCCCTGTAACGTACGTCCATGCAGCTAGGAGCACATGCGCGCTCGCTCGCTTCCTGGTTGACTGCTTGGCCATTCGGCGAGAGTCAGCGAGCAAGGTTCCGGGCGGTTTAATTTTCTAATTGACCGCAATTCCATCCAATTTGCCTTCGAGCTGAGGCCGGACCTAGAGCTATAGCCGATTCGAGGTTTGCCGAATATCGGATTATTGACGGTGAGCACGCCATAACGGTGCACGTTAATACGGGATAAGTGACAGTACATAGATGCCCACCCTGGTTGCGCTCTCTCTTGACGCCTTGCAGCTCGGACAAAGCGATGCGATTGCGATGCGATGATGACGACCGAGAGAACGCGAGATATCGCTTGCCTCCGTCGCATTGTCTGACAATAGCTAGACTGCATCATGAGTGCAGCTTTGCGCAGCCATCTCTACTAGACAGGTGTTGCCTTCCTGCCTTTCTTCATGCCTTTAGCCCGGAGGGCGTGAAAAAGACGGAAAAATTTCCGAGACCATTCATTCCTCTTTGCAGACCGGAAGGGGGTCTAAAAACTCCTCGGAGAAGAAGACTCCAGTGGCTGGCGCTATTTGTCATTCTTAGTTCCGCCGCCGTTCCGAAACTCCAAAAATGGCATATGCGAGAGCGAGCGGGCGACATGCCCCCGAGCAGTCGCGAGCAGTTGGAGAGTTCGCCTCTGGAGAGAGAGAAAGACGTTATGATTGTTAGTTGTTAGCTCCCTCTCCTCTCTCTCTCCCCCTTTTTCCTCTTCTCCATCTCTGTCTGTCTCTCGCCCTGGGACTACTAGATCTGCTGCAGCCATGGGCTTAAATTTTCAAATGGAGTAATTGGAGGACGTAGCGGCAAAGAGGAAAATCCTAACTTGCTCATTCGGCCTGAGGCCGTCAATTCGACCGGCCGACCGACCGGCCGGCCCGGCTGACCAATTTGCGCACATGCTTATAAGGAGCCAGAACGTGTCGACGGCGAACTATGAAGATTGCTCCTCACAGGTCAGGATATCGCACTTTACGAAGCAGCAGATCTATAATTATTTGCCCCACGGACATTCAGAAAGTGCACATTCACGTATCGCCGACGGTCTATTGCATGTTGGTCTCTTTCCTGCACATTACTGCGTTTTTATCGTCCGTCCTGGCTGCACGCACGCCCTCCTACTCGCACTCTCTTTCTCTCTCCGCATACTCCAACCGTCCGTTCGCTTATCTCACCTCGTATCTTAATTGTGCCCCGGGCCATTAGCGAACCAGGGAGGAGAATAATTCAAACGGCCGGCCATCCCTGGTTGCAGATACGAATGGCTACCTGTCTGTAAACACGATGCCGGCGATAACTCACGGCAGCAGTTCGTCCGAATGCCCTTGCCCCTAACTGCTTCACTTATCTTGTCCTCTGCCCGGCCCTAGTGAGAGCGAGCGAGCGGGCGAGCGAGAGGGGCAAGTAGGTGATTACCTACTGGGGCGAATCTGGTTCTTCGAGGCCGGAGGCGGGCAAAAAGGCAAAACGGGTAGCACGTACATGTGCCCCCATTTTTGGCACTCGATCTTCGTCAAGCGCCCTAAAACTTGATGGCCAATCCGTTTAATTGTTTTTGGAGATCGGGCGAAAAGGAAAACCGAGCTGGAAACGGGAACTTCCGACGGACGGCGCTGACTAAAGTGCGCCGCCGCCACCGCCTCTGCCTTTATTCACGCAATTTGACCGCGAGCCAAACGAACGAGTTCGGAGCGAGTAGCTAGCTGCGACCAACGTGCCGATCATGCGAGCATGAATTGCCCTATACGAGCGTACACGCTGAACATTTGCATGGCAACGGACGGAAAGAACTCGAGCCATGGGCCTAGCTGCATGCGGAGTCAGAAATAAATCCCGTTCGCTTTGTTCGGCCGATCGATCGAGGAGAGTCAATTTATTCAATTCCCATCTCGTGTAATTAGTCTCTATCGCGACCCTGATCGACGGACGCTCCCAAACCAAAAGGGACGAACAATCGAAGCGTCGGTCGGATTTCAAGGTCAAATTGTCATTATCAAATGTTGTCAAAGCCACAGGCAACGTTCGACCGACCGACCTGATCACGGACGGACGGAACGGCATCTGGTTGCGAGCAGTCAGTCAGTCAGTTATATACGTAGAAGCGCTTTAGTTGTTGGTCGCACGCAGCTGGCTGCATTGAGCGAGCGAGAGGAGAGTCCGTCCGCGATGATCATTCGACCCGACATGGGTTCGCTCGCTCGCTCGCTTGCTCTCTCATTCGAGCTATAGCGGCCACGATGGACCCAGGCTTATCATAAAACAGGTCGCCGCGCCGGCCGGCGGAGAGCTCCACTTCGTTCGATCGCTATAGCCAGCCAGCACACCTTGCTTGCTTTTCTGCGCGGAATGTCAGCAAGTGAAGTGACACAGAGTACGAAATCAGCTGCTGGATTTTGTGCGAATGTCTTCTTTTACGTTATATGTTGTGTTGCTTAATTGTCTAATTTAGATTGAGGCATGGAAACGCTGCCCAATTCCGGTTATTGGGCCGACCGGACGCGGACGCCCTTTGCGTACATGAAATAGTCTCCTGGTCTGTAATTGGCCCGACCGACCGACCGACCGTCCAAACAGGATTCTATATCCCGCTCTCTGCATATTTGGATGCTCGAGGGCCAATCGGGCCATCGGGCAGGCAGGCAGGTATAGAGATTAAAAGTCCGCCGCCGAAAACGGCAGCGCGACTGGAAAATTATTTGCGCATAGCGTGATGGGAGAGTTACAGCAGGAGCGACAAACGCTGATCCTGTCAATCCTTGTTGGCTGTTTTCCGGAAAAATTCTCTGCTGTTCCCTCACTGCTTTTAGGTAATTGCAACATGTCCTTAAAAATGTCCCCCCTGGGTCGAGCGAGCGAATCTCCTCTCGGCGCCCGAATGATGATGATGACGTTGCCCGAAAAGACAGTCGGTCGGTCGGGTCGGCCGGTCGGTCGGATCATCCCGCCAGCCAGCCAGACGGCCTATAGAGGAGCTACGTAGCCAGGCTCTATTCAAATGTAATAATCCATTGAGAGGCCATTTTTTACCCCTTTTGATGATTGCTACCGCTGCCCTGGCCCCGCCGGCTGGCCGGCCGGATAACAGCGGGTATTGAGCGAATAGCCGGGGAAGTGCGTGACCGCTGCTGGCTGGGGCAATCACAGAAGATGCGCCATACTTTCATGGCTTGGCATATGTGCGTACACATACGTACAATCGAGTCTCGGGAATATTTTACGATGTCGACGTTGATCAGTGAGAACGGCGCCGGCAATTAAAGCTTCACGCAGGAGGTGGAAAAAGCGCCGTAAATCAAGCGTCCGACGACATTCAAGCGACAGGTCATCGGTCCAGTCGTTCTCACACAACTCACGACTTGCCCAAGTGTTAATTGCCGGCACCTCTCTCTCTCTCTCTCTCTAGTGTATAGTACGTCTGGCAGTAGGGGCGTAGAGTTTTCTCCTCTTTCATTACACCTCCTCCAAGACCGATGCATCAAACCAGAGAAAATGTCGCCGCGGAGGGGAAAACTTTCGTTGAATCGACGTAGCTGCAGTTAGAGCCGGCCGGCCGCGGCGCCACCAATTTATCTCGTGCGCGCGGTTGAAAATGTCAGAAGGAGGGAGGAGGCAGGGAGGGAGACAGACTCCTTTCGTGGAAGGTCCAACAAAGCCTATAGTATGGCTCTGACTCTCCGTTCGCGTCCGTTCGTTCGTTCGCGCGTGCACTTATCTGACCTTAGCCGTCCGGCCTCCAGCATTTAAGGCAGATTTAATCAACAAAGCAAGTTGCAGAGTCACCGCGATGCGCGCCCCCACTAGCTAGCTAGCTGCCCGCTCGCTGAAAAGGACGGCGGGCCGCGCCGGACGGGTCCACGTTACGTACTTAAGTGACGGGTCATATTCTGAAGGTTGGGACGGTCGAAGCTAGCTAGGGAACGCTCTCCCTCCCTTCCCTCCATATCTGCCGTCATCGCGTCACTCAGATTTGTTTAGCAGTCGCCGTCGCCGTTCGTTGAAGTCCCCCGGTCGACCGATGGCCGGTCACAACAGGCAGAAGTGAAACGTCATCGGGTATTTCGCCGGCTACTGCTCGCTTCCATCGCCCATCGCAGAAATATGGGGAGAGGAAAGGAGGAGGAGTGGCTTGAAGAGGAGACGAGTCGACCTGACTGCTGCCTGGGGACGATCTTATCAAATGTCGCCTCCACTCTGTGGTCCTTAGATATTGTAGCATGCATGTAGTACGTACAATTCGTTTTGGGGGTTTAAGACTTAAATCTATAGTAATTCCAAGAATAATCGTGATCAATTGTAATATTGGCGAGAAAACTTATACGAATATGCACGTGCTCACCTTGGAGGTGCGCACATAGTAGTTGAAGGTGAGGTCCATTCGGCGACCGACCGACTGTCCGACGCACGTCGTAATATTCCAAGATAAGGTCTGACTTCTCTTTTTTACCGCACCTCAAGTGGGTCGGCTGGCCGGTCGGCCACTATCTGCCTCTTTCTTATTCGTCTATTAAAGTGTCGTCAGACGGACGGACGGACGGACTATGTAGCTACTGCTCTTGTTGAGTGCTTCTGGCATTGGACCAGCCAGACCCGTAAGAGCAGCCGCAGGTAGGTCGCTGGCTCTCCTATAAGACAGACTACGTGGATGGCAAATTGTCACCGCCGGCCCAACGAACCCCCAGCCTATTTGGCGTTTAATTTCGGACCCACATCCATCGCATTTGCTGTTGACAGACCGTGCAAGAAGGTGAGCTAGGGTGGACATTTGCTCACTCCTCAATTAATTATTGACTGTAATGCCAATTCACAACTCGACCCCTGTAGAGCAACTAAAATACCCATATAGGTAGTTCAAGATTGGACATTGCGTACGCTGTCCAATTGATCCAATTGAACGGAAGGACCCTGTGGCGGCAAATCCAGCTGGCCGGCCGAACCGCTCGCTATAGTTGCTTTTATTGGCCTCGCGTAGCTGCTGTACTAGTATGCCAGCCACTGCAAATCTTCTTATGTTGGCCGGCCGACCGCTAGCCACTTTAGTGCCTCCGGGTCACATTGCCGGCCTCATTCTCTCGCTTGCCCTTGTTCCCGACCGAGCGACCGGCCGCGCCCGGGCACGGCCAGCTAAGTAGGCTTTTAATGAGTCCGGCCGTCCGACCGTCCGCGTCCGTTCGAATGCCTCTGCGAGTAATAAAACCCGCAGGACGGACGGACGGACGGACGAATTCCACGACCTCAGAGCTGCTGCTGCTCTGGACAGAATTGGCGACACCCGAAACCCTAGATGCCATAATTGCCCCGCGACCGCACCAGCTGATTTTAGGCGGCCGGGCGCGTTTTCCAAGAATGCACCAGCAGCCAGGGGCTGGGATTCGGCACCGGGCGCACGATTTTATCCTCACTCGCTGCAATTGCCTCGCCGTCCGTCCGGGCCGGTTGTAAGATCGAGCTTTCTAGACGATTAAGTATTTAGTGTGTGGATTTCTCCCGAGTAACGGACTGGCTCGCTTCCTCGCTCGCTCGCTCGCTGCATGCATGTCCGTCCATCCGGCTATGCAAGTAAGTCGTGACGAAATGCAACGCTTGTGCTCTGGAATCGAGACCATTTGGGTCATTTTCTCGTGAGGCTGGCTTCTGCAGCTAGCTCGATCTCCTCTCCTCCTCCCAGCTCCGACCGACTGACTGTTGTCTAGCTGCCAGCTATGCGAGGGAATCTCGAGCTACGTACACTTTCCACCATCTGTTGCATGAAAACCCATTTTCACCGCCAGGGTAACTAACAGCAGCCAAGCCAGCCAGGCGGTGCTGACTTCTTTTGTGCCGCGACCGACTTTAAAGCCGCGGACCAACCCCAGCGAGCGATTTCCCGGCCACAACTCTTTTCTCTCGATCTCCGAATTAGAGTTCATTTAGCTCGTCCGGCCTTCCGCGTCCGTTCGAGTTACGACGCGGTCAACTCTCACACGTAGAAGGAAGGAAGGCTCAGCCTGCCAATGGATGCACTTCTGTAGTAAAGTTATCACTCACTCTAGCTGCGGACGGACGGACGGATGGACGAACGGCAAAAGTGCATGGGTCAATCTAACGGTGCCGCCGCCAGCCAGCCAGCCAGCTACCTGCTCGTTTAGAGAGTCTCTTCAGGGCAGTATAATTGAGCAATTAATTGCAGAGTCTTGGGAGCCGCCGCCAGGCCGTTCCAACAGTGAGTCAGTCGGTGTCGGGGTCGATTAAGGGCAGTTTTGCTCTTTGCCGCGTCATTGCAATCCCACCCGCCGCCTAATGTTTTCATGTTCCGCTGCGGACGGACGTGTCAGTGTCAGTGTACTATAGGAGGAGGCTAGTAGTTGAGGTCATCAAACCATTAGGGACAATTATTCTTTGGTTGGCAGGAAAAGGGCGCGCGGATGGCAGCTGGCAACCCGGATGGAAAAAGAGGCGTTGTTCATTTTTGTCGCCCTCCGTCCGTCCGTCCGGTAATAACACCGACCAACCAACGCAACGTGTGTAGTAAAACGCGGGTAGGTCAACCAACGCCTAACCTTCGAACCAGTCGCGGTTGGTCATACGCTGGATTATTGCGGGGCCGCCGCTGCGAAGGCCAACAGCAGACAGACGCAGAATGTTCCAATTCTAAGTGGAATAATTCTCTCTCTTGGTGTACGTGTAGCAGATCGTCCGGCGGCGTGATGGCCTCTCGCTATTCGATCAGGCATGATGGTAAAAGTCGTGACCCAAGCAACTGATGTTTATAGTAGCCCGGCCGGCAGCAGGTAGCTCATGGCCGCCGGCCGGCCGGCCGTACGTGATGATGGCCAATTCCACACGTTCGATCGTCCGAACGTACGCGCAGTACGTTTGTCCTCCACTTAAGGGTAGTTTATGTCGGACAAATTTTTTAATGAATAATCCTAGATCTGCCACCCCTGGCCAGTGCGTTCCATCATCAGCATCTCAAGCAACAAATTATGTCGTTATTTCTTCGGCCAGGCAGGTCGCCCCGGGGCCAAGCCAGCTTCGTGAGTGACTGGCCGTCCGTCCGTCCGTCCATCCAATTCCAAATGAAGCGACAGCAGCAGAGGCAGATTCGCGAAATGTCATGAGCCAACAGGTAGCGTGGAGAAAGGGAGGGGAGACCTCGCTCGCTCACTCGGAGAAACATCTGACAACGAGCGACCGTCGACGCATGCAACAGTTGCTTGTTTGGTTGGAGAGGAGGGGAAGGAGCTGGCTAAGCTACTGACGGCATCACAAATCTAGGCAACTGACCGACCGACCGACCGATCGACCGCCGCGACCGTCGGGATGCATTTGAGCAGATCGGCCGGGACAATTACTGTCACTGCTGACGTCTCCTCTCCCCTCTTGCCTAGCTGCTATCGAATGCCACATGACCGACCCACGAGGTGAAACGATCCAATACGTCGTCCGACCGTCCGCGTCCGTCTAGCAGAAGTGAAAACCTCCGACCGTCCGTCATCTCGCGTATGACGGCTACCAGCCGGCCGTCGCAATCAATTGAGCTGTTGGATTCACGACTTGGGCATTCAGCCGCAGCCAGCGCGCTTTGCTTTTTTGGCCAACTGGCTCCACTTTTACTCCTCGAGGGTCGTTCTGTTCTCCGAGGTGACGAAGGGCTCGCATAGCTATAGCCTCCACCTTCTCCTTCTCCTCTGCCCACTTGGAACATGCCGTTAACAATGACGGAGGGCAGAGAAATTGTGACCCGCGGACGAAACAGTTACTCACGCGCTGTGGCCGCTCCAAGAGAGAACGAAGGAAAGAGCGGCCGGCCGGCCCGAGCGGCTGACGTGCGCCGCCGCCGGTCGGTCCGCTACCGCTCGCTCGCTCGCTCGCTCCTATGATACGGGACCTGGGTGAGTCCAGCTAAGCCTCCTCGCTATACCTAGCTCGAAGCAAGGAGAAAATTTCTAATTCATTAAGGCCGGCTGGCTGGCTTTTTCTTCCTGCTGGCTGCCGAGGCCATTTTTCGTCCGTTCGCGTCCGGGCAGCCCAACGCAACGGCATACCCGATTTAGCGAGCAACAGATGTCGGCTGCCTGGCTGACCCTAGTTAACAATGTACTCAACAGAATGGTCTGGCTAGCTAGCTGTCCATGCAGAGCTCTTTATCATCGCGCACATAAATTAGTTGTGGGGCCGATGGCATCGGGATCGTATCACGTTTTAGCCGCATTCCCGCGGCGGATCTACGATGCCGGCTGCTGCCATGGAAGCCCTCGGTCGTGTCGGAACGCCGATTGAGAGGAATTGAGATTTGAGGTCATTTTGGAAAATTGCCTCGCCCCAGCTACCTGATGGATATCTTTCAGTTAGCATGTCATAAGACGCCGCCGCGATGACAGCTTGACCTTTCGGCTACTGCATCGTTAGCGCAGCGAAAGGGCGTGGCGCGCAATTAACTGCTGCTGAATGCAGTTAGAAGAAACTGGATTTTCTTCAAGTTGCTTAAGTGTGAATGTTCTAACACGACGGCATGAGGTGTCACCTGTGGCAGGTCGGCCGGCGATTGTGGTGCTTCTGCTTATTGCCTTTCAGCGGACACCAAATCCCAAGCGATGACTCTTCTCTCACCCATTAAACTGCCGGTCGATAGCTTGAATTGCCCCGACGCGACGGCAGATACCGTCTTTCGATCCATCCTCACCGCCAGAAGGGATCAATCAATGGTTTAAGATATTTCGTCAAAAGAAGCCGCCCTTGTAACAGCTTGACCGGCGACGACCTGACGTCAGACAGGCAGGTAGCTTCCAGCTAAAGAGGAGAGAGAAGCCAGCCGGAGGATTTACACAAGAATCGATCGAGGGAGGGATATGCGCATCGCCCGGCCGCGCCGGCTGACTACCGATCAG
>JAAUYK010102652.1_pt1 | contig 10550 bp, 5 predicted proteins | sample 7278021 | NCBI WGS metagenome assembly JAAUYK01 (sample SAMN14350223, study PRJNA611818) | marine sediment metagenome | isolation source: surface marine sediment (1.8m) | place: French Polynesia: Moorea | collected 2018-08
CCCTGCTGCTGCTGGTGCCTCTTCCTCCGGTAGACAAAGCACCTGTACCTGGACTCGTCAGTGTAGACGTGGCTGTGGTTCATGAGGGAGACGAGGTAGCGAGAGGAGCCCTCCTTCCATGTGGCCAGGCAGGACATCTCCTCGGCTAGAGAGAACAGGAAATAGTGTGATCTGGCTGCTAGTATCTGGCTAGCTGAGCTGGTCCTGCAAGTAATATCCCTCTCTCCGCATGCACTGGCTGTGTACGTGTACTTATAGGACCCCATTCGTCCGTTCCTCGCCTGCCATGCCAGCCAGTCAGCCAGCCAGCAATGCCTCGATCGTCTGTCTGGCAAGCTTGATCAGTCTCTCCTTTTTCCGAGCTCCGTCCCAGACACCGCACGCACGCACGACCTTCTCTCCTTCCTTCCGTCCATTGGGACGAGATCAATAATACATTGGAAGGGGAGGAAGAGGCATTGAAGCCGGAGGTCGGATTCGGAGATGACCGATCGAACGGAGGCAGTGCCTATACACCACGTACACGAAGCTAGCCAAACCACTCTCCATGAACGCAAGACCGAAAAATTTAGGGTTCATTGTATCATCGATCAGTTGAATTTTCCAATCAGACCCAAGTACTATATCGATTAATTGTCCATTCTTACTCTAATCTACGTAGGTTCAGCTCTACGCGTAGTCGAAACTCTGATCTGGCAGTCAAGAGCGGCAATCTGGCGCTATAGTATAAGATCCTTAGGTGGGCATGTACGCCCTTCGAGTACGCTCTTTGCTTCATTCCCTGAGGAGAGGGAGGATGGAAGCGTGTTTTGCCAAGAGGAGAAATCGATCCTTCAAACGATGGTCCGTCCGTCCACCACTTCCACTATCTGCGCCCATCCATTGGAGTGAGGCGCGTATCTACGGACAGACGTGAACGCGGGGCAGATTTGCCACTTAACTCGAGAGGGAGAGAGCGAGCGGGCGACAGTCCGACCGTCTGGCTGACCGCATCTATTTGTCGTGCGTATATCTGAAGTCGAGAACTGGCCACGCACGAGCTGGAGAAGGAGAAAAGGAAGTTTTACGGCCTAAAAGCCATTGTCAATCGATTCTCTCCGGGCCATCCGTCTTATCGCCAGCACGCAACGGACGGCAGACAGGAGCTGCTAGCTAGATATGAGACCTTGGTCATTCGAATTCAAGTCTTTCCTAGTGCCCTCATCCATTCGCCTAACCTTCTTCGGAATACGATCGATATACTGTACTCGATGCACGGAAAATAGGCGGTCGAAGAAATCTTACATCATGCTAATCACATGCTCCCAAAGAGCTTCAAGTACACACTACGCACATCATTTACGAGTAGCTATACTAGTGAGTCTTCATCGCATACTCAATGCGCATGCAAATTATCGGCGGTGCCTATTCGCGCCCACTGAATGAGCCTCGCTCGTCTATTGAAGGAGCGAATAGGAAGAAGTGAGGAGGAAGATAGAGAGCTGTCGGTTGGATGCGCGCCCATCCGCTGATCGCGCCGCAACGCACATCTCCCTTGTTTGCTATTCACGCCTGCCTAGATGCTGCTCCGATGCCTCCCTCCCTCTCGCACTTGCGAAACTCGACTTGCTCCCCCGGCCATGGCTACTCAACCGAACTCCCAGCATAGTATAACTGAAGAAGAAGTTGGCCAAGGACGGAAGAGGGCGGGCGGGCGCGGGCGTTCAATGAGGCGGCAGATGCTTTGAGCGGGGCACAAAATGGAGACGTCAAAATGGGGTCCGAACGACCGATGGATTTGAAAAGGCCGGTCGCGGCCCGCCGGATCGAGTAGCCCTATTTTCTCCTAAATTGCTCACGCTCTATAAAGTCGCCGGCGGGCGGCGGAGCGATAGATCGCGGCCTGGAAGCGAGAAAAATTCCCGATCGGTCGATATTGCCTGGCGACGAGGAGCTAATGGGCTACGCACGACAGAAATGTGATCGCCGATATAAAGACTACTATGTGGCACTTTATGAGCCCGTAAGCGTCGATTATGCCGGGGCAACAATTAGTTGGTATTGGATGGTGGATATACCGGCGTTATTGCCATATCCTGGCAACAGGTGATTAATATTCCTTAACGCCACAAGCCCCGAATGCTTTCCGCTGTGAGTGAGCGAGGAAATCGAATTATGGCGCAAGAAAGCAGGAAGGAAGCTAGCTAGCTACTTGCTGGTGTTGGCGTTGGCGTTGCCGCAGCAACATCGTCGTCGTCGTCATATCTCCTCTAGCTCTCCCTGCCTCCCTCTCCCTCTCTCTTCCTTCTCTCTGAGGAAAATCAATTGTTATGCGTGGCGCCTCACACACATGGAGCTAGCTAGCTAGCTAGGCCATATATTGATTCTGACGGCTCCTCGCTCATCTGAACAAAGATGACGCCTGGCCTGGCTAGATCTGTGCCATCTGCAGTCAGTCAGTCAAACGCAGAAAGACCCGAGTAACAGTTCTGTCAGGCTGTGTATTATTCTTAAGACACTCACTTGCAACTTCGGATCCTCCGACGTCCAGGCAGGCTTGGTACTTGAGTTTCATCTTCTTGTGGTCACTGCAGGAGTCAAGGTAGGACAGAGGGTAGTCGCAGACCTGGCCTCTGCCTCCCTTGGAGTAGCTGAAGGAGAAGGGTCCGCGGAAGGGACACTTGACCAGGTCGCCACCCTTCCTGAACATGGTGTAGAGCGGGGCGTCCCCGGCGATGGTGTTGCACAGAGACTCCATGGTGTCTATACTCTCCTCACAGTAACCTGAATGGGAGAAGAAACGTCATTGTGCGGCCGCCAGCAGTCAGTCAGGCCATTCTCGCTGCTGGATTCTAGCTCTGGCGAAATGGGGGCATTGCGCAGTCATGAATACTGAATTTGAAGCGCTCTCTCTCTCTTCCTCCATTGCGGCGACGGAGGGGGAGGAGGAGGACAGGACACAGCGCGCGGCGACGACGGGAGACAGCTATAGCCGGGCACGTTACGGGAGTTAGGGAGCCATTCACATTATACAGGAGAATTGTAAACTCACTTTCTTTGTACTGTAGCACGTTGAAATGCTTCTCGTAAATCATCATGCAGCGGTAGCAGGTCTCGTAGGAGTCGCTGAAAAATGGAAAGAGAGGGAGAAGAGTCATAAATTGTAGGCGCGCATAGCATGGCATGGCATGGCATGGGAGGGCCGGAGGGGAGCTGCATGAGCGTACAGTACGTTCCGCACAGAAGCTGTCGCGACACTTGCTGCTGCGACGTACGAACGGATAACGAATTTGCGGCTTGAAGGTCGACCCAGTGAAGCTCTCTTGGGACTGAAGGGAACGGGAACAGTTTTGGGGTCTCCCCAGCCAGCTCTCTTGAGCGTATCTCGAACGGCGAACGTCTCACTCAGCTGGACGGACGCGGACGGATGATAAGAGGAATGCATGTAGTTGGAAAGCGTAGAGTGGGTGTAGGCCGGCCGATTATAGCAGCGGGCGTAGGATCATTCTTTACTGCTTGGTCGTTCTCATTTTTCATTTCGGCCTTTAGCGCAAGGCCAGAACATGGAAGATAAGTGGGGAGAAGAGAGAGAGAGAGCTAGGAAGGAGGGATAGAGCCAGAGCATCGTTGCCGCCTCCGTTATCGAAGTTTTTGCCTCTCCCTCCTCTCCTCTCGTCTTCCCGGTAGTGTAGTAGTAGTAGTAACACGGGAAGGAGAGAGTCCAGCTAGCTAGCTATACGGGAATCGGAAAACGCTGACGAGATGTCTGCCTGCATGCCCGCTGCCGTCTAGCTCACGTGGATACTTTCGAGTACGCGAGCAGATACGCTATATATGTGCGGAAGCGATCAATTCTGCTGTTCCGAATTCCGCCGATATTTATATTTCTCGCCATCAGAAGCACCTGCATGGCTCTTTAGCAGCGTTCGCCTGACCAGACCCAATAAATAAGCCGCGCCGCTATAGTGATGCCTGTTCGTACGTAGAGAGTGCTGCATGGAGCTAGCTTGGACGGCGGCAAGGCTAACTAGTCGTCCAGCAGGGCCTATATTTCTTGTCGACACATCTGGAAGTGGCAATTTCCGGATCTTATACGAGCTCGTTCGCTCGCCCGCTCGCTGCGTCTATACGTACGTATACCTGAGTACGTAAAAGCAGCAACGCATTAAGAGCGAGCTGCTTCAGAGAACTCTGCATCGGCGACGAAAGGAGTAGCAGCTCTCACTCTCTGATGGTGATCAGCTAAATGGGTCGTGTGATTAAGACGAGATCGAGCTCTTGGGAGAGAAAATAAAGAAAGGATGCGAGAGGAGATGGGCATGTTGAAAGTACAGTAAGTGCAGTTTCATGAATGCAACTATCCCAAAACGACAATTTGAAAATATCCTAAGCGGCCTCATCCGTGCGACGGCATCATGCAGCTAGCTATAGACGAGCTTGTAGAGAAATAAATCTTCGTGGCCGGGACGGACGGAGGCGCGCTTACGCTATTGCTACGTGCCCCGGCCACGCCGCAGACAGACAGACAGAGAGAGCTAGAGACGGCGAGAGGGAGAAATATCGCTCGTATATTTCCCGCATGTTTTATTGCCGTCATCGGAAGGAGCAAAGAAAGGATTCCCGGCCCGTTCTTACACGTAGGCACGATTGTGATTCACGGCCGGCGAACGGTCAGATATGTCATATCTACGCTACAACCGATCGAGCAAGCTATAATTTTAGAGGTGCTTGAAAAGACATTAAAAGCGTTATAGTCTGAACTTTAGGCTAAAGAGACTCAAGATTTCGTTTCACATGGCGGCGCAGTGTGAAGCCTAAATACCCTTTTTATTCTTTACTGTGTAAGCGACGCGACTGCAGCGCATTTTTCATGTCGCCAACGAGAGATTAATGCCTCCTCCTTCGTATCGCTTTCCTCATGCGCCTGATTGCGATGGGACCAGCGGGACGCTCGTCCGGCCACGGCCGCGCCACAGTTAGAGAAAAGAACGAAAGAAGAAGGAACTCGCTGTATGGGTCATTGCTTCCATGGTAGGGGCGAAAGCTCATGTACGTAGTTCGAAATCATTCAAGTTTTGGCCTTAGGCAAGCTTAATTTCCCTGTATTAAATATGAAATCGTTTTAGATACCCTGACCCTAAGCGTCTTCTTCAGTACTAAAGAACACAGCCTCGCTCGCCATCCTCCTCCCGCTGTGAGCGAATAATGGTTGTTGCATACAACATACTCCTTTTCAGGCCATTGCCTAGCCAGCTTGGTTACGAACTCTAGACCGCCTATTCATCACGCCCGACGCACTTTTTGTGACGATACTTTCCGAGCGTTATAAATGCGCCGATGTCAGATCTGTTCTGTACGCACGACCGGAAATGTCTCATAGAACGAGCGTGACAGAGAATTTCTGGGAATACACGAAACATGATTGCGTTCCCCTAATTGGTACCTTTATGCAAAGAGCTAAATTTGTACTACACGATATTATCGGTTTGTCGTAAAGTGCACGGATCCGTGGAAAAGGCGGTGACTCAGAGTGCGTGCGGTTTGCGAAGGCGACTATTTTAATGTGTCTGAATAGGGGGCTCCGGTTTTTCGCACAATATCCGCCGGTCTCGCGTGATCCGCTTCAAAGCCACCAGTTTGCGGGGCTTTTTTTGCGTGCGCCTCCGAAATTAGCTATTCGCCCGCTCTCAATCCTCTTCTCAGACCCGTCCCTCAAAACGAGAGTGGGGAGGGAGGGAGGGAGAGACAGGAAGGGGGAGGGGCCGAACATGAGCAATGCATGTTCCAACGAACTAACAACGGCCCCACAGACAGGCAGAAATAGCATCCAACATTTTTTGCTCCTATAGCTTCCAATCTGTTCTACAAGTAGCCGTGCGATCGAGCGGCCTAAATTGCAGTGTCATTGACAATTCTAAGGCCTTTGTTCCTTCTGATATCGACATATGAACGCCGCGCTGTACGCAGCTGGATACAGCTCTAAGGATCCATTGTGAGGCACGACCATGGCAGCAGCAGCAGCAGCAAATGAGCGAACTACAAAAGATACGTTTTCTTTTCCCCCGCGTAACGGTCTAGCTCCCCAGAGTGAAAAGGAGGCCGCGAGAGATATGCCCAGCCTACCGACCTACGTTCATTTATTTCCTTCTTCTTCTTCTTCTTCACATGAGACGCGGAAGAATCCGGTTTCTCCTCCTCCTCCTTCGTTCATTTCCTCCTTCCAGCTCCTCTCGAAACGACGACAAGATCCTATTTCTGATTGCCACACTGCTGCCACAGCTACTCAGAAAAGGACGACAAAAAAGTCGGGGAGCTGGAGGAACCATTAGGACGGATGCCGGACCCACAATCTCAGAGCGAATTCTATTTTGTACTACGAACATAGCGGCTGAAGGAGTTGTGAAAGAAATGTCGCGCTCTGAACTTTGCGTTTCACACAATTCGCGTTTTTGCCTCCCGCCCTTTTATCCTACCACGCGCACGCACGCTCGCTTATCTCGTATCGAATTGTTTAATGTCGCGGAAAAGAAGGAGGTACAGGATTCTGCAATTGTTTAATTTTGCACGACGAAAAACAGACCGCGCTGTTGTGACATCGCTATTTGCAAGCTAATGCATTTCTCCTCCGGCAGCGTACTCGCCTATAGTTGGCTCCGACCGATATTTAGACCTCGCTCGCTCCCTATACGTAGTGCGCACGAATTCAGGCAGAAGGAGGAGTGAGCTGATGGATTTTGCACCCACCGCAGACGTACTCGCTAGACTCCATCTCCTCGTCTCGTCTCGTCCGTCCGTCCGTCCGTCCGAAAGCTTTTTGCGAATAACTTTGGTGGCATGGAAGGCGGGCGGGCGCGGGCGGGCGGGCGAGAGCCAAATACGACCGAACAGCCGCCCGCCCGCCTCTAACTCTCGCTCGCTCCATCCCAGTCGCCGCCATGCAGCCTTTCTTGACATCTGCCTCGCATCTCTCTAGCTAGCTCGCTAAAACTCACGTGACAGTTGGTGACGTACGTACACGAAACTTGTAGCAACGTCAACGTACGTACATAAGATGAATAATTTACTAGATTTCGAGACCGGGTTAGAGTGCTTTCTTGTCCTTGTTTTAGATTCTGCGCGCTCTCCTTCTCGGCAAAACAGGCCTGAAGGCAGCTCGGTGATGGTTAGGGAGGGCCTTAAGCCGGCTGCTCTCCGGTGGAAACTGTTAAGAGTGCAGCGTCAGATCGAGCTAGCCCACTCCAAACTAGCTGGAGGATCGAAAGGAAGCTAGGCAGCTAGATACGTATAGCTGCTGTAGACGGTTGAGATGCATCTGAGAGGGGGATCTGAGCAAATTTGAGAAGCATTTGGGAGGCTGCTCGAACGGTCGGACCTGAATCGAGGAGAGGATTAGGAAGAGAATTGAGATGGTATGAATGCCTAGATCCAATTCCAATTCCACCTTCCAGACTCGTAATCTCAAGGGCCGTCCTTGGCATTAAGGTGAAAATTACTCGGGAAATGGGGGACAATTTGGGAGATAATTTCGCCTTGCCAATCGCCAATAAAGAGGGACTGAATTGACAAGCTTAAGCTCTGTCCGGACCGGGGTGGTGTCCTTCCTTCATAGCAAAGAGCCTAAAGCCTGCTCGAGTCAGATAGCTCGACGAAAGGGACCCGACCTCAATTTCTCCCTGGCCCAATTCGAAATGGAAATTAATGGATCTCGCTCGACCCGTTCCCTAGAAATAGAATTGTACTATACGTACCTCTCCTTGACGAGGAACATGTTCTTGTTCTTCTTCTGCTGCACGCACTGCCCCTTGCCGGAGATGCCGTCCGAGGTGATCTGCAGAGGGTCGGGGAAGCCCAGGTGGAACCAGCGGCCGCGCCAAGAGTCCGGGAAGGAGCAGCCACCTGAAACGAATTAAAACTTGAACTCAGTACAAATCTTAGTTAGGGCAAGGGGCGGGGGAATTAAGGAGCTTGCTAGCAGCATCTGCTCCGAGGCACGACCGGTCGGCCGAAGAATGCAAAACTTTTCCTCGCCTCCTCCTTCTCCTTCTACTTTTCCGTAATCTTGGCCGACGGTCGAGCGAGCGAGCGAGGAGCAGTTCTCTAACTTGGCGCCTCTATCTCGCTTCTCAGGCCCCTCGACTGCGGCAAAACTTGCCCAATTAATGTGGTACACGCGCGCACGGACGGCGGCCGCGGCGGCGAGCTTAATTTTCGACATACGGCGGCGAGAAAGAAACGTGTTGGAAGCGCAACTTACTCGGTTCGTTCCTCATTTCGCATTTGGCAGCTAGCAGCTTACTCGCCGCTCGGCAAACCCTTGCCTTGCCATCAATTAGTCGTCGTCGCACGCGGCCGGCTGAATATGGACTTGGAGATCGCAGCCAGACAGCCATATAGGCCCGTCGAGCTCTAGCATGCAGGCAGCTAGTAGGGCCATTTGAGCTGGGCTTTCAATGGCGCGCCATTTGCAGCTCGCTCGCTCGTTCGCTCGATCCAAAAGGGACGACGGCAATAAAATCATCTGGGAAAGGCGTCGACTTGAGAACGAGCAAGCTGAGCCTTAAATTGCGACGGCGGCGGCGACAAGTTTGCTCTCCCACTTATAAGTCGAGTCGAGGGCTAGGGCTAAGTGCCACATGGCAGACGGCCAGACCAGACGGGACCGGACCGGACTACGCATGCGGGTCCATTCAGCAAACGAGCGGGCACATAGTATATGCGTCGTAGGTAGTAGGTAGAGCTTTGAAAGCGCAGCCAGCGAGCAAGGAGAATTATGAAGTGCTGAAAGCCCAGCTAGCTATGCCACTCTCCTCAAGAACCAGCTACTACTACAATGGATCGAGGCCGGCTTGTTTAGTTAGTCTGGAGAGCCGGCTGGCTACGCATTGACCTCGGTCGCCGTAACGCGTCGTAAAAAGCCAACTACGTACTATCAATCCATCGACTCCGGCGTGCGATTAAGCTGTACGGATCACTGAGGCGACCACATTGCCGTGTGCGCGTGACGAAAAAAGGTCGCCGCGGTCTCAGGTCGTGATAACGTGTCATTTGTCCGTCGAACAAGTCCTGTGGCGCCGGCTGAGGAAAGCGACTCTTTCGTATCGCACGGAGGTCGTTTCATGACAAAGTTTCTGAAATACAGTCAAGAACGAACTCGAATCATGCTGTGAATCTAACGTAGGCTAAAAATAGTCACTCAATTGTCGGCATGTGCAATCTTGGACCAACTAATGGTGCTGCACCGCCGTTTATTAGGCGCCCTCCCTAAACGGCTTCAATAAGCGTGCCGAACGAACCCTTTCGCGTAATGCAACGTTCACAATGTCTAAAAGTTACGGCTTACAGTACTAATACAAGAATTTGAGTATACTTGAAATAACAGCCGCAGGATATGTAATCCAGTCATGTACGATCGCTCGGTGTGAAATAGAATACCCAATTGGAAATGTGTTAACCACTCCAAGTACGTAGACGCGGCATTGTATTTCAAGGAGCACGCGTTGTCGATCTGTAGCTACTTTTACTCTCTACTTGAAGGACCCTCGAACGAACGGACGAGCGAACGAGCTGTGACGGACGGCAGCTATCGTGTTCAGCTCTTTAACGGACGGACTCTTGTTGAACATGGCAAACATTTTAAGCCCTTCCGAATGAATGAGTGAACGAACGAACGATCGAGCCGGAGCGACATGTAAGTGGAAGATGGATTTACGAAGCGAGACATACGTACTACATATGTACCGTCCGTACACATTCGAGAAGAGTTGCTACGCCTCCGTACTACGTTATAACGTACCTCTGCGCACGTGACACACACCTCGCATTCATGCATTAGTATTCAAAGCTCACGCCGTCCATCGGAAGTAAGTAACACGATGAAAGGCAAGAACATGTTCTTTTCCCTACATGGCCTTGACGCATGAACCTGCCAGGGCAATAACGGAGCGGCCGGGCAAATCGTCGTTTATATATGTATGCTGGCCAAGGATCATCTGCATTCGGCAAATACGCAATAAGCGAATGCGCGACCGGTCGCCCGGCCAGGTCATGCTCTCTATGTTAGGAATGCAACTGGGCTATAATGCGCGACCACAGTCCAGGGATTTCCCTCCGCAGAGGGGATCGTGCATAACCTCCGTCGGCTCGGCCAGATAATGGCATACCCGTATCCGTTGCGTTGCAGCACTTCGTTGGCCGGGTACGCACATATTACTACAGCGTGTACGGTAATATGCGACGTGTACGTATAGGAAGGGAGGGCCGGCAAATGGAATTAGTGAACATACTACGTATAACGTGACCTGGATAGGAGGCAAGAAATCTTAGATCGTGAGCTCTCTTCTTCTTCTCTTCGGCGGTAAGTACAATTTTCCCCCACTATCTTCTCTCCGTATATGCGGCATCCGGAAAAAGCTGCTGCTCTTTTAAGTTGATTTATTAGTATGGCCGCCGTGGCGTCGGTAGCGGCGGCGGGCGGACGCGGCGGCCGGACGGGAGAGAAGGGGAAGCTATCTTCTGGGGTGCCACTGCCGCCGCTGCTCCTGCATATGTTATGTGCTTTGACTGGGGCATGA
>JAAUYK010133267.1_pt1 | contig 10549 bp, 13 predicted proteins | sample 7278021 | NCBI WGS metagenome assembly JAAUYK01 (sample SAMN14350223, study PRJNA611818) | marine sediment metagenome | isolation source: surface marine sediment (1.8m) | place: French Polynesia: Moorea | collected 2018-08
GTTGTTTTCAGGTCTCCATGCAGTTGCACAGGCTCCAGAGGTTCCCCAACTTGGCCCTGAACCCCTTGGAGAGGTTGGAGACCATGCTCATTGAATTCTACGCCCCTGATTACCTATACAAAGTTGTTTTGAGCTCTCCACATGGTTGCACAGGCTCCAGAGGTTCCCCAACTTGGCCCTGAACCCCATGGAGAGGTCGGAGACCATGCTCATTGAATTCTACACCCTCAAGAACCTTATTGGCGACATTAGTATTCTTCTAGACCCTTCACAACAAATAAAATGATTTGTGACAGCAAAGCGGAAAAAAAGACATGAGTGAGACATACGTACATATAGGCTCCGCCTTCCGGCGAGCCTAACAAGAACCGAGTCTCGAGTAACGCGCATGGTGAAAATTAAATATGCTACATTTTGCAGCATCTCCCACTACTCACTAAACTCCTTTCGCGATGGGGGTTTCCGTGGCCGCCGAGTACCTCTCCCGCACCAAGATCGGCGCCTACTTTCACGAGGCGCGCGGGTCCAGAAAGCTCGTCCTCCTAATCGTCGCCGTCGCGCTACTACTCGACAACATGCTCCTGACAACGGTTGGCAAGTATCACCATACTATACGTATAATACCCACTGTACGGATCGAGGTGAAAACGATCACCCTTTGGTCATGCGAAGACTTCGAGCATTTCTGAGTAAAACGACGCCAATACAGGGACGGAAAATACTGCCAGAAAGTGGCCAGTTGTCTGAATCAATAATGAAATGGCCGATGCCACTTCGGGCGATGAAAGCGTAACGGCCGCTCGTTTGTCTGGACTTTTATCAGGCGGTAGGAGTTATCGGAATTGCGGCAAATATCTAGTGTTGGACAGAAAATCGTGGAACTTCTTGGCTGCCGTTAATGTCAACGATCAGCCAATATTGTAAAGTAGTTGTCTCTTTTCAGATTTAGCTAATACGAATACGAGCAAGTCCAACTGGTGGCATTATTCTCATCGAGCTCGGTCCTCCCAAGGGAAACTTGTTGACTCGTTCGACCCACCATTTCTTTCTCCCTGTTTCTCTCCCCTTTCCACGGAGTACGAACGAACGCGAACGTGCCTCGGTCGACCACCTCGATCTCTCTCTCCGCCAGCCATTATTACACCGCGGCCAGAGTTTCTTTACTCCCGCTCGTCCGACCGCCCTCCAATGCTGTCGCCGTCGCCGTCGCCCTTATTGAGCCCATTTCCTGCCTCTAAGTGATCCTTTAAAGTAGAGCGAGCGAGCGAGCGAGCGGGCGCGAGGGCGGACGAACTGGTGGCGGGCGAGTGAACGACAAGAGGGAAGAGCTAGCAGGATAGAGGGCACATATCGGGGATAGATTTTCATTAAAAGAGCAAAGTTGTGCATGCCGTATATGCATATGCATATGCATATGCATTAGCACAATTTCCAATCATGCTCTATCATTTTCGCGGCACTATTTCTTCTTCCCGTAGGAATCTCCCTATATGGTCAAGAATCGCCGACCGAGAGAGCCGTTCCTCTCTTCTCCCTTCTCTAGCTTTTCACTCTTTCTTCGATCGCCCAACTTCCTTCCTTCCTTCCCTCTGGACGTGCGCCGCCCCCGCGGTTAGAGGGGAGAAAATGTGCGCTAATGGCCAAGTCGATTACGGGATTATCATTGTTAGCTGGAGCTCGAGGAAGAAAGGGAGTGAGAGCGACCGGGGCTCTCCATGAGGAAGAAAGAGAAATGGTAACGGGCAACACTATTTCGATTTCACGTACATTGTCGAGTATCTAGCTGCGCGGGAAACTTATATCCGCGCCACGTTGTCCCGACGGAGTTGCGGCCGGAACCATCGCATCGACGTACCCTCTGCCTGCTTGCTAATCCGACTTCTTCCCCTCGTCTCCTTTTTTCCGAGATTAATAAAGTCAGTGACAGACAGCGAGCGAAGAGTGACGTCGTTGGAGATCCCTCTCTGGCTGGCCGGCTGGCTCGATCTTCCTTAGCTCCCTTGGCCATATAATGGAGCCGGCCACACCGCAAGCTCCTTCTTATCAGTTGCGCGCTCCTCCCCACGAGCGCCTCTCTTCTTCTCCCTCGCTCGCTCGGTCGGTCGCGGTCGGTCGACGTCGAAACTTAATGCAATGCACATAATGCTCCAGATACGGCCATCAGCATTTTCGCCTTTGATATTGTCCCGTCTGTCATCTAGCTGTGTGCGGCGCGGCGCGAGGTCTATCGTAATTACAGGGCTGGCCATTGGACGCATGCTTTTTCCTCTCTCTCGGCAGTGCCCATCATCCCCGAGTTCCTCTACCAGATCAGACACCAGAACCAGTCGTTGGACGACCCGACGACGTCGACCCCGTCACTACCGGAAGCGTACTACACCACGAGGCCTCCGCCGCCGGAATGGTCGACAACCATGGCGCCGGAGGATGACGTGGCCGGATTCACCCGCAGAGGGCCCCCTGACGCTCCCGACGCCGAGGCTGGGGCCGAGGCCGAAGCAGAATATGAGGGCGACGATGGAGACGGGACTGAGGCTTTTGTGTCCCAGGCGAGTGAACAACTCGAATCTGATACGAAAATATCGATTCAAGCAATGTTGATGTATCTTTTTTTTCCATAGGGCATTTCGGGCTCCACCATTCCCGATTACTATTACGACGGCGAGGGCAACGGAGACGGAGACGGAGACGGAGACTACGACAAACAACCTAAGAAGACGACCCCGAGTCGCGCCGAGCTGATCGCGCGTCACAAGGCCTACCTGGCCAAGATGAAGAAGCACCGCGAGCTGTCCAAGGAGAACGTCGAGGTGGGCGTCATGTTCGCGTCGAAGGCGGTCGTACAGCTCATCGCAAATCCTTTCGTCGGACCGCTGACCAACAAGTACGTATCGTACCTAGATTGACGTACCCTCAAAGTTAATAAAGCATTTAATGCGCTACTCAATCAGGATCGGTTACGATATTCCGATGTTCTGCGGCTTCGTCATCATGTTCTTTTCAACGCTCAGTAAGTATCGTCAGTTACTTTTATTCGTTTCAAGCTTGCCGTCTGTCTGTCTGACCGTCCATCCATTCGCAAAGTCCATTATCGAAAACAGAGCCGCCCGCGAGACCGCCGACCGGATCTGGGGCACTTGAGGACCTAGCTAGCTCGCTGTTCTCTAGCTCATGCAGCCCGGCCGCGCACCCGCGCCCGCCAACCTCCCGCTCACTCGCATCCGACCGATCGACTGCTCGTTGATCTGACCCAAGTTGTTTACAGAGAGCTAACATAAACTGGGGGCTTCAACGATTGTGACGTCCGTCCGCCCGTTGTCGCATGCTTGTTCGATCGGTCCGATGGGAGAATGGGGAGAGCAGACAGACAGTGCAGTGTTGGCCGGCTGACGATTGGCCAAAGTAGCTAAGAAGTATCGTACGAGTTATAGCTTTGCTAACGTCATTTTATTTTGCCCACCAAGTGAAGAGAGGCTTAATTAATTCTGATATTAGCTATTGAAATATTTAACGATCAAATTGCAAAGCATGAGGGAATAGATGTAGCACATTGGAGGAAGTGGACCGTTGCATAGCTATAGACGATCCGATCCATTTGACTGTTGCACCCGACGGCGGCGGCGGCGGCAGCGGCGATCAAGTCCTCGCCCCATCGTCCTCTCCCTCTCCCCTTCGCGAGCTCTAGCTGTTCCCCTCCAGTGCCGAGTGTGTGGAGAGAAAACTAGTTTCTCACTTTATTCGATAGCCATAGGCGCAGGCTAGCCTGGCGGATATATAATAGCAGAGAATGAGTGAGTGAGTTGGGGCTATAGAGAGAGGAGAGGCCGCTGTATGTGGGGAGCGTCGCCGCCGCCGCCGTTGACCCATACCGCACACGATCGAGCGACCGACCCAGTTGCAGCGCCGAGTTCGATCGCCGCGCCCGCCGCGCAATCCGCGCCAGAGGCGGGCGCCGGCTGACTGACTGACTGACTGACCGCGGCAATCGCGGCGATGGACATGATGCGAGAAAGTGAAAAAATCGCCAGCATCTTTTTAATCCTTCGCAGTTTTCGCCTTCAGTCGCAGCTACTACGTGCTCTTCTTCGCCAGAGCGCTCCAGGGAATCGGCTCGTCATGTTCGAGCGTGGCAGGTATGTAGGGGAACATACTAACTAACTAACTATTCGGTTTCCTCCAATATGTATCTGTGTTTTAATAAAAGGCATGGGCATGTTGGCGGAGCGCTACCCGGACGACAAGGAGCGCGGCAATGCCATGGGTCTCGCCCTCGGAGGACTCGCGCTCGGCGTCCTCATCGGGCCTCCGTTTGGCGGATTCATGTATCAGTTCGTTGGAAAGTCCTCGCCCTTCATCGTCTTGGCCATGCTCGCCTTGCTCGACGGATGTGCGTAGCACTAATTTAAGCGGAAATAATACAATATTACACTAATATGACTGGAACAGGTCTCCAGCTGTTGGTCTTGCAGCCGAAAGTGCACAAGAGTGAAGAGGAGGCACCCAGTCTGAAGGCACTAATAACTGATCCCTACATCTTGGTCGCCTCAGGTAACCTTCAATGCAGCTACTACAAGCACACGCTCTAATCCCTCACGCATAAAGGCGCAATAACGTTCTCGAACATGGGCATGGGCATGCTGGAGCCGTCGTTGCCCATCTTCATGATGGACCGGATGGACGCCCCCAAGTGGGAGCTGGGCGCCGCCTTCCTGCCCGCCTCCATCTCCTACCTGATCGGCACCAATCTCTTCGGACCGCTGGGACACAGGATGGGCAGGTGGCTTGCGTCACTTGTCGGGATGGTCCTCATCGGCATATCGCTCATTCTAGTAAGTACATACACGTACAATAAGGTGACATATGTGTAGTATAATTTAATACACATATCACGTCGAAAGGAGTCCGCATAAGAAGAACGACCATATGTTGCTCTGAGCTCACTCACTCAACTTGGCTGTGATGACCGTTCATGGCCTCACAACCTCCTTGAGTGAGTGAATTCGGACAATTAACGGCATCCGCAGTCTTGCAACATACGTATACGAAACTGATCGCGAGTACAGCCACCGAGAAATTACAGGGTGAGATTCCCTCATAGGTCCCCTTCGCCACCAGTCCCAACCACCTGATCATTCCAATGGCCGTTCTCGGCTTCGGCATCGGCATGGTCGACTCCAGCATGATGCCCGAGCTGGGCAACATCGTCGACATTCGACACACGTCCGTCTACGGCGGCGTCTACGCCATTGGTGACATTGCTTTCTGCCTAGGGTTTGCTATCGGTATGCGCTACATATACGTATTGTAGAAAGTACAACCGTGAGCGACACATGATACTTCTTATTTCTCCTAAAGGCCCTGCTGTTAGCGGCAGCCTCGTTGAGGGCGTCGGCTTCAAGGCGATGACGGTGGGCATGGGCATCGTCTGCTTCATCTACGCGCCCTTGCTCGTCCTGCTCCACAACCCGCCACCGAGGTCGGAGGAAGAGATCAAAGAGAGCACCGTAAGAGAATAATTAAGGGCCCTGCTGAACTATTTCAAGCAAATGGTCCATTTTCACTATCATGCAGCAACTGGTGATCGGAGGCGGCGGCGACCGGACCACCGTGAAGTACGCCAACTTCGAGGACGAGATGATCGGTATGCAGGCGACCTCCACGTCCGAGGGACACCCGATTCAGGAAAGTAATACACAATATGCGACACCGAGCTAACCTTCCTACAGGATAGTCCGTACCGATATCGCCTCACATATACGTTGACCGTGACTTAATCCCCTCCGCAGAGTGATATGGGTCACGCAAACAGCAGCAACGCGCGAAGATGAGAGTGAGGAGAGGACGGACCAATCATGTCTGTAGGCGAAGTAGCAGACGAAGAGGGCGGCGGCGGAGGGCGGGCAGACGGACGAAGCTGAAACCCAGCCTCCGTTCCGCCGGCCGGATCCGCGCCGCTAGCCCGCCCATGAAAACCGCGAGTACGAAACAATAAGTATTTGCGAATCGAAGCAACATACGCAAAGCAGGAAAGAAGAGAAAGGAAAAGCACTGGAAAGAATTGTCTATTTAACAACCACGTAGTTTTAATTCATGAGCAGCAGACTTGGAAGCAATCGAAACAACAAGTAACGACCCGAATTCGGCCTTTAAGGATTTAAATACGACGTCGATCAATCCTTCAAATTCATGTATTTCCTTCCTTGCTGGCACCTAGCGACAGGAAAATTAGTCGTAGCATTGGTAGAAAACGGTTAGGGAGAAAGAAAATTAAGTAGCTAGAATACGTAGATTAACTATATGTAGAAGGTGTCCGAGCTCTCTGTACTTTAAACGTTTCATCTTGCGTAGTTTGTGCCACTGTACGTCTAGAATGCACGCCAAAAATGTAGTTGAGAGTAGCTAGCTAGCGATAGGCGGTTAAAAGCTGTAGTATCCTGCCGCGGCTTTCAACTACTGTAACTATAGCTTTCAGAGAATGGTTAAATATGATGGACGGAAAAAGTGTCTGTGTGTTAGCAAAGTAAGCTTCATAAGGTATCGAACATGAACATTGCAGCTAAAACATCATGCCCACTCGACGTAAAGTATTCGTGTACTGTATCATTGATTACATCTACCATACTGTACCCAACGGAATGACTGCATGTCCTAGTTAGTAAGAGGATCTGTCACGAAAACCGATGCCAAGGAGAAAACAATGAAATTAGCATTTTGCTTGCCAATTAATACACCTAGAAAATTATTCGCCAGCCCGTTTCGTAGCTATCGTGGCCCGTCACTTCTGCCACCAAAGATCAGATCGAACAATGTATATCTCCTTATTATAGTTATTATAGCGTAGTTACGTAGCATTAAGGACTTGAACCTCATCGCAATCGTCGATAGCGAATCATTACGATTTAACTCTGCATGTCAGTACATCTGTGTGTATAACAAAGCAAAGGAATCTGACGCTATTTATGAACGTTTGTATCGCAGTGCATAACGTATAAAACATATATATATGTGTGTGCCCATTTAATTACATCGAACGGAGGAAAGACCACGCAAGCACTGAAAGCCAAGCAGTCGCTCCTCTTATGTATAATTTCCATAATTAAGCGAGGAGCTATTTATTCCATTACTAGCAAAACGTAATAATCCCTCTGGTGTGTAGAGTCGGTTGTCGTTGCTGTTTAAGGCTATTGCACATATCCGTACAATTTAATCATCAATGTAAAGAAGAAAATACCGAAGCAGAAAACTGGGAAATCTCGCAACCATCAAGAACCGTTAATAAATCGCCGTTATATCCAATGTGTATCTGAACGCGCCGTTTTCCGAAATAGATTTTTGATTGCAGCAAATAATTGCGCAGCTTGAGTGAGTAAACTCACCGTCACCGTGGTGTATATTAGCGTTTTTCAGTCGTACGCACACATATGTATCTAAGCGCCAACTACAGCAGGCTGGGAACTTCTTGCGCATATAAGGATTGAACTGTATGAAGTGTCTCTTAATGTTTCTACGGGTCCTCGGCGACAGTGGCCCGCATCTCCGGCAGCAGGTGCCAGGGCGTCGTGTTCAGCTGGAAGGTGTCCATCATCTTGGCGCAGCTCAGGGTGAAGATGAGGAAGGCGATGCCGCCGGCCAGCTGCATGTTGTAGATGGTCTGGTTGCGGGCGTAGCGCGCGGCCCAGGGGTCCCTCGGCGTGCCGTACTCATCCAGCTTGGGACGGGTCCAGTTGGCGAGCGCCTTGCCGCGGGCCGGCACGCGGGTGTTGACCGCGGCACCGGTGGCGCGGCGGCAGGCCACGGAGAGAAGGGCGCGGCTGTACATGATCGACCAGACCTGGAAGTCGCAGAGGAAGAAAAAATTATGTAAGAGCGTTTTAACACGGAAGCAGGTCACCTTCCAGGTGGCGAGCTAGTGTTAAGTAATAGGACACGAAACGTACTTAGTGTGTAGGCCTTATCAGACTGTGTCAGGATCAGCTATTCAATTGTCTGTCGTCCTGATACGTAATACAGTACTACATACGCTACCTCCTTTCCTCGCTTGCTCGCTGTCCTCTCTCTACGTACGTATAGTGCCGCCGACAGCTGAATTACTACCGTCTCGGCGTCTCCTCTCGCCACTCCTTTCCCGAACGGACAGAGTGCAAGGAATTAAGCGAGCACCGAGCAGGTTATATTGAACTGAAAGTAGTGGCCAGCCACTGGCTACATATCGGACAGCTGACGCAAAGCAAATCTCGAGAAAGCCTGGCTTGGCTCGAGCTGTGCGTAGGTCTATCTAAACCATAAGAAACAATGCGTCGCGCAAAGTTGTGGACACATGCCTTCGAAACTCTGTCACATCGGGCTCCCCACGCCAACTTTTGCACTACAGTCAAGTTATGGAACTCCACGGCGGCGACGGGCAGAGAGCGTGCCCGTCAACTGCTAACAGAGAAACCCTTGAAAGTATGCACGTCTACAGAATACATCTTGCAAGTTAAAGGACATCATAATGCATTCTTATTTCAGGACTTGTCCTCCTTCCTGACTGATACGTTCGGCCGTCAGCACAACTACCTGCGCATTTCGCTGACGGAGCGGTGCAACCTTCGCTGCCAGTACTGCATGCCCGAGGAGGGCGTCGAACTCACCCCCAACAGCAAGTTGCTCACTACGAACGAGATCCTCCAGCTGGCGAGAATATTCGCCGAACACGGGGTTGACAAGATCCGACTTACGGGTGGGGAGCCGCTCGTTCGCAAAGACGTTGTCGATATTGTCAAGGGACTTAAAGACATTCCAGGAATAAAGTACGCACCCATTACCTAAACCTATTTTGCTTCAAGACTCTAGCTCGATCCCGCTTTCAGAACAGTGGGCATGACCACCAACGGCCTCACTCTCAGCCGCAAGTTGCCCGCCCTCAAATCCGCCGGGCTGGACGCCATCAACATCAGCCTGGACACGCTGGTGCCGGCCAAGTTCGAGTTCGTGAGCCGCCGTCGGGGCCACGACCGAGTGCTGAGGGCCATCAACGACGCCCTCGACGGCGGCTACCGGGTGAAGGTGAACTGCGTCGTCATGAAGGGCCTCAACGACGACGAGCTGGTCGACTTCGTGGACTTCACCCGCGATCGGGCGGTCAGCGTCCGCTTCATCGAGTACATGCCGTTCGACGGGAACCGGTGGAACACGCACAAGATGGTGAGCTACGCGCGCATGCTCGACGTCATCAGGGAGGCGCACCCGGACCTGGAGCGCGTCTCCGACGAGCCCAACGACACCGCAAAGGGATACAAGGTGCCCGGCTACGCGGGGCAGGTCGGCTTCATCTCTTCCATGACGGACAACTTTTGTGGGTCGTGTAACAGACTAAGGTAAACGAACTTTTTTAATTAATGTCCTAGCTAGATCTATGTCTCCTTGTCCCCGATTTAGGCTGACCGCCGACGGCAACCTGAAGGTGTGTCTGTTCGGCAACACGGAGATCAACGTGATGGAGGCGCTGAGGAGCGGACACGGCGAGCAGAAGCTGGCAGAGGTCATCTCCGCCGCGGTCAAGAGGAAGAAGGCGAGGCACGCGGGAATGACGGCGATCGCGGCCACAAAGAACAGACCCATGATACTCATCGGAGGGTAGAAAGGGACGGGACGGGACTGGAGCGAAAATTCGATGATTTTCTTACCTTTTTCTAGTGTTCCAACTTCCAAGTTCCAAGAGCCAACGTCAGTTTCAGTAACGCGAAGAGATATAGCGGGCTTAGCAGCAGCAGGCCAGCCAGCAGGCAGCTGATACCCCAGTAACCCAGTGTTGCCAAGTGGCGTTTAGTGTCTGCCTCGGATTGTTAAAAAGATTTCATGATTTATAAATACGAACACTGGTTGAAAGTTTCAAAGGGAGGTACGCTAATTTTTTATTACGACGCGTTTTTTCTGCATTGAATTGATAAAACAAAGCTAAATTAGCTCAATATGATTTGTATTTGGATCTGCAGAATGGGAACACCAAAGTCAAACGCTTTGCTGCTCGCTCGGTCGGTGGGGCAAAAGAAGGACAATGGCGGAGTGGGTGAAGAATGAGAACCATGAATTTATGGTGCAACATTAAACTGTTTAAAGTCTTATTGCATAGTTTACTAAACTTTATTAGCTGTGAGAACGAGTATACATATTTGCATGTGTGTTAGAAATTATACTCGTGTATAGCCTAGAAAATGCTACAGGCATATTTACATGACATTGCCATTTCTGTCATGGCGGGAAATTTTGGTTTCCTTTACTTTTTTTAGATTCGCCATCATGCTTTTTTGGCTTCGCGTTCATATTGCCGAGAACTGGAACTAAACACAGAATCAATATATTCCTATATAGGGCTGTCAAAAACGTTTTTTGCCATGAGGCTCGGAAATGTTTTACTTGCGTAATGTTCATTGTGCATGAAGGTGAGCTGTTCAACCAACATTTGGAGTACGTACGTATTAAGTACGTGAGTACGACTACTTGACATACATGGTCCCCCACAACCCTGTGACGTAGCATTTAAACACGAGCTATCCATGATCCATCTAAA
>JAAUYK010046460.1_pt1 | contig 10547 bp, 8 predicted proteins | sample 7278021 | NCBI WGS metagenome assembly JAAUYK01 (sample SAMN14350223, study PRJNA611818) | marine sediment metagenome | isolation source: surface marine sediment (1.8m) | place: French Polynesia: Moorea | collected 2018-08
ATTCACTTCATCAGCGTCAGCTCGTTGCCGCACCGTGCGGCGTGTTTTCATTTTGAGCGTGTTAACTACAACAAATCGAGAAATTGAACGGAAGTCTTCACTCTTCAGCCGGCGTCAGGAACAGAAAGCAAAAGGCGCATTTCACGATGCCGAGGCGTTCGAAGGCGGACGACACGGACTCCTCGTCGTCCTCGTCCTCCCCGTCGAGGTCGCCGTCGCCCAAGTCGGCGGCAGGATCGCCAAAGTCTCCGTCTTCACCGGCGGCGGCGGCGGGATCGCGATCGCCGTCGGGTTCGCCCATGGACACCGCAGCGCCGGCCGGGGGACGCAGATCGGGGTCGCCGTCGGGATCGGAGTCCCCGAGAAGCGGATCCCCGCCGTCCCGAAGGTCCAGGTCAAGATCGCGTTCCGCGTCCAGGTCCCGTTCCCGGTCGGTGTCTCGCAGTCGAAGCAGAAGCAGGAGTCGGAGCGGCTCTGTCGGAAGTCGCTCCCGGTCGGGATCGCCGAGATCCCGGGGATCGCCTGGAGGATCTCCCGGCGGGGGCGAGGACGCCGACAGAGAGATCACCGAGAGGAAAGACGTCGAGGACTCGGGATCGGATGAGGAGATGACTATCGCCGAGGAGGCTCCGGATAAGCAAAAGTTAGAAACGTTGCATTGCTTCTTTGAGCAATTTTTCACACCTGCTCTTCTTTTAACCCGTAGATCTCGTTCCGGCCGATCTTCCGCTGCCTCCAGGTCGAGTCGGTCGACGTCGAAGGGGAGCAGCCGGTCGAGCAGCGGAAGCGACGTCGGAAGGAGGAAGAAGAAGCCGGCAGCGCCGAGGCGGACGTCGTCGGGAAGCGGAGGAGATGCAAGCGAGAAGGAGACAGCGGACGCTGAGGGAGCGTCAGAGGCCCAGCAACAGGAGAAGGTCGGCGAGGAGGACATCTTCGGCTCGGATGTCTCCGTCAGCTCCGACGAGGACGATAAGATGGAAGAGGATAAGGCGCCGGTCGAAGCGACGCCGCAGTCGGCCAAGACCAAAAGGAGGATCTTGGACGACGACGACGAGGACGACGTACAGAGATACGAAGACGACGAAGAGAAGGATGAAGACGACGAGAAAGAGACAGATGGCGCCGCCGCCGCAGGAGGGGACAGGGCAGACGCTGCGCCCGCTGCTGAAAGAGTGCCCATGGAGGAGGACGAGCCCGTGCCGGAAACCAGGATCGACGTCGAGGTGCCCAAGATATCCACGAACCTTGGGGAGGAGGTTCACTTCGTCAAGCTGCCCAACTTCCTCTCGGTGGACTGCCGGCCGTTCGACCCGGACAACTACGAGGACGAGATCGAGGACGAGGACAGCCTGGACGAGGAGGGCCGCGCGAGGCTCAAGTTGAAGGTGGAGAACACCATCCGCTGGAGGATCGGCTTCGACGAGGAAGGGAAGACGGTGCGCGAGTCGAACGCTCGCGTCGTCAAGTGGTCGGACGGGTCAATGAGCCTCCACCTCGGCAACGAGATCTTCGACGTGTACAAGCAGCCTCTGCAGGGCGACTTCAACCACCTTTTCATCCGGCAAGGGACGGGATTGCAAGGCCAGGCCGTCTTCCGCACCAAGCTCTCCTTCAGGCCGCACTCCACAGACTCGTTCACTCACCAGAAGCTGACGAGGAACATGGCGGACAGGAGCAACAAGGCGGCAGGCATCAAGGTGATCTCGCAGGTGGGCAGAGACCCCGAGGCGAATCGCTACAAGCGCGTTAAGGAGGAGGAGGAGCGGCTGCGAGCCGCCATGAGGAGGGACTCCAAGCAGAGGAGGGTCAAGGAGAGGTCCACAAAGCACGGGCTGTCGTCGGGATACCTCGAGGGCGCCGGTGACTCTGACGACGAGGGCGGTGTCTCTCTGGCCGCCATCAAGAACAGATACAAGGGAAAGAAGGGTACGTAGAACTTTTTAATGCCGCTATTAAATTCCTTCCGTAATAAACTCTTTATCCGCAGGCGACCGTCCGATATACTCTTCGGGCGAGGAAGACAGCGACCTGGAGGGATCGCGAGCCAAGCGACTGGAGCAGTCGAAGAAGCCCCTCCGCGAGTCAGAGTCCGACTCTGGTGGCGAGCGTAGGAGTCGGTCGAAGTCGCGCTCCAAGTCCAGGTCGGTTTCGAGATCGGCATCTGGAAGCAGGTCGGGTTCGGCAAGGTCGAGGTCAGCCTCCCGCTCCAAATCGAGATCTAGATCGCGCTCCCGCTCGCGGTCCCGATCTCGCTCCCGCTCGCGGTCCGGCTCACGTTCGGCCTCCGGTTCACCGAGGTCGGCCGCCGGAAGCCGGTCTGCGTCGCCCGCGGGGTCGGCGAGGTCGAGGAGCAGCAGGAGTAGGAGCGGCAGCAGGAGCAGGAGTGGGAGTCGCAGCAGGAGCGGTTCGAGGTCAGCGTCGCCGGCCGGTTCGGGAAAGGGAAGCGGATCGGGGTCGGATTAGGCCGGCTAAATTAAATCTGTTACGTACGTGTGTAAAGCAAACGGAATAAGGCAGGGAAATACACCATAAGAAAATTAGCTTCTTCCTTCTATTTAAATATACTATATTCTTCTCTAGGCATCAAGTTATGCTTAAATACTCGGCTCTATGTGTAACAATTTGGATGTCTTTCCTACTTTTCTACGTTTAGCAATTTAGATATATAATCTTTCTGACGTTCGGTCTTCCAGTTCACTAACTATGGAGTTTCGTCGAGCAAAGTCAGAGACGGTCAGGCACACGGTTGAGGTGGCAATAATAATTTGTACGTACAACCCGACATTTTGAAGTTGTGTTAAGTAGATGTATAGAAGTGTGGTATATATGTACGTAATATCTTATATCGCGCTCGCAGCTAGCACTCGTTCTCCCACGGCGCCGCGCCCTCTCCGCCGCGCTGCTGGTCGTCGATGTCAAGCTCGTTGGAGACGAACTTGGCCAGGTCGACCTTGTGCATTTGGCTGGCGTGCTGGCTCATCACGTGCTTGATCATCTGGATGCGCCGGCGGAAGCCCTTCATGCAGATGTCGCATTTGACGAACGACCCGGCCAGCTGGTCGGTCATGGCCGAGGCTAACGCCGACGCGGTCGTTCCGTTCTTTGGCGCCGCCTTGAGGGATAGCTTGTGAACACACATCTGACAGACGGACGTGGGCTTCACCACTGGCTGTTCCTGCTCCTGTTTGTCGAGCAGCTTGGAAGCGGTCTTCTGGTGCGGCCGGTTGCAGATTGGACAGTGGCCTCGCTTCATGTGCCGCCGCAGCCCCGACCGGGTGTTCAGCTGCTTGAGACAGACTCGGCACTCGAGGAGGACACTGGTCACCTTGCCGCCGCCCTTCTTCCCGTTCGAGCTCCCGTTCGCATGGACGGACGTCGGAGATTTGGAGACGACGACGACCTTCTTGGTCGGCGTGTTTGAGATGTCGTTGAAGACTGGCATCGGTGAGTCGCAGTTCCTGCCCAGCATCTCCATCTTGGTCCTCTCGTTGTGCGCCAAAAGCGGCAAAATGCTCGGGTAGGCGACGGCGCTTGGCAACGACCGCGCCTTCAGAGACGCCGGGTCGACCCGGGGCTGGAGGAGGATCTTGGTTCGGTGCTGTTTCTTTGCCCGCCGACTCAGGCTGCTTCTCAGGGCTGGGGCTTGAGTAGGTGGCGGTGTTGCAGAGCTGTCGTTGGCGCCGGACTTTCTCGGACTCTGTAGGAGCACCTTGCACGTGTACTGCTTCGCCCCTTGGCCGCTCAGCGGGGACGCCGAAGAGTGCGACGTCGACGCGGATGCGGCGTGTTTGCCGTTCTTCTTGGGCGAGAGGTAGCTGCGTCTTTCCAGGATGGTGCTCTTCTCCACAAACACCCGCTTCTCCAACTTGGACTCGCCGTACGCAGAGATCTCCTTCTTGATCTAAAGGAGGCAAATCTTTTTAACTGGAAGATTTCGAAAACTATTACAACAGCTTGCTTACCTTCGGGTGCATATAGAGATTGCAATTGTTGACCATGGTCTCGAGGATGGCCCTGGTGCTGTTCACGTTCACGCCCTCCGAAACGGCGACGGCCTCACTATCGGATGATAAAGAGGCGGAGGACTCTCGCCTTTGCGACTTGCTCGACGACGCCGACGCCGAGTTGAAAATCCTCTTGCTGGACTTTGGCGACAGCCACTTGGACGGTGAGGAGGAGGAGGAGACTGTCGACGATGCCCTGCTCTTAATTTTTGACGGCGACGAGCCAACTCCTCCCTCCTGGTTCCTGGTGGTCGCCCTGAGCCTCTCCTTGAGCGCCTGTCTGTAGGCGAACTTGACCACGTGGACAGACTGCAGCTCCAGGTGGCGGCAGAACTCGTCCTGGGAGAGTAGCGGAACCGCCATCGCGAATCCAATTTAATCAGGTCTTCTTGGTCATCGTATCCCGGGTGGGAATCTGTGGTTTCTTGTCCGTTCAATTTCGGGTGCAACTGCGACGTCGTCAATGTCGATTTGGGGGGTGGAAGGAGAACAAGGTCTCGCGTTCGTCGTACATCTAAGTGGCTTTCAAGTGTCGATCCAGCCAGCTCGCGAATAGATTAGAGCTAGACCTCGACGACGGCGACCCTGGTCAGCTTCAGCTAGGTAGATCCGAGGTCTGAGCTAGTGCTGGGACAGGGAATCTGCGTCGGTCTGTGTGACTGCGCATGCGAGATTTTCTGCCCCGTTCGCTCGCTCTGAAATGCTGTCCGAGTCCGTACTCCGTAGTCGTTCCTCTCTTCTAGGCTTTACGCATGAGAGCGGAGTGCACACAGATTCCGTACCCGTAGCATCCGTCGGCCTCCCCGCCGCCGCGCCGCCGCTCCTCCTTGACTCTTTCAGTCTTGCTCGTGGGTCTGTTTTCTGTTCTATCTCCGACCGAGTCTGAGCTTCTTTAGTGCGTTCCTTGTCGTCGTCGTCGCCGTCCACTTTCTCCCCGTTAGTGCGTTCGTCCTGCCCGTCGTCGTCGCTGAGTTGATGAGCCGACCCGACCTATCCAGGCCTCGCCGGAACCTCCCGCTGGACTCGCCTCGCTCCCGAGTCCCGATCGCAAGTTACAAGTTACAACTCCAGGACCAGGTTGTTGTCCGTGCCGGGACTGCCTAAACTCGGACTCCAGCCAGCTTCAGCCTTCAAGAGAGCGCGGCTGTGCGCCGATCGAGTGCGACTTCGACCTGGGCCGCACCGCCGAAGGTTTCGGCTTGACGGCTTCAATGCAAGGAGGGGAGGGTAAAGCTGCTATAGCAGACTGGCCTGCCTGCCTGTCCCAGTACGACGATCGACGATCTCATCTCATCTCGACTCGGTTCGGAATTCGGATGGACGGGAAGGGAAGGCGCACGGCGCGGCGGCGGAGGGACAACTCAAGCCAAGGAGGGAAGCTGGGAAGGCGCCGACTTCTGCAGTTGCTGCAGCGTCGCTCACGGAGACATTGAAGCAAAATCCTAACATTGTGTCTCCCCTGGAACCCTGGAAGCTAGAAGGGACAGAGCTGCCGGCCGCCAGAAGCCGAGAACAACGCCAACGGGCAGGCCGGAGAGGCCGGAGAGGCCGGACAGAGGAGGCGGCTTCAGCTGCGCTGAACTAGCTGGGTGTACAGTACACAGGAGAAGAGAAGACTCGATCAAAGCTGGCTTTGTTTTGGTGCCGGAGGACGACAGCTAGAGTCAGACGAGAAAAAAAAAAAAGTGCCACCACTGTGACTGCGACGACGTTCAAAAAGGGCGTCCGTCACAGACGCGCCAAGATGCCCAAGGCGCCGCTCAAGCTCTCGGAGAAAGTCTCCGAGGAGGTGGGATCCGGGGTGTCTGAGCTGTACCAGCGCTACGTCTGCGACTACTGCCAGGAGGACATCCCCGGACTGAGGATCAAGTGCGCCGACTGCCTCGACTTCGACCTCTGCCTCGAGTGCTTCGCGTGCGGCGCGCAAATCGGGAGGCACAAGAACACGCACAAGTACATCTTCATGAACAACGGCGGCTTCAGCATCTTCCGGTCTCGGGCGCAGGAGGACGCCGCCGAGGAGGAGTCGGCGCTGCTCGGACGCGGAAACAGACACAAGAGGCTGAGCACGGTGGCGTCGAACGGAAGCGGGTCGTCAGAGTCGAACGGGTTCGGATCCTCCAACGGCGGCGGCGACGAGGATCCCTGGAACGCCCGCGAGGAGATGCGCCTGCTGGACGCCGTGGAGCAGTTCGGCTACGGCAACTGGAAGGACATCAGCCAGTTCGTGGAGAGCAAGAGCGCGGAGCAGTGCAAGGAGGAGTACATCAGACACTACATCCACGGCCTGGTCGGGAAGCACACGTGGAAGGAGCAGCTGAGGGGGTTCGCCGTCGACCACACGCAGTCTCCGGACATGGGGCCGCTGTCGCCCACACTCACCGGAAAGCTGCCCCCAATCAACGTGAGCGCCCAGGAGGCCCTTCTCCTCGCCTACATGCCGCACAGGGACGACTTTGAGGACTTCGATAGGGACACCGAAAACCTGGTGGCGCAGATCGCCGACAAGTCTGTGGAGGACGAGGACGTGGACGTGGCGCTGAAGCTGGCCCAGTGCGACATCTACGAGCGCCGCCTCAGAGAGCAGGTGCGGCGAAAGCGGGTGGCCCGGGACTACCAGTTGGTGTCGAGGTTCTACCGCGAGAACCCCATCGTGCAAATCGGCAGCAATAACAAGATGATCAGTCCGGTGAAAATCTCGAACCAGGTGAGGGCGGTGAAGAAGGCCGAGGAGCCGAAGCAGGAGATCACGGACGCGCTGAAGCCGATGACGCAGTTTCACACTGCGCAGGAGTTCCAGCGATTCGTCAACAACCTCTGCGTGGAGAAAGAGCTTAAGGTGCGCGTGAAGGAGCTGGTCAAGTACAGAAAACACGGACTGACCAAGGTTTCTGAGCTGGTTCCGTTCGAGAAGCAGCGGTTCAAGCACGAGGCAAAGCTCAAGCGGTTGGCCAAGGTGAAGCCCGGCTCGGTGGCCGCGCCCTCCGCAAAGTTCCTACCCAGCCACGGGGACTACTCCCTGAAGGCCATTCTCGACCCCGAGTATGAAGAGAAGAAGGCGAGCGAGGGCGGCGGCGGCGTCCCCGGCGGCGGCCCCGGTCGGAGGAAGAAGAAGAGGTGCAAGTGGTCGAAGAAGAAGCTCAAGACGGGCCGGAGACTGCTGCTCCAGCAGGGCTGCATCCTAACGTTGGCCAGCCCCGCGCGGAGAGACAGCACGGACAGCGGGACGAATGGTTGAGAATTAAGGCTATTTGTCCGCCACGTTTTTATACGTTTTTGTATTAAGTAAGAGCGATTTGTTGCAGTATTCCTACGTTCAAAGAATACATAGTTTCGTATGTACCACTACATATGGAAAGTTCCTTTCATTTAATTTACCAGACACCTCAAGTTCGTTAGGACAAGAAAATCACTCGTGAGCTAGATGAGCACGCCGGTAACGTTCGTATGAAAATGGTTAAGTCACAAGATGGCCATGCATGATTGGTTAGCGCTTAAATTACTGAGGCTTTGGTGTGGGCTCGCCGACACCGCCTGCCATTCCGTGGACGAGAAGTCCTACTTCATAGGCCAGCTGATCTGCGTTGTCCTGAGTGTCGGACTCTGAGTAGACCCTGACCACGTCCTCCGTGCCGGACGGCCTGTAGAAAAAAATGAGGCAAGAGTTATGCCCAAGAGGGGAAGGAAATTGATATTATTACCGTACCGTACGAACGACCTCCCGCTTGGGAACTTCTTGACCGTCTCGTTGATCTTTGCCTGCAGTCCCTCCGGCGTCACCACCTGCCTCTCGGCGTCCGTCGTCGTGATCACGGTCCTGTCAGCCACCCTGACCTTCAACTGCCGGTTGGGCAGGTCGGTGTAGGCCGAGACCCAGTCTGCGACTGACCATCCGCGCGCGTGCAGGATGCACTCCACGAGCAGCATGTCGGAAATGGCGTCGCCCACCGTCTGGTTGATCACGTCCACCAGGTGAGAGAGCTTCTGCGCCGCCGCGCTGTTCGACGTCCTCGCCGCCGACCGGATCTTCTCCATGGCGGCGTCGGAGAAGATGACGGTGCCGTGGCCGTTAGCCTCGAAGTAGACGCCGACGTCGAAGTCGAGCGCCTTATGGTGCAGGTGCTTTACCCCGGTCGGAACGCAGGCCACGGGCACAGCCAAGTTTTGCGTGATGTAGTTGGTCGAGCTGCCGTTGGCGTAAGCCGTCTGCACCAGGCCCAGGTTCAAGTCGATATGGGCGGAGGACAGGAGCTCCTTCAGATAGCCAGCAACTAGAGAAATCAAGACCTTTAAAAAAGAACTTTTGTATTTACGGTATGACGTACACCTACCCAGAGTGGCAATCTTGTCTCCGTCGAGCATCCTGAACTTGCCGGTCTCGGCGTCGTTGTAAAAGTACATCACCCTGTCGGCGTCCCCGTCAAAGGAGGCGCACCTGGAGCCCTTGGACGATTCAAGACCGCGAGGGGACTTTTGGCTAACTTTGACAAAGTCGGCGCCGCATCCCGCGTTCAACTCGTCGCCGGGCTGTTTCCCGTCGTTTACCACAGTTGTCTTGAGGCTGTCCCCAAGATAAGAAGTCAAGGCGGTCATCTTGTCGGCCCCGACTCCGTTCGCCCCGTCGATGAAGATTTCGGGACTGTAGTTGCCGTTGGAGGAGGCGTCACCACGGAATTTCTGAAAGGCTTCGGCCAGCTTCTTGTAATACCCCTCCTCGGAAGGTGCCCCGTACTCTCCGTTGGTGTTGTGGCAGACGACGAAGTAGTGGAGCATGGGGGTGGACACGACGCCGTAGTCCGTGGCCTTGGCCTTGGCGATGGCATTGACGCCATCCAGCACGGCCTTCGCAAGTGGCGGGCTGCTCTTCCTCGTGTCCCTGCCGACGAAGACCAGAGCCGAGGCGTCCATGGGGATCTTCTGAGAGGAGACGATCTCCTCCAACACGGAGGACAGGGATGCATCCCTAATGGACGGGAAATAAGCATTGTAATTCCATCGCATGATTCATCATTTGGACTTACTCCGCGTTCGCTAACTTGGTCGCGAGGGCCTCCCAGCTCTGCTCCAGCATCTCTCCCTTGGGGTCGACCAGCTTGACGCCGTTGTCGCACTCGGGGTTGTGCGAGGCCGTGATCATGACTCCGATGGCGACGCCGCCCTTCAGCTTGGAACGGAGAGCGGCCAGAAGGCCCATGCGGTACATCACGTGGTCCAAGATATCCGCCTTGGTCCTGAATCCCGCAGTGCCATACTGGATCGCCTTGCCTACGTTGTTCGGGTGGCTCTCGCCGCCCACCTTGCTGGCCGTAGAAAACATGATGGCGCTGAGAAGAAAATTAACAGGTGTGTTTCAACCGGCAATTCGATTCGACTGAGCGGAAGACGGAAGATGTATGTAGCGGGCTAGACGACCGGATGAACGGATGGATGCCTCAACCGCAACTGGCGCCGCCAGGTCCGGCTGACGCGCGCCAGGTAGGTATGTGTTCTAGGCTTGACGGCGGCCGGGGCGAGTGCATCACATCACACAGGTATAATCGCTCTCTAACGCTACGTGAACGAGGATTATTCGGGATGAGATAAGCCGAATTTATTGCCGATTCGACTGTAAAATTGCTTGGCGATAATTGCCCGAAGTTTGGCCGGCCGCTGGCCGCCGCCGCTGATAATGCACTTGCCGCTAGCCAGCTCAGCTCCGAAAAAAAGTAATCAGTGTGCGCCGGCGCGCTAGCTGCTAGACGGCGGGGAGCATATGAGCAAAGAGCATGCAGTTAAATAGAATCGGTCCTATTAGCCCCGAGATGCATCCGCAGAACCACATAAAATTACGCACCAAATAGAATAGAGCATTGAGAATAGACCGACGGATTTTGCGAATACGTAGACGGTCCCCGGCGGTTCGGAGACAGCTGATTATCGCGCCCGCTTTCGAGTCGAGCCAGCGATAACAACTCAGCTGCTCTCGCTCGCTCGCTCGCTGGCAGGCACTGGCTCGGCTCTCATGCTAGCTGCGTCATATTCCATCCAGCTGGCACTGAGGCAAAAGAGCAAGCAACCAAGAACCAAGCTAGGCGCATTGCAAAACCAAGATTAATTGCCATGTCTGACGACCGCGACGTGCTTCGCGCGGTGTGGGACGGCCGCGTGCCCGCCTGCTTCACCCTCTCCTCGTACGAGGTGGAGACGCTGACGGCGCCGGCGCCCTACTACCTCCTGCTCCCGAGGCAGTCCTACCTGACGCTCTGCACGGACAAGGTCAGGAAGCACTTCGCGCCCTCGGTTGCTTCAGCGCTGCAAGACAAGCCCGTCTGGTTCGAGTTCAACGGTGCGCCGATCAAGTGGCATCTGCCCGTCGGGGTCATCTTCGACCTGGTCGTCGCCGCGGACCCGCAGCTCTCGCCGCCGTGGAACATCACGGTGCACTTCGACAAGTACCCGGACAAGAAGATACTCAAGTGCGACTCAAGGTACGTGAAGCCACCCGCGTCCCTCAATTAAACGTCCTATTTGTAACCTAATTCTATCTCGGGACACGGTAGAGAC
>JAAUYK010112569.1_pt1 | contig 10540 bp, 10 predicted proteins | sample 7278021 | NCBI WGS metagenome assembly JAAUYK01 (sample SAMN14350223, study PRJNA611818) | marine sediment metagenome | isolation source: surface marine sediment (1.8m) | place: French Polynesia: Moorea | collected 2018-08
CGCCAACGAGATTCTCCTTGTCAGCGGTTTTTGTATTTAGCGCCCAAACCTCCTGCCTTTCTCCTCCAGCTGCCACAAGCCAAGCCTGCATGCCCAGCTTGCTATAAGCCGCCGCCGACGCTGTTGACGAAAAGTTGCATTTCATTCCCAAGTTCAGGTCCTTGTCCGACGGAGAGATCTTGGTCGCGTCAAGTTTTACGAACAATACCTAGAAAAGAGACTTCGTCCGGTCCGTGATGGGCAATCAGCAGAGCGGCGCCGGCGGCCCCGGCGGAGGCGGCGGTCCCGGCGGCGACAAGAACAAGCAGAAGGAGAAGAAGAAATACGAGGCACCGGTGCCGACCAGGGTCGGGAAGAAGAAGAAGAGGTCCAAGGGGCCGGACGCCGCTAACAAGCTGCCCGCGGTCACGCCCCACACCAAATGCAGGCTCAAGCTGCTCAAACAGGTAAAGGACCTATATGATCTCTCTGAACTACGTGTTGATAAACCTTAAACTGAAACAGGAGCGCATCAAGGACTACCTGCTGATGGAGGAGGAGTTCATTCGCAACCAGGAGCGCCTGAAGCCCCAGGAGGAGAAGAACGAGGAGGAGCGCTCGAAGGTGGACGACCTGCGCGGCACGCCCATGTCCGTCGGCAGCCTCGAGGAGATCATCGACGACACGCACGCCATCGTGTCGACCTCGGTCGGGTCGGAGCACTACGTGTCCATCCTGAGCTTCGTCGACAAGGACCAGCTGGAGCCGGGCTGCTCCGTGCTGCTCAACCACAAGGTGCATGCGGTCGTCGGCGTGCTCGGCGACGACGCCGACCCCATGGTCACCGTCATGAAGCTGGAGAAGGCGCCGCAGGAGACCTACGCCGACATCGGAGGACTCGACCAGCAGATACAGGAGATCAAGGAGTCTGTGGAGCTGCCGCTCACCCACCCAGAGTTCTACGAGGATATGGGCATCAAACCGCCCAAGGGCGTCATCCTGTACGGACCTCCCGGGACCGGCAAGACCCTGCTGGCGAAGGCCGTCGCCAACCACACCTCCGCCACCTTCCTTCGCGTCGTCGGCTCCGAGCTGATCCAAAAGTACCTCGGCGACGGCCCCAAGCTGGTCAGGGAGCTGTTCCGCGTGGCCGAGGAACACGCGCCCTCCATAGTCTTCATCGACGAAATCGACGCGGTGGGCACGAAGAGGTATGACTCGAACTCCGGCGGCGAGCGCGAGATCCAGCGGACCATGTTGGAGCTTCTCAACCAGCTGGACGGATTCGACTCGAGGGGCGACGTCAAGGTTATCATGGCCACCAACCGCATCGAGAGCCTCGACCCGGCGCTCATCCGGGCGGGCAGGATCGACAGGAAGATCGAATTCCCGCTGCCCGACGAGAAGACCAAGCGGAGAATCTTCAACATTCACACGAGCAAGGTGAGCAATAGCAAATATAGTTACGCGATTAAAAAACCCTTGTTTAGGACGACATTACGTACGCGTACGTACATAAGCGATTAAAAATTCTTCTTGAAATTTGCCTTGATAATTTCAGATGACACTGTCCGACGACGTCAACGTGGAGGAGTACATCATGTCCAAGGACGACCTTTCGGGCGCGGACATCAAGGCGATCTGCACGGAGGCCGGGCTGATGGCGCTCAGGGAGCGGAGGATGAAGGTCACCGACGAGGACTTCAAGAAGTCGAAGGAGAACGTGCTCTACAGGAAGCAGGAGGGCACGCCCGAGGGACTGTACTTGTAAAATTGATCGATCGATCGCTATACCGGTCGCCGTTTAGCAAATGTTTCTAATACACGTATAACCTTATTGTAGCAGTCGGCATCGCGCAGTCCATTTTTTGACGCAGTTCGCAGCGACATGTACGCAAATTCTCTTGTTGCGTACATGCATTCGGCGGCGAAACTGTTCCGCCATTTGGAATTTAGAGAAAGAACTTTAATAGTAAGGGAGATCGACCCCGTAGAATCGTAGAGAGTATAGCGTACATAACTTTCTACTCCGAGGTTACTCCATCATTCATTCATACTTGCATTTTCCTCCACCAATTAGCGATTCTACGCAAAGCAAATGAATACCGTGGAATATACGCGCTTTCTTTTTATCCGGCTAGGGATTAACCGAATACATTATTCAGACCCTTCATCAAATTTAATTACTGTTCAATCTTATACTGTATCAAATAGCTACATGTAATCATACCTTGGGACACCTACGCCCGCACCCGTATTACAGGCGGGATACTTGTGACTGGTCAAGTGGTGAGGCGGTGTGGGACAGCCGGACAGGTTCATCGGATAAAAGGTGCTGACCGATGAGGGGTAGTAATTTCCGATTCAGCAAATCGTAATAACTTTAATGCGGTTCTCGGTTCTCTGCTCTTCCGCCTCTTCGTACTCCTATCCCTCCTACTTACCTTGGGTCTTCGTCCCTTTTCTGCTCTCTTTTTCCGGCAGACCGCCACTTCCGCATTAGTCTCCGTCCCGATCGGTCGACCGTCCTCCGTCTCGCCATCTTCGCGACTCCCCGCCCGTCCCACGTCCCTACCTTCTCCGCCACCATGAGTCACCACAGCACCGGTTCCTCCTCGGCGTCGTCTGCCGGCTCCGGCCGCGGCCGCGGCGTCGCCCTCCTCGAGGCCATCAAGAAGCGCATGACCGCGACGGCCGCCTGCGTCGAGGCCGAGCTGGCCAGGAAGGCGAGCGAGCTGAGGATTAGTCCGCTGGCGAGCAAGGACGCCGCGCAGGCCACGGTGATCCGGAGGGGCAGCGGCGGTCGCGAGGCCACCCTCTCCGCCAACTACGTCGAGCTGAGCGTCGAGGAGGGCAAGGGCGTCTTCGAATACGCGGCGAGCTTCTCGCCCGACGTCCAGCGCGCCGGCATAAAGTTCAACCTGATCAACCAACACCGCGAGTTGTTCGGCGACTCGCGCATGTTCGACGGAAACCGCCTGCTGATCCCGAACCGGCTGGGCGGCGACGACGCAGAGACCGAGCTGCAGTCCGTGGTTCCGGGCACGGACGAGAACGTCACTATCACCCTGCGCTACGTGGCCAAGAAGTCGATCGGACACCCGGACTGCCTGGCTCTGTACAACTACCTCTTCCAGAGAGTGTTCAGGTACGCGGGCATTGGTTTCTTACTTCTAATCATTATACACATGTACGTACTACATTAATCGCAGGTCCATGGAGATGACGCCGTTGCAGAGCGGGACCGACAGGGCGTTCTTCAACGCCAAGGCGAAGGCCACTCTGGACCAGCATGGCGTCGAGATCTGGCCCGGATACGTGGTCTCCGTGGACCAGATGGAAGGCGGCGTCTACCTGCAGTGCGACACCAGCAACAAGGTCATGAGGACCCGGACCGTCTACGACCTCGTGAAGGACTGCTACGGCGGCGCGAAGCAAGGGGTCGACTACCAGGACGTGGCCAAGAAGGAGCTCATCGGCTGCACCGTGATCACCCGGTACAACAACAAGACGTACAAGATCAACGACATCGACTTCGACGCCAGTCCGGAGTCTACGTTCGCCACAGAGAGCGGGGTCAGCACCAGCTTCATGGACTACTACAGGCGCGCGTACAACATGAAGATTGGCGACGCCAAGCAGCCGCTGCTGGTCAGCTACCGGAAGAGCAAGAAGGCGTCGCCGGACGAGGAGCCCGTGAAGCTCTGCCTGATCCCGGAGCTCTGCTTCGTCTGCGGCATGTCTGAGGTCCAGCGGAAAGACTTCAAGGTGATCAGGGACGTGTCCGAGCACACGCGACACAGGCCGGACAAGCGTCAGCAACTTCTGAACAGCCTCCTAAAGTCGATCGCGGAGAGCAAGGAGGCGATGAAGCACCTCAGAGGATGGGGCATCGTGATCCCGACGCGCGGCGTGAAGCTCGACGGCCGGGTTCTGCAGCCGGCCACGCTGATGTTCGGTGGAGGACACAAGGTGAGTGAGGTCTTTTCTAAATCTAAAATTATCAGCGGTCGTTTAACTAATTTCTCTACGTATTAACGTAGGAGACCGTCGGAACCAAGGGCGATTGGGGTCGCGCGTCCATGACGAAGCTGGCCCTGAAGGCGGTGGATCTGCGTAACTGGTCCGTCATCGTGCCCGCAAAGGAGTCCAACGCGGCCTGGCAGTTCGTCAAGACTGTCAAGTACCATGCTCCGAAGATGGGAGTGATCGTGCAGGACCCGAGAATCGTGAAGATCCACAACGACAGGACGGAGACGTTCCTCACGGCCATCAAGGAGCTGGGCCCGGACCAGAATAACCTGGTCGTGACCATTTTCACGGGCCCGCAGCGCAGCGACCGCTACGACGCTGTGAAGAAGCTCTGCTACGTCGAGCTGGGCGTCAACAGCCAGGTCATCATGCACAAGACGCTCTGCAACGAGAAGAGGATGCAGACCGCCTGCCAGAAGCTGCTCCTCCAGATGAACTGCAAGCTCGGCGGCGAGCTCTGGGGCTGCCAGGTGCCGCTGCAGGGGCTCATGGTGATCGGCATCGACGTCTACAGGGACAAGACTGCCAACCTGCACATGGCCGCCGTCGTCGCCTCCCTGAACGCCTCCTTCAGCCGCTACAACAGCGAGGTCGTCTACGAGAAGACGAGCGACCTCTCGGCCCACCTCAGAGTCGCCGTGCGACACGCGGTGGTGAAGAACCGGGAAGCGAATGGCGGCGTCTGGCCGGAGAGGATCGTGATCTACCGCGATGGCGTCAACGCCGGCAACTACGGCATGATGGAACGCGAGGCGACCGGCGTCAGAGAGGCCATCCAGGAGCTGTACGACGACAACAAGGCCGCCTTCAAGAGCGTCACGGTGGCCGTCGTGCAGAAGAGGGTGAAGACGCGCGTCTACCACACCCCCGTCCAGGAGCAGGAGGGGGCGGCGTCGGAGCTGCCCGCGGCCAACCCGCCCGCCGGCACCGTCCTCGACCACACAGTGACGCTGCGCACGCGCTACGACTTCTACCTGGTGCCGATGAACGTTAAGCAGGGCACGGTGTCGCCCACACACTTCGTCGTCGTCCACGAGTACGTCGCCGGGGCCGCCTCCTCGGATGGGGCGGCGGGGGACATCGCGCCGGGCGCCCTCCAGAACCTGTCCTACCTCCTCACGCACATGTACTTCAACTGGCCGGGCAACGTGAAGGTGCCGGCGCCCTGCCAGTACGCCCACAAGCTGGTCACCTTGGTCGGCGACTCCCTACACAGGCAGGCCAAGGACAGCATGAGCAACAGGCTGTACTACCTGTAGACCGGACGGAGACTTGAAGGAAGAAACAAGCATTTTTAGCTTTTAGATCAGTTGACTGAACCTTAAACGATTTCTGATGCCTATCGCCAAGCGATACAAGACCTTAACTAATCAGTTAAACGCATAGCGGCTGGGTGAACGATAGCCAGCTTTTTAATTCCATGCTAAGTTACTTATGCGTATACAGCTTGGGAATACATATGATTATGCTTTGCCGTCCCAGCGGCAAACAAAACCCTCTGCTTGCTTGTGACCTTCACTCGCTTCGTTCGGACTCTATTGCACGTTCGTTCGTTCATTCATCATGCGTTTTGTTCTGACTGCATCTTCACGGGGTAGTTGTCGAGAAGCCTCTGCCGATGGAAAAGAAAGAAAATTGGCCATTTGCGATTAAAGTCCTATTTGCGGCTACGTTTAATGGCTGCTCACCTAGAGTTTCGACTTTATCCATACTGGTGGCGCACTGAGAAAGTTCCTGAAGAAATCGGGAATCTTGAAGCCGTCCGATTCTGCAAACCCGACAGGCGGTCCGTCCCGGCCATCCTCGCCCTCGAAGCCGAAGCTGTCCGCAGATTCTCTGGGCTCGTAGCTACTGAACGACGGCGACGCACCGCCGAACGGGTTGTCCACCCCGCCGAAGCTGCCGTCCAATCCGCCGAAGCCGCCGTCCCCGGCGTCGAGGAAGCCGGAGGCGGGCGCGGCGAAATCGGCCGACGAGATTTCCCTCGGAGGCCGCACCGTTTCCTCCTCCTCCCGCGGGTGCGACGAGTAGGGCTTGTAGTAGACCGCCGACGCCGTCGGGGCCGGTCGCGTCTTGGTCGGCCTGTACGTCGGCGGGGGCGTCACGTGGACCGTGGGATGCGGCGAGGGCTAGACGAAAGGAAAATTTAAGCTAGGTATGTAAAATAACATGCGCTTTATCTTGCTATGCAATCAGTGTGCTTTAAAATTCCGTTTGCGAAATCATGGTGCAAAAACCTGCTCAGACTCATGCAAAGGCCCCGCCGACTGCGGCACGACCGGGGCCGTGTTCCGGTAGCCCGGATGCGTTTTCAGCGGCCTCCATCCGTCCTCGTCGTCGCCGCTCTCGGTGCCGCCGCCGGGCGCCTTCTCATGCGACTCAGTGCTCTGCCAGGAGGAGAGAAAGAGCATTCGAAAGTGCCCAGAAATTATCAGACCCCCTTATAATGCATTGTGTTACGATTCCGGCGCTATATGTACTAGTATATAGGCATAACCAATTTGCGAAAACTGTTGGAGGAAATAAGGTTGAGGTCATAATTTCCGCAGGCGACTTTTAGGGCCAGCTTCATCCCTGTGCGGGGTGCGAGGAGGTGGAGGAGGAGGTAGAGGAGGAGCTGGGGGTTCGCGACTGCTGCTGCTCTGGGATTGGCGGAGGCTGGCCGAGCGGAGGGTACAACGGGTAATAGCTGTCTGCGGAGGTCGGGGACGTGTAGGAGGACGGGGACGAGGACGAGGAAGACCCGTGCAGGAAGTGCGAGTCTCCACTGCCGCCGACACCGACACCGATGCTGCTGCTATGTACCGGCGAGGGTGCGAGCACCGGCTCCCGTTGATCCTTCGGGGCGTCGAAGTGGGGCCCGAATCCGGTGTTGCCGAAGGACTCGAACGAGTCGAAGCCATCGACTTCTAAAGGGTATAACCATTTATTACGTCTATATTAAGTCCAATGATTTCCTATCATATTAGTACCGTTGTGGCTGGGTTCTCTCTCGAAGCCCTGTCCGAAGCCGCTGAACTCGTCACGGTGCGCCGGGTGGCCCCGGAGTTCGGAGTCCCCTCCGAAGGCGGCGGCCTCGCTGGGATGCTGTCCCGGCGGCTCGAAGCCGTGGTGCGACGTCTGCGGCGGCGATTGCGCCGTCTCCTCGATCGACTCCATGGACTCCTTGAAGTCGTCGAATGATGGCGGCTCCGCCTTGAAGCCGGGCTCCTCGCTGTCGTGCCCGTCGTTAAACGGCGACGGGTCGAATGATGACGGGGACGAGGGGTGCGGGGGCGAGTCGAACGCGGACGATGGCGGAGACTGCGGCGCGTGCGAAGGTCTCGGCGTGCCCCTCGGTGGGCGAGGTCTGCGTGAGCGAAAACAAAGGATCGAGTCACCAGTTAAGCCCACACTGACTAGCTGGCTGACCAAGGTTAGCAAATTCGAAAACGTGAGACTGGGAGGGTCACGAACTTCCTTTACCACGAATGAATTCAGCCTGAACAGATGAATCGGAAGTACTACGAACATAGTAATGCGGCGCTCGGGAAAATCGTGCAGTGCGTAAAATAATCGTCGTTCCGCGCGTCGCGTACGTCAAAAAGTTGAATGCGCAGACGCAATTGACGAGGATCACGTAATCATGGTGGTGAGAAAATCTTAATAGTGCATTTCTTGCTCCAAGCAGGGCGCTAGCTCGCTCGAACTGCCTCGAATATAACGGCATGTACGTACGAGTATAAGATCGTTCACTTTTGGCCGCCGCCGTAAAATTGCATGCATAATTGAGATTGACGGCCTAGCTGGCTCCGGCTCCTGCCTGCCCGCACACAATCGGTCCCTCTCCTGGCCGACCGAGTGCAAGTGCAATCATTGCAATCCTGGGTGACGTACCGCTTGAATGAGAATCTACGCCTCCCACAGAGTGCCGCCCTGGTGGGCTTATTTAATGGAGCGAAAAGTCAAGGGCGTCGAATGTTTCACGGAGAATTAGTGGAAACGGTACGGTATACAGAGGGTTATACGCTAGTCATCAATGGAAGCATCTTTGCTGTCAATTAAACTGCGTACCTGTACTTGCTTGACCTGATCGAATGAGGCGGAGGTGGCGGCGGAGGTCTGGCTCCTTTTCCGATTGGCGGCTTAACTGGCGGGCCTCGGCCTCCCTTGAGAGAGGATAGAGACGGCCTGACGCCCACCCTCTTCCCGCCCCTGACTCCGGCGGCGGCGGCCGCGGCCTCCGATATCGAGTAAAACATGGTGATCTCGGGCGCGAACAGCGTCTTGAGGGACTGGACGGCGATGTTCATGGGGCCGCCGAGGGAGGTCAGCACGGATCCCGAAGACGATGAAGGCGGCGGCGGGTGGGGAATCCTTCTCCGCGACGAGCCGGGCGACGTCGAAGATGACTCCGCCGATGTACTAGACGACGACGACGATGACTTTCTGTACTTGCTGTAGGCCTCCCTGGCGGACTTGCTGCTCCCGCTGCTGCTGCTGGATGGCGGGAGCTCGTATCGCCTAGTCTCCTTGGTGCTCACGGCCTTGTTGTCGTCGGCGATGAGACCGCTGCTGGCGATGCTCCTGCTCCTACTGCTGCTGCCGCCCGCGACGATTTTCGCGCTCTCGCTAGGGTGGATGTGTCTGCTGGAGCCGCCGACCGGGTAGTACCGGTGTCTGTACCTGCGGCTGCATTCTGTCTTCGGGAGGTGGACGATCAGGATCGCCAGGGCTGCGACCTAAACAGTTTATAACGTACGGGGTATATTAGAACACCATTGGCATGGTCAAAGCCTTCTTCATGAGGAAACAATGTGAAAAATCTGCAGGAGAAAATTGAAAGCCCTATAAATGAGAGGATGTGGCAAATTAGCTTAACTGTTGAAGATTAGGATCACGTTGGGAGGACTTTAAAGACGTGTATGATTTGTCGATGGAAACGCGTCTATCAAATCCGACCAGCGTCAGAGGTGCCAAGAGACATTTCATTACTCGACGGTCCGGCCGGCCGGCCCGCGTCACTTGCTCGCCTCCACGCGTTACAAGGTTTCCGAAAATATCACGCGAGTTCCGAATTTGTCTTGGCGCAGGACAAATGAGGAAGCAGCGGAAGGGACCTCGTTCAAATATCTTCATGCCGAGGAAGGAGTAGCTGGCTGGCCACGTACGTAATCGACCGAGTTTCCGTCAGATTTTCGCAAGGCTACACGCGTTGATTTGTCGTCATTATGAGACGCAAGGTTGAAGGCGACCGTCACGAGAGAAAAGAAAACGTTTAATTGTCTGACGCCGCCGTCGCCACACGTGTTGCCGTGACGAAACACGTGACTGACGGCCAACACTCGCAATTTATACTACGTGTTATTTGCGGATTTCCGAATGGCCTGACATTTGAGTTAAGTACAAGCCGATCGAGAAATCGCCAATCTCGTTGGAAGTTCGCAAGGCCGGCGGCCGCTTCGCAAGCTGCCCCAAAATGAGGCTCCGGCCGCTATCTTGGCGAGGGCCAATTTACAGTTCATTCGGAGCGCCATAAACGGCCGTCCGCGTCCGTCCGTCAGCAGGCAGCCCTTGCTTTACTGCATGGACGAAACGAAGTCTGGCCGCGCGTATTCATCCTCTTATCGGGGGACGCGGTCGGGAGTAGCCAATACCGTGCCGAATCTAAGAAGGCCTTCCTAGAGGTCGAAACCCAGTTTGCAATTTCTAAGGGCCAGGTTCGGTCGGTCGATCAATGGGCTGGTTTCCACCCGGTTCAGTCCGATGAGCGATAAAGACGTTCACTCGCACGCAGATCCTTTCCAGCGTGGTCGTCATCTGCCGGCCGCCCTCGCCGGTGTCAACTACGGATATCTGTCTTCGGGGGGCGGACGCAAGGGCGACAGCTGATGGCTCGATTCTTGCGTCCGTCCGTCGATCTCTCGGTCGGTCGGCCGGTCGGTCGGAGGGGGCGAGAAAAAGTCCTCACCAGTGCCTCGATCCCTCCGGGATTGCCCCAAGCGGGCGGACCGCTCAGTCGGATTTGCGTAAGCAGGGGAATAATTTGAGATGGCTGAATTCGAGCTTACATGCATATTTCATCTAGGTATCGCAAAGCGAAAGGCAAAAGGCGAAAAAATGAGGATGGGAACGAGGCTATGTTTTGCCCTTGCGGAATTTTTTTCACCTAGTTGGCTGCATGAAAGAGGAGGGCTAAAGGACAGCTAGACTTATGGCGACCTGTCGATCGTCATCCGTTTCATAGATCCCTAGCTAGTGGAAAAGCTCGCTAATCATCACTCACTCGCCCAGACATCATTTGCAGCTCGTCCGTCCGCGTCCGTCCGCGCGTCCGTTCGTTCGTTGCAATAACTCTACGTGCTCGGCCTCACTTGAGAGACTCGGACTTGCTGCTTGCGCAAGCGACCAAAAGCGCTACCGGTGTGGTGGAGGGACGGACGGCGTCATTAGGTAGACCGAGGCTGGTAACCGGCCATAGCATCCGTCCGCCGGTCATTTTCTGTTGTCAAATTGGTCTCGAATCCTTGAGCGGGAGACTTTTTTTGTA
>JAAUYK010101843.1_pt1 | contig 10536 bp, 9 predicted proteins | sample 7278021 | NCBI WGS metagenome assembly JAAUYK01 (sample SAMN14350223, study PRJNA611818) | marine sediment metagenome | isolation source: surface marine sediment (1.8m) | place: French Polynesia: Moorea | collected 2018-08
CCGACAGCGCAGGCCGGACCGCCGATGAGCCCGGACGAGCGGCTCCGCAGCCTCTATTCCCTCGCGGAGGAGATGGAGCTGCTCTACGTGCGGAAGCTCGCCCGCTAAGGCCATGTTTTCGCGCGGTATCGCTACCGGCGCCTCGGTTGCCCTCTCGCTCGGCCTGATTCTCCTGGTCGTGCTTGGCTTCGCGGCGCAGCCGGAGGAGCCGCCGCGCGCGCTTCCCGAACCGACGCCCGCTGCGGAGTCGGCGCCTGACGCGCCCCCGCCGCCGGAGCCGCCATCACCGGTCACCGCCCGCGCTGTCGTGCTGCCGCCCCCGCCTCCGCCGCCGGCGCCAGCGCGGCCGGCGGCCGAGACCCCGGCCGTCGAACCCAAGAAGCCCGAACCGCCGGCGCAACCCGAGGCGGCGCCGACGCCGCCTCCGGCGCCCAAGCCCGTGCAGCGGGTCGCCGAGGCAAAGCCGCCCCCCGCCATCAAGAAGCCGGCCGCGAAAAAGCCCGCCGCGCGCACACGGGAGATACGCAAGCCCGTGCCCCTGGCCGAAACCAGGAAGGCTCCGACGCCGACCCCGCGGGCCGAGCGCAGACTGGTCGCCAAGCCGATCCCGCGGCGCGCGAAGGCGGAGGTTCGGCGGCCGACCAAACCGGTTCAGCGCAAGCCGGCGTCCCGGGAGGACAGCGCGGCCAAGCAGACAATCACCGCGAGCCGCGAGGACGTGGCCGAGGGACGCACGCTGCTCCGCCTCCTGGAGTATGGCTCCGGCCCGAGCATCGAATTGGCCTGGCCGGACCGGGCGAACCAGCGCGAGACGCTTTACTCGACACTGGACCGCTGCTTCGGCATGCGGGTCGCTCTGCTCGACGGTCAGGGGCGGCTCTTCATCCCCGAGGGCAGGCCCAACACGCCGTGGGCCCTCAATCTCGACCGCTTCAGCGGCTTCATCAGGGAGCCGGCGGGTCGCCTGAGCGGGCAGGAGCGGCGGGCCATCGAACGAATTCGCGCGCATCATCGCGGCGTGACCTCGGCTCAGCCGGTGCGCATCTTTCCGCGCAGTGTCGACGCCCGCCTGCTGGGCGGGCTGCAGCGGCTGCTCGGCGCCCGCTACGCCAAGGCGCAGACGATCAGGGCGCGCTACCGCATGGACGGGCGACGGCTCGTCGTGGACCAGGTCGTGGCGGACGGGCGGAAAGTTCCCGGGCAGCTGGAGCTGCCTCCCCTCGGCGGGTGTCGCCGTATGGTTAAGACATGAGAGCCTTCTTGAGCCTTGTTGCTTGCCAAAGGAATATTTGTGGTAGTCTCAAGCGTTGGTTTTTAGCCGCCTCATGGTTAGCGGGCGGCGGCCGGTCGCCAGGGAGGGCGAGGACCGGTGGGGCTAGGGGAGACGGACCATGAGGATCGCGCTCTGTCTCGCGGCGCTGGCGACGGTCGCCATGACCTCCGCCTGCACGGTTCCCGTGCATGAGGACTATCCCCAGTACCTGACCAATAACCACGGACGGGTCACGTTCCCCAGGGTGTACGAACCCGTGCGCTACTACCTGAGCCCGGCGACCGAGGATCACACCTACAGCATCCGCTCGGCGCGGGCGGGGTTCTTTATGAACAGGTGGGTGGTCGACTTCGGCACCATCATGGATACGACCATGAGGAGCGCGGATGTGCGCTACGCCTTCGATTCGGTTCAGAAGGCAACGACGCCCTACGGCCAGGATGGCCTGCTGGTCGCCTTCGATCTGACCAATTACCAGTTCGGCGGCTTCGAGGCCCGGGTGAACCTGAGAATCGATGTCTTGGATGACGGGCGCGAGATCATGTCGAAGACCTATGCCGCAAAGGGGCGCAGCCAGGGCGGCAAGATATTTTGGGGCGGTTCCTTCCTTATGAAGAATGCCGTCCAGCAATCGACCAAGAACGCCGTCGACAAGATCCTGCGCGAGTTCATCCTGGACATGAACGAGGCGGTCGAAGTGGCCCGGCTGGACGATTCGCAACTGAACCGCGGAGGGGGCGATCCCTATGGCGACGACCCAAGCTCGGGAGGGTCGGCGGAGGACAGGACCTGGCAGTCGCCGGGCGGTGAGACGATCATCTGGAACGATCCCGATCGTACCGCCTCCGGCAGCGAGGGCACGACCACGAGCTTGGAGTACTGCCGCGAGTATCAGAGCATGGTGACGATCGACGGCCGTTTCGAGGAGACCTATGGCACGGCTTGCCGACAGCCCGACGGCTCTTGGCGAATCATCGAGTAATCCGCTCCCTACACGCCTTGCCTTCAGGTCCGTGTCACTTCGGCCGACAACTCGGGTCGTCGCGCCGCTTGGGCCGCAAGCGTAACCTCCGGATCCAACGTCGCCATAGCGTCGTGGTGGCTCAGGAACACCTGGCCGGTCAAATGCTTGAACAGGTCTGAGACGAGCAGCCGATCCATGACCGGGCCCTTGACCTCCGACAGATGGAGCGCCACGCCGGCTGAATTAAGGCGGTCGCTGAGCGACTCCAGACTTTCCAGGGCGCTCGCGTCAATCACGTTCACGGCAGAGCAGATCAGGACGATGTGACGCAGACTCGGATCGGCGATCGCGCGATCGTAGATCGTGTCCTCCAGCCAGCGGGCATTGGCGAAGTAGAGGCTCTCATCAACCCTCACGCTCAGGACCTTCGGGCTCGTGACCACCTCGTGACGCAGGACATTGCGGAAGTGATGCGTCCCCGGCACCTGTCCCACCACGGCAAAGTGGGGCCGCGCCGAGCGGACCAGGAACAAGACCAGTGACAGCGCGACGCCGCAGATGATCCCGGCCTCGACGCCGGCGCCGAGCACGAAGACGATGGTCACGGCCATGGCAGCGAAGTCGGCCTTGGAATAGTGCCAGGTACGGCGCAACGCACCGAGGTCGACGAGCGATAAAACGGCGACGACGATGGTGGCCGCCAGCGTCGCTTTGGGCAGCTGATGAAACAACGGTGTGAGCAACAGCGCCGTCACGGCGATGCCGAGTGCGGTTAGGACGCCGGCCAACGGCGTCCGCGCGCCCGCGTCGAAATTGACGACGGAGCGGGCGAAGCCGCCGGTGACCGGGTAGCCGCCGCCGATTGCCGCGGCGATGTTGGCCGCGCCCAGCCCGACGAGCTCGCGGTTGGGTTGGATCCGCTCGCGCCGTTTGGCGGCCAGAGTCTGAGCGACCGAGACGGACTCGACGAAGCCCACGACCGAAATCAGGATCGCCGAGGGAATCAGCTGGCTCCAGAGCTCGGGATCGAGCGGTGGCAGGGCGATCGGCGGCAAGCCTTGGGGGATCGCGCCTACCACGCTGACCCCGCGGTCTGTCAGGGAGAGCAGCTCGACGACAAGGATGGTGATCAGGACCGCCGCCACGGGGCCGGCCTTGGCCAGCGCGTCGGCCGTGCGCTCGCCGCAACCGAACCGCTTCAGGCGAGATTTCAGGTCGGCGCGCACCCAGAACAGGAACGCGGTCGCTGCGACGCCGATCGCCAGGGTCGGCCCGTTCGTCGCTTCGATCCCGCTGAGGAGGGACCCCACGATTTCCGGCAAGGTATGACCGCCGGCGTCGATGCCCAGGATGTGCTTGAATTGGCTGGCCGCGATCAAGAGGCCCGAGGCCGTGATGAAGCCAGAGATCACGGGATGACTGAGCAGGCTGGCCAGGAACCCGAGGCGCAGAACGCCGAGCAGGACCAGGAACAGGCCAGACAGGAGCGCCAGCGCGATAGCGGCGCCGGCATACTCCGCGGTTCCGACCGCGGCCAGCTCGCCCACTGCCGCGGCCGTCATCAGTGAAACCACGGCCACGGGGCCCACCGCCAGGGCGTTCGACGAGCCGAAGAGGGCATAGCCCAGCAGCGGCAGCATGCTGGCGTAGAGCCCGACCTCGGGCGGGAGACCGGCCAGCAGAGCATAGGCCAGACTCTGCGGAATCAGCATGATGGTGACAATGACCGCCGCGAGGCCGTCGCCCTGCAGCGTCTCGATGTCGTAGCGTCGCAGCCAGGCGATGCAGGGCAGAGCGCGTTGAAGCATGAATCCGACCGGTCCGGCGTCCCGTCAGTTCACGATCTCGGGGCGGGCGACATCGGGCTTCGCCAGCCACTCGCGGCCGCGCAGCATGGCCTTCCAATAGATCGGCGGCAGCACCTTTTCCTTGAGCAGCCAAGCGAGACGGCTCGGTTTGCGGCCGTCGATCAGCCAGCTCGGGAAGCTCGGCAGCAAGCGCCCGCCGTAGCCGAATTCCGCGAGCACGATCTTGCCGCGCTCGACCGTGAGTGGGCAGGATCCGTAGCCGTCGTAGTGCGCAACGCCGGCGCCTCGGCCGATATCGGCCAGCAGGTTCTGCGCCACGACGGGCGCCTGCTTGCGCGCGGCCGCGGCCGTCTTCGCGTTGGGCGCGTTCATCACGTCGCCGAGGCTCCAGATGTTCTCGTAGGTCTTGTGGCGCAGTGTGTTCTGGTCGACGTCGACCCAGCCGGCCTGATCCGCAAGGGGGCTGACCCGAATGAAGTCGGGCGCGCATTGGGGCGGGCAGACGTGGATCATGTCGAATGAGCGCTCGATCGTTTCCGTTGCGCTAGCGGCGTCGGTGCGCTGGAAGTAGGCTTTCTTCGCCGGACCGTCGATCGCCGTGAGATTGTGGTTGAAGTAGAGATCGGCCTGGTACTGCCTGACGTAGTCCATCAGCGCGGGAACGTAGTCCTTGACCCCGAACAGCACGGCGCCGGCGTTGTAAAAGGCCACGTCGATCTCTCCGAGCACACCGCGGCGCCGCCAGTTGTCGGCCGACAGGTACATCGCCTTCTGCGGCGCGCCGGCGCATTTGATCGGCATCGGCGGCTGCGTGAAAATCGCTTCGCCGCCCTGCAGCTCCTGGACCAGCTTCCAGGTGTAGGGCGCGAGGTCGAAGCGGTAGTTAGAGGTGACGCCGTTCTGGCCCAGGGTGTCGACCAGGCCGTCGACCTTGTGCCAGTCCAGCTTCAGGCCCGGGCAGACGACCAGCCGGTCGTATTCGATGACCCGGCATCCTTCGAGCAGAACAGCGTTGCGCTCGGGCTCGAAGGCAGCCACGGCCGCCTTGATCCAGTGCACCTTCTCCGGCAAGACTGAGGAAAGGGTGCGCACGGTCTCGTCGGCCTCGAACACGCCGCCGCCAACTAGGGTCCAACCCGGCTGGTAATAGTGGATGTCTGCCGGATCGATCACGGCGACTTCGAGGCCGGGAGATCGGGCCAGGAGCGAGGACGCCACGGCGATGCCCGCGGAGCCGGCCCCGACGATGACAATATCGAACTTGCCGTCGACCGCTTCAGTCGGCGTCCGGCCCTTGTTGGCGACCCGCCGCACGACCCCGGACATGTCGTAGCCGGCGTTCTTGGCCTTTGCCAGGATCTCCGGCAGGGGCAGCTTGTGCGCCCGGCTGAGAGACCAGAGGGTCACCGAGCGGGTCCCGGTGCGACAATAGGCGAACACCGGCTTCGGTGCGCCGTCGATCAGGGTGCCAAAGCCCGCGGCGTCGTCATCCGTGACCTTGCCGCTCTCGACCGGGAGATAGTGGGCGTCAAGGCCAACTTTCTTGGCGGCCTCCTCGATTTCGTGGAACAGGGGTTGATCGTTCCCCTCGCCGTCGGGCCGGTTGCAGACGATAGTCTTGAAGCCAGCTTCGGCGATTGCGGCCACATCGGCGGCGAGGATCTGCGGAGCGACGGTGATCTCGCCGTCGAGCTTGTAGGATTTCATTTGAGGTCTCCTCCGTTACGCCGCACGCCTCTCAGAGCGCGTCGAGCGGGATTTTTAGGTAGCGCGTGCCGTTCGATTCGGGTGGGGGCAGGTCGCCCGCCCGCATGTTGACCTGCACCGAGGGAAGGATCAGGGCGGGCATGCCGAGCTGCTTGTCGCGTTCGCTGCGCATGGCCACAAAGGCGTCCTCGTCCACGCCGTCGTTGACATGGATGTTCTCCGCGCGCTCGGCGGCCACCGTGGTCTCCCACTGGTAGTCGCGGCCGTTGGGCGCATAGTCGTGGCATAGAAAGAGCCTGGTCTCGGGCGGCAGCGAAAGGATCTTCCTGATCGACCGATAGAGTTCCCGGGGATCGCCGCCCGGAAAGTCGCAGCGCGCGGTCCCGAAGTCCGGCATGAAGAGCGTGTCGCCCACGAAGGCCACGTTCCCCACCACGTAGGTCGCGCAGGCCGGTGTATGGCCCGGCGTGTGGATGACCTTGGCTTCCAGCTCGCCGATGTGGAAGGTCTCTCCGTCGTCGAACAGGTGATCGAACTGCCGGCCGTCAGTCGCGAAGGTTTCCTCCACGTTGAAGACCCGCTTGAAGACCGACTGCACAACGTCGATGCGGGCACCGATCCCGACACGGCCTCCGAGCCTTTGCTTGAGATAAGGCGCGGCGGTCAGGTGATCGGCATGGACGTGGGTCTCAAGGATCCACTCGAGGGTCAAACCTTCCTGGTCACTGAACGCAATCAGCGCGTCCGCCGATTCCGTGGAGGTCCGGCCGGACTTGGCATCGTAATCCTTAACTGAGTCGATGACCGCTGCGTGCCTGGTTTGTGGATCCCAGACCAGGTGCGTGGCGGTAAAGGTTGCTTCGTCGAAGAATGTCTTCACGTTCGGGGTCATTTCCTCTCCTTCCCTAGAGCGGCCGGTTTGACCGAGCGATTACAACCTCGGTGCTTCCCGCGACAACGGACGGCTCCGCCCGCGCCCTGCGCCGGTTTTCGCACAGTGTGGCCTTGCGGATGGCACGTGTCTGTGACTTAGTCACGGATAATAGCGAGGTTTGGCGCGCGGCCTTGATGCAAGTCATGACGAGCGGTTGGATCAGCCAGTTTACCGACTTGGCGGCCTTGCCGGCCGAGGATCGTCAGCTGCTGACCGAGCGGGCGGTCACGGTGTCTCTCCCTCCGGGCACCACGGTTTTCGCGCCCGGCAAGGCGGCGGACAGTTTCCTGCTGGTCCTGGACGGCACGATCCGAGTCCACCAGGTCTCGGCTTCGGGCCGCGAGATCGTCCTTTACCGGGTCAGCGGCGGCGAGACCTGCATCATGACCACGGCCTGCCTGCTCGCCGATGAGGCCTATGCCGCGGAAGGGGTGACCGAGACGGGCGTGGAGGCGGTGGCGATCCCGCGCGCCGCCTTCGAGGACGCGATCGCGCGATCGTCAGGTTTCAGAAGGCTCGTGTTCTCCGATTACTCGCATCGCATCTCGGATCTGATGCACGTCGTCGAAGAGGTCGCCTTCGAGCGCATGGACAAGCGCCTGGCGCAACGGCTGGTCACCCTGGCTTCCGCCGACAACACGATCAACACGACGCACCAGGAACTGGCCGCAGAGCTCGGGACGGCGAGGGAAGTCGTCGGGCGTCAGCTCAAGGAGTTGGAGCGCAGAGGATGGGTCGCCGTCTCGAGAGGGCAGATCGCGCTGACCGATCGAGCCGCTCTTTCCTCCCTGGCGGAATCCTAAACTGGCCTGGGCACACGGCGCCGCGAGCCGTTCGGCGCCCCGCACGCCATGACAAGCTTGCAAGGCCCTTGCTATGCTCCAGCCGGCGCACGCAATGGAGAGAAGCGATGAACGACACGGTCCGGCAGGCCAAGGTCGATCTGGCGGCGGCCTTGAGGCTGGCGGCGCACTTCGACATGCACGAGGGCATCGACAACCATTTCAGCTTCGCCGTGCCGGGCGAGGAAGACCGCTTCCTGCTCAATCCCTACGGCCTCCACTGGTCGGAGGTCAGGGCCGGAGACCTCCTGATCCTGGACGGCGAGGGGCGGGTGCTCGAGGGCGACGGCCCGGTCGATCGCACCGCCTTCTGCATTCACTCGCGGATCCACGTTCTCAACCCGAGGGCGCGTTGCGTCTTCCACACCCATATGCCCTACGCAACGGCGCTCACCTCGCTCGAGGACGGCGCCCTGGAGCCGATCAGCCAGAACAACCTGCGCTTCTACGGCGACGTCGCCTATGACGGCGCGTACAACGGCCTTGCGCTCGATACGGCGGAAGGCGACCGCATGGCCGAGGCCCTGGGCGAGAAGCGGATCTTGTTCCTCGCCAATCACGGTGTCGTGGTGGTCGGCGAGACCATCGCCAATGCCTTCGACGATCTCTACTTCCTCGAACGCGCCTGCATGGTGCAGGTCTTGGCCATGTCGACCGGCCGGCCGCTGAAGCGGATCAGCGACAACCTGGCGGCACACTTCAAGTCCGACTTCAAGCGCGCCCTGAGCGACGACTACGGCAAGGCCCATTTCGAGGCCCTCAAGCGCCTGCTCGACCGCCAGGACCGCAGCTACGTGAACTAGCGGCGTCAGACGCCGAGCACGACCTTCACCCCGACGCCGGCCAGGGCGCAGATCGCCAGCGTCCAGAGGATAGAGAGCCTGAACTTGAACACGGTGACCGCGGCTAGGAGCACGAGGGCCGCGGCGGCCCAGTCGAGGGTCGCGAGTTCGGGCACCAGCAGGCGCAAGGGCCCGACGTCGCGCTCCTCGAGGTTAGCGAAGACGACGTGCAGACCGAACCAGAGCGAGAGGTTGAGAATGACGCCGACCACGGCGGCGGTGATGGCGGCCAGCGCGCCGGCCAGGCGCGGTGCCCCGCGCAAGCGCTCGATGTAGGGAGCGCCGGCGAAGATCCAGAGAAAGCAGGGCGTGAAGGTGGACCAGAGCGCGACCAGGGCCGCCGCGAGGCCGAGCAGGAACCTGCCGCCCTCGGTCTGGTAGCCGGCCAGGAAGGCGACGAACTGGGTGACCAGGATCAGCGGTCCCGGCGTGGTCTCGGCCAGCCCAAGCCCATCGAGCATCTGCCCCGTGGTGAGCCAGCCGTAAGCCTCGACCGCCTGCTGGGTCATGTAGGCGAGCACGGCGTAGGCGCCGCCGAAGGTGACGACCGCGAGCTTGGAAAAGAACAGGGCGACCTGGGCCAGGAGATGATCCGGCCCCAGGGCCGCGGCGATGCCGATCAGTGGCGTGAACCAGATCGCCAGCCAGAGCCCGATGGTTCCGGCGGTCCGCGACCAGGACGGGCGGCTCGACGGGTCGGTGTGATCGCCGGTCTTCGCCTTTGCCAGGAAGAGGAAACCGATCACGGCGGCGCCCAGCACGATCAGGGGGAAGGGCAGGTTGAGGAAGAAGATCGCCGCGAAGGCCCCGCCGGCGATCATCCAGTCGAGAGCATTATGGAGCGCCCGCTTGGCGATCCGCAGCAGGGCCTCGATCACGATCGCGAGCACGGCGGCCTTGACGCCGAAGAAGACCGCCTCGACCAAGGGAACGCCGCCGAAGGCGGCATAGCCGGCGGCGAGCGCGAGCACCACCAAGGCGCCCGGCATCACGAACAGCAGGCCGGCGGCCAGGCCGCCGCGCCAGCCGTGCATCAGCCATCCGGCGTAGGTCGCGAGCTGCATGGCCTCCGGACCGGGAAGCAGCATGCAGAAGTTGAGGGCATGGAGGAAGCGGTCCTCGGGCAGCCACTTGCGCTCGTCGACCAGCAGGCGGTGCATCAGGGCGATCTGGCCGGCCGGCCCGCCGAACGACAAGATGCCCAGCCTGGCCCAGACCTTGAGGGCCTCGGTAAAGGGAACGCCGTGATCCTGAATCCGGCTCATGCCGCCGCTTTCCCCTGGCGCTTCCGCAGCGATCGATAGAGCGCATCGAACAGCGCCAGGCTCGGATCCGGCGCCGATGGACGACCATCCGGTCCGAGCGCCAGGCCCTCGGAGAGGTGCGAAAGGAAAGGCGTCGCCCCGGCGTCGTCGAGCAGGGCCGCGAGCGCCCGAAGGGCCGGGTCGGTCAGGGCGAACTCGTCGAGCAGGGCCGCAAAGGCCGGACGATCCGTGACCAGGCAGCCCGCGCCCAGCTCCTTCGCCCCTGCTTCGGCCAGCGCGGCCTCGAGGCTCAGGACCTGGGCGTTTGGATCAAGAAAGCGCCTGATCAGCCAGAGGCAGGCGAGCTCCTGAAGGCCGGGATCGAGAGACACCGTCCAGCAGCTCTCTTCGCATCGCTCGGGCGCCGTGCGACCGCCGTTCCGGACGACCGGACCACAGGCGTCGCGCCAGGCTTCGATGCCACCGCGCAGGACACGGGCCCGCAATCCCTTGGCGCGCAGCACGGCGGCGGCCGACTGACTCACCTGATGGCCGTGCACGCAATAGACCAGCAGATCCCGCCCGGGGGGCAGCGCTGCCGACCAGATCGCGGCTTCTCGATGGTCGCGCCACCGCGCCGTCGGGAGACGTTCCCCGTCTGCCTCGAAGGCTTCGAGGCGGCGCACATCGAAAATCACGGGAGCCGCCATGGTTCCCACCTGCGCCAGCAAATCGTTCACGTCCATGAAAAAATCGCCCACCGCGAATGCTCCGTGTTAGACAACGGAGCGGCGCTTGGGCGAGCGTGCCTCACGGGGCGGCCGCTTGAAGCCCCGTTGCGGTTACCTTAGGCGCGGGGTGAAGGCTTGGCAACCGGGAGGGTCGGGCATGGCTGTACTGAAGGGCGGATGCCTCTGCGGCG
>JAAUYK010038901.1_pt1 | contig 10533 bp, 10 predicted proteins | sample 7278021 | NCBI WGS metagenome assembly JAAUYK01 (sample SAMN14350223, study PRJNA611818) | marine sediment metagenome | isolation source: surface marine sediment (1.8m) | place: French Polynesia: Moorea | collected 2018-08
AGTCCGACCTCTGGGTTGTTAATGGCAACATTGATAATCTAAGTTGTCTCGTTGAACAAGGAATCTCTAGTAGTGATACGGAGAGAATCCCCCACTATATTGCTACACAAGAGCGAAGCAATTAGTGGTGGGAGTATGTCAAACCCAAATAACCGTCAGGACTAACATAGATAGTAGTGTGAGATGGGTTCGATTCATCGGACACAGAAGAGTCTATATTTATTGTTTGTTGATCTTGATTGACTTTTATTGGGCCACATGAGTAAAGAGAAACAAGACTGAGAGCTAAAAATAATGAATTGATAGGGTATTTCACTTTTATCCTTAATTAGATTTGTTGAACAAAGTTGCTTATAATAAAAGTCAGCAGGATTACCGATTAATTACTCCATCACACCTTTGAAGGTTTATTGGCTTTATGACTAGCATCGAAGACATCCAACCTGCCTCCAAAAGCAAGGTAATGATCTATCAGCCCTATTATCCTAAAGATAAACATAAAGTTCTCCCCTATGCCATCTCTCTATACGATTTAGGACATCTAGAAGGGACAAGGCGCATTGAAGGGGGAAAAGGTATCCCCTTTGTGGCTACCTGGTATGTATCTAAGTTGCCCTCAGAAATCACTCGTTGCCGGATACAGTTTGATGGCCAAGCAGATTTAAGTTATGAAATTACTATTCTTAATGCGGAATTTATTGACTATCTGATTTCAGCACTTAAATCTTGTCAACAAGGACAAACAGCAGATTTTCCTCAGGGATTCTATCGCAAGTTGCTACACTGTGAAGAGTCTGCCTCGTGAACTACCTACGCCAAATTGAAGATTATTGCGTTGGCTTCCTACCCAATGGACAGCTTTCTGCTCCGAAGAGCAGCGAGTCTCACATCAAGGCCATAGGCTTTGCCCCTCGTCCCGAAGGTCAGAGTACACGGTTAATCAAATTTTCGGATGTATATAGCTTGGTTGTCGCTATTTACTTGCCGTGTCAAGCCCTTTGATCATATCACAAACCCTGTCCGCGATTCATCCGACGCTGATTGTTTCAGCGATTGTTAAACTCCGCAGACAATATAGCGTCGGGCTTCTCGCGGCGGACAGCTAAACCCATAGAAAATTAAGGAGTAACAGGGTGGCTAAGTCAACCAAATACTTAATTGTAGCCTCAATTGAACCTTACACTGGCAAGTCAGGAACCATTTTAGGACTCGCCCGTGAGTTTCAAAACAAAGGGTTCTCCATTGCCTACAGTAAACCTATTGGGACTTGTTTCAAGGAGCAAGACCCTAACCCCAAAGAAGCAGATGTACAATTTATTGCTGAAGCCCTGGGCTTAAAAGAAGCTCAGGTTCGCTGGCCTCTGGTGGACTTGCAAAGTCTAACACTGGAAAAACGACTCAAACAAGAGGATGACTCAGACTACGCGGCCTTGTTGCAGGAAAGTTTATCCAGTATAGAGGCTGACGTGGTCATATTAGAAGGGGCTGGAACCCTTTCCCAAGGCAGTATTTTTGGTTTATCTATTCTCGATATGGCCACAACCCTAGACGCTTATGTGTTGTTGGTAGCCCGTTATAATTCTCCCTTGGTGGTAGATAGTCTTGAAAGTGTCAAACTAGCATTGGGCGATCGCTTGGTTGGGATGGTTATTAATAATATTCCCACTCAAGAGCTAGAAACAACTCAAACTTTGGTTAAACCCTATCTCGAAAGTCATGGTATTCCCGTCTTAGCTTTATTACCCGCTAGTCGTTTACTGCAAAGTGTTAGTGTTCGCGAAATTGCTCGTCAGCTAGATGCTCAAGTTTTGTGTCGCAACGATCGCTTAGATTTAATGGTAGAAAGCCTCACTATTGGAGCGATGAATGTTAACTCCGCTTTAGGATATTTCCGACAAGGGCAAAATAAAGCTGTTGTTACAGGAGGCGATCGCACCGATCTACAACTAGCTGCCCTAGAAACTTCTACCAGTTGTCTGATCCTGACAGGACACATGAACCCTCAACCGCTCATTATCAGTCGTGCTGAAGATGTAGAAGTGCCGATCCTTTCTGTTGATCTCGATACATTAAGTACGGTGGAAATCGTTGATCAATCCTTTGGCAAAGTACGACTACAAGAAAAAATCAAAGTTGGCTGTATTCAGGAATTAATGGCTAAAAACTTCGATATAGAGCGTTTTTTCTCACAATTAAACCTTACATGAGTTTAAAACGATTGTTGCAAGAGGAAAGGGGATTGACACTCTCGCCCGCTACAAGCGGGGGGATTCTTGCACAGAATTAGCCCAAAGTCTAACTCTGATGGGCGTTGTCAAAACGCCTCTATTGACTCGACTCAAATCTAATTCAAGCCTTGCCTTTACTTTTCTCAAGATGTTGGCCGCACCATTGGCATCACAATTAATATACTGATTTTGAGCAGTTTGATACAGTCCTCTTTGCACTCGTTTTCCGCTCTCGTGCCACCTTTCGGGTTTTTCACCGTATTTCGGTAGCTCATCATTGTCTAGAAAACTAGCTTTTGAAGAGTAACTTTCTTCTGTTTCAATAAACCTAATACCGTACTTTTGACAGAGTTGAGCAATACGATTTTTTAATTTAGCTGTAGGCACAGAAACAAACTTTTGGTTATTCTTTTTCCCTAAGTTAGCTCCTTGCTTTTGTCCCTGATTCCAGCCAAAAACTAGAGTACCTATGCTGTTAACAAGACAGTAATTGATAACTATTCTTGCAGCTTTATTGGTAGCATCTCGCATTTGTCGATTACGCTTTTCTGTGATGTTTGCTAATGTTCTAGACCAAAAACCTTGTGGTTTTCCTTCTTTTAGCTTTGCTAGTTGTTTGTTGTACCATTGGTTGATTGATTTTAAATGTTTCCCATCCACAATGAAGCTATCTCCTGTATTAGAGACGCAAGTAAGCCAATTGTTTAAGCCATGATCTAAGCCTAACGCTTTAGACTCATCTAAGGGCTGCATCTTAATTTGTTCGGAATAAACAAATTCAGCATAAAAACACCGGTTCCTTGGTAGAAGTCTGATCTCTTTTATGGTTGACCAATGCAAATTTGAAGGCATGGGAAGAAAAAACTCAGAAATTCCAAACCATACTTTGACTTGCCTTCCTAATGGAAATCTAATTTTTCCATTAACAAGCTTTAACCATTTTTTAGGGTAGCTTACTGTAAATAACCCCCCTGACTTACGGTATTTAGGAGGACGAGGCTTTTGCTCTAAATCTCCCTTGTTAGCTTTAGCCAATAATTTCTTAAAAGACTTAAATGCTTCTCCAACGTTCAAACAAGTTTGCTGCATGGAAGAAGCGTAACCAGCTTTAAAATGCAAGTTAGTTTTCATCTGTGCCGTTAGGTCATATCCTGTGACTATTTTTCTAGTTTTAAAGAAAATTTGACGACCATAGTAGACAGCACAATTATATAAATCATTGGATTCAGAACAAAGATACTCAATGATGGACAAAGTATTTTTGTCTTCTTTGATTAGATTTTGTTGGCATCCAAACAAATTTTAATCCTCGAAACAAATGTGGAAAAGTTAGTACCGCTAAAGTTATGGCTTATATTAATGATCATCATCATGCCCGACATTAATTCAGACGGAGGCTAAAGCCGCGCGAGTCGCTTTTCCACCCCGTTCTAAAGAGACGGGGCTACCAAGCTCCCATATTTTCTCGTGTGCCTATTTCCTCAACCCTCTTTTCACTATGATTGGTTATCGTTGTTATCTTCGTTTTTGTCTTCTTGATCGTTAGAATAGGAGCGACCACGAGAAAAAGAACGAGAAGTTTTTTGACGAAACTGACGGGCATAAGCTTGATTACGTTCAGCTTTTTCTTTCTTTAAATTACGACGTTTAGCCACAATGGATTCCTCTGTTCAATGATGATATACTCCACCACAGGTGGTGAATAGGGACTTTCCCTCGGAAAACCTACTGGAACTATTCCAGTTGATTCTTGACACTTGTGCGCCGTAAAACGGCAAGTATACTTTTTTGCTTTGTCTAGTCCGTATTTTCGCATGTCCGAGAAAATACGAATTTATCAAGTCTTTTTTACAAACCCTACTACCATAACACTTAATTTCCAAGCAAGTCAATGTTTGAATGATGAAGGTTTTGCCACAATCCTTAAACATTCGAGCAAATTGGTTAACATAAATGATAAATTGGAGCTATGTCTACGGTTTCAATTTTTTTGTTATTTGGTTTTCATTAACACAAAATTGATAAATTGTCTAGTAGTCAACGACACCAAACTAAAAAGAATATTCTTAACTTTTTGGGGTTTAAATTTAACCGCAAACCTCCCCCATTTACTATTGATTACTCTATGAGGAAGTTAACTTATGTCTAGTGAAAAGCCTTCTCCTCTATCCTCAAATATTTCTGATGTTTCTTTATCGCCAACAGATGAATTTTCCCAAGAAGAATTGATAAGTCTGCTCAAAAATACCATTACTAAACTGGATATAATTGTTGATGAAATCAGTGATAAAAATCTTACCACTTTACCTAAGCAAGAAAGCTTAAATGCACTCATTAATAGTACAGAAATGATTGCGAATTCTCTAAAAACGGAAGAAAAAGAAACAGAATTGCTAACCGAAAATTTATCGGCAGAAAGTATAGAAAATGAAGAAATAGATGGCCTGGAAAATTGGGCAGATGATCTGACTTCAACAGAAACTAAGGAGACAGAAACGATAGAAGAAACTAGCAAAGAAGTTGAAGAATTCGACAGTACCGAACAAGAAGATTCTGATACTTCTTCGATTATCAAAAATTTATCAGGGGGAAAAATAGCCGGCATTGTAGGATTACTTATTGTTGTTATTTTGTCCACATCATTTTTCTTATTTAAACCAACTTTACCTAATCTGAAAATTTTTAATAATTCTCCAGAAACTACTCAAAATCAAGTAGTAGAAACCCCACCCCAACTAGAGGAACCATCGTTACCAGAACCGATTAAAAATGCCCCTTCTCCTCAACCAAAATTAACCCCAGAACAAAGCTTAATTGCAGCCATCCAGAAAGAAGTAACAGATTTAACTAATCAATATCCTGACGATTTGATTGGGAGAATAGAAGCCAACTTTATCGGCAGCCGTCTCATTGTAACTGTAGGTTATCAATGGTATAATTTAACAACTGAAGAACAAGATAGTCTAGGTAACAATATCCTAGAACGCTCTCAAAGTTTTGATTTTAGGAAATTAGATATTTTAGACAATCAAGGCAATCTAGTGGCTCGTACTCCAGTGGTAGGTAAGGAGCTTATTATCCTCAAAAGAAATCAATCAATCAAATAATCTTTACTCAAAATTATGGCAGATTCAATTATGTATCAAGAGGATGGTTTTGTTGTCCTCGAACCCGATCAAGAAGAACAGATACTCACTGCTCAAGAATTATTAGAAAAACTCAAAGAAATTTTAGTCACTCGTCAAAATGATTTACCGAGAGAATTAGAAAAATTTAGTACAGTGGAGGCACAAGCAGAATATTTAATGGAGAATTTTTGTGATCTCGATATGGGTTCAGATAGTTATTTACAATGGTATGTTATCCGCTTAGAAAAATAAGCTTAATTTTTAACTTCTTCTTCGTATAAGATAGCTGGTTGTTGTTGAATGTTATCAGTAATAGGGGTAACTTTATCAATTACTCCTATTAATTCCTGATAATTAGGAACCTCCCCATTAGCAATGTATCCCACAGAAGCAGAAATCATTGGAGGGGCAGAGGTTAAAATCCTAAGTAGTCCTTCTTGTTCGATTTGGGGAAGCTGATTAGAGACTAAAACAGAGCCATTAGGAACAGAATTATCATCTTGATAGAGAACACGGAATTTGTTTTCTGGAACTGTTGCACGATAACGATTATATTGTTCAAGAGACATGGCTGCGGCTACTACTTCCCCTTGAGCAAGCCATTGTAATGCTTGTTTTGGTGTGGCCGCTAAACGAATGTTACTTAAGGTTAGCCCATAAAGATTCAGTAAAGGGAAATAGTAGCCTGTAGCCGACCCAGGTTGTCCAAGGGCAACAGATTGGCCATTTAAGTCAGAGAGATTTTGAAAAGAACTTTCTTGAGCAACAACAAAGATAGAACGGTTGTTGAGTCCTCCTTCTAGGGGCAAAATAGGTATATATGCCGATTTTTGACTGGCGATCGCTGCTAAACCAGGAGAAGCAAACACAAGATCCCAACCTTTATCATTAATTTGAGCAACGGCCTGACGTTCGTTATAGGCAGGTTCTAATTCTACGATACTATTGAGTTCTGATTCAAGATATGTTTTCAATTCTCCGTATTTTTCTTCTAATTGTTCATCTTCTCCAAAGCTAACTACACCTAAAGTGATACGAGAGGGCAACTGTTGTCGTGACTGACAACCAAACAAGGTAAAAACAATTAAGACTAAGTATAAACAACGAAATTTCATGTCAGTAATCAATAAAAGTTAAGCTAACAACATTCTCTTTATTATTTTAGTTCGCTCAAAGTAACTATGAAAGTTTTAGTTATTTTTTGGGCATACTACTATCATGATAAGCCATGAACTAACCTCAGAGGAGACTAGCACTCCATTTTCAGCAATATTCTTAATGTTTGTTGATAATGGTTTCTCAAGTTTAAGCCATTTCTAGGCTTTTGGCTGACAGTCTTTGGCAATGATTGGTTAGTTTATCGATATTTTATCGTCTTTTTTTTATGCTTCTCAGAATAAAACCATGTTTAAAGACAATCATCTGCTCAAGAATCTTAAAATTGCCACAAAGTTAAATGTTTTATTGATCTTTATTGCTGTTATTACTATTTTTCTAAGTGGTGGGGTTTTATCTTTAATTATGTCTCACAATGCGGAAGGAGTCGTGACAGATAAAGCTTTAGTTCTTATGGAAACCATGAGTGCAGTTCGTAATTATACTAGCACTAAAATCAACCCGGAATTAGCATCTAGATTGGAAACAGATTATCAATTTTTACCCCAAACGGTTCCTGCTTATTCCGCAAGGGAAGTGTTTGAGTATTTTCGAGAACAAGGGGGTTACAAAGACTTTTTCTACAAAGAAGCGACTTTAAACCCTACTAATTTACGGGACAAAGCTGATGACTTTGAAGCGAAAATTGTTCAGAAATTTCGTAATGATAAAAGTCTCGAACAAGTTTCTGGTTTTCGTTCTTTTAATAGTGGTGATATTTTCTATATTGCCCGTCCTTTAGAAGTTTCTAAAGAGACTTGTTTACGCTGTCACAGTACCCCAGATGTTGCTCCAGAAAGCTTATTAACAACCTATGGTAGAGAAAATGGTTTCAATTGGAAACTACACGAAATTGTTGGTGCGCAAATGATTTTGGTTCCTGCTAATGCTGTTTTTGAAAGTGCTAAAAAACTACAAGTTTCTGTCACTTTTATTTTAATAGCTTGTTTAGCTTTGGCGATTATTTTAATTAACTTTTTCTTGACATTTTCAGTAACAACTCCTTTAAAGAAAATGGCACAGTTAGCACAGCGCATTAGTACGGGAGATTTAAGTCAAGAATTCGCCCATCCTTATAACGATGAAATGGGAATGTTAGCTGCTTCTTTAAACCGTATGAAAGTTAGTTTAGATATTGCAATGAATATGTTAAATTCTGATACAGAGTAGAAGCAATGGATAATGGATAATTATTATTGATAAAACCCCGTCTTTAAGGACGGGGTCTTACTTTTAATTTAAACTTCGTTGCTAACGACGGGGGCTTATTTCAGGCGAATTTCTAGAGCTTTTCTCGCTTCTTCTCGATCATCAAAATGAATCTTCTCTGTGCCTAAAATTTGATAATCTTCATGACCTTTTCCTGCAATTAAAATACCATCTCCAGGGTTGGCTTGTAAAATTGCTGTGTTGATAGCTTTGGCGCGATCGCTAATAACTAAAGGTTCAACTGTTTCAGGAATTCCTGTTAAAACATCTTCTAAAATTTGCTGAGGATCTTCTGTTCTAGGATTATCAGAAGTTACCACCGAAACATCAGCTAATTGAGCCGATGCTTGACCCATTAAAGGGCGTTTTGTACGGTCACGATCCCCTCCACAGCCAAACACACAAATCATTTTGCCTTTAATAAAAGGACGAGCAGCTTTCAATAAGTTTTCTAAACTATCGGGCGTATGAGCATAATCAACAATCACACTAATATCTTGTTTTTCGTTAATTTGTACCCGTTCCATTCTGCCAGGAACTCCTAAAAAGTTCGGTAATTTCTCGACAATTTCTTTTAAATCTAAACCGAGATATAAAACCGTTGCTACGGCTGCTAAAACATTAGATAAATTAAATTGTCCCACTAAAGGAGAAGTAAATTCAATGTTACCTAATGGGGTGTTTAAAGTTCCTGTTACTCCGTTAGCTTGATAGGTTAAATTACTGGTATAAAAATCGGCTTTTTTATCCTCAACACTATAAGTCCAAACTTGTTCAGGCTGGAAACTATCAATTAATCTTTTCCCGTAGGGATCATCTAAGTTAACAATGGCCTTTTCTTGTAAATAATCTGGGGTAAATAATAACCGTTTTGCTGCAAAATAATCTTCCATATCTTTATGAAAGTCAAGATGATCTTGGGTTAAATTTGTAAAGACACTAACTTGAAAAGGACATTGTTTAACCCGTCCTTGGACTAAAGCATGGGAACTGACTTCCATGACACAATATTCATTATTAGCTGCCACTGCTTCGGCCAGTTGTTCTTGTAACTGAGGGGCAAAAGGTGTGGTATGTACGGCCGTTCGTTCAAACCCTGACCAACGAGTATATAATGTGCCAATTAAAGCGGTTGGTTTTTGACATTGACTCAGAAAGTATTCAACTAAATGAGTAGTTGTTGTTTTCCCATTAGTTCCTGTTATCCCAACCATTTTTAATTGTTGTACCGGATAGTTATAAAAAGCTGCTGCGATTTGCGCAGCTACCGTAATAATATCCTCAACAATGATTACACAATTATCATCTTTAGGTGGGAACTTTTGGGCAGCTTGGGGACTAATAATAGCAGCAACAGCCCCGACTTCCATGGCACTTTGCCAAAACTCACCGCCATCTACACGAGTTCCTGGCATACCGATAAATATATCCCCAGGTTGACAAGAATGGGAGTTGGTTGAGATTCCTTTAACCTCTCTTTCTAGAGCAGAATGAGTGGGAAGAGAGGGAAGATTGGAAACGTTATTTAATAAGTCCTGAAGTTTTTTGCTGGTTAACATAATCTTTAAATAACTAACCGTTTAATAATGGATAATTATCTTTACCTACAAGGTAAGATGATTGAAATGAATCAAATTTTGTTTCTTTTATTCTTGAAAAGAAAAAATTTCCAGGTAATTAAATTAATTAATTATCGAAAAAATTTTGTTTAAAACTTTTCCCTTTGAGAGGGACTTTGTTTAAGGGTTGACAATAGATAACTAATTAACCTAACATACTAGCATAGGTTTAAGTCAGTAATTTTCGATGACCATTTTTGAGGGAACTTTTGCCCAAGATACGTCCGCTTTGCGTTTTGCCATCGTTATTGGTCGTTTTAACGATTTAGTAACAGATAAACTCTTATCAGGGTGTCAAGATTGCTTGAAGCGTCACGGGGTTGATGTTAACCCCCACGGAACCCAAGTGGACTATGTGTGGGTTCCTGGTAGTTTTGAAACTCCTTTAGTCTCCCGTCAATTAGCCTTATCGGGTAATTATGACGCTATTATCTGTTTAGGGGCGATTATTCGCGGTAATACTCCTCATTTTGATTACGTCGCAGCCGAAGCAGCTAAAGGCATCGCAGCAGCCGGCTTTCAAACAGGAACCCCAGTGGTTTTCGGTATTTTAACCACAGATACCATGCAGCAAGCTTTAGAAAGGGCTGGAATTAAGAGTAATTTGGGCTGGAATTATGCCTTAAACGCTCTAGAAATGGCTAGTTTAATGGGTCAACTTCGGGGTGAAATTCCGGCTAATAATGCTCAAGCAGCTTTGCCCGTTTCTCAGTTAAAGAACCCGATGATCTCAGAATGACAGATTTATCCGTTTCTTGGGAAGAGTATCACCGTCATGTTGAGACTTTAGCGGTGAAAATATATCAATCTCAATGGCAGTTTAACCAAATTGTTTGTATTGCTAAAGGAGGTTTACGGGTGGGAGATATTCTCAGTCGTCTTTATGATCTTCCCTTAGCAATACTTGCTGCTGCATCCTACGGAGGAGAAGATAAACGTTCTCGTGAAGAAATCAAAATTGGTCAACATTTAGCCATGACCAATAATAAGTTAGGAAATCGTATTTTATTGGTGGATGATCTAGCTGATTCTGGAGTTAGTTTAGAGAAAGTGAGTCAATGGTTACAACAGTATGGTTTCCCTATTGAAGAACTCCGTACTGCTGTTATTTGGTATAAAAGTTGTTCCCAGTTTCAACCAGATTATTATGTCGAATATTTAGCAGATAATCCTTGGATTCACCAACCTTTTGAA
>JAAUYK010086020.1_pt1 | contig 10532 bp, 11 predicted proteins | sample 7278021 | NCBI WGS metagenome assembly JAAUYK01 (sample SAMN14350223, study PRJNA611818) | marine sediment metagenome | isolation source: surface marine sediment (1.8m) | place: French Polynesia: Moorea | collected 2018-08
CTGGTCGGCTTTTTTCAGGCCCTGCGCGATGCGTGGGTCGGGTTTCGGCTTGGCACTGCGCCCCTCGCTCGGTGAAATGGGCTTGACGGTCATGGGAGGCGCCGGCTCGGCGGTCTTTCGGGGGGGCGAGGTAATGGGTACGTGGACAACGACGGGCCCCTTCTGGCCGGGCCCATCCGGCCGGTTGAAATACCAGAATCCGGCGCCCACCGCTAGCGCCAGAAGACACACACCGACCCAAAACCAGCGTTTCGGCCGTTTCGCGCCCGCCGGGGGCTCGAGAACCATGGTTTCCTGGTAGCCGGGGCGATTGGCACCCGACGTTTCCAGCGCCGAATCGGTGGGCATCACCCGTCTCAAGGCCCGCGTCATCGAAGCTTCCTCGGATACGAACTCATCCTCGAAAAGGGCCTTCATATACTGCGCCAGTTTCTGGTCACCGGGTCTGAAATTCAAATGATAGATGCAGTCTTCAAGATCAGACAGCATTTCGCCGCACGAGGTGTAACGCGTACGCGTATCCTTGGCCAGGGACATATCGAGCGTCACAACCACGCACTCCGGCAGATCGCGTACAATCCGTTCCGGCCGGGTAAAATTGGCTTCCCGGGCCATGGAAAGGATTTCCATGGCGTCGCCATCGTACATGAAACGCCCCGTGACCATTTCGTAGAGCAAGATCCCCACTGAAAATATATCGGCCCGATGATCGACCTCGAGGCCTTCGGCCTGCTCCGGCGACATGTAGGCCACCTTGCCTTTGATAACGCCTGAACGTGTGCTGGTGATACGACTGGCAGCCTTGGCGATACCGAAATCAATAATTTTGACTTGGCCGTCGTAGGTGATGAAAATATTCTGGGGACTGACGTCGCGATGGATTATGTTGAGCAAATCCCCTTGAAGGTCTTTCATGTTATGGGCATAATCCAGGCCAGAGCAGATGCGCGAGGCGATATGCAGCACATTTTCAAGCGACAGGGGCATGTTACGCTCTTCGGCTGCATTTAAAATGGTTTTGAGATCCTTGCCGAAGAGATATTCCATGGCAATAAAATAGGAATCCTCAAGACGGCCAAAATCATAGATCTGGGCGATGTTGGGATGCTGAAGCAGCGCCGCCAGGCGTGCTTCGTCGATGAAATAGTTCACCGCGTCCTGCTCGGCGGCCAGATGGGGCAGAATTTTCTTGACGGCCACGGCCTTTTCGAACCCCTCGTCTCCCGAAATCTTCCCGCGATAGAGTTCGGCCATCCCGCCGACGGCGATACGATCCGTCAGCCAGTATTTCCCGAATTTGGTTGGTTCCGAAACGCTCATGGCTATATCAGCATCAATCAAGTCGCGTGTTGTCCGCCTCACGCGCGACGTCGATCCAGTCGGTGCGCCCGTTGGGGCTGGATCAAGTTTATAAATGGCGGCGTGTCTAACCCATCAAATCTACCAAAGCATGCCCTAAAACACAACTCCCTGAAAACAGCCGCCCGCACAGACACGATGATGACGGATGCCGCGTCTCAAGCCGACCACAGCGCCGTGTCGGCGAACGCTGAGTCTTTATCGGAATGATCCGATGATATTAGATTTTATTAATTTTTTCGGTTGTTTTGGGGTTGACATTTGAAAATTGAATTAATAGGAGAAATTATTGTGCATTTCCAAATCAACGGGCCATTCAGCCTTCATCAACATTGATTCGGTCAACACACATGAAACCGCCGCGCACAAATCCCGAAAAAAAAATACCGCGCAAAGATCCCGACGACAAATTCGAACGCGGGTTTCGACGGCTTGATAACAAGGAAGCCCGTGTCTACAGCCGTGTTCCCTGCTCCGAGGACACCCACTTCTCCGCCAACAGGGAGTTATTTCGGGGAACGATCAAGAATATGAGTCAGGGGGGCATCTACGTTCAAACCAAAGAACGATTTGCGGTGGGGCAGGAAGTGGTTGTGGCCGGTCCTTTCGGCCAACGCAACGAAGATGTTAAGAAGCTCGGCAAAATCGTATGGCACGATGCCAAAGGCATCGCCATTCAGTTCCTGCGCCGCCAACATCCGCAGACCAAACGCTGAACCGGACGGATTGTGAGACGCTCCAAAGCTGAATGTTGGCCATCACCCTGCCGATAGCCGGAATTATCCAATGCCGCCTAAACAGATCGACGACCTGCTGACCAAAGTGACCCGCTACAATCTAATCCGGGACGGACGGATGCTCTATATCGACATCCATGAAGCCATCCGCGGATCACTGGCAGCCCCTTTCGTGGCCGTGCCCAATTTGATCAACATCATCGCCCAAACCCAATACCAGGGCACGGGCCACACCGAGGCGCAGGCCCTGGAAGACTGCCTGCAGAAAATCGAATCCATTCCCTTCGAAGATATTTTCCCTCAGAAAACCGCGGCCGACAAAACCCCATGATGCGTATTCCGGGCCGCAATCCGATTCTATATGCTTCCAAAATAGGAAAGATCGGGAGACCGACCGCCATTGGGCCGCCCTCTTGCGGTCATTGCAGCGAAGCTTCTACGGTGGCAATGGATTTAGGGATGGTGGGCCCCAGCACGCGCGCACCGGTTTCGGTGACCAGAATATCATCCTCGATGCGGATGCCGCCGAAGCCATAATAAACGGCAAGTTTATCGTAGTGGATAAAGGCCTCCGCGCGCCGCCCACGACGCCACTCTTCGATCAGACCGCGATTGAAGTAAATTCCCGGTTCCACGGTAACGACAAATCCCGGTTTAAGTTGGCGTCCCAGACGCAGGGCGGCCAATCCAAACTGGTCGCTGCGCCGGATCTGGTCGTCATAGCCCACGAGATCCTCGCCGAGTGACTCCATATCATGTACATCCAGCCCCAGCATATGCCCTAGCCCGGTCGGGAAAAACAGGGCATGCGCGCCGGCGGCCACGGCTTCGGCACAGGTCCCTTTCATCAAGCCAAGTTCTTTCAGACCACGGCAGATGATTTCGGCCGCGAGCAGATGAATATCGAGAAACCGTTTCTCCGGCGCAATGGCCGCAATCGCCGCTTTCTGCGCCAGCAGCACGATTTCATAGAGCTCACGCTGCCGCGTGTCGAAGCGGCCGCTTACCGGCAGGGTACGCGGTATGTCCGAGGCATACCCCCCGGGCGACTCGGCCCCGAAATCCATGAGCAGCAGGTCGTCCGCGCCCAGCGGTTCCGCGGGTACGCCGCCGTGAAGAATTTCACCGCGGGGGGTGACGATGGGGGCAAACGAAAAACGGCTGTCATGGGATGCAACCACGGCCGCCATCCGCCCGGCGATCTCCAGGGGCGTCTGGTTTTCCAGGCGGCCATCGGTGGCCGCCTGGTACATGGATCGGGCAATCCCGAGCGCCAGTTCAATTTCAGCCACTTCTTCGCTGGATTTGACGGCACGCTGCGCGACGACGGCCCTTATCAAGTCAGGCGATGCCGTCCGGACCACTTGATCTGCCGGGACAGCGAGTAATTCGCTCATCAGCAGAATCTGATCCGCCCGGTACGGCGGCAGATAATGTATCGCCCGTTGTTGACGCTGACTGGACTGGAGGCATTGCGCCAGGTCGGGCAGACCGCCATGGTGATCGAATGCGACGGCTTCGGCCAATTCAGCCAGAGCCGGTGCCGGACCCGTCCAGAGCGCCTCGTGGGGACTCGCCTCGCGACCGTAGAGATAGGACTGACCAGCATCACAGTCCAGGAGCATCACGAGGTCGGGGACCGCCAAGCCCCCGTAATAGAGAAAACTGCTGTCCTGACGGAAGGGATAGGCATTGTCTTGAAAATTGATTGGGCTTGCCTGATGGCCAAAGATGACGATCAGGCCGGAAGACAGCGCCTGCGTCAGCCGGCGGCGACGGGAGCGGTAGATTTCTCGAGGGAACATAGGCATCTCGCAATACCAGCCGTTTTAGAAAGACACGGATGGATGGGATCTTCAGTCTGGGCACGGCAATGGCGTTTTGATCATCCTATCGCAGGATAGCGGCGCTCGCTGCAGAGGCCTCCCAGACAAGCCCCGTATGCGCGCGGATACAGATCGTGGCGCAGCGTCCCCATCCCTGATCAGGCCTGCCCGCCCTGGCCGGGGATGGTCACCACGGGAACCGGGGAATTCTTAACGACCTTTTCCGCCACGCTGCCGAAGGCGAAATGGCCTTCGGTCCCCCGCGTGGCCATCACGACCATATCCATTTTCTCGTCGGCCACCAGTTTCAGGATTTCACGCGCCGGTTCGCCCACGGCGACATGGCGGATGTAGAGCGGACATCCCGATAGATGATCATTGCAAAGCTGCTGCAGGCGCTTCTTGGCGGTCTTGTTTTCCCAGTTGATAATTTTATCGATATGATCGGGTTCGAATTCGCCGTACCAGCGATGGGCGGTCAGGTCCTCGATGACATAGAGCACGTGAATCTCCGCCTCGTAGCGTTCGGTCAAAGAGGTCACATACGGCAGCGCGGCCTGGGCCCGCCCCGACATATCGGTGGGCCATAGGATCTTCTTGATGGGCATATTCCACCTCCCGAAATCGTTGGCTTTGCGATGCAGCGACAGCAGCCATTCCACTGTCTCACATCCTAAACATAGTTAAAGTCGGTTGGCACTGCAAGCTTGCCCAGGAGAAGCGGAACGCCACCGGCGTATACGTCTGCCATCGGCATCCGCCTCATGTCTCCGCCAGCGGGATGAGTTCGGTCACCTGGATTTCGTCCGCCCGGACTTCCCATCGCACGTCCCAGCGGCCAAGTCGCATCCCGAAGCCGGATTTGCACGTCTTTTGTTTACAATAGTAAGCCGGCCGTGGATCAAGGCTTAATACCTGTTGGATCAGCCGCCGCAACAGTTGGCGTTCGGCCGGCGCCAGGGACGTCAGCACGGCCTCGGCCGGCGCACTGAAATGAACCCTAAACACGATTGCGGGAGGCTCGGCGGCCCAACCGGCCGCGGCCGTCGGGCAGGCATCCGCATAGGGCAGGTAGGGCTTGATATCGATAACCGGAGTCTGGTCGAGGATATCCACCCCCCTGAGATGCAGCACCCCGTGTCCATGGCTGACCTCGATACGCACCAGCTCACAGGCGGACAGGCCGATGGGGTTGGGGCGGTAATTCGAGCGTGAGCCGAAAACGCCCACGCGGCGATTGCCACCGAGCCGTGGGGGCCTGACGGAGGTTTTTTCCGATCGGGCAGCAGCAGCATGGAAGACATAGATCAGCCATAGGTGTGAATAGTCTTCCAGGCCGTGCAGATTCTCCATCCGGCTGTAAGGTGTTTGGAGCTTCAGCACGGCCCGGGCATCCGGGGCCAGCCCCGCCTGGCGCGGAATCCCGAATTTTTCTTTGAAACAGGAATGGATGGTACCGATGGTTTCGAAGGTAAAGCGCATGGGCTTCGGATAACACAGTTCCACGGAGAAGCAAAACGCGCGAACCGGGCTTGATTTCGGTTCGGGATCCATTATGCTTGATCCACGCACGTGCGTGTTAATGGATATGGCGACACTTTGGATAAAACCGGACCACTCGGTTTCACAGGCCGCAGGATGACAATCGCCCCCCTCAGCACAGCCTTCGCATCGACCCTCACGGCCGAATCCCGGCACGTACGGGTCGGTGCCCAGGAGCTCTATACCCTGACGCTCACGCCCCGGAACCTGCGGGCAGATAAAGCGCCATGGCTGGTCTTTCTCCACGAGGGGCTCGGCTGCACGGCGATGTGGCGCGACTTTCCGCACCGGCTGGTGCAGGCCACCCAAAGACCGGCACTGGTCTACGACCGGCAGGGATACGGTCGTTCGGCCCCCCGCCGCCGTCCGCCGGGGTTGGACTATCTGCAGGAGGAAGCCCAAACGCACCTCCCGGCCCTGCTTGACCGCTTGGATATCGAAGCCCCCGTTCTGATCGGGCACAGCGACGGCGGCACGATCGCCCTGCAATATGCCGCCTTGCACCCGAGGCGGGTGACGGCCGTCATCACGGAGGCGGCCCATGTGCTGGTGGAACCCATCACCATAAGGGGTATTCGCACGGCGGTATCGGCTTTCCAGCAGGGCGGCCTGCACACGCGGCTGGCACACTACCATGGCAGGCGCACCCGGGAAATGTTTTATCACTGGGCCGACATCTGGCTTGCGGATGCATTCCGGTCCTGGAACATCGAAGCTTGCCTGCCCCGGATCCGCTGTGAAGTTCTTGTGCTGCAGGGTCTGGCCGACCACTATGGTACGCTCCGCCAGGTGAAAGCCATCACCGACGGTATCGGTTCACGGGCCCGCCCGCTCCTGATCCCCTCCTGTGGCCACGCCCCCCACCGGGAGGCACCCCGGCGCACCCTGGCCGCGTTGCGCGACTTTATTATCGACGGCCACGGATCGCCGGACCCCACAGCCGAAGACGGCGGCTCGACATGAGGCGTCGGGCCAACCGCCAGCCGCATCACCGCCGCCATCTGGAGCGCCGGCTTCACCCGGACGGTAAAGGGCATTGTATCGAGTGGATGCAGGTGCGAACCGCCCAGCCTGGGGGCACCCTGTTCGCCCCTCCGCTGGTGGGCGGTGACGGGCTTTTGACGCTCCGGTGCCTGCGCCCCTTGAAATCACGCGGGTACCACCTCTTTTCCTTCAACTACTCCGGACACGGCCTTTCCAGCCGGCCGTTTTCGATCCGTCAGAGCTTCCGGGACACGCATTGCATGCTGGACTTCGCCCGGCGCGATCCAGACCGTGTTCCCGGGCCGCTCTATGGGGTGGGCATCTGCTATGCGGCCATACCGCTATTAAACGCGCTACATTACACCGGGGAGCCCCTTTCGCACGTCGTTTTGATCAATGCCATCCCCCAGCTGTTCTCCCGCAACCTTCTACATTCTTTCTGGGATTTTCGCCGCCGCTTCGGCGTCAAGACCTGGTCGGCGGCTCATCTGGCATTGCAGCTGCGCCGCTATGCCGAGTTTCTTCTGCCCGGCATCACGATCAACCGCCGACAATTCGGCCTCCTGGCGCTCCGGCGTATCCGGATGCTGCAGACGCTGGTGGACTGGCTGGCCTCCAGACAGTTGCACGCCGTGCGTCTTGCAAGGACCCGGGTGCTTTGTCTATACTCCCACGATGATCGGCTCTTCCGGGCTTTTCGCTACTACAACAGTCCTTGGGATTACGAGCGGGCGATGCGTCGCATCTGCCCGCAGGCTGAATTCCTGCGCCTTGAAGGTGATCATTTCGTTTCAAGCATGCGCGACCGGCAGCAGGCCCTGGACGCCATGATGCATTTTTTGAATCCAGATGGTCTGGGGCGAGCGGATTGATGGGTTATTGGGCGGCATCGATCCCGTGTGGGCATCATATGCCGTTGGAGTTATAATCGATGCAAATGGACTTCAGTTGGAAGGGGTTAACCCAGCCGGGGAACGGTCGGGATTATTTCGGCATCAATCCGCTGCCGCCCTTTAACGCCCACCGGAAGGACTTCGACCCGGTCAATGCGTTCTGGCTCAGCGAAATCTGCCGCCTCATATATCGCCGCAATTCGGATGAAGACCCTGACCGGCAGGATTCCCCGACGCGTCACGACATCCTGGCCCAGGTCGCCTGCGAAGAAGTTCTCTTCATCCACCGCCAGGAGACGCAATGCGCCCTGATCCAACCCACAGGCAACGCATCAGCCTTTGCTGTGCTGGTCTTCCGCGGCACCACCGGGTTTCGCAACTGGCTTCTCGATCTGGATGTCCGCCCGGAAAAACTGGACAACCAGGCGACCGTCCATCGGGGTTTTTCCGAAGCCCTTGAGCAAATCTGGGAACATCTGCACCCCGCCCTCAAGGACCTCGAGGTGCCCTGTTTTTTCACAGGTCACAGCATGGGGGGCGCGTTAGCGCAGCTGGCGGCTACGCGCTTTAAACCACAGGCCGTCTACTGCTTCGGGTCCCCGCGCGTGGGCAACGGCGGGTATGTTGATATGATGCGGGCGATCCCCATATACCGCATCGTTAACAACCGCGATATCGTGGCCATGCTGCCGCCGGCCAGCCAGATTCTCCAATTTCGACCGGCCGGCCGCCTGGTCTATATCTGCGCCCAGGGGCGCCTGAACCAGATAGCGGATGAAAAAGCGGCTGAACTGGCCTGTGCGACGGAAGATAACACGGACGCAACATCTCAGGAGAGCCGCTGGTACGACCCGCCCCGCTTTCTGGCGGATCATGCGCCCATCAACTATTCGACCCGCATCGGGCAATACCTTCTCGGCATTCCCGCCGCTTCCCAAGCCGATGAAACCTGCGTTCTCCCCGAACTGCCGATGTCCACCGACCCGTGCTGATTGGCCCTCAGGCCAGCGACTCGCCGACGGCGATGCGGGCCGCCCATTCCTGTACATATTTCTTGACGGTACGCCGATCGAGGCCGGTGCGGCGGGCAACTTCCTCATAGGTACCAAACCGTTCATACAGATGGAAACAGTAGCCGGTGACAAGGCGGTGGGCGTCGATCGAACCGTTCTCGATCCCGGCATTCAGCAACTGGGGCACCGACTGCGAAGATGTGTCGGTCTGACGTCCGACATACTCACGTTTCAGGATCACCCGGCGGACGCATTGTTCCAGCTCGCGTACATTCCCCGGCCAGGAATAGTCGGCCCCCAGGCGTGAATCGATTACTTCGCGCACCATGGTCACGAGCTCCGGCGAAGCGCGGCCCACCATGCGTTTGACGGTAAAGCCCAGCAGGTCGTCCATCTCGCCGGCATCCTCCCGGATACGCTGCCGCAGCGGCGGTACGGTGATGATATCCGAACAGAGGCGGTAGTAAAAATCATCGCGAAAGATCTTGCGGGTGTGAATCTCCTTGAGCGATCGGTTGGTGGCGGCAATCACCCGGCCCTCGAAACGACCTTCCTGATGGCTGCCCACCGGAGCGAATTTACGATCCTGGAGCACCTGAAGAAGTTTGATCTGGATCGGGATTGAGAGTTCCCCGATCTCGTCGAGCAGAATGGCGCCAAACGGGCTGCAGTGGTCGAAAACCCCGCGATGATCCTTCACGGCCCCGGTAAAGGCCCCTTTCTTGTGTCCGAAAAGCTCGGACTCCACCAGCGTATCCGGAAACTGCGACAAGTTTAGGGAGACGAACGAACGCGTAAAACTTTCCACGAACACGTTGCCGTCCGGATTGAAGGGGATGAAACCGGAGCGCCCGATGGCCATGGCCGCCGTTCCCTTGCCGGTACCGGTCTCGCCCAGCAGAAGGGTGGAAAAGTCCTCCATCTGATTCCACAGATAGCGGTCATAGAGTTCGATATTGTGCGTGAAGACATTGTGCCAGAGATCCTGCCGCAGCTTCTTCATGCAGGGGCTGCGACCCACAAGGGTCCGATAGAGAAAAAAATAGGCCCGCCGGAGCTGGTAACTGAGCGCAAAATAGCGCAGGGCATCCTCATGTGTGAAGCCACGCCGCTGAAGCCGCTCGAGGGCTTCGTCGGCAAATGACACCTTGAGGGGGGTATCACCCGCTGCGATCTGGTCCTGGATGAGTTGATCGAATTGTACGCGGAAATCGTAGAAGAAATCGAACAGCAGCCCAGCCCTGACCAGATGGCGGTCCTCTCCGCCATAGCGGTTGAAATCGATCGGCCCTGAACGCTCCAGAGAATCGATGTGCGTTTTGACCTGACGAATCGCCCGTTCGATGCGCTTCGACTTCGGTGCTTCGGATGCACCGGCGATCTTGCTTTCCAGTGCGATCCGATCGTCACTGAAAGGGCTTGCCAGGCCGGCTTTGTACACGTGGTAAAAGAACGCTCTTTCTTCGGCGGACAACTGCAGCGGCTTTTTCATCGGGCCCCCTTTTCCCTGCTCTATACATCAGATGACAGCCACATGTACATATTATGTATTCGGACCCAATTCATTTCAATCCCCGATTTGGATTCGCCCCCGAATATCAGGCGCCCTGAGATTGCGTGGATCTGGCATGAAAATTGTTGCTCTTTTCTTTTAAAGGCCCATCATCGTCAATCCTTTCCTTGGTTAAGGGAGGTTCGCCATGATCAAATCCGCCAACCATCTCAGGGACCAAACGATGCCAAAATCCGGAGAGCGCGGGTCGATTGATTGCGGCTATTTTGGACTTGATGCCGATATTGCCAGGGCATTGGGCCAACGAAGCCATTTGGGGTACTGCGCCGACCATGAAACTTGGGCGTCGGATGCCAATGACTTTGGCTACTACGCGATGAACCGCAGCATCATGATTGCTCTCAAGCGCCTGGCACGCAGTTAGGAAATGCAACCCGGTTTGTATCAACCCGCGTCCACCAGCAGCCTTTATCCGCTTGGCGCCCAATAGTGCCGCGACCCGCCACAGCCCCCGGCATCAGGGTCATTCCGGGAAATGGAACCTATGTTCTACATCTGGAATTGCGATCAGAAAAACGACTGACGGTCGGAAAACTTGGGCCCATCTGGTTTGGGTCTGGTCGCTATGCCTATGTGGGCCGGGCCTTCGGACCCGGCGGTCTGGC
>JAAUYK010020726.1_pt1 | contig 10530 bp, 8 predicted proteins | sample 7278021 | NCBI WGS metagenome assembly JAAUYK01 (sample SAMN14350223, study PRJNA611818) | marine sediment metagenome | isolation source: surface marine sediment (1.8m) | place: French Polynesia: Moorea | collected 2018-08
CCCCTTCCTTCCTTTCTTCCTCTGTCGTTAATTCGCTATCAGACCGTGTCAATCTTTCTCGTATTGCGGCCAAACGTTGTATGTACTCGTACGTATGCGTCGAATGCGAGCTGAAGAGAAAGAGAAAGCAGAAAATCGGTTGTGCACTATAGAACGTACACCAAGAGGTTTTGAGTATTATAATTTAGTCAACGTAAAATGCTGTTCTCCACTCTTTCTCGTTCTCGGCCTCAGACAATAAGCTGTAAAGCGAACCGCAAATTGCTCTCCGTCGACTCACTGGGCAGCAAATTACGCGTTGGGGCCTAGCTATAGCTGCATGCGTAATTGCGTTAGGCCGGCCGGTTGCACTTACTAATTAAATCTCAGCGCTGCGGTGTCGCCGCTTGCACGAGTCGTCTGGAGGACACGGACAATTAAGAGAGGACGGTGCTTGCAGGAATCGATGCATGGCTTACACTGCAAATAGGACTAATTTGATCTCCCTCGCCGACTGCGACAGTCATTTTGTCTAGACAGTCGGCGAATGCAGCTGAGTTACCGTATTTGCGATAATTACAGCTAGGTTGATTTTTAGCCAATTTCTTTGACTTCAAGTCTGCGCAATAAAAAAATGCGCAGACAGACATCGAGAGGGCCAGACGGCAGATGCAGACGGAAGGAAGCCGGAGGCGCACAGTGTAAATTCTGCTCGTCTGAAAATCGTCGGTCCAAGGGTTCGTCCTCCGGCCGATCGGGCTTTGGGCATTAGCTCCCACTCTGTCGTCGCTGTCAACGACCGCGATCGAAGGAAGAGAAGGAGGAAGCGAACCGACTGCGCTTTTTTCAGCTCCGAGCCAGCTAGCCGGGCGGACGAGTTGTTTATTCGATGAGATCACTCCCGACCGGGCCGTGGGCGTCGCGGCCGAGCGGGCAGCCGCGGCGGCTGCGGGCAGGCGTGCAAATTCCTCGCGAACTCTCCCTCCATCGACGCCGCGCAGCCGACGCCCGCACTTTGAGACCGGCGACGAACGACAGACACTAGAAGCAGGAAGCTAGCTGGCCAGGAGGGTAAAAGTACAATGTTGCATGATTACATAACGCCGGCGAAAAACATGCAAAAGTCGAGTATACGTACTGCCATGGCGGCTAGCTAAGCCGGCTTCTCTCCTTATCGACCCCACCATAAAATGCATTTCCACTTAGTGTGTTTACAATACTACTATAGCCGGCCGGCCGGCAGGCCGGCTCGTTCATTTCGCATGGAAACAAAGTCTGACGTTCGTCCGTCCGTCCGACGGTCGGACAGACCGACTGTCGAACGGATCGAGTTAACTGCGTTGCCTGCCTGGCTGAGCCGCGAGCTCTCTAGCTCCATCGTAACGTCGCCGCCGGAGTGTTGAAGGTCGTCTGGGCGTTGAACCCGAAATTCGCAAGCGTCGCTCGCTCGCTCGCAAATACGTATAATGTCGCCGGACGGACGGCGCCTAGCTATATGTAGTACAGCTCTGGGTGGCCGATGCCGGTCGACGAACGCTGTACGTACGAAGTACTCGAGGTGGCGTTTACGTGAGACGTGATGAGAGGACGATTTTGGGAATGGGAATGGAAAAGAGGTGGGAGGGATCAGCGTTGGCCTAAGACAGGCTGCATGGCTGGCTGGGAAAATGTCAAGGAGATGGGAAGACTTCCTTCCGCTAACGATAAGTGTATATATGTCTAACGCTCATTCGCATGTATAACCTTGGCATTAACATTCGCCGATCTCGCTAATGTCGAATATGTCCTCTGGCTGTTGCCATGTGCAAAACCCGAACTTTTGCTTACGTGTTGCCCGCCTGCCTCCTTCCTAGCCGGCCGGCCTGCAGCAGTTGCGAGCTGTTTATGCTGCGAGGATCGCGAGACAGACAGACAAGTGCAGAGTGACGGACTGCCAGCTTCGCTCGCTCCGACTGGCAAATTTCTATGGACACTTCCGCATAATGGGAGGCGGCAAAAAAGGGAGAGCATAGGCATAGGGGTACGATGAAAAGAAAGCCAGCTGCATTATGCAGTTCAGCATTAAACTGTCTTTGAGTGTCAAATGCGATAAAGTAGTTTCCATACACCCATCAAACCCTGTTTCCAGGTACAACGGCCTCTGACTTCGTCTATAGCTTGAGGCCGGCGTAGGAACAGACTTGCTCAACCTCTTCCTTCTCACGGCTTGCAGGAGCGAGCGAGGCCCGGCCACGTCTGCAAAAACTAACGATGACGGAAAGAAGGAAGGAGGCTGGGGACCGCGACGAGCTGGCTCGTTTCGCACGTGACTCGGTTAGATAGGAAGCTAGCCGGCTGGGAGGGATGCGAAGCCGGAAAGTTATTTTGGGGCGGTAACGCGGCCGGTCGATCGGCCGGACTTTGGAGGGTTTGTCTACAGCTTCTGCTTCTCGCAACGGAATTTGTTTCCTCTACACGTAGACGGCCCCTGAGAGGGGATAAGGGTTGGTGGCAATAAGCAATATCTTAAATGCATTTAATTTTAAATTTACGGAAGGTATAATTATCTTAAATTTGTGCATCAACCATAATGTCGACCCTGCATGTACTTAAGCAGACTATTAACCGGACTTTTCCGAATCTTAGCTATGCAAGAAGAGAAATTCCCGGACGACAATTAAGACGATGACGAGCGAGCGGAGGCGGAGGAGTAAGAGAGATTTTTCCTTTGCACGAGAGGTCAGGTACATCAACAAACAACGACAACTATCGGAAGTCAAATGATGCCGCCGCATTTGTACAAGACAGACAAGTAAACAATGCAAATACCAGCTCGTGATGCCGCCGGAGCCTCAGTCTTTGCACATTTGGAACGCGCTTTTTCGCATGCTTTACTCAAAGGCAGTCGCGACGCCGACTGGGAATGGACAAAGCAGAAGAAACGCCGTAGAGATAAGCGGTCTCTCTGAGCTCTCAGGGGTGCTTATACTCCATACATAACTTGTCATCATATATGGATGATAATAGCTCCATGTAATGCTTTAAACATATGAGCAAAAGATCAAATACAGTCTTCTGGAATGCTTGCTGCATCATGTAAGACGAGCGAGTCGCGACTCGAGTGCATGTTGGAACGACGACGCGACGCAGCTCTTCTTCTGGTACACTTTCGAGAATGGAATGCCGGCCGGCAGACAGCTAGACATTTTCTGCAAAGAGCAAAGCCTCCGTCTCTCTTCGTGCGGGTTAACAACTTGCACGAAATTTTGCCAGTCGACAAATAAATTTAATGGCCAAACAGACAGGCAGGCGGACGCTCGCTCGCGCGGTCTTTCTATCCAGCGCGGCGGCCGTGCCAAGCCTTTCGGACGGTCGGTTCATTTGATACCCTTTATTACACACAGCCAGATACCCACCGGTCGGTCGGTCGGTCGGTCGGTAGACCGACCGCCGCAGCGACAGTCAGCAATGCAAGCGAACGCTTTGTGTACATTGCAGGGGGCGGCAACAAGTCGGTAAAAGTCCATTAAATTATTTTTGTCTCTTAATGCTAGGGCTCTATATACAGAGGTTTTAATACATTGTCAGACAACGCTGGTGGAGAGCGTTCGTTTCAGCCAGTCCGCCGGGGCAATGCAGTGAGCAGACGACGAGACTTTGTGTGTACGGAAAAGCGAGCGCCGATCTCGACCCATCTATCTAGAACGCCGCTCGCTGACCGCAAAAACGAGGCCCAGCTGCCGTGTACATACAAGCGCGTTAAAAGGCAGACCGGACCGGACCGACAACGACTATCTCTTCTTTTCTCTTCTCGGTGGCCTCGATAGCCTCGGAATTTTTGCAATCTGGCCTGACGCCGTCCATTCGGTCGTCCCGTCCGGCGCGCTTTTTTACTGCGTCGATCCTGGAATGTACGTTCGTTCGTCCGTTAACTCGATCGGCCGGCCAGCCGGGCAGCCAATTAGAAAACGAACTCGTTAAGCAACAACAAAGCCGCTGACGACCGCCGATCGAGCGAGGCCGAGAAAGAAAGGGGCCGATCGACGGATTTAGAGGCGCGCAAATTTATGGTCGAATTGACCGGCCAGCCGACTATTAATTGGCCTCTAAAGACGTCGCAGAATCTCCTAGCTCGCCGCGGCTTATACGCAATCGACTGACATGTACTACGTTCGTAGCCTCAATTGAGCTGGCCGTACTTGGACCGCAAGTGCTATTACCGTACGTTCCTCGGCCGTCCGGCCGGCCGTTCGATCGGTCTGCATAGCTGTCTAGCTCTCACACCTGCTTTCACTCCACTCTCCTCGGATAAAGAAGAGGGGAGGCGACCGAGCAAATCAAGTGGGCACAAAAACGCCCTCTCAGCCTAAAATACGCACATATTTGCACGCTAGCTTGCTCCATCCGTAGCCAACATCCAACGTTTTCTGCCTTCGTCTGATTTGCATTTTCTCCCTTCCCCGGTCGGTCGGTCGGTCCTCCATTGCGTAGGTCGCGCGCGCCCGGAACATAAATTTCTCCCTGCCTCCAGACAATTTCCTTTATATGTCATGCAGAAACAGGACGCTGGAGGGGAGGGGAGGGGAGAGCGCCGGGGGAGAGAGAGAGAAAGGAAGGAAGGAAGGAAGGCCTAGCCGGGAGTGCAGTGACCTCTCTGCCTGCGCAAACTTTTCCAAGGAAGGCAGGATAGCGCCGCCTGCTCGCTTCCCACGTCTCTCAATCACACAGACGGACGGACGGACGGACGGACGGAGGGAAGGATGAAAGCGCGAAATGGAAGGAAGGGCCCATCTAGCTGGGCCAGGCCAGCTTGCTTTTTACCCCGCCGCAGCCGCAGCCTCCGTCTCGCCCAACTTGCAGTATTTTCCTCCATTTTTCCTGCGCAGGACGATCAATCAGTCTAGGAGTATAAAGAGCGCAGCCGATGAAAATGCGCCTTTCCTCCCTCCCTAGGCTTGCTTTTCGATCTCCCGATCCGGCCGTTCCGCCACTCAGGCCGCTATTGACAGCAGCAGTGGGTTGGTTGGTCGGTTGGTTCAGCAGGTTCTTTAATTAATTCCGCTCGGAATGACGAAGCCATTTGGTAAATGGTGTGAAAGCCAGCTCGGCGCTTCCCTCCATCCACTATAGCTACGTAATGCCCTCTACAATGCTCTCCGCTCATCTCTGGTGGGACTCTAAAGGGCGAACGGCGGCGACCCGTAATCGCCTCACCGTCGCTGCTCTCTAGCTCCAGTCTCCTCTTTCCCTTCCAAGGTCACGGCCAATGCACTCTGGACTGGAAAGGAAGGCTCTCTAGCTCTCTCTACCAAAGAGCCCCGTTCCGCCGAGCCGAGAGAGCGGCTTTCGCACGCTTGCGTCATGCACTAAGAGATTCTGCAAAAGAGATATATGAAATTTCGCCGGACAGTTGTGTGGCATTCAGAGAGATGAAGATACATGTGATGGCAACAGGCATGTAGCTGCTTTCGCAACAACTGATCCCCCCATCGATCTGGGCTTGGGCCTTGCCTCTCCTCTCCTCTTCTCTGCAGTCATGGGACCGTCGCCGCCGTCGTCGATTCTGCAAGCTGGCAGAGGAAGGGAGGGAGGAAAGGCCGGCCCGCTTGTCGCTAGGCGCGGCTGGATGGCAGGCATGCAGCTGGGCGCGGTCGATGTGGCGACGGGTGCAGCAAGAGAGAGATGGCCCGGCTGCGCGGAAAGTCCCGTCTAGTCAGAGGATGTACACTTTGTATAGTACTTGCCTCGCCTCGCCGCCGACGTCGACGTCGCGTCGCGTCGCTCCTCTGTCAGAGCGGCTCTTCGGGGAAATGTTGGGAAGGAAAACAGGCAGGCAGACAGACTTCGGCGATGACGAGGGGAAGATCGAGACGGCCGCCAGCGTAATGAAGTCGCGAAATTGCTGTTTCTGCGGAACAAAACCTGCCAATTACGGTTTTATGGATGTTGCCGTGTTCCTAGGCCTACGTTTATGCTTGCCCGCCGCAGCGATATTTTTCGCAAGTTTGTTTTCGCGGTCGTTTTTTTCGCCGACTCTCTCGAGAAGTAACAGCAATAAGTGAGCGGCGGCGGCGGCTGAAGCAGCGTTTTACGACCTGTTGGAGTTCAATTTGCGGCCGGCAGAAGTTTTAACAAATTCAGCAATAGCTTTGCGCGTGCGTCTTTCTTCCTTTTGCAATGCCTCGGGCACCGGAGGCCATTTTGCTAATTAGCCAATTACGGATTAGTGAGCAACTGTTGCCACAGCCACGTATCTGCGGAGTGGAGCAAGGCAGGTGGCGGATATATTCTCTTTCTGTCATGCCAAAAAAGAGTAAAGTTGCTGGGAATATTTCTACCACTGAGAGCTCGTGAATTTGTTTGCAATGGCTGGTGGTGCACAATTAACCCGGTGGGATCGATCGGCCGGAGGAAGCGACCGACCCAATGAATTGACGTTGCCAATTTTTATGTCAACGGCCGATGAAATGTTTGCTCCCTCCGGCCGCGTCCGTCCGTTCATTCGGTCGGCAGGTTCTCTCTACTTTGAGTCTGTCTCTCCAGCTCGCATACTCCGCGGTTGGTCGTCAGGTGAGCGGGCGGGGCTGTGGACGGATGGACGGACGGACGGACGGACTCGCAAAGAGGCTAATTTTCCCCGGTAAACTGCCGTCCGACCGACCGACCACCTGTCTGGCTGTCAGTCAGACGTTAAGACAACAGAAGGTCAAGGTGGGGCAGACCGGCGGACTCAGGGGCTATTTTGAATAACTAATGAGCGTCCGAGGGGCTACCTGAGCCATCTTCAAACAGCGCTTTATGGCTTCATTCTGCAAAGATTCTTTACTTAGCGGCCGGTGTACGTACTGTACGTCTTCCTTCCCCTTTTACTGCTCAGAGAATTTAGGAATTCAAGACACAATCGGGCGGCAAATAAAATATTTCTTTGCAGTACGTCGCACGCGCTCTCAATTCGGCCGGCCGTCGGATAGAGAAAGAAAGGAATGAATTCCCGCTCATTGTTCTCGGATGGCGGCAGCAGCCGGCCGGCTGTCCGACTGACCAACTCGTTACTCACTCTGACACCTCGTCGCTCGGATCGAATGGGGTTCATTAAAAGGGATTTATTCGCACAACCGACCGACCGACCGACCGGCGGCCGGATTCTGACGCCTAGCTTAGCCGCAGCCAGCTTGGTTTGGACGACAAGGGTTCCTACATACGTGCGCTCTGAGGAAAGTGTATTTTGTAATTCCAACTCACAAGCAAAACAACTACGTTTAGTACGTAGGCGTAATAGTGTCACTACCAACATGCACCCGACGCGACGCCGGCCGCGCCGTTTCGGTTGGTGGCAAAATGGGTCTGTCAACAAAACTACTAATTAGCCTGCTGCCGACCCGGGGCGAAAAAATGGACAGTAAAAGTAGTATACAGCAAACTTCGCTTGTCGCAACCATTTTTAGAAAAGTCGGATGAACGACTGAATGACGTATGTGTCGCAAAAAAGCGCTACAGAATAGAATTTTCTAACCATATACTAAAATTGTCTTAATATATCCAGTGTATATACGGTTTATACAGTTTGGACAATTTAAGGTTGGCAAATGCAGCTCATGGCCTAAAGCTAGCAACTGCGGACATCCGTCCGTTGCTGTCGCAGCTTCTAATTGAATATCCTTTTGTTGTAAGTTGGATGGTCGGACGTACTGCAGTGCTGAAACGAAAGAGCGCCAAGGAATAAAGACAGACAGACGGACAGACAGAGACTGCGAGAGAGCGAGGAGAGGAAAGAAAAGAAGGGATTGTAAATGAAGAATGCGACGAGACGAGCTCGTTGGGGCGCGTTTGCTCCTCCATTGTGATCTGAATGGAAAGAGAATGGGGACTACACTATTTGGAGACACTTTAATCCCCTTTTAATGCAGCCGCCTCAGGCTATACTACGGCCACGAACAAATGCTGGAGGGAAACACCTGAAAGCAAGCGTACTATATAACGTCGCTTTGTAATCAATGCGAGTGCCTTACGTAAGTTATATACGTAGGTATAAATGGAGTATATCAAAGGCGGCCGGGTTGGTCCACTTGTACGCAGTTTGAGCTGGCCCGCGGCAAAAAGCCACTCACGCCATGAAGTGCAAAAGTGCACGCGTCCGACGTGTGGGTGTCAGAGCGGGCGGCGGCGGGCGTTTTTCAGCATGCATGTGACCGTGGTGGATCAAATCAAGGTCGAGTGGGTTAGATGTGCACTGACGGCCGGCCCGGCAGAGATTCTTCATCACGCTAATCGCCAGTGTGTGTCCCGGCTATTAGGCGCACGCGACTCAGGGGAGACAGAACGTTGTAGTTAAAATGTTAAAAGTCTATTTACAATATAACTTCGTTTTAGGAGTGCATTTCCAAACTGCTAACCTGGACAATTCCAAACCCATATCCTCGTCTGTCTGAAACGATCATCGGCAGCGATTCCTGCATGGATCCGCCTCCTCTGCATGGTCGATAATGAAGAGCGAATGTGGGGAAGGAAGGAAGGGGGAAGAGGAAGGAAGAGCTAACATGCAGCTCTGGCGCTGCCACCGCCGTCCGATCGAGCAAGGATTGATCGTCGTGTTTGTCCGTCGTCCGTCCGTCCGATCGACCTAGCAGGCAGGCACTTTCATATCCTCGGTCGGCCTCATTCGCCCACGATTTGTCAGCTCGTCGATCGAAAAGGGCAAGAAGCCGGCCGCGGCCGGCCGACCGACCAAGTGACCCGGCAGACCGTGAACGAAAGAGCCGACCAACGCGTACACAGTTCGAGATTATTGCATACGAGATTGGTCGGTGGAATATTCCCGCTACCTGAAGACTCGATCTCTCGCTCCCTAGCTCTCTCGGCATCGCGTGTAGTCTCGCAATTTGTCATTATTGCGCCCTCTCGCTCGCTTGTTCTCCCGCTTGTTTTCGGCCTGTTCGACATGGGTTCTAGTAGCAGATAAATTGCGGCGCCCGTTACACGAACGAACCAGAGGCGGCCAAAGGTGGACTACGTGACGACCAATTCGTAGGAAAATGTGCCGCTACTGTAGACAAACTAGCTAACTTGTTATCTGCGCTGACGCTAAAAAATATCTCGTAGTACGGGACAGAAACTGCACCCCATCAAGGGGGGAAATTAATCCTTTCACCGCCCATTCAGCACTTCCTCATTTGAATATGGTAATTAGTCACGCGCGTGCACTCACCTACATTCAGCATATACAAAAAAAGCAGCGACGTAAGCGTCGCCCCGCCCAACTTTTGAAGCAGGCCATTTTGTACAAACGACGCCAAATTGGAGCAAAAACTCAAGAATTGAAAGTTTCAATCGCGACCCCCAATTCGACATCTGAGGCGTAAAAATCGCTCGCTCGCTGCCTCTCGATCTCGATCGATCGATAGAATCCGTCAATCTATCTAGCTATCGGGATGATCGGTCACATTATCATTTCTAACGACTCATTGCATGACAATGTGCAGCTAAGGGAAAGGGAAAGGAGTGAGCGTACGTGCCAAAGATCCGGATGGAGATGAAGCAGCGAATATTTATACCGCCCAATCGGCCGATCGATATAGGACAGGTACGGCGGCCAAATAGGATCGGTCGGCTGCGGCCGATAGATCGCACACCTTGCAAATGCCAATTTGGCGCTCTGTAATTTCGCACTGCTGTACGTATATACACTCGATCGCTCGCTCGATAGTCTTCAATTATCGTCGGGGGAAAATAATCGCGCCTATTCTGGCGGCGGCGGCGGCAACGTTGCAGAAGTGAATGTGGGTCACGGCGGCGATCAATGGCCGGTTGAGCAATCGGCATGCACAGCGTTTTCAGGCTGTGGCGTCTGCACATACTACGTATATAGTGAACAAATCATAAGATATTTCCTCAATCTGTCGGCCCTGAGGAACGGCGCGTGTCTGGCTCAGTCTTGCAAGGTGGGTGGGTATTGTAGCCGGCCGGCGTGTGAAAGATTAATTGAGGTGTGACACAAAGCAGCTGCTTCGGCCGGTCGGCCGGACAACTGCAGTGACAAAAACGAGCGTTTGCCGGCTAGCTACGAATCTGCAAAGGCAAAAATTTTGCACACACACACACACTGCGTATTGGAGCGTGCAGCAGCGCAGCAGCAGCCGGTGCGGACTCATTTCTCTATTTCGTTTCCCACCCGGCCGCGTTTGGCGTTTTCCTTAGTCAGTCAGTTCTCTCGTCGGGAGGTCCATTGTTGGAAAAGCAAACGCCTGGAGGGAGTCTGCAGAAAGCGTCTAGTTACCGGGCTCGATTCGCATTCGTCCGGAACGTACGCGCTCAGCACCGCGCCAGCCTTGGATAAACTCTCGACTTTTTCGCATTTCTGTCATTTCCACTATGCGTAGGTAGCTAGTGTCCACCCCCATTTGCAGTACGTATACGTACAGCTCTCTTTCCCGAATCTGCTTCTTTTGTGTTTGCTCACGGCGCGCGCCTGATGGATTTGTTCGTGTTCGTCGTCGTCGTCCGCAACTTACGCCCGGCTGTTAATGGGGCCTGACGCAACTCCGAACAGAAAGAGACACAACTTTTGAAGCCTGC
>JAAUYK010229578.1_pt1 | contig 10529 bp, 15 predicted proteins | sample 7278021 | NCBI WGS metagenome assembly JAAUYK01 (sample SAMN14350223, study PRJNA611818) | marine sediment metagenome | isolation source: surface marine sediment (1.8m) | place: French Polynesia: Moorea | collected 2018-08
ACGTCGACTGCGCAGCCTTCTTCGCGTCCATCGTCGACACCTATCTGAAGTTGAGGCAGGTGCCAAAACTCGTGGCAAAAATATTGATTGCGCTGACCGGGGACATTAAAGTTGGAGAGCTCTCAGAGGTAAAAAGGCGCTCAACACCAACGAAAAGCTATTTACCGTATATGCTACGTTTCAGTCCACAAGTGCCACCTTTGCACGCGCAGTTGTTCGCCTTCCCCCAGGACAAGTTGTAGACCTGTGGAAGACGTTCCTCTACCACATTTCGGGCGATCGCCTGGCAAAGCTGTCGAAAAAGGAGCGTCAGAGCTTGACGTCTCTCTGCGATCAAATGATGTCCATATTCGTCCGCAACGTCGCCGTCAGCGACCACACGGTGGCCAGGCCCATCGTGCAGAAGGCGAGGGAGCTCCTGATGCAGACCGACCAGGCCTTGCAGGGAAAGGAGACGACTTTTCCGCGAGTGCGGCGATCCCTGAGCCGACTGGCCAAACTCCTGGCCGAATTTCGAGGTGGCGACCAGGAGCTGAAATCTATCTACTCCGCCCTCGAAGACGCGCCCGCCAAAGCCGATGACCTCCATGAGCTTAGCGCACTCGTGGGCGATACGAAGAAGTTTGCGAGCCTCGTGGGGAGCTTGAGCGGGAGCTTGGACGACGTCGCCGAGTCCTCCTCCCTTCATGCCGGCATCGTAATGAATGTGTGCCACTTTGCGAGCGAGGTGCTGGATGTCGACGGCGGCGGAGTCTGCGAGGACGCGGCCAAACACCTGACCAAGCTGTTCGCATCGTCTGACCTGAACGACGAGGCGACGGAGAAGAAGTTAAAGAAAGCGTTCGCCATGCTTGAGAAGGCGATGGTGGGGGATATCACGAATCCCGATCTGGACGCAAAATTTTACTTCGTTACTCCAATATCTGCTTTGGAAAGCCTTCCTCTTGAACAGGTAATATGAACATTTCTTAATCTTACTCAATTAACTGAACCATATTCCCCCTTTAGGTTGACCGAGTTTTGAACCTGGTCATCCTCAACTTGACCATCCTCCTACTGACGGTGTCCTCTGACGAGGAAGCCAACGCCAGACTCGCCGTCATCCTCGCCCGCAGCCTCGACAGGTCAGACTGCCAGCTCCTCAAGTACGTCGACGGCATCAGATTGCTGCAGTGGGTGGCCAGCCGGAGAGGACTGGACGCGACTCGCGAGGAGCAGGTGCTGCGGGTGATCGCGCGCTCGATCGTCAAGTACGTGCACGAGCACAAGACCAAGCACAAGGAATTCGAGGCGAACGTTGGACGATTGGCTGCCGTCCTGTCACACCTGCAGAGGGGATATCACGCCGCAGTCCTGCTGATCGAAGAGCTGGAGAAACCGCTCAGCCACAGAGATGCATCCAAGGACAAGCTGGAGGTCTGTGACCGTTACTTCGACACGCTCTCCGCCTCCCTGTTATCGGCTGTGAAAAAGGGGCGCTGGGACGAGAGCGACTCCAAGCAGAGTAAGTGGGTGATGGGGGCTGTGTCCGCCGCCGTCTCCGTTCTCTTCAATCGTCCCTCCTCCGGAGAGGAGGACAAGTACAAGCCGTGGTCAGAGGCTGTAAGAAAATCGCTAGACCACTGCCTCGACAACAACACCGTCCTCTGTCAGTCATCTCTAACCTTCCTGGCCAACATTGTCTCCGCACAAGACAGCCTCAAGCTTCCAGACGACTCCCTGAACAGAATCTGGCGGCGTCTCCTCGACGTCCGCGTAAAAGTCAAGCAGGAGGTAATCGGCGAGCTCCTCACCTCCATGGACGCGGAGGAGGCGAAAGCTGCCCTCCGCGAGCTCACAGCCGACACGGTTGCGACCGAGAAGGAGGCGATGCTGGCGCACCATCTGGGCATATGGAGGCGGATAGCTTCCATTTCCTTGCCTCAGAACTCCGATCACCTGAAGGTTTTCCGAGAAGCCGTTGACGGTCTAATGCCAAGGCTCTTCCTGATGGACCTTCGGCGTCGGAGAGGGACCGTTACCGACGATTGGATAGAAGGATTTCTACTCCCAATGCTGGATCTCGAACACGCCCTCCTGGATCGCGACCAGCCTCTCCTGAGCGCGTTCAGCGAGGCCCGGTGCATGCTCACCCTCATCACCGCCGACCTCACGCAAATTGGCAACGGCGCCTTGTTTGTGAGGACGTGGAACTTGGTCTACCGAGTGATGTCTACGGCGATGCTCAAGAGACCCAACTCCTTGATCCTCGATCGGATACCTCTCGTTCTGGATGTCTTTAAGTGAGTGGAACATGACATCAACACCTTTGTTAGCGTATTAAACCGAGAATCATTTCAGAAATCTTCTCCATGGACTGTCCAAAAATTGCGATCAGAGTGTTAAAGTACCCCCGACCAAACTGAAGGAGCTCGTCCTCTGTTCGAGCAACCTGGACAGGTACGTAATACGGTGCTTTAGAGATCCTCCCTCGTTATTATTGGGCTCGGCAGGTTTTCGAAATCGAAATCCGTATTGTACCACTTCTTCTTCGGTCTGAAGTGGACAAACAAATTGTCGTAAAAGTCCCCGTTGAGCGGCTCCATTCGTCCGTGCAGCACTCGAGCGCTTTCGTAGAGAACCATCTCACCGGGCTCCAAGTAGACGGCAGTCTTTTCGCAATGGTTGTCTGCAAAAGACATGGCTCATAGCCAGGCTCTACTTTTTAAGCTTAGCCCACCTATAATAAAGAGTGGCCAGGCCTTGTCCACCTTCTGGTCGACCTGGAGGATGGCGCTGACGACGTGCGTGTCGAGCTTGTCCACGTGCAATGACAGCCACGAACCGTTTAAGTATCTGAGAGAGAATTAAGAAATTAGGCGCATTCTAGCCCCAAATGGTTAATTAGACTACCGTCTGATTCCGTAAATCTGGCTGGGTTGCAGGTTAATTCCCACCCATTCTTCCAGCACCTCCTTAAGCTCTTCATTGACTAGAGTTTGGAACAGGTCGGGTTCCTTAATGCGGATCAGTTCGACGTTTTTTCGAGGCACCCGCTTGCCGCTATCGGCGTCGATACGGAAGCAGTTTTGGTGCGGGTTGTTGCCGCAGGGTTCAGCCTCCCGAGGATACCCTATTCTCTGCTCCTTGATAAATTTGTAGAGCTGGTCGGGAATGGGCACTTTCTTATAGCCTCGCTCGGTCAGTTCGGGCACCAACTCCGGCTGGAGCTCGTTCCTCGCCTGCAGGTTGAGCATCTGCAGGCGCTTCTCGTCGTCCCAGCCGTCCTCGGAGAGGCGCCAGTTCACGCGGTAGCCCCAGATGTCATCGAAAAAAGCGTCGTTAATTTTGACCTCAGGGCCTCTTTCATCCGGAGAACATTTCGCGTGGATAGCTGATGCCGTGACTTGTAGAAGTGTGGCGGCGCGCAAGACTTCCATGACTGAGGAAATTTCTTTCCTGTCGCCCTCTTTGATCGAAAGTCACGCTCCGACGGAGCTAGCCTTTTGCTTGCCAACAGTTTTCTCCCTTGCAACCCGACATTTTCTGCATGAGTGATTGTCTATTCGCCATTTAGATTCTTCCTTTTCCTTGCAGGTTGTGCAGCCAGTTCCGGAGACACAAGGAGGACTTTGCCCGCGTCGCTCCATATCCGGTGGCCCAGATCTTGATATCCTTCCAAGAGTTCCCTCCCGTGTATCCGGCCGTCAAGTCTAATCTGCTCAGCGCTATCAGGTGAGGATTCGTGGTACGTTATGTCAGACAACACTGATCGTAATTAACCGTTTCAGAAAATTGCTTGAGATCTGCGACCGCCACTCGAAGGACTTCCTCGGGGCCATCCTTCCCGACGGGGTGAAGGATCTGTACAAGCAGACGCTGGAGGATTATAACAAGCATTACAAGTATTCTGGGAAAGTTTAGGACGCTTTAACCGTTTTATATGCTCTAGCAAACGCTTAATTTTGCGTTAGAAATATACAGAAAACTTTCTGAATACGTTTATGACGTATTGTACGTGAGAATCGCGCCCCCTTCGAAAGTTATTCCCGTCCCGTATATCGCGGTCGCGGACGTCGACGCATGCATTGCATGCAGGGCCAGCACGCAATTGCCGTCTGCGATCAGCTGACAGTTGGGCGCTAGAAGAAAACAACACGCGGCGCACATGGTTATAGAGATTTACGATAAAAAGTCTACATTATATACGTAATTCGCTACCGAGTTAGGTGAAATGGTGAATGACATGTCGAAGAAAGCGTCCTCAACTCGATACGGCTCCTTTGCCGAAAAAGTGCTCAAGAAGCAGGGCTGGACCGAGGGTAAGACTGATGACACTTTCATGCTTCTTAGAATATTAAGTTTAATACTAAAATATACTTAAGGCCAAGGCTTGGGAGCCTCGAACCAGGGCCGCGCGGACCCCGTAAAGGCATCGCTCAAGTTCGACAAGACCGGCCTCGGCCATGACCCCGGCGCCGAGTTCACGACCAACTGGTGGGAGATGGCGTTCAACAAGGCTGCCAAGGGCATCAAGGTCAGCGGCGACGGCACGGACGTTCAGTACGATAAGGTCTCCAAGGCCGAGGAGAAGAAAGAGTTGAAGAACGCGCTGTACTCCAGATTCGTCAATGTACGTAAGGAACGCCACGTAAGGTGGCTTGTAGTTATAGTGCGTATATGGCATTCGTCATTTTAGAAAGCAACACTAGAGTCTGGCAAGATCGTCAAGGTGAACAACGAATCGGACGATTCTGACAACGAAGACAAGAAGTTCGCTCCTGGCCAAAGATTGACGGACGATCAATTGTTTGAAGCGTGTGGACGGATGACTGCTCACAAGTAAGTACAGTCCGAGGACTTGATGGCATTAATATATGCGTAAGGACAATTATTAAGGGCATTAAGGTAAGTACGTACATCTACGTACTGTGTGATACCGTGGTTAATTCAACAAGAATTTACTCCGTTTGAATAAAAATTTTCGCACGCAATTTTCATTACAGGGGCGCCAGGCATGGCCATGTCATGTCGGGGAAGCATGAGAGGATCGCCAAGATGGAGGAGAAGCTTCTCAAAGAAACGAAGTCGGACACACTAGTTGCTGAAAATGAGAACGTTGTAATCGACAGTGCAACTACGACCTCGGTAACTGCGGTCAAGGCCAAAAAGAGCAAGAAGAAAAAGCGCGTGGCAGACGCGGAGGAAATGGCTGCTGTGGATAATCCTGATGCGAAGAGGAGCAAAAAGGAGAAGAAACGGAAGAAAAAGAAATGTTGACCCGTCTTTACATGTGTTTTATAGCGATAATTCATCCAGAAAGCATTACATCGTATGGCGACGAAATTTGTCTAGCTTTTAGAATTCATTTACAACGTATACTACGCGACGTGAGGTAATTGAGGCATAAATTGTTCTATAACAGTTATCCTCAAGGCAGTCGTGACTATCCCGCCGTCCTTTGCAATAGTGGGCGGGACCCACTTTGGAGAGCTGGCCTGACTGCATCCACAGGTAGCGGCGCCGCCGCCGCCGCCCTTGCGCGCTGGTCTGCTTGGCATCCAGGTATTGCCTCAAACAGGTATCGCATTGAAAACAATGGAAGCGGCAACGGACGACCTGAGTGTAGGATTGCCGTATCCATAATGATGTCTTTTTTCCAGAGCTGTACAAAAATAAGTGCGCAGAAGACATATTGTTTTTTGGGGTCGGTATAAAAGCAAGGCGATCGTCTACGAAGAGGTTACCTGTCTCTGAGGCCTCTTATAGTTTGTATGCAGGTTAAAGAAGCATTAGTGACTGATATAGAGCCTCACCTCTGACAGTGGTATGAAAACAAGGTGTTGTCTTGCCGTGCAAACCAATTTGTATAGTATGTCCGAGGTCCTAGTCGGTCAATCAATTCGCTAGACCGAGATGTAAAGTCAGTAGTGCGTACAAGTAAAGACTAAAGAGGCCACAATGCCGCGGCTCGCATTCATTGCTGCTGTGATCGCCGTGGCGGCGACATTGGTCGCGGCCCAACTCACGCCGCTGGAGTTCTCGGAGGCGACCGAGGACTTAACTCAGGGCGTCTACAAACAGAAAGGCGACGTCCTCTGGTGCTGCCTGTCCAAGGAAGAGCTCATGAAGTGTCGGGCGTTCGCCGAGGTGACGAAAACGGACCATGAGCGATCGGACTCGGTAACTATAATGCGTCTTAAGGAAAGTTACAAAGAGGTAATAAAATGCTTTAATTATGCAGATATTCGGATCCTATTACCGCAACATCAAGTGCAAGCTCTACCAGAACAAGGACGAGTGCATGAAGCTTATCGATCTCAGCGGCCCGTCCAACCCGGACATAATGACCGTGGACGCCGGAGAGGTGTTCGTCGGTGGCCGCTACCACAGCCTGGTGCCGATCCTGCGCGAGGTCTACCAGCGCGACCAGAACTACTACCACTCGGTGGCGGTGATCAAGCGCGGCTCCATGCCCGACGTGCAGACGCTGTCCGACCTGCGCGGCATGCAGGCCTGCTTCCCAAAGGTGGGCAGCCTCGCCGGTTGGACGGTGCCCATCTACAAGCTGATCGACACCGGCGTCATGGACATCGTCGACTGCAACAACCACGTCAAGTCCGCCATTAACTTCTTCGGGATGTCGTGCGCCGTCAACTCGCTGCAGGACAGGTACAACCCCCTGGGAGACAACAGCCACCACTTTTGCGAGGCATGCGGCTCCGACACGCCCGGGGTGAGGTGCACCGACCGGGATCCTTACGCCGACTACAACGGCGCTCTGAACTGCCTCAGAGAGAAGGGCGACATCGCCTTCCTCAACGACAAGGTGCTCCTGCAGGAGAAGCGCAATCGCGACGACTTCGAGCTGCTCTGTCTCGAGGAGGAGCAGCGAAGCACCGTCAACGATTTCGACGACGACAACGCCTTTCCCGAGTACGGCGCACCCCGCGGCGGCTACGGCGACCCCCGCTTCAGGCGCAGATTCGGCGCTCTGCTCAGTCGGCGTCCGGTCTCCGAGTACGAGTCGTGTTCTTGGGGCGTGTCTCCGGGCAACGCGCTCGTCGTCTCCTCCGCGATGGACATGAAGGAGCGTCAGGCGCTGCAGATCTTCCTCGGCAAGGCGGCCGAGGTGTACAGCGAAAGGAGGAGATCGAGCGGTACGCAGAGTCAGTCGGCCGGTCCGGGACAGAGGGGACCGGATCGGGGTCGGCCGGGACAGAGACCGGGAGACCGACCCTTCGGAGACTCCCGTAGGCAATTTGGATTTCAGAATCAGAATCAGAGAGGTAATTAATACGGGGAGCTATAATTACATTTTGAGTATTTTATTTATTCGACTTAACCTTCTTAAAGGCTTCAATAATATCTTCGGCAACAATGCGGCGACATCGACCATCACCAACGGCTCCACCGTAGTGAGCGACGCCAGCGGAAGAAGCCGGGTGCCAGAGTACGACCTCGACGACGCGGACGACCTCGACGACGATGACGACGATGACGAGAAAGAGTTCCGCCTGTTCGAGTCCTACCCCCGCTACGGCATGCTGCGGAATCTCCTCTTCTCGGACAACACAAGGAAGCTGACTCCCGTGCCCCCGGGAGAAATGAGCTACAAGGAGTATCTGGGCAAGCCCTACGGAGGAAGTCTGACCAGCCCGTTGAGAGCCATCGAAGGCGTGAGAAGGTGCCCGGTCGGCGACATGAAGCTCTGCATAACTTCGGAGGCTGAGTTGACAAAGGTATGATACTTTCTCCTTCCTTCAGGCGAGATATAATCGGTCTTTTTTTCAGTGTGTACGAATGAGGACTGCGCTGAATGCCCAGCTCCTAGAGCCGAAGATGTCCTGCAAGCGCGCCAGGTCCGCCATCGACTGCATGAACCTCATCCGTCACGGCGAGGCCGATGTCACCGTGTTGGACGCCGGCGACATTTACCGGGCCGGCTGGCAGTACGGGCTCATCCCGATCATGGCCGAGATATACAACTTGGGCACGCCGCACATGTACGCGGTCGCCGTCACGAAGCAGAGGGACAACTCGTCTGAATTGGTGGGTGTAATCCCTCTGGCTCGATGGTTAAAGGTTCTTATTGGCTGATTTTTTTCCAGATTTATCTGAAGCGAAAGAACACCTGTCACACCGGAGTCGGCCACGGCGCCGGCTGGGTCATCCCCATGGCGTGGCTGATCGGCAACGAGCGCGTGCGCGACTACGGATGCAACAGCGTCCGCGCGGCGGCCGAGTACTTCAACAAGGCGTGCGCGCCGGGCGCGAGGAGCCCCTACTTCCAGGACAGGTACGAGGCCGACTACTGGGAGTACAGCCACCTGTGCGACCTGTGCCACGGCACCGCCAGCCGCTACTGTGACCGCAACCACATGGAGGACTACTTCGGCCACACGGGCGCCTTCAGGTGTCTGGTGGAGGGCGGCGGAAACGTCGCCTTCGTCAAGCACACCACCGTCACCGAGAACTGCGACGGGAAGCGGAAGGAGTGGTGGGCGCGCAACCAGCTCACGTCCGACTACGAGCTGCTCTGCAGGGACGGAACGAGGTATGAATTAACTCAAATATTATTTCGACTCTGTGACCTAAGCTAACAAATTCATTTCCAGAGCGCCGGCCAGAGAGTACAAGAGGTGCTTTTTGGGCAAGGTCAAGTCGAACGCGATCGTGACGAGCCCGCGCTACGGCAAGCAGAAGGTGGACGCCTTCATCAACCTGTTCAAGTACGCGCAGCAGTTCTACGGCCAGAAGGTGCCCGACGAGTTCTCCTTCTCCATGTTCTACTCGGAGCCGCCGTTCGCAGACCTCATCTTCCAGGACGCGACGCAGCAGCTGGTCGTCATCGACCCGTTCGAGCGGCACTACACCAGGTACCTGGACAAGGAGTTTCTCAAGGCTTACTCGCTGGTCGAGTGCCGGTCGGCAGCGTCGAGGATGACGGCGGCCGCGACGCTCGCGATCTCTCTAATGGTGGCTGTGCTCTTGTAGTAACGAACTCAAAGCGAACGAGAATTCAGAGGCGGGACACAAAGGCATTCTTGACAGTGAACGTGAGTTACAAGCAATGAATGGACGATGCCTCAGTGAAAATGAGTTAAGCGAAAAAGGCTGTAGAACTAGAAACGTGTGCATGAGGGGTAAATTCTGTATTTTTGTATGTACGTAGTCGGCCAAATAAATAGGGGGCATACACATGACTTCTCGCCTTTTAATTGGGTACATAGCGACCGACTGATCACAGCCAAATTTCTTATCTCCTGCGGGTCTGTACCAGTCCCTATACCACGAACTGGTGAATCCTCGCCCGCAGCTCAAACAGCCTTGAAGGATTCTCCCTCCACTCCGAGGTTATTTCCACTTTTTCGTCGAAGCCGAATTCTATCACGCCTATGGTGTCGAGACGATGTAGACTCCTGCAAGGGAAACATAGAAAAATTATGACAGCCATTAAGATTCGATATTCTTTGTCATACCTCTCAACTCCATCCCAGTGCCCGCCCTCTATTTTGGCAGCAAGTTCTTTGCCAGATGTTCGCACGGAGCCTTCCTTTCCTTGCACTTCCTGGCTCAGCCGCACAATTTCCACGACGACTTTGTAGAGTGACTCCACGTGAGGAGCGAGAAGCGAGACGAGGAATTTGAGGCGGCTCAAGGCCTCAGTCGACAGATTAAGCTGTGGATAATTCATTACGCCGCGCGTTGACATAAAACAAATTTGACACAAATACCCTGTATTCCGGCTCATTCGACTTTCCGGGGCCCGTGTCCTCTGAGTTCTCGAAGTTGCAGTCCCTCTCGATCTGGCTGGCGATGTGCCTGGCGTTCCGGTCAAGCACGTGGTCGGAACTGACGCAGCCGAGACTCTGGTCGACGAGCAGGTCGTGGTGGCTGATGACATTGTCCACGGCGGCGTCGAGGGCAGAGTACTGAGAGCCGCACTGCGGCCGGTACGGAAACGTCTCGAAGGCGACCAAGTGGTAGCACAACTGCGCGGCCTCGAGGATGTCTGATCGCGTCCCAACCTGGACGATCGCGTGGGTCTCGGAGACGACGTCGAGAGGCGCGCCTCCGAACCTTGCGGCCAGCGACATGACGGCGGTCGCGGCGACGGCCTCAAGGGCGAAGACGGCCACGGCGGGAAGCGAAAGCTCCCGGAGGCAGACGAAAGCGTCGGGGCGCACTTTTATCCTCGGGTCGCCGTTGGCACTGTCATTGATGACGATAACGTCCCGAAGCATGTGAAGCTGCAATTGAGGCATTTCAGGTGTGCATAAGGCCGATCGCACTATATCCTTTACGTACAGCCAACTCCAGGACGTCTTTGTCGCTTCCGGAGAAACCGCCGTCCCAACGAAGTCGGCTCGCCTCTCCTCGGAAATAGCCGACACCTCGAAGGAGTTCAGACTTCAGAGCGCCTCCTCCGGACATCTTCTTGTAGGAGCTCTGATGGCAGAGCAGCATTGCCACGACGTGGACGGGCATGAAGCGAAGCATCCTGGCGCTGTGCGACGCCACGTGTTGGCACAGGGGGAGCGAGGTTG
>JAAUYK010068580.1_pt1 | contig 10522 bp, 4 predicted proteins | sample 7278021 | NCBI WGS metagenome assembly JAAUYK01 (sample SAMN14350223, study PRJNA611818) | marine sediment metagenome | isolation source: surface marine sediment (1.8m) | place: French Polynesia: Moorea | collected 2018-08
AAGGAGCGCCTCGTCGAGAGCTCGGAAGACGAGCATGAGGTGGTCCAGATGCGCAAGACGCAAGTCGCGTCCCCGTCTAGCAGAGACCTCGTGGAGATGCGCGTCAAGAAGGCGGACCTCGGTCTGCGACGACCCGTCCCGCGTGTCCGCCTTCTTGACGCGCATCTCCACGAGGTCTCTGCTAGACGGGGACGCGACTTGCTTCTTGCGCATCTGGACCACCTCATGCTCGTCTTCCGAGCTCTCGACGAGGCGCTCCTTCACCGCCTGCTTCCTCTTTGTGACGGCCGCCCGGGCAGAGTTGTAGGCGCTGTCGTCCTCCTCCGTGCTGTAGTCCTTCGCCTTCTTGCCTCCGGCGACATCCTGCTCGCTAGACGAGTGCCGAGACTTGGCCTTGAGGGAGCTCCCGCTCGCCGACTTTTTGGCTCCGGTGGCCATCAGTTGGCGCGATTCTTTCACCATATCGGGCATCTCGTACTCAAAGTTGTCCTCCTCCACGTCTGCCTCAAACTCTTCCATCTCCGACTTCTTCATTAAATCGTGCTTCGAAGTCTTTTCCGCCTGTATTTCCACCTTTCGTCGCTGCTGCTTTTTCGCCGAAGCGAGCTTGGAGGCCTCGGTTTTGATGGCCTCCTGCTTCAACTTGGAAAGCTTTCCTACGACCTTCTCCTCCTTCTTGAACTCCAACCCCTTGAGGGCCTCGGGATCGATCTTAATGTCAAGCTCTTTCTTTTCGTCTGCCTTTTCTTCAGTTGCGTCTTGCTTCTCCTCTGCTTCTTGTTGCACCTCCTCCGCAGCCTCGTCCTCTCTGGCAATGAAGAGAATTGCAAATATGGTCTTGCACAGCCTCAGCACGAAGAGGACTCCGTTCGCAGTCATTGCCAGCGCCTGGAAAGCCATTTTGATCCCACCCTTGGACGCGATTGCTTTGAACACCTTTAGTGGGTACGGATAGAAGAAGTAGTAGATAATAAACTTGGCCACGTATATCAGCAACTGGACAAACTCCTTGGCAAACACGACGTTGAAATCGAGAGAGTTTCTCAGCATCTCCAACGTTGGCAAGAAGCTGGCGAAGAAGGAGGCGACATCCCTGTGCATTTGATAAAATTCGCAGAAAAACGTCCGGCCAAAGTTAACAGTGGCCGTAGGCATGTTTGTGATGTTAGCAAGGACGTTGGAGACCGCGTTTCGAGCCCTTTGTATGATGGGCTCAGATGCAACTTGATTCGTCGAATCTGCCGGCTGTTGGCGTTGGTCTCCAAATCCTTCCTGGGAGACAGAGGTGGCCTTCTCAGAAACCATTACTTCTGGACGACGCGCTTGTGGAAGTCCTGATATGCTTGACGAGGCGAAAAACGATTTTTGCGGTGGCCGCTTTTCCTCTTGTAAAGGCACTGCAGCAGCAGTTCTGACGTTGCTGCTGGAGGTGGCGGTCGACTCTCGGGCCCCGGTATGATCGTCGGATCTTTCATTGGTTGAACGCTCCGGTCGTCTGATAAGAGAAATGGGCACCGCCGCTGCACAGTGAGCAGCGAAAAATACCACGTGCTTGAGCAGTGCCCCGAATTCGCAGGTGAAGTTCAAGGCGAATCGAGCTGGAGCAGTGGCGATTGCACGAACATTTAGTTGGCTTCTGTCGCCGGTCACATCGCTACCGAAGCTCTCGCCGGCCACTGGCTGGCCAGCTAATTTTGAGGATTTGTCCTCAAGGGGCCTGGCATGCATCACACTGGTCTTTTCTATTTCCTTCGAAGGTCCCTCCAGAGTGCTGAACGTTTTTGCTTTGGCGGTTGAAAGATCTTGCCTGGAAAGTTTCATGCTCGCAGCAGGGCTGATTTTTTGACCTGCAGTAGTCTGCTCGAAAGACGCAGTTTGGACGGAGCCTTTTTTTGCTTCGATTGTTTCTTCGGTTAGCATTTCCTTACTGCGGTCTTGAACATGGACCGAGATACCAGGTACTCGAATACCGCGAAGAATGAAGCCTATTGTGTAATGATAGAGGCACTCAATGACATCCTTGGGAAGCAAGACGAGATCTTTGGCGAAGCTGGCAATGAAGGGAAAGATTGAGGAGACGGGAAATCGAACTCGTCTATCGCCAGACTCCACATTCCCCGGGTACGATGACGGCAATGTTGAAGTGCGGGAAGAAGAAGATATAGAATCTACGGACACTGCTCCTGTCGTTGACACGCTCGTCGGCCTTGCAGCAGTCGATATCACAGATGACGGATATGCGGCCTTTGCATATATCACTTCTTGTCCCTTCATCGCTTGCGATGGCGGCTTTGCGAGCCTGACCGGATCTTCCGCTGCCGATTCAATTCGGACAGTTCCACTCGGCGGCTCGCGAGACCACTTCAATTGGGGATAGTTCAGGGCGTAGTACTTGAAGAAGACAACCGCGTCCAACGGTAACTGGGTCAGCTCGTCGAAAAAGTTCGAAAGGAATCGCATCACTGCCGCCACCGTGTGAGATCTCGGCGACGTCGAGCCGTTGGCCATCGTGGTGACTTCTGGCGCTCCTGTGGCTGCTGCCTCCGTTGCCGATGCTCCTAACTTAGGCCGAAGAGTTGACGCGTAGTGGACGAGAAACGCGGCGGTGTTGCCCAGCAGCTTACAGAGCTCGAGGAAGAAGCGGCAGACGAAATGGGAGCTCTTCTGCAAGGGATTTTCGGCGGGGCCAGAAAGGCGACGTTCCAAGAGGCTAACGATTGCCCCATAAAACCGCCGCACACCCTCGACGTATTGTCCACCTTGACTTGGTCTGCCGGAAGCCGGTATGGATTTCTGAACTTGAACGATGTCTGGCATGACTTGGGAGACTTCTTCGATTCTCCGAGCGGACAACTGTAAAGCGTAACTCTCTCGGATCTCTTGGATTCCTTGACGAACTGGAGCCGGAACGAGCCGAGTGTACATCAACGATTCCAACTTCGCCCAAAGGACTTCGGGGTAGTGGAATGCGTCGAAAAGTCGCCCGCACAAATCGAACGCGCGGCCTGTGGAAAAAGGCAACTGGTGTTAAGCCAGTTCGAAATCGCGTTAATCGGAGGAAGTTAGTACGTCAGAACATCACGCAGTGTATTTTCACGGTGTAAAAAAAGCGAAAGCCGCAGGTTGGTTAGTGCTTTACCCTCCTGATCACAGTTCTGTTCTTTCTATCGGACGCAGCTGGTTCGCGCGCGTTATCGGATCACGCCAGCCGTTCTCGCTTTCGTATCGAGGATTAGCCGCGGCCCGATCGTATTTACGTTTCTTCACACTCTGTCTGTTTCTCTGGAAAAAGGGGGATATGTACTATACGCAGGCTATCTACCAATCCATTCATGGATAAAAGATTAGCATGTGCAATGGAGTACGATACGGGTGCATTATATTAGTACAAAAGGTAGCTAAATTGCTCCTCCTCTTGAGCGGTTGCGATATGTCAGTCAGCCAGAGGAAGCGCCACTAATCTGACGAACCCGACGTCGGCGGCCCCGTATCGACATCTCCTCGTCCGCCGGAAACTTGGGCTTGTGGCGCCCCGAGCCGCTGCTGTTCCAGTTGCAGTTGCTTTTCTCTTTCAACTGTAAGAAAGTTACATTAACACAATGCAGGCTGCATGTTCCATCCTTCTAAATTATTACCTGCTGCTTCATGCTCCTCCTTAGATGGCCTTTTCGACGCAATTAACTGATGCCCGGCGACGACGACGAAGGCCGCCGAGAGAAAGTAGTTGACTCTGTACATCGAAATGGACCCGTAGGTGACGACCATCACGGCCAAGAACTGGAGGCCGAGAGCGAGCTTGCCGTATCCCGCGCGTTCGGGGTCAGGCCTCCCCGCCCCCCAGGTCGCGGCCAGCGAGACCGAGAGAAAGACTGCGGGAACAAGCGAGGGGTCTGGCGACAGCTGCGCCCCCGTGATCGCGATGCGGCTCCAGGCGAGCAGGGAGGGCGCGTTGAGCACGGCGGCGAACGCCCAGAGCAGCGACAGCGTGAACTGGAAGTGGAGCGAGTCGAGGAGGGCCGCCTTCGCCTTGGCCGTCTTCTCCCTCCGATCCTCGCCCTCGATCCCAGACAGCTCCCTGAGGATGCAGTGGGCGTAGTCCTTGTACAGGTCGAACAGGTGGATGAAGTTGCAGAAGGTGCCGAGGCAGAGGCCGACGTCGCCGCAGGTCGCCACGGACACGGCGAGCAGCACGCCGGAGAGGATGAAGGGGAACTTGCTGACGCCGGACAGCGCGGCCTCGGCGAACAATTCATTCTGCAGGTTGGCGTAACTGGCGACGAACCTGACTGCTGCCTTGTTGGCGGCGCTGCCGAACGCGACAACGCAGGCCCAGGCGGCGGCTGCGATGATACCGACGAGTCCGATGCAGACGAAGAAGAGGACGATGGGGAGCACGGCGAAGTCGATGCCTGCGTCGACGAGGCGGACAAAGTCAGTGGCGGGCACGTAGACAGCGATGGCGCCCATGGACAGCAGGGAGGAGAGGATCCTGCCTGGCATCACCACAGACACGGGAGTCACCTTCTTGGACAGCGTGGTCAGGAAGGAGGGCATTGCGTAGTCGGACTCCAGTCCACGCAGCTGCTGCGAGAGGGTGACCAGCGTGGCCGCGATAGATAGCGGGACCAGCATGGGCCCGTAGAAGCGGGCGATCTGTCCGAACATGGCCGGCAGCGACGACTGGATCTCGATCTTGTACCGGCACGACGGATTCAGGTAGACGCGCATCTCCGGGTTGCGGTAGTAGGCGCCGTCCTTCGGCCTCGGCGACTGCAGCCTGGCCACCAGCTGGGTCGTCGCGTTGCCCTCGATCAGCGCCTGCGTGGCGTCCCTCGCCCAAGGCGTCACCATCCGCATGTATCCAAAGTGCTCCTCGTCTGCGCACTTGCCCAGCGGCGTCACCTTGATGTTGTACGCCTGCCACATCTCGTCCACGTCCTTCAAGGAGACGTTGTAGTAGACGGCCTTGTACACAGTCTTCTCCACCACGGGGTACGCGTTCCAGAAGGAGATCCAACGGGGTACGGAGTACGAGATGGAGCGGTCCTTCACCCGGAACACGTCGATGTTCACCTTCACGTGCTCCGAGTGCTTGGGGACGAACACGACGAGGTGCGTGTAGCCGAACTCCTCGGCCATCTTCTTCAGGTTGACGTGGGCCACCCTCCGCTTTCCCCTGGAAGGCGCGAGCGCCGTGAACTTGCCCGAGAGGTTCTCCCCGGACTCGCAGATCCTGGTGTCCTTGTATACGTAGGAGGCCTTGCAGCCGTACAGCCAGTTGGGGCTCTCCAGGTTGGCGGCGTCGATGACGGCGCGCTGGTGCTTCGGGTCGTCGTCCATCACCTTGATCATGATGTAGCTGTTCGTGGCCACGTGCTCCCTCTGAAAGGTGAACTGACGCTTCAGACTCTCCGTCCAGAAGCCGTCGCGGTCGAACTTGAGCCTTTCCGGGTGGAGCTCCTCCTCGGGAACGTATTTTTTGGGGCCGCGGCGGTTCATCAGGTGGTACTTGAAGACCTCGCGCCGCAGGCCGGGATCAGACGTTATCTGTCCCGACTTTCCATCTGTTTAAGCAGCATATTGTAATTATACTAGTGACGTAATTGTTTGGTCGATATAGCGTACCTATCACATCAAAGAGGGCCCGGTTCAGAGCTAGGACGAGCTGCTTGCACCAAACGATGCACACGTGGTCCGTGGACACCCAGACGTTGGGGGCGTCCGTGGTGATCACGTTGACGTCGGCGCCGGAGGAGGATGTGAGGGCCGACCGCACCTGGATGTCCCTCTCGCCACCGCCGACGTTCACCAGGGTGAGGTGGGCCAGCCTGGAGTCGGAGGCGGTGCCGTTCCAGTAGTTGTTGACGGCGTCGTAGAACTCCCTCGTGTGATAGTCGAGCACGACCACAGGTTCGTGGGGCGTCGCCAGCGTGATGATTGTACTAACCTATACCATGGACACACATAAGTAGTTGTCGTGCCGCACAAATCACAATTGCCCACTCTTTTCTCCTTAAAGTTGGGATTGACGAACAGCGACTTGGCGATCAGGCCCCCGATGGAGTGGCCGACGAGCACGATCGACTTGGGCGAGCCGCGCTTCCGGCCGTCGTACACCTTCTCCAAGATGTGGTTGATACACGCGGTCACATATTCCGCCTGGTTGGCGAGCGAGCCGCCGTAGAGGGCGGAGAACTCCTCGTTGAAGTCGACTGAGAAGTAGTCGAAGTGCGTGGCGTACTCGGTCTCCTCCATGGCCTTCCGGAGCGCCACCGAGGCGAGCGAGCGCACCTGCTTGTGCGAGCCCGAGTTGCCCGGGATGAAGAGCACGGGAATGCCGCCGAACTTGCCGTCCTCCAGCGGCTTCACCTTGGCCCCCTCGCCGTACGCGTAGAGGCCGTAGTGCGGGTGACGGGCGGCCACAGAGGCCGGCACCTCGACCGGCACGTACGTCGGGTACTCGTACATGTAGGTCATGGCGCATCCGTTCGGCTCCACGTTCGCGAGGAAGTCGTAGACGCCGGCGGCGAACAGCGAGGTGATGAGGACGACGAGCCAGAGGGCGGACTTGGGCTCCTTGGCCGCCGCCAGAGCCGCCTCCTGCTTCTTTCTCTCCGCCTCCACGGCGTCCTCCTCCTCCTCCTCCTCGGCCACCATCGCCTCTCGCGCCGAACTCTTGCTCACGTCGTCTTCCCCGCTCATTCTCTTAACTGTTGCTTCCGAGGGGATGAGATCTTTTCGCCGCTGCAGCCCTTCTAGTCGACAGGCGTGTCAATTGGGGCGGGTCTGGAAATAAGAGCGACAGACAATTTTAGCTAGGCGCGCGTGCTCGTAGAAAAGTACTACGTGGCGATTGAGACGACGGCGACGGCGAAGGGGAAACGCGCAAGTCTCTCGATAGCACCTACACCCAAGGGAGGAAGCGCAAGTGTGTAGGGGTGGAAACGCAAAAGTATGTCACCGAGGAGGGCGGCAAGAGGAAGAGGAAAGAATCTCCGAAGCGATTTTGACCCGGAGAAATTCCACGGGAAAGAGAGTTATGTGGCGTAAATGGCTCGTTAGTTGTCGTCCAAAGAGGTGTTGAGTGAAGATATCTACGCATCAAGTGTGTACAACAATGCTTTCAGGAAGTCAAAGTCGTACCCTGTTTGGAGATCGTGATCTCTGACAAATGGGGCGCGTGGCGGACGTGGAATGCGCGAACTTTTTGTGCACCGAAGGAGAGCTGGATGGAACGCGGAAAAGCATGCCTACTGTTCGTAGCAACTGGCTCTTGCTCGTAACTTATGTGACGAAAAATAACTGACTTGCGGCCTTGCATGTGTATGCGTGGGTGGAACTCATGTGAGGGGTTCATTACTCTTGTTTTCTGCTGTCAAGTTTCGGAGCTCTCCTATTCGTCCCTTCCTTGCAGGTCGTCAAAAAGAAAGAAGATGTGGCCGTCAAATCGTTTGTCTGTGCTCCAGACAAATATATGTACGTACCAGTCCGGATGCATATACGTATCCGAAGAAATACGCATTTACGTAATCCTCGTCTGGCAAAGCATCCTTTCTTCTATTTTTTGGCTCAGTCTGATAGCACACTGGTGTTACACGTGGAACATCCCTGTTCCGAATATTCAGGAAGGCGACTCACTCGCAAGTTAGAAATATTATAATACTGCCGGCCACCGACAGAATCACACCTGCGACACACGTACGCTATTGGTTTGCAGGTAACCAACACAGTCACACCTGAATCGCTTGATCTACATAGTACGTACGCATCGTGCTCGTATGTACTACTTTGCAAGTACGCACTTACCTGGTCTAAATGTGTAGACACGTTGTTGTAGGAAGCGTATGGATCAATGTCGGGGATTAATCCAAACAGCGTTATCTTTTCGTGAACATGCAGTTCTCGGTTCGGTCGCTGCCGGCAGCGGCGAATTCGACTTTGCACGCTCCTCTGATTCGGCCAGTGTCAACAGCAGCTTTGCAGGGAGGAGGAGGCCGGCCGGGACGGCGGGTGGCAGGCGGGGGCAGGCAGGCGCAAAGCGGGCAGGGCACCGTTCGTTCCGCGGTATAAAACGCCCGGGAATAAAAGCTCTCTAATGCTATATCACTCAGCTCTCACGAGACCACGAGACGTAATGTGTGTAATTCAGCCTTGGTCGATTAATAGACGAAGCAAGAAACTCTCGAGATTCTGCAAATGTAACGGCAATAATCTTCTTTAACTTGGTGCTGACACTGCGGATGAGTATGGGTATAACCGACCAACCAACGATGTATGGTATAGTAAGAAACGACTACACGTAGTATACATATGCGGTGAATAATTTGGAACACTGAAACGCGTCTCTTTCCTAATCGGATGTCTTTCACGCGGACTCCTAGAGTTCAGAAGGTGAGAAGCGGCTGCTTCCTGGACCTGGTCTCGAGCACATCGTTGATGATTGACCACCACGGGAGAGTGACGTAGGTGACGCAGGCGCCGACCGGCACGCTCTGCATCCGCTTCGACTCGCGCCACGAGTGGAAGATCTGAGTGTAGCCTCGCATCGTCCACAGCGGGTTGTACTTGGTCTCCTCGAACTCGTCCAGCAGGTCGCCGGCGTAGATCTCGCACGTGGCCTCGCCGAGGGAGTCCAGATTCTCGCTCTCGGACGTCGATCTGAACAAAAGGAGGATTAACCGAATTGATCTCGATGGTAGGATTATAAACGTACCTGCTCTTTCCGCCCGACGGTCGGTCCAATATCCCTATCCGCATGAAGTCGTTGAGCGTCGAGCTGGGATCGCTGAGGCGTCTGTGGTGGCCCTTCTTGAATCCGATCAGGTCGGGAGGAGGGTTGCTGAAGTCTTCCGTGTCGGAGTCACCCATCAGGTCGAATATGTCCCCTCCCGGCTCGGAGCAGGGCGTCTCGCTGCCGTTGTTGTAGCCGCTCGGACTGGAGTAGTAGTTGTTGTAGCAGTTGCTCTCGTCCTTGGTCTTGGAGACGGCCAACTCGGAGTGTCCCTGCGGCCCGACGAGACGGACGTACTCCACCCTAGCCGTGCCGTGCTTGCCGCCGCTGAACAGCGAGAACAAGTTGGTCTGCGAAAGCCGCTTTCTGACCGTTTGGCTGGCGCGCGCGTCGTACACGCGTCGCATCGCCTCGTAGGGCACGCTCGCGCTGAACAGCACCACGTTGATGTTGCCCGCCTGGTCGGACGCCGTCAGCTCGATCCCGACGCTCTCACCGTCCCGAACCACCACGTCGTTGAACATCTCGTCGTAGTTGTCGACCGCGAAGCTTATGTGCGGGTACGTCATCTCCTCGCTCTCACCCTTGGACTCCATCTTACGTCGGCTGGGCGTCGCCCACACCTTCTGCGAGAAGCGCTTCAGCACCTGCAGGTTCTTTGGGCTCGTCCTCGAGCAGACGGCGAGCGTCACCTTGTAGTTCAGCTGGTGGACGATCAGGTTGAGGTAGATGGTCTCCTCCCAGTCGACGTCGGGGTCGCCGATGGGGAGCTTGCGGCTGTCCCGCCGGAACACTTCCACTGCGAAGTTGCCGCTCCGGCCCGACGGGAGGTTCTTCCGGATGAAGAAGAGCAGGTCGTCCCTGTCCACCTCGTACTCGGTCTGGAAGAGGAAGTGGCGCACGAACAGGTCGGTCCAGTAGGTGGTGTTGTGGTTCACGGAGAAGCTGGTGCTGCTGCCGCCCCCTCCGCCGCCGATGTCGCCGTTTCGCCGCAGGTCCTTTCTGCGTCTGAAGGTGATCTCTTCGATCAGAGATTCCAGGCTCGTGCCGGCGATTGAAGTGGAATCCATTTTCGGCCTATGACTCAGAAAATTTCACTATGCACTAGAGTTCGAGTCCCTTCGTAATATCCTCTATGTCAGTGAGCAGGGAGTCCTGCTCCATGAGCAGCTCGTCCCTTTCCATGAGATATCCGACTAGGCTGTCGTTCAGCTCCTCGATCCGCGACAGAAAGTAGTTGAGGATCACCTGGAGCTGGGCAATGTTCATATCCGTCAGGAGGTGCCGGTTGAGTCTCTTCCGCGTCGCCGTCGTCGTAGAGGAGATCTGCATACCAGGCACCAAGTTCTCAAGGTCCCTAGTTAGAAGCCTGGACTCCCTGCCCGACTCCGCCGCGATCTTCGCCTCCGACTTGGCCAGCTTCAGTTTCTCCTTCGCTTCCAGCTGAATGCTCTTCAGGTAGGCGGCAAAGGCTTCCGCGTCGGTCACTGGAACGAGGGGACAGTCGCCGTCGTCGTCTTCATCATCCTCGTCGGCCTCATCGCCGTCGTCGTCGTGATCATTGTCCCCGGTCAGCTCTAGTATGGACTTGTTCTCCGACTTGGGGGTGAGCGGCACGATGATGTGGTTCTTCTTTGTGGAGATGTTGTTCCTGGCGATGTACCGGGCCGACAGCTGGTCGAGACTCAGCAGTCCTCGCCTGCCGCCGCTGCCTCCGCCGCCACCGCCGTTGTCGTCCGCTGCCGAGTTCGAACCGTCGACGCCGCCGACGCCACCGCCACTCTTGTCGCT
>JAAUYK010014438.1_pt1 | contig 10520 bp, 6 predicted proteins | sample 7278021 | NCBI WGS metagenome assembly JAAUYK01 (sample SAMN14350223, study PRJNA611818) | marine sediment metagenome | isolation source: surface marine sediment (1.8m) | place: French Polynesia: Moorea | collected 2018-08
CGCCAAGCTCCCCCTAGGCCTAGCTCGCTCGCTCCTCGGTTGGCGTCGCAAAAAGCACAGGATGCGTGCAAAACGGGAGACAACGAAACCTCTCTGAAGAAAGTTCCGGGTATTATAGTAGGGCGGGGCCTTCAACGTCCCATTGGGCTCCGCCTCCGTGAAATATCACGTAGATCGATCCTCCAATTGTATGAATATAAATCTCGACAAAAGATTGTGCTCCTTCTTCGGTACGGGCAATGGAACGAAAATAAGCCACCGTCACTGTCGCTTCCCCATAATATCGGTGTCAGAAAATAATCAGGCAGGCCATCTGGAATATATATTCGACCAATAATCAAGCAAGTGTATACTTTGCATGATTTTGCAGGTCACCGAACGGGAAAGTCGAACAATAGGAAAATTAAGCTCGCCAACTGCAATTGCTGGACGCTCTCCACGTGACATCCGGGAAGATTAAATTATACGTCTCCGGGCTGGCGGCAAAATACCCAACCTTTTTTGCTCTGATCAAGTGCAGGTGAATGAAACATCCGAATACGAATTGGCTAATATATCTTTACTCTTGCATGCAATATTCGTACATAGACCGGCATCTATCAGGTATGTGACTTAGCTCGATCGCGTTCAAATAGTCTTATCTCTTTCGGGTACACCCGTTACTGCAGCTGCCTGCCTCCGCCATGCTTGCACTCTATGGCACAAATTTCCTCTCCCCTCCTATTGATGACTGATCGGGCGGTCGCATGAAGGAAGCGAAGGGAGGGAGCGAGCGAAACACTATACGTAGATATGTTTCGCGTTCGCTATCGAGGTCATAATCTCCCATTTGCTAAGCCTCGCCTTTATTAGTCACACCTTATTGACGATAAGTCAGAGGATTTTCAGCGGAAATAGCATTGGTGATTTCCTTGGCCTTGCGTAAGCCCTTTATCAATCGATGAATACGATGCTGCCAGAGCATTATGCAGTTTCTTAGCTGCAATTACAGTAATACTAGTAATGTCCAATAACATGTTATGTTGCTCGCATTTTCAGACAATAGCTAGGACTAACCCATGCTTGCACATTTACGCTAGGTAGAGCGATCCCGTTGACAAAGGGGGACGAGTCGACGCTGGGTTGATTGCCCGCCCGGTTGCCGGTTGCAGGCGCCACCTCCTCCGCAATCTTATCTCTAGAACGCGTATGTACGGAGCTCTCCTAAATCTATGCTGCGGTCTCCGCGTTGCAAGCAACGGTCGATTTGTCCGTCCGTCTGTCGCGATCGGCAAGCTGCACATTCTCAACCCAACCGCCGTCCGTCCGTTGTTCGGAATAGTAACCGCACCCAGTATTCCCGCTGCTGATAGAAAGGGTGCGAGCAAATTCGCCCCACTACTCATATCTCAAGATGGCGCGCCGCCGGTTACGCTCGGGCCTGTTCCTCCTTTTCGCCGCTGCTGCCTCCTGCTCCGGCTTCGAGATGGTGGACCACTCCCCCGAGGCCGTGACCGTCAAGGAGGGGGAGGAGTTGCATCTCTTGTGCAGCGCCGATGTCCCCTACAACTTCTGCATGTGGGACCGGGACCCGATGGGCGAGAGGTGCACCGTGACGGCGGAGAGCTCGGAGGCGACATGTGTCAAGGACACCAGGGTATTCTGGAAGCAGTCGGGGACGACGTGCGGCATCATGCTCGAGTCCGTCGACAGGCTGCTCGACGCCGGCACCTACAACTGCAAGCTGATCAACCCGCCTCCCGCGGACAGCGGTGACAGCAGCAGGCCGGACGTTGTCGAGGCCACCATGGTCGTCGACGTCGTCTCGCCGGCCGGACTCCACTTCGGCGCCGAGATGATCGAGGCCGCGGCGGGGGACTCTTGGGCGGTCAAGTCGCAGGAGGCGTTCGTGGTGGAGTGCCACGCGACGGGCGCCTACCCACAGGCGGAGATGGTCGCCTACCTGGGCTCCGAGGACGGCCCGATCGACGAGGAGAACGACGAGCCGCTGATGTTGACGGAGGGCGCCACCTCGCTCACGGAAAACGACGACGGCAGCTTCGACCTGGTCCAGTTCTACACGCACATCCCTCACATGTCCGACTGCGGAAAGTTCGTAAAGTGCGCCGCCAGACAGGTGTCGAGCGACGGCGAGGAGGCGCTCGTGGGGCTTGACGAGACCGTCATCACGCAGAGGATCAGAGTTGAGTTTCCGCCCCAGCCGCTGATGAACCCCGAGGGCGCCACCGTCACCTTCTCACCCGGTGACGCGGTCGCAGAGGTCTCGCTCACCTTCATGGCGAACCCGGTGCCCGAGGACAACCAGGCGATCTGGTACATCACGCCCTGGCAGACGAATGAGATGCCGCCGCCGGTGGAGCCCGCCCAGCAGGCCGCCGACGCTTATGACTACAGAGCCGCTTACGATGCCGCCGACGATATTGACGGTGACGTCAACTACGACTCCGCCAACTACTACGACAACCCCTTCGACTACGGAACCAACGATACTCTCGAGGCTTCCGCCCTCGTACAGGACTCGATCGCCGTTCAGGCCGGACAGTGGAAGGGGGAGAAGTATGAGGCGCTCGCTCTCAACGTGACCGGCCACGAGGTGACGGCCGTCCTCAGGATCTACAACCTGGTTGAGTCCGACATGGACTTCGACTACCACCTGATGGTGACGACGAGCGCCGGCGAGCAGCAGTACGACGTGGACCTGGTCAGTCTGGAGGACAACTCGTCTCGGAGCGGCGGCGGCAGCGGACAGCCCGGGACCTACGGCGCGACCAGCGGGGTGAAACAGGGCACGGACGAGGCCGGGATCGGCACGGCCACCATCGCCGTCATCGTGGTCGTAGTCCTCGTCGTATTCTTCGGCATCAGCTTCGTGATCTGGGCTAAGCGCTACAAAAAGTGCTGCTTCCACGACCACCATCACGGCCACGGGAGCAGCAGCATCAGGAAGCAGGAGGTCGGCCCGGGTCTGAACGCCGCCGAGACGGGCTCCACGGCTACGGCGCCGCTCACGGCCGACGTCGACCACAGCAACAAGCAGCAGCCGTCCGAGGTGTCCGAGGAGAACGAGAAGCCGGAGAGCGAGAAGAACATTGCCAACAACAAGCCGGCCTCGGGAAACGCGTAGGGCTGTGGAGGAGGTCGCTGCTCCTGCTCGAGGAGATGAGGACCAACTTCCGCGGCCGGGTGGTCACCAGCGACGGCCAGGAAGTCATCATCGAGGTGACTGACACCACCTTGTGAGTCGAGAGCGGCGGCCGGCCTCTGCTGAAAAGTGTTCGTGAGTGAGTGAGTTAATGAAGTAGATGGTTTCGTACGTGTGGATTTTATTGGATAAATTATAATTGATCTCGTTTCCATTACGTTAGCTTATGTGAGAAGTACATGACTAGTACTCGATCCATGCGAAAAGTCCCTTTGGTCTCATACGAACATACGACAAGATATAAAGAATACCGCTACTTAGTACTTTAAGTTGTGGATAGAAGATCTTTGGTGCACCTGGTGTGTATCTCTTAGTTTTTTGGCTGAGTGCGTGTCGCTGAAAGTGGCCCCTGTTATCCCCCCAGGCTATGGCTATATGACCACCCGAAAAAATCGAGACTGTACGTATGCGAATCCCGAAATTAGATAGCAACCCCTCAAGCCAGCTCCTGTCACGGGCGGGCCTCCCTGTTGGACAACGGGCCGGCCTCGACCCTCATGTTGCGCTTCTTCATCACGAACCAGCCGCCGATGGTGAGCACCAGGATGATGGCCACGGTCAGGATGATGTATCCGGCAGTAGCCGCGCCGGACGACTTGCTCACAAGGCTGCCCGTGTCGTCGAAGCCCCCGCTTCCGCCGCCGCCGCCGGTGGATCCGCCGTCCGTGCCGGTCGGAGTTGACGGCGTCGTCGTCTCGTTCTTCGTGACGACCATCCTAAAGGTGTAGTTCTGCGAGCCCTCCCTGTTGGAGGCAACCAGTCTGTAGGTCTTCTTCTCGTCGACGTGGTCCGCGTTCTTGATGGTCAGGTTCACCCTGTGCTTCACCCCGCCCTCACCGTCCTCGGTGACCAGGGCCGTGGCGACGTACTTGTCGTCGTCGTGGCCGGGGGTAAGAACTACCTCGGTAGGCTCTTTCTTCACTGGCTTCTTGAGATCTTCCTCTTTCTTTCCATCAATCCCCGTATTAGCTAAAATATTTTCTTCATGTTAAACGAACGAACGAACGAAATTGACAAAGAATTAAAGTACCTCTGTTCCTGAGTTGCGGTTTGGTCATTCCGCCCCCAACAGCAGAGGCCGATTTTTTGCTCGGCTTCTTGTTATCATGATGCTTTGGCGGCGGCACGACGACCCACTTGATCTCCGTGGGCACCGGGTTCGCCTTGAATACGAAGCTCACCTCGGCGCTCTCGCCCTCGTGCACCTTCACAGTCTGGTTGACCATCGGTTGCGGCTTGAAGGTGACGTTGAGCGACACCTCCTTGGCCTTCACGGGGTCGTAGAGAACCTCGTGGTTGCCGTCGAATTGGGCCGCAGTACAAGTAACCTTCTTGCCGTGGTCGTCCACAGTCGGGCTGATGTACATATCCTATAAGAATGGATGGAATGGCTCATATTATTGCCAGCTCTTATTCCCAGCCCTCCACAGTTTCAGCTGGAAAAGTTATTATTGGCAACCTGAGGGTCTCCTGATTCAATGTTAGAGAGGTCAGCTGAGGTGAGGTTCCAGGGCCAATGGGGAGGGAATGCACGGGCTGGAGGGATTGGGTTGTGAGGGTTGGTGGTAGTTCTGGGTGGGTGAAAACCTATTACCGCAAGCACGTAAATTCCCTCCCCAATGGCCCGGAGCCTCACTTCAGCTGACCTCTCTAACATTGAGTAAGGAGGCCCTCAGGCTGCCAATAATAACTTTGTAGGCTGGAAACTGTAGAAAAGTTGTAAATAATTGCTGATAATACGTAATATGCGCCATCGAATGTACAATTCTAAAATATGCAGTTCGTGTTAATTGCGCACCTGGAGTGTTTGATATATTCCTTTCTTGTCGGGCGTCTGCGTCTGCGTGCTGTTCACGATCTCCGCCTTGCTCAGCCCCTTGACCTCCATGGAGATGAACGGCGCCGGCCTCCCGCCCTCGATCTTGCACTGCACCGGCCCCACCTTCCCCACGGAGATGTGCGGCGGCGCCTCGATGGTGGCGCCCTCTACCGGCGACGCGACCACCACGCGGACCGACGTCGCCTTGAACTCGTCGTCCAGCCTGGCCGCCCACGTGCAGTTCTCGATGTCGGACACGTTGCTCACCGTGATCTGGCAGACGGTGCTCTTCTCGCCGCTGTACTTCAGCGTCGACGAGACGTTCTTCGGCTTGCACCTGTGCGTCTCCGCCACGCCCGTCGCCTCGTCGAGGTCGTACGAGCAGTAGCTGGGAGCCTCATCGAACTCATACCTAATACGATGGAATGACTGATTAAAGTGCCATACAAAGAATAAGTTTCACACTTACCAAAACCAATAGCACCTATCCCAGGGCTTCCCTACGTTGTACGTGAGCACGAGGTCGGTGCCGGGCTTGACCACCCCGCCGCCGGTGGCATTTACGGTGTGCACGGCGGAGACCGAGGCGACCAGGCCCAAGAGGGCCCAAACTATGGCGCCCAATATCATCTCCGCGCCACGTAGCACACCAATTGAGTCAATCTGTAGGACTAACGAGCAAACGTTGGAAAAGATACGTAGTTCGTCAGACTTCTTTCGTCTTACGTATATTCCGCTACTGTCGTTCGCTCGCTCGCTTTCCTATGAATATTCACACCTGTGCAACTGGGTGAACAATACTACGTTCGATCGGTCCAGGGACGCGGGGCTGTCGGTCGAAAGGGGAAGTTGGGAAAGGCAGCTAAGCGAAGGAAAGAACACCTTTTCGGACGGCGAGAGGGAGAGAGTCAGACATCCAGAGACAGTGCATATATGTCTTCGTCGTCATCATCAGAGAGACACCAGATATGTGGAGAGTAGGGATGCGGAAGTCACACGTATTGGCACTCTAATAGATTCACCAATGCCGTAGTAATGCAGAATTAATAGGAGTACGTACCTTATTCCGCACTATCCTAAAAGCCCGAACATAATCTGTTGGCTGGCTTCCAAATGCATCCTTGAGTGTTTGCGTTGCTATGCTCGTTCTGAAATTCCCTTAAAGTTAGTGCGACACATGTACGTACGCGTACGTGTGTAGTAAACGTTCACCCGTATCTATTGCGTATTTGTTTATCCTGCCTTCTGGAGCCCCAAAGAAGCCGGCCTTTCTGCGTCATCGCATTCTCTTGGAGGAAAAGGCGGGGAAGCAGACTGTTTGATTCATTTGGAACGTATGTACGTACAACAAGTGCATGAGACGCCCTATTCGAAAGTCATATCCCCTGATACGAAATTTGTCCGGATAGATAGCACTATTCGGTATTTCTCGATATTAAGTGACATGCCGACGTTGCATGCAAAATTTCAGTTCGCCATTTTTTCGCGTTAGAGTATGTACAGTATTCATAGTCATCATCCGAGAGTGACCGAGGCACCATCCAGATTCTACGAAGTGTGCTACACATAAAATCGTATAAAATACCTGATCGAGGCCTTACTCGAGTGCCGTACGTGTTGCATAAATGCACAGCTATGGATCGAGAAAATATTCTGAATGTACGTACTACTCGTATATCCTGCCAGCGCACAATGAAAGTTCCTAGAGAAGAGTGTATATTTCCATCCTGGCCGTAGGAAAGGCCAACTGAGACTCTCTTTCTTTTGGCAAGAGACAAACAGATGCTTGTACGAGGCGATATAAGCTCCGGCGTTGCAAGTTTTGATTTGACTTAATTGTTAAACTGGAGTTCTGTGCAACGCAATTCGCAACAGAGACCGGAAATTGCATGCAATTTTTTTATTCTACAGTATTGACCGTATTAAGCGCTTGCAACAACATATACGTAGATGTCTTACAATGCCGACAACGTCAGGATACTACGGTTGCTAGTTTTTACCCTTCCAGTCAACTTTCTGAAAGTTTCCATGATGGACCACGCCATCATGTTTCTCAACGACATGGTGGGTGTAGTTAACTCGGCCATTCCAGTACTCCTCGTTCGCCTGGTCGTTGGCTCTCACGCAGAAGCACTTGACTCTGTCGAGAGGCTTCCTATTCCACATGATGGTCTCCGTTTTGCCGCGACACTTGCCGCCCTTGTCGCGGCACCCGTTGTCGTGGCACTTGCAGTCGCACGAGTAGCAGTCCTTACATAGAAGTGGAAGCAATTAAAATGTTGCTTAGAGCAAAGACACACGCCTAAAGTACCTCGAAGTCGTCGCTCTTCTTGTTCCTGACGTTGCGGAGCATCTCGTGGAACGGATTGACGTTTGAACTCCACCGGGGGCTTTTCTCGGCGGCTGCTTCGGATCCCTGAAATGGGCCAAGACGGAGTTCAGGTACTAGAATAGCGCATGGATTAATATTTATAGGTATACCGCTCTGACGTCGTCACCTCCACACTCGGCGGAGAACTGGACGCCGGCGAGGACAAGTCCGATCCAGATCCAGTATTGCATCTTGCTTATAGAAGACTGGAGGAGTTTAAACTAAGTTAGGAAGAGATTCAGCTGTCATATTTATACATCTTTTCCTGCCTTTAAACAAGTGCGATTAGCTGCCGAAAATTCAATTCGTGACATATTGCTTCGAATTTCCACCTTTTCCTTATAATGATTTTCACATTTGCCTCAGGTCGGCCAATTACGTAACTGTATGGTAAGTACATATACACTATAGTAACCAATTACACATATAGATTTTTTGAACTTTATTAAGAACACAAAGTTAATACGATAGCAATCGCCGTAGCTTCTATGATCGGGTCACCCTGCAAGAAAAAATAAAATTGCATTTTTCATTTTATTGTTTTTGTCGGGTGTCCATGGACGCGTACAAGTTTTCGCAAAACGTGTCGCTGGCTGCACCATCTGGTGTCTCCGCAGAGCAGATGGGTGCTTGCAATATCTAATTTTAAAAAGCAAATTGGTGTCTCTAAAAACGCACGTCGCTGTTTTTGTAGACCAGGACGAATTTTTCTCTGTCCTAGCTCGATCGACTCTTAAATAAGGAGCTGACGGCCACCCGCTGACCGCTCTTCTCTCGATCGTTCTCACGCTCAGGAACAAACGATTAAACGGCACAATTCCTGACCGCTGAAACGTTCCATCATTATAGGGGAATCTGCAATACTCGTATTTCGGCCTCATTGTTGGAAATCTTCAGCGTCGTGATCCTCCGCTTTTGGGCATAATGCTCAATAATTCGGTCGCTCCGTCGGTTCATTGCCAAGGTGGAGGATAAAATATGGATGCCGGGTCGAGAGAGCGTCTGGCAACAAAGAGATGCAGTCGGTCCACCGGCCGGTGAAGCTGATATCAGAAGGCGAGTGAGTCATTTATGGGTTCGGATCATCATGAATTTTGAGCCTTTTGATTTTCAGGTTGCTTTAATTAGCCCGTCAACGCCCTTAGTAATTGACAACAAGTCGCAAACTTAATTTTAAGCCATCGTCCCCGTCCCTGCTTCGTATGCGTTCAAGCCACAGCCTCGTCTTTCTCTCTCAGGTTGAGTTACGGGGGCCGAATCTGGCGTGACAAGTCCGGCCAACTCAATTTGCATAATTTGTAGCCATCGGAAAAATGCTGGCTGGCTGCTAAAGCTCGCTCCCTCCCTGTTTACCTGAGGGAAACCCGTTTTTATCTGAGCTGCCAAAAAGTGGCCGGCCGGGAGATGAATGCAAAGCGTTGCTATTGCACGAAAAGAATATACAAATTATATTGCATTCTGAAGGCTCTCAATTGCAAACACAAACAATTCTTACTCAGCTTCGCCCCTGTTTGCAGCTCTGTCCGAATTGTCTTTAATGTCAGTGGAGAGGCAGCGATTGAGCAAAGTTCATTGACACACGTACGTATACGATAAACGCCGCGGCATGCAAACAGCAGAAGAATATTCGATACCCATGAACAGGAAGGAAGTCATATGAGCGCGTAATATTTCAATTTTCCATTCTCGATCGAGCGACATCCATGCATAAGGGGGCGTGAAAATAATGCTGAAATGCGTTGAGACAAAGACCGATGTTGCCTACCTTTAACTCGCTAGCACGTTGGCGAAGCGAACCACGCAGACGCCAAGAAATCACCGGGCCAGGCAAACGGAGCGAGCGTTCCCTAGCTGCATGTGGCCCACAAGCATAACCAGGCTTGACATATTTAATCCTTTTCCGATTTCACTAAGTAGCACAATCTTAGCAGATTCAGGTTGTAAGTGGTTCATTCTGGTTGTGACCCTATAACAAGCGGTTGTGGCCTCCGCACCGGGTATCAGAATCTAATTTGTTTCACTTGTCAGGAGGATTTTAAATGCTCGTCCGTCTTTCCATCCGTTTCTCATCCTCCTCCTCCTGCAGCAGCAAAAAAGGAAGAGGCAAGCCATCAATTTGGCGATTTGAGCCGGCGCAAATGGAAGAAACAGGCAGGCTCGCGTTATAAGTGAGCTTTATCTCCTAACATTGCACCGTTTGCACTGCTTCACTTCAGATAACAATGGCAGCCGTAAATTGCCTTCCGAGCGGCAGCGTTGCTCAGTCATCGGATTTAAGTGACAATCGCGGCGCGGCGGCGGAAATTTACACCATTGTCTTCGGACGCTCCACTTCTGCTTATAACCTTTTCTTCACTCATGGATTCCTCCAGAGCCGCCTAGCTCCGCTCGCTGCTGCCAAGTATGAAATCTGTCAAAGTTGTCACCCTTCCGCCGTTGCTCTTGGAGCGCTGACTGACGGCTGCCTGATCGACGTACGTAAGGACAGGGGGTACGTGGCTGTTTGCATGCTTATTATGGCATTTAAATAAGACGTAGTGTTTCGAGCAAATTAATATAGCTCAAGACGAGGAATTAAACTACGACAGTAAATTGCAACTAACTCTTTCGCAAGGTTGCGGCAGTGTCGACGCCAACGTTGCCGTACATGCCTGCCTATAGCTGTCGCTTGTCAATTGGGCGATGTCCTTGGATTATTGGTCTAGTTCGATCTGATAATATTGGCCGTCGTGGAACCAGTTCCGAGTGGCGCTCTCGGAGTAATTAACACAAGGAAAGAGGGAACTCTACAGTAATTCACAGAGAACTACGAATAAAAGCGAATCTAAATGAAAAGGGCTCTAGAGAGGCAACGGCATGGCGCGCACTTTCAGGCGTCGCGTCGAGCTAGGCGGCATCAAAGGAAGGCTTGAAATGAACACATCTCCTTTGGCTTTATGCAGACCAAATGGGTTTTCCATTGTAACCCGAAATGGAGGTAGACGGAGTACGAAGAATAAGAGAAATATCATCTTGTGATATTAGTGTACTGTAGTCGAGGTTTTCTCCTCCGCCATGGTTCTGGCCAGCTCTCTCAGTGGGCGTGCCGACCCCGGCCGACCCCCGCGCGTTTATGTTCTCCAACGACC
>JAAUYK010089866.1_pt1 | contig 10516 bp, 8 predicted proteins | sample 7278021 | NCBI WGS metagenome assembly JAAUYK01 (sample SAMN14350223, study PRJNA611818) | marine sediment metagenome | isolation source: surface marine sediment (1.8m) | place: French Polynesia: Moorea | collected 2018-08
CCGGCGAACTGCACCAGGCAGGCGCGGGCCACCGAGCTGACGGTTTCACCCGTGGCGTCGGACACCAGGTGCATGTGATAGACGGTCATGTCCGGCGCCGCCTTGTGGGCCGGCGGGCAATTCCGGGGATAAGCGGGCGCGGCGGCAAAATCACGAAACTTCGATCCTTCCAAGCCTCTTTTGCGTACTCAGAGCTATCAGGTGGCCCGACGGCGGAGGGGAGATCTGGATAGATCGAGTAGCGCTTCATGAACTTCGCGTTTCGTCCCCGTTATCCTTTGGTTTCCGAATCGCTGCAAGGTCTTGGCACTTTAGACCCCGACATCGGGTGTGCTATGAGCAACCCACAGGGGACGGCCGGAGATCCCGGTCGTGGTCGGCAACGCGTGAATCATCTGGATGCCGAAAGCGCTCCCGCGATTCACAGGGCCAACAATCACAATCAAAGATTCTAGAATCTCATATTAGGAAGGGAAGAAGGGTGAACGGAAAGGGGGCGCTGTCCGGGGCAAAGCGGGCGGGCGGAAAAACCGAGGCCAAGCGCCTGCTGCGCGCGCTCGGCGGGGAAGTCTGCTCTCCGCCGCCAATCTGGCTCATGCGGCAGGCCGGGCGCTATCTCCCCGAGTATCGGGAGCTGCGCAGCCAGGCCAAGAACTTCATGGAATTCTGCCTGACGCCCGACTTGGCGGTCGAGGCCACGCTCCAGCCGATCCGGCGCTACGGCTTCGACGCGGCGATCCTGTTCTCGGACATCATGGTGATCCCGCACGCCGTCGGCCAGCGGGTCTGGTTCGAGGAGGGCGCCGGGCCGCGGGTCGATCCCGTCGCCACGGTGGCAGAGCTCGAGCGTCTTTCGCTTGCGGGCCTGCACGAAGCCCTGGCACCGGTCTACCAGACCGTGACCCGGCTGCGGCGAGAGCTGCCCGAGGAAACCGCCCTGATCGGCTTTGCCGGCGCGCCCTGGACGGTCGCCAGCTACATGGTCGAGGGCGGGAGCTCGAAGGACTACACCAAGATAAAGACCTGGGCCTACGGCGACCCGGAAGGCTTCCAGCAGCTGATCGACCTGCTGGTCGATGCCACCTCCCGCTACCTGATCGCCCAGGTCGAGGCCGGCGCCGAGGCCCTGCAGGTGTTCGATTCCTGGGCCGGCGCCTTGCCGGACGGGGCGATCCAGCGCTGGTCGCTAGCCCCGATCAAGGAGATCGTGCGGCGGGTCAAGGAGAGCCATCCGACGGTGCCGATCATCGCCTTCCCCCGGGGCGCCGGGCTCTACTATCGCGACTTCGCCCAGGAGGCGGGGGCCGAATGCCTGTCGATCGACAGTACCGTACCGCTCGATTGGGCGCGTGAGGTCCTGCAGCCCCGGGTGACGCTTCAGGGCAACCTCGACCCGGCGCTCGTGGTCGCCGGCGGCGCCGCGCTGCACGACGGCGTGGCGCGCATTCTCGATCGGCTGGGGGACGGACCGCTGGTCTTCAATCTCGGTGGCGGCATCGTGCCCGCGGCTCGGCCCGAGCATGTCGAGGCCTTGGTGGCGCAGGTGCGCAGGCACCGGGCCTAGCCGGGCGCCGGCACTCGAGGGACGTCATGAGCCGGATCGCCGTGGTGCTGTTCAATCTGGGGGGACCGGACAAGCCCGAGTCCGTCCAGCCGTTCCTGTTCAATCTGTTCAACGACCCGGCGATCATCTCTGTGCCGCAGCCGTTCCGCTGGTTGCTGGCCAAGCTGATCTCGTCCCGACGGGCACCGATCGCCCGCGAGATCTACGAGCACCTCGGCGGCGGCTCGCCGCTCCTGCCCAACACCGAGGCCCAGGCGACGGCGCTGGAGCGGGCGTTAGGGCGCGAGCACGAAGCGAAGGTCTTCATCGCCATGCGCTACTGGCATCCGCTGACCGAGGAGACGGTGCGCGCCGTGACCGACTTCGCGCCGGACCGCATCGTCCTCCTGCCGCTCTACCCGCAATACTCGACCACTACCAGCGGCTCGTCGCTCGGCGCCTGGTCCAAGGCGGCGCGGAAGGCGGGTCTCGGCGCGCCGGCGACGGCGGTCTGCTGCTATCCGGTCGAGCAGGGCTTCGTCGACCGGGTGTGCGACCTGGTGCGGCCGGCGCTGGCCGAGGCCGCGAAGGGGGGAAAGCCGCGGCTGCTGTTCTCGGCGCACGGCCTGCCCAAGAAGGTCGTGGACGGCGGCGATCCCTATCAGTGGCAGGTCGAGCAGAGCGCGGCGGCGGTGGCCCGGGCGATCGGCCAGGAGGACCTCGACTGGGTGGTCTGCTACCAGAGCCGGGTCGGGCCGCTGGAATGGATCGGTCCGGCGACCGAGGACGAGATCAAGCGCGCCGGTGCTGACGGCGTGCCGGTCGTCCTGGTGCCTATCGCCTTCGTCTCCGAGCATTCCGAAACCCTGGTCGAGCTGGACATCGAATACCGGGAGCTGGCCGAGGAGTCGGGCGTAGAGACCTACGTGCGCGTGCCGACCGTGGACGCGGGCGAGGGCTTCATCGCGGGCCTCGCGGGGCTGGTCGGGGAGGCGCTGCGCGGGCCCGAGGGCGGGCTCTGCACCGCCGGCGGCGGTCCCGCCTGTCCGAAGGAGTGGAGCCGCTGCCCGCGGCGGCAAGCGGCGGCCGGAGGCGAGCGGTGAGCGGCTTCCTCGGCGAGGGCTACCTCTGGGTCAAGGCGCTCCACGTGATCGCGGTGATCGCCTGGATGGCGGCCATGCTCTATCTGCCCCGCCTCTTCGTCTATCACTGCGGGGCCGAAGCCGGATCGGTTCAGTCGGAGACCTTCAAGGTCATGGAGCGCCGCCTGCTGCGCGCGATTATGAACCCGGCCATGATCGCGTCCTGGCTCCTCGGCCTTGTGCTGGCGGTGCACATCGACGCCTGGGGCGAGGCCTGGTTTCAGGCCAAGGTGGCGCTGCTGGTCGGTATGCAGGTCGCTCACATCTTCTTCGCGCGCTGGCGCCGACAGTTCGAGGCCGACGAGAACCGCCACGACGCTCGGTTCTTCCGGATCATGAACGAGGTTCCAACGCTCTTCCTCTTGGGCATCGTCGTCTTGGCAGTGGTCAAGCCGATCTAAACGACATTCAGTCGAAACATATCCGTCATGCTCTATTGCCTGGATTGCTAACGGAAAATTTAGTTTATTGCGCTTGCCTCTTGCCGTGACATCCCCCACATAAGGATCAGCGGCTTAAGTACCGCGTTCCGAGTTTCCTTCCAAAGTCCTGGCGCAAATCCGACGATTAGAGTTCGGCTCCCGCTACGGGCGACACGGCTTCCACAGCAGAAAATCGCCAGCCGGCCGCGGTCGGTTCACCCACCACAGGCAATTCGATGAACCTTCAAGAGCTGAAAACCAAGAGCCCGGCGGACCTGCTCGCCTACGCGGAGGACCTCGAGATCGAGAACGCGAGCACCCTGCGCAAGCAGGACATGATGTTCGCGATCCTGAAGCAGCTGGCCGACAACGACATTGCGATCTACGGCGGCGGCGTGCTGGAGGTCCTACAGGACGGCTTCGGTTTTCTCCGCTCGCCGGAAGCCAACTATCTGCCGGGCCCCGACGACATCTACGTGAGCCCGAGCCAGGTGCGCCGTTTCGGCCTGAGGACCGGCGACACCGTCGAAGGGCAGATCCGCTCGCCCAAGGACGGCGAGCGCTACTTCGCGCTGCTGAAGGTCAACGAGATCAACTTCGACCCGCCGGAGAAGGCGCGGCACCGGATTAATTTCGACAACCTGACGCCGCTCTATCCCGACGAGAAGATCAAGCTGGAGATCGAGGATCCGACGATCAAGGATCTGACGCCGCGGGTGATCGACCTGACGGCGCCGCTCGGCAAGGGCCAGCGCGCGCTGATCGTGGCGCCGCCGCGAACCGGCAAGACCATGATCCTGCAGAACCTGGCGAAGTCCGTGGCGACCAACCACCCCGAGGTCTACCTCATCGTGCTGCTGATCGACGAGCGGCCCGAGGAGGTGACCGACATGGACCGCTCGGTGCAGGGCGAGGTGGTGAGCTCGACCTTCGACGAGCCGGCGACCCGCCACGTCCAGGTGACCGAGATGGTTCTCGAGAAGGCCAAGCGCCTCGTCGAGCACAAGAAGGACGTCGTGATCCTGCTCGACTCCATCACCCGTCTGGCACGGGCCTACAACACCGTCGTGCCCAGCTCGGGCAAGGTGCTGACCGGCGGCGTCGACGCCAACGCCCTGCAGCGGCCGAAGCGTTTCTTCGGCGCGGCGCGGAACATCGAGGAAGGCGGCAGCCTGACGATCCTCGCGACCGCCCTGATCGATACCGGCAGCCGCATGGACGAAGTGATCTTCGAAGAGTTCAAGGGCACCGGCAACTCGGAGATCGTGCTCGACCGCAAGCTGGCCGACAAGCGGGTCTGGCCGGCCATGGACATCGGCAAGTCCGGCACCCGCAAGGAGGAGCTCCTGGTCGACAAGGGCACCCTCTCCAAGATGTGGGTGCTGCGCCGGATCCTCATGCCCATGGGCGTGACCGACTCCGTCGAGTTCCTGATCGACCGGCTCAAGGGCACGAAGAACAACGAAGACTTCTTCGAGTCGATGAACAAGCCGAGCTAGCGCCGGCCAAGTCTCCCTCTCGGTTTTTCTGTGGCGTTGATCTGGCGCAACGCGGTCCCGGCGGCTCTTGCCTAGGCTGGGCGCCGACGTCAGATCGGGTCGTCAGATCGAGTCCGGGCCATGACTGAAAGCGAGCGCGCATCCAAACGGCAGGGCCGCGCCCGTGTCCCGGCCGGGGCCTGACGATTTCCGATGATCGGCTCGCGGCTTAGGGTCGTCACCCTCATCCTGCTGACCGCTGTCCTCGGGTTCGCAACATTCGATGCCCGGGCCCAGGCGCCGCAGGCCAAGGATACCTTCTGGTACAAGGCCGAGACGTCCGAAGACGTCCGGGTGAAGCTCCACTTCTTCTGGTCGGAGACCTGTCCGCACTGCGCCCGCGCGCTCAGCTTCTTGGAGCCGCTGGGCCGGGAGCGCCCCTGGCTCCTGATCCAATCCTACGAGGTTACGGAGTCGCCGGAGAACCGCGCTCTCTTCGCGACCTTGGCGGCCGAGCTAGGCGAGGAGATCCGGGGCGTGCCCACGTTCTTCCTCTGCGGCCGAATGGTCGTCGGCTTCGACAACGCCGAGGGCAGCGGCGCTGCGCTGGGCGCAATGGCGGACGCCTGCCGGGCCTTCCTGCAAGAGGAGCTCGCGGTTCCGCCGGTAGCGGAGGAAACGGCGCCGCCGGTGGTCGATCTGCCGCTGTTGGGGCGGGTCGACGCCGGGCAGATGTCGCTGCCGGTCTTGACCGTGATCCTCGGCGGCCTCGACGCCTTCAACCCCTGCGCCTTCTTCGTTCTGCTGTTCCTCCTGAGCCTGCTGGTGCACGCGCGCAGCCGGGCGCGGATGGTCCTGGTCGGCGGCATCTTCGTTCTTTTCTCTGGCCTGCTCTACTTCGTCTTCATGGCCGCCTGGTTGAACCTCTTCCTTGTGCTGGAGGGCGTTCGCGCCGTGACCCTGGTCGCGGGCGCGGTCGCCGTCGCGCTGGCGCTGGTCAACATCAAGGACTTCTTCTGGTTCCGGCGGGGGCCGAGCCTGACGATCCCGGAACACGCGAAGCCCGGCCTGTTCGATCGGATGCGCGGCCTGATCTCGGCCGACAACCTGCCGGCGCTGCTGGTTGGGACCGTGACGCTGGCGATCGCAGCCAACACCTACGAGCTGCTGTGCACCAGCGGGCTGCCGATGGTCTACACGCGGGCGCTGACGCTGAGCGAGCTCTCGACGTCGGGCTACTACCTCTATCTCGCGCTCTACAACGTGATCTACATCCTGCCGCTATTGGCGATCCTTTGCGTCTTCACGTTCTCGCTCGGCGGCCGGAAGCTGAGCGAGTTCCAGGGCCGAATGCTCAAGCTCCTGTCCGGTGTGATGATGCTGGGACTGGGCCTGGTGCTGCTCGCGGCCCCGGACCTGCTCGACAACTGGCTGACCGCGGTCGGACTGCTGGCCGTAGCCCTCGCGGCGACCGCGGGCGCCTACGCCCTGGAAAGGCTGCGCGCCGTCTAGCGGTTGCGCGGCATGGGGCGGCGGAGCGCGATCCTCTTGCCGAGGGCCGATTCACGGTAGAAGACGAAGAGCCCAGCGCCGCAGATCAGCGCGATGCCGAGCCAGGCAACCCGGTCGGGCCAGTCGCCCCAGACCACGACGCTCCAGAAAACGGCGAGCGGCAGGGCGGCGTACTCGAAGGGAGCGGCCAGCGCGGCCTCGGACAGTCGGTAGCCTTGGCTCATGAGGTAGCCGCCCAGGGAGCTGAGCAGGCCGAGCCCCAGCATGATGGCGGCGTCGGACGCCGGAGGCCAGACCCAGGCGCGCAGCAGGAAGTCGATCTGCGACCCGGCATCGGGGTCGGCGAAGCGGCCGTCGCCGGCGACAAGCCCGAAGCCGCCGCTGACGATCACGAAGCAGACCTGGATATAGACCGCCATGGTCGAGGCGCGCTCGGTGTTGCCCAGTTTGCGGGTCAGGATCTGCACCAGGGCGTAGCAGAGGGCGGCGGCCAGCGGCAGTAGCGCCGCGGTCCGGAAGGCCTCGGTGCCGGGGCGCAGCATGACCAGCACGCCGGCGAAGCCGACCAGGACGGCGAGGCTTCGGAGCGGGCCGATTCGCTCTGCCAGCATGACCGCCGAGAGCGCCGTGATGAGCAGCGGGGCGACGAAGAAGATCGCCGTCGCTTCGCCGAGGGGCAGCGAGGCGAGGCCGAGGAAGAACGCCATGTTGGCCAGCACAACGGCGCCGCCGCGCAGCAGGTGCAGGCGCCAGCGCGACGAGAGCAGGTTCCGGTAGCCGCCCTCCAGGGGCACCAGGATCGCCAGGGTAAGCAGAACGGCGATCACCGAGCGTGCCAGGATGATCTGGTGCAGCGGGTAGTCGCCGCTCAGCCACTTGATCGCCATGTCGTTGGTCGTGAAGGCGAAGCCCGCCCCGACCACGCAGGCGACGCCGAGCAGGGAGGACCGCCCGGCCTCGGCGCTCGGCGGCATGTCGGCGGGCCTGGGCGCGGTCGTTACGGCAGCAGAACGGTCGAGCCCGTGGTCTTGCGGCCCTCCAGGTCGCGGTGGGCCTGGGCCGTCTCCTTCAGGGGATAGGTCTGCTTGACCTCGATCTTGACGCTGCCGTCCGTTACGACCCCGAAAAGAGCCTGGGCGCTGGCCACGAGGTCCTCGCGCTTCGCGGTGTAGGTCATCAGGGTCGGTCGGGTGATGAACAGCGAGCCGAGCGCCGCCAGCCGCCCGAGGTCGAAGGGCGGGACTGGGCCCGAGGCGTTGCCGAAGGTGACCATCATGCCGAGCGGCGCCAGAGACTCGAGGGAGCCCTCGAAGGTGTCCTTGCCGACCGAGTCGTAGACCACGGGGACGCCGGCGCCGCCGGTGATCTCCTTGACCCGTTCGGCGAAGTTTTCGCTCCGATAGTTGATCGTATGGGTGCAGCCGTGGGCCTTGGCGAGCGCCGCCTTCTCCTCGGAGCCGACCGTGCCGATCACGGTGACGCCGAGCGCCTTGAGCCACTGGCAGGCGATCAGGCCGACCCCGCCGGCGGCGGCGTGGAACAGCACCGTGTCTCCCGCCTTCACCCGGTAGGTGCGGCGGATCAGGTACTCGACGGTCATGCCCTGCAGCATCATGCCGGCGGCCTGCCGGTCGGAGATGCCATCGGGCAGCTTGACCACGCGGTGGGCCGGCAGGACCCGCGCCTCGGCGTAGGCGCCGGGCGGCGCGGCGGCATAGGCGACCCGGTCGCCGGGCTGGAGCTCGGTCACCCCCTCGCCCACGGCTTCGACCCGGCCGGCCGCCTCCATGCCGATGACCGCCGGCATCTGCGGCAGGGGGTAGAGCCCGCTGCGGTGGTAGACGTCGATGTAGTTGAGGCCGACCGCCGTCTGTTCCAGCCGGACCTCGCCGGGACCGGGCTTGCCGACGTCGACCTCGTCCCAGGAGAGCGCGTCCGCGCCGCCGGGCTGGTGGATGCGGATCGCGTGGGTCATGAGAGGTTCGCCTTGAAGAAGTCGAGGGTCCGGCCGTTGGCCAGATCCGCCGAGGCCTTGTTGTAGTGCTCGCCCCCCTCGCGCGCGAAGGCGTGGTCCTGGCCCTGGTAGACGTGGAGCGTCACCTGGGCGTGGCCCTCGAGACCGGCCTTGATCTTGGCCTGGGCCTCGGCCGGCACGAACTGGTCCTTCTCGGCGACGTGGAGCATCGCCGGCTTGGCGATGCTGCCCGCTTCCCCGAGCAGCTCGTCCAGGCCGACGCCGTAGTAGCTGATGTTGCAGTCGGCGTCGGAGCGGGTCGCCATCAGGTAGGCGATCTTGCCGCCGAGGCAGTATCCGACCGTGCCGACTTTGCCCGAGCAGGCCTCGTGGGCGCGCAGCGCGCCGAGCGTCGCCTTCATGTCCTCGATGCCTTTGTCGACGTCGAACAGGCCGAACAGTTCGAAGGCCCGCTTCCACTCGGCCTCGGTCTTGTCGGTGATCTGAATGCCCGGCTCGATGCGCCAGAACAGGTCCGGGCAGCAGGCCAGGTAGCCCTGGCCAGCCAGCCAGTCGCAGACGCCGCGCATGACCTGGTTGACGCCGAAGATCTCCTGGGCGACGACGACGCCGGCCGCCGGCGTGCCGGACGGCATGGCGAGATAGGCGCCGAACTCGCCGTCGGCGCCCTTGATCGTGATGTCGGGCATCTTTTCCCTCCCTGTTGCTTCCCGGGCGGACTCTATCGCGCGGGTCGGGCCCTTGTCATCCGCTAGGCCGCGAGGGCGCGTGCCAGCTCTTCCGGGTCGGTGATCGGCAGCGAGCAGGTCGTGCCGCGGCACAGGTAGACCGTCGCCTTGTCCTCGACGCGGGCCTTGCCGCGGGCCGGGTGACCGGTCTGCAGGGTGCCGGTGTCGTCGATCACCTGGAGCACGAGGTTGGGCAGGCAGGTCCCGGTCACCGGGGCGAGCAGCGCCCGGACGGCGGGCGAGTCGCGGTCGCCGAGGACGACCACCTGGAGCGCGTTCTCCAGAAGCTCGACCCCGTTCAGCAGGGTCGCGAGAGGAAAGATGTTGCGCTGCAGCTCGCCGGCGAAGGCGCCGATCAGCGCTTCCGCGCGGTCGCGGTGCCGGTGCTCGCCGGTGAGGTGGTAGAGCCGGGCGAGGACCCCCGCCAGGGTGCCGTTGCCGGCCGGGGTGGCATTGTCGTGGACCGTCTTGGTGCGCACGATCAGCCGCTCCGTGTCCGCCGCGGTCAGGAAGTAGCCGCCCGAGTCGCTGTCCCAGTAGTGGGCGTCCAGGATGTCGAGCCAGGCCACGGCTTGATCGATATAGGACAATAGTCCTGTAACCTCGTGCAGCGCCAGGGCGGCTTCGCAGAGATTGGCGTAGTCGTCCAGGGTCGCCGGGTGGTTCAGCTTGCCCCGGCGCCAGGCGTGGCGCAGCCGCCCGTCCACCGTCATGGTCTCGGTCACGAAGCGGAAGGCGGACTGGGCGGCGGCGAGCCAGCCCGGTTCGCCGAACACCGCGGCGGCGCGTGCCAGGGCGGCGATCATCAGCCCGTTCCAGTCGGCTAGGACCTTGTCGTCCCAGCCCGGCCAGGGCCGCTCGGCGCGGGCCTCGAACAGGACGTTGCGCGAACGCGACAGGGCGGCCTCCTGTCCCTCGTCGAAGAGGGAATCCTGACCGAGCCGGTTCAGGATCGTGTGGCCCTCCCAGTTGCCGCCCGGCGTGACGTCGTAGGCCGCCTTGAAGGTCTCGGCGTCGGGCCCGAGCAGGCGGTCGATCTCCTCGGCCTGCCAGACGTAGAACTTGCCCTCCTCGCCCTCGCTGTCGGCGTCGTACGACGAGGCGAAGGCGCCGCTCGGCGCGTCGCCCTCCGTCTTCGCGATCATCTCGCGCAGCGCCCAGCCGACGGTTTCGCGCACGCGAGTCTCGTAGAGCGGGTCGCCGGTCTCCTGCCAGGCCCAGGTCAGCAGCTCGATCAGCTGGGCGTTGTCGTAGAGCATCTTCTCGAAGTGCGGCACGAGCCAGCGGTTGTCCACGGCGTAGCGCGCGTAGCCGCCGCCCAGGTGATCGTAGATGCCGCCCTGGGACATCCGGATGAGAGTCGTCTCGACCGCCTTGCGGTAGGGCTCGGCATCGCTGCGCTTCCAGGCGCGCCAGATCAGCTTGAGGATCGAAGGCTGGGGAAATTTCGGCGCGTGGCCCAGACCGCCGTGGAAGGGGTCGAACTCCCGCACCAGACGCTCGGCGACCTGATCGTTGACCGCCGCGCCGAAGACCTGGCCGGGGAGATTCTGCGACAGCTCGGCGAGCTTCGCCTGGATCTGGTCCGCGTTCTGGGCCACGGCGTCCTGCTTTTCGCGGTAGGCCGCGGCGATCTGGCGGAGCACCTGCTCGAACGCCGGCCGCCCGAAGCGCGGCGCCGGCGGGAAGTAGGTGCCGCCCCAGAAGGGCGCGCCG
>JAAUYK010214722.1_pt1 | contig 10510 bp, 13 predicted proteins | sample 7278021 | NCBI WGS metagenome assembly JAAUYK01 (sample SAMN14350223, study PRJNA611818) | marine sediment metagenome | isolation source: surface marine sediment (1.8m) | place: French Polynesia: Moorea | collected 2018-08
AAAAGGAGCCCTCCATCGTCCGCTATCCGTCCGTCTGTCCGTCGGTCCAAAGCCGGCGCGGGCAGCTAGGCACCGGGCAGCGACCGCCCGGCCGGCCGGCCGGCAGTCGGGACGCTATTCGCGGTCGGAACAGTTAGTCACATCGGAGTCGCACAAGCGCCAGAATTGTCGTACGCGCGTACGAACACGAGAAGATGGATATCTACGTTCACTTATAGTAGTTCCCACAGATATAGTTTGAGAAAATGAAGCGGCGAAGGTGGCGGCGGTGGTGGCTCGCCGCGCTCCTCATCCAAGTTTGGGTCACTGGTGCCGCAGAGTCTTATTACGTCGACCGGAGACAAGTGCAGAAGGCGAGGTTGGTTTCCTCACAAAATAAAGCTATATATTACATACGCATGTAACTCAGTTTGTCCTGCAGCAATGGCCGGACGGAAATAATCGTGGTGGGCGGAGGCCCGGGGAATTCAGCCGCGTCCATCAAGATCCCCGGCTACGGCCGGTTGCAAGACCGCCCCAAGTGGCCGGGCACGTCTCCGGCGTCGGCCGTGAACAACCCTCGGCCGTGGAACGAGCAGGGCGACTACGTAACGCCGACGCCGCTCCCCTACCGGCCGCAGTGGGGAATCAAGCAGTGGGTGGAGTACTTCAAGGACCACCACCCCAACTTCTACATGCACGAGCAGCTCAGGAAGAACATGACGATGGTAAGCACAACGCTGAAAATGCGTCATACCCGTACGCGTACGCTTTCTTGCGTACTTATTTGTTGCAGGCTGAAGAGCATCGATCGTCGCTGCCAAGCGGAAATGAGGGGTCTGGCGAAAGCGAATTGCCGCCGCCGCCTTCGACTTCGGCGACGTTGCCCGCGGACCAAACGACGGCGGCCGAGGCAAAGGCTGTCACACCAACTACCGTAACCGCCACTGAGCCGAGCAGCAGCCTCTTCGACACGACCTCCATCGGCAAGGTGATGGAGGCCGCCATGGAGGAGATGAACATCATCTCCTTCGAGGAGGCCATGTTCAGGGAGGGCTCGAGCACAGAGGTGTTGGCCGAAGACGACGACGCTACCACCACTTTATTTAGCCCTGCGGAGTTGTCGACAGAGCCGCGAACTCAGGTTGAGGGGGCGGCGACCACTGAGAAGGTAATAATTCCCGGACCCAGTCTTCTGTCCTCCACGACCACAACAACAATGCTTACTCCGAGCACGACTCTGACCACATCCACATCGGAGACACCTCCCGAGACTTCTACAGAGGAGGAGAACACTTCGCCGATCACCACCCCTGGGATTTTATTTCCCGAGACAATCTTGTTTCCGGGCCCGGGCGTCACGACCACACCGATGCCCGTCGTTGAGACCACAACGACATCAACCACAACGGTGTCGAGTCTGGCTACCACGCTGGAGACCATGCAGACGGCCATGTTTTCCATGATGACGAGAATGGGAGGGATGGCGACAGAGGCCATGGCGATGACGACAACTCCGTCAACTACCGCTACTTCGGCATTCTCGACGACCACAAAGACGATAACGACGCCAGCACCAATGTCGTCGAGCGCGCCAACGCCGCCGTGGCTCACCTGGAGCCTGAAGGATTGGGTGTCCTGGTCCCAGAATCAGGATCACAAGAACGAGCACCTGGACCCCTTGAAACTCTACGAGCGGCATCCGGAGTTGATCAGCATCGGGCTTGCTGGCGATAAGAATGAGAGGCCGCTGCTGCATGACCCAACCAAGAAACCTCATGTGGACAAGGCAAAAACCTTAAAATAGTATAGCTAGATTTGAGACAACTTGATTGACGTAAAGTTTACTGTAACAGGAGACCACGGAGGATCCCACCTACCTGTGGAGCAGCGACAGGGAGTCGGGATCGCTGCCGAAACCCCTGTCTCAAATCGGGTTTCTCGCCAACACCTTGAAGCAGCAGCAGAAGCCCAGCGGCGGGCAGAAACTCTTCACCCCGAGGCCAAATTACGGCCCGTTCGGACTGATGCCTTTGACTCCGAAGTCTGCGATGCCCGTGAACAAAGCTTCGCTACTGGTCAAAGCGATGCAGAAAGGAGAAGGTGAGTAGTGTCAGCATTGTAATTCCCCTCGTTAAGCATATTTTTCGTGCTCAGAAATAAAGTCCACGGAGGCCCCTGCGCCAACCTACTTCACGCCTCGCACGCCGTCGACCCTGCCCTACCCGTACACGACGACGCAGCGACCCGTCTCCTCCTTCAGCACCCGGCCGCCCCACCGCCACCAGTTCCCCCACTACGGGCAGGCGCGGCCGCTGAGCTCGTTCAGCGTGCGCTCCCCTCTCGACCACGCTTCGAGGCTCCCGCAGACGACCACGAGCGGGCCGCCGCCGAGCATGATGGAGCACCGGCGGCCTCCGCCGCATCAGCAACAGATGCAGGCCGCCTTCCCCAACCTGTACGACTTCGTCGTGAACACGTTCGGCAAGCCATCGAGGGAGACTGCGGTTGCGGCGGCGATGAACGGGCTGGGGTTCATCTCTCGGAGCGCCAACGTTGCCGGCGCAGTAGGGGTAGGAGGAGGCGGGGGTACTAGGCCAGTGTATCGCCAGCCTTCATATACTCACCGGGTAACCAGTATAATTATTACTCACTATTTAATGGCTAGTCATGCACTTATCATATCTGGACAGAACTTCAACTCTTGGCAAAGACCATACACGGCAGCGGCCGCGACACGCGCACCCGTGACGGGGAGACCGGCTGCAACATATCGCGACGGCTCTTTTTACCAAAGAATCGGGATCCTGCCATCAACGACGACAGAGGCCGTGGACCAGACCCCATACCAGCCCCCAGCATCCAATCCCCAATCCAGCAGCCTTGATTCCATCAGGGACGACTTCAAGCCGATCACATCGATTAAGCGGACCAGCTTCACCACGGCCTTTACTCCGGCGACGTTTGAGACGACAACGGAGACGTCGTCCACCACTACCACGACGAGTACTACTACTGCTGCAGAAGGTGTGACGGGCACGCTCGACGAGTTGAAAGACGTGCTCAGCCTCTTTCGTGCGAAGAAGATCCACTACAACGTGCCGCAGGACGAGGGCAGCCTCGGCCCCGGATTGCCCCTGGCGCCAGTCTCCGCTGAGTCAAGGACGGCAGGAGGAATGAGAGTTCAACTGCCCGTAGCGGGAGGTTTTCGCTTTCGCCAGCCGCAAGTGCAGAACCGACGACCGGCTGAAAGCGACGGATTCGACTCCCTCGTGCCCGTGCGGCCAGTCTCGAAAGCCACCTACAAGACCCCCTACCGACCCGCGGAAAACGTGTTTGATATGAGCGAGCCAAAGGCCGGTACAGATCAGCGCTTCCACCGGCCAAAGACGCCGCCCTCGTTCGATGGGTAATACGCCTTCAAAATGGGAAGCTGCGATTTATCTCCTTTTTTAGCAGCTCTCTTCAAATGCGCCCCCGTCCACCTACCGGCATCGTCTTCTCCTCCTCCTCATCATCATCATCTTCGACAGTCCCCGATGTTTCCATCACCGGGTTTCCCTTGCGCGTTCCGAACGACGTTCAAAGTCTTGGTCCGACGCCGCCGCCGAGGCCGGAGAAGCAAGAGTTCTCGCAGTTGCTTACAAACCTCGAGGCCCTGATCGGCGTTCTCCGAGGATCCTACACAGAAGCGAGAGACGGTAAAGTACAAGATCCACTTAAATTAAAAGGCGGTGGCGTGATGCATGTAAATGGTTACGGACGACACTAACGCCCAATAGTACATTAGCTTTGGTGGGCCGACCCGTGGCGACCACAACCACCGCTACAACAACGACTACGACTACGACGACCACGGAGCGTCCTGTGGGCGCCGCCACCGTCATGATCAACATGTTGCGCGCCGCGCCGCTCGAGGACCGCCGCCGCATGCTGGCCTACATGATGCTGGGCGTGCCCATGGCCGCGCTCACCATGGCTACGGTCGGGGTCCCGGCGCTCTACATCGCGCCGCTCTCCATGGTCATACCAGGCACGGACAGATCAGCGCAGCCAGCAGCCGCACGTTCGCTTTAACCTAAGTTTTTGCACGATCGAATTAGTAATACGTACCACAACTATTCCTGCTTGCTTCACGCACTCGATCGTTCCTACAAGGTTACATGATGGGCGCCTTCATGGAGACGGCGCCGGTGCCCGGCTTCCACTCGCACTCTCCGTCGCGGCCGCACAGAAGCGGTGTCGCGGCTCTCATGCAGGCTATCAGAGACTACAGACTGAGACAGATGCAACGTGGGCAGCAGACGACCAACCCGACGAGCGCCCCGATCCAAAATGTCATAGAGTCTGATTCTCAAAGTACGGACAATATGCAGGGACTGGGTTAACCGGCATTCTTCGTTTCACTAATACCACACATAATCGGTCATTACTTAATCCGATGCCTACACAGTGAGACTCTTTTCAGCTCGGATACGGAGATCTGCTCGAGTGGAGAGGTACGCCATAGAAAAAAATACGTGCAGCACCCTAACGCGAAATAACGATAGCTTAATTTCGCACTTAATTACAGCTCCGAGTCGGCGCGGGTGAGTCTGCTCGACAACCTTCTACACGTCGCCTACGAGTCGCTACAGTCGCGCCTCGCCGACTTGGCCAACGAGGCCAACCCACAACTGGCGGCCGCCGACCTCGACGTCGACAGAATAATGGCCGCGGTGTCCGAGGTGGCGTCGGACCCGGACGGACCCATGTACACCTTCACCATGATCTCGCTCGCCGTTCCCTTCGTGGCTTCGCTCTTGTCCATAAACCCAGGCCTGCCGGTGTCGGCCATCGTGTCGCTGGCGCTCGCCGCCCCCATGTACCTGTCCCAGCACGTTGAAATGACAGTTTAAGTTAAAGATATCCGGCAATCCGTTTATGTTGCAGAAAATCGATATAGTGATTTCTGACTTCGTGAAGAACGAGTATGATATACGCCACATGTCTTAAACCTGTAGCTGTAGCTGTACAACTCTTCGTTGTACGCCTAGGTATGGAATAAAATCAATTCATGAAAGTGGTTCTGACCGATAGAATATCAACCCGATAATGTTGAACCTCATTGAAATTGTGCTTTATAATCGCACCGCAAGTATTGGAGCTGACTTAATTGGCGAGCATCCAAAATAAACAGCGCTGACAGCCAGACAGCTTCGCCTGCAAGGTAAACTTCGCAACACATACATATACCATGACGACCTTTTCTTATTATCCTAATTAACTTCAAGAAGTATAATTAATTTGTGACTAAAATGTGCTGGTCTCGCCTGAACGAATACATCCTGTCTGACATATTCGACTTGTTGGATGACCTGGCCGATCTCTACCACTGCTCCCTCACATGCAGGCACTGGCATCGAGGCGAGAGAATGCATGTCTCACACAAACTGCGAACATGTTACTTGATTTGGATGTTGCAGTGTCGATGCGAAATGAGGTCTCCTGGCGTCGCCGCTTCTGCCGCCAGTTCTCCCCTCGCGCCGCCGTCCTCCCGCCCGCCGCGGCCGCCGGAAGCGGGACCGGCACGGGCACGGGATGGCGGTGCGAGTTCAAGCGGCTGACGCACCTCGCGCCCACGGTCCTCTTCCAGGAACTGGACGACCACGCCATGGAGGTGAGGCACGCGGACATCTCACCAGACGGCGCGTGGGTCGCCACCTGCGGGGCGGATGCACAAGTACATATAAGACCTTTCTATTACACAGGAGGGCCAGCAATGCAATGTACTTTCTCGCCCAGGTATTTGTCTACTCCACCGCGTCCCGGCCTCTCAAGTTGGCCTTCTCGGCCGACTTCTCCCGGTTCTCCTCTCCCCTCTTCAACTGGGACTCTTGTGAGAGGTGCTCGTTCAACAAGAACTCCACGTTCCTCCTCCTGTCCGGCGTGCTCGGTGACCAGATCATTAACAAGGAGCGTGGCGAGGCAGTAGTCTTCAACATCAAGGGTGCGAAGTATACGAGTATGGTGCATTCGTGTTTCTTCATGTCCGCGTGCTTGCAGACAAGTTTCGGATCGTGGCTCGCATATCAATGAGGCCGTCTTCGGCCCTGGGCTGCTGGTACAACAGCTCCTACGTGGTCTCCTCGGAGCTCAAGTGGCTCTCTCACGGCGTCTCCGCCAGCCAGCTGTGGATCAACCGCGTGGCGCCAGAGACTGCGAACGACTTCACCCTGGCCGGCATGAGGTGGCTCTTCAAGTTCTACAACTCTGGCCAGGGCGCCGCCCAGCAGCTCACCGTGGCCGACGCGCCGAGGCCGCTGTATCCGGACGTGGCTGGAGCGGCGGCGAGGAGCGCCGAGGCCGAGAGAGACCTCGAGGTCGCACGCGCCATGACTGCCCGCGAGCGACCGGCACTCGAGGTGATAGAGGTCCCCCCGCCGGGCCATCTTGCCACGGCGCCCCGAGGAATAGACGACACCTACGTCTCTCTGCTGCCTAACGGGGTCCTTGAGGACTGCTGGCGAGGCGGCGAGGAAGACGACGAAGGCGAAGAGCTTCCAAGGAGATTTGAGTTTAACCCAGAGTACGTGAACTGAAACAGTGTTCCTAGCGTCTTGAGAAATTGGTCTAACTTTTCCATACAGGTATCATGAAACCATATGCCGGGCTCACGAGCTGGGCGAGGACAACTATTGGGTGTACGACGAAGAGTCTGAAGAAAGTCTCTTGGTAGGCAAAACCACATCCGACTGGATTTCAATCAATTAACCAACCGTGCCTCTAGTTTGGTGAGACTGACGTGGACGACTGGGAGTACTACGACTCTAAGCAGGAGGCCGAGGAGGAGGCGAGGAAGCCGAACTTCCTGAAGGTCGACGACGGGTTCGAGGTGATCAACGAGCGAGAGAAGCTGCTCGTGTTCGCCACCGGAACCATGGCCAGGGTAGCGCACAAGGTGGCAATCAAAAGGTACTAGCTACTAAGCCCTCCTTGGCATTAGCATAAAAGACAATCACTTTAGGATGCCGTTGGTCCGATTTCGCCAGCACATGGACCTGGCCAAGCCTCTCGCGGAGCGCGAGGCCGAGAGGAGGAGGAAGCGCGAGGAGGCAGAGGCGGCTGCGCGGAGGAGACGCGGACGGGGGGAGCCCGACGAGCCGGAGACGCCGGTGACCAACTGGCACGACTACCCCTCCGTCAGCCACCTCTTCGACCCTGTAGACGTCGTATTCGACTTTCCCGGCCGAATAAGCGGGATGGCGACGTCCCTGGATTCGAGGTGCTCTTTTGTCTAGTTAGCCGACTACCTTCCAAATGGTGTCCCATTAATAGGTTCCTTTATGTAACTTATTACCCGTGGGCCCGACGGCAAGAATGCCCACCGGGGAACAGAGCTAGAAACGCTCCCTCCGGGCCGATCCTATGCTCTAGACTAAACTGCCGCGTGATCGACCTCTCCTCCCTCGAGACTGTGGGGTCCTACGTAAGTCCTCAGAGCGGGCTCATCTCTCTGAAGGCCTCCTCGGCTTGCAACGTCCCCTCGGTGTCTCGAGACTACGTGGCGTTCGGCGACGGCAGCAGCTCCAAGGCGAGGCTGTTCGACCGCCATCACGGCGTCGTCGTGGCCACGTTCGAGCACGCGGACGAGGACGGGGAAGACGAGTGCAACAGGGCAGCCGTCAGTCACGTGGCGCTCAGCGACGAGGCCGGGATCGCCGTCACGACGGGAAACGACAAGGTGGCTAAAGTGTGGATCTCGAGGGAAGCGGCGGCCAGGATTAAAAGTCAGCAAGGCGACGTATAAGAATGAGTGTAAGACAATTCGAAAAAGAAATGTACTCATTGCATTCAGTATTTGCACTTCAATTGGAACTGTGTATTAAGGACTCCCTTTTCACGCTCCTGTATTTAGGCGTGGCCGTTGTCCATACGGTGTACTCTGAACCTACGCAATTGGGACGCCGGCCATTATTTGATGAGCACTAACTAGCACGCATTCATGCAGAAAATGGTCTCTTGGGCGCATGTCATACTCATAATTGTTTCGAGCGTTCTTCCTCCATCGACGCAGGAGGTCAGCCAGCATCTGCCCAACTTTTTCTGCGACCTCGCAGATCACTTTGAGGCGCAGCAAGTGATCGTGGCAATCGGGACGGACGCCATGACCGCCGGCCTATTTCACGGCTGCGCCTCCGACCGGCGTTTCACATGCGTGGAGCACGTCACACACAACGATCGCCGAAATGTAGCAGAGCTTATAAAAACCAATAAGAGATCTGGCAAGGCGTTCATGTTGGCCATGACGGGCGGGATGGACGGCCAGGGCGACCTGCTCAAGCTGCTCGCCTCCTGCGAAGACATTCTCTCGCCGGACTTTCCGGTCGTGGCCGACCAACGGGCGGAGACTTATATTACTCCTCGACTGAACTGGAACGTCCTCTTTTACGACACAAATAATAGAGACTGAATGAAAAGTATTCCATCGGGAACGCGTCGTCAACCGGAGTAGTCCGACGCGGCGTCGGCGACTGGCGTCCATCACGGGGCCTCACTCTGAAGAATGCCAACTTCTTCGAGAGGCGGTCCGACTTGCACGGAGTGGAACTGACGACCGGCCTGCTCCGATATCTTAGCATCACCAAGTACGGGAAGGACTCTCTTGGCCGCATAGTGGAGACTACAGGCATGTTCCCCGAGATTCTGCGCTGCCTCGCGCAGCTGCTCAACTTCACCGCTGTGCCCGTCGAGTCGGAGGACGGCAAATGGGGATCACTGGGTCATGGCAGCGGCCAGGGACCCATCGTTTGGAACGGCCTTGTGGGGATGCTCGTCAAAGGGAAGGTCGACATTGTAACGGCAGGAAAGTAGGAACTCAATGAGAAGGGCAAAGTCAAATTTTAATGGATGTCATGGTATGTAGGCCTGAGCCAGACGTTTCGCCGGAGCAAGGTGATTGACTACAGTCTCCCGCTGCTAAAAGACATCGTCACCCTGTTGGCGCCGGCGAAGAAATCCGACGACGCGGTGCACAACTACTCCGTCTACCTCGGGATATTTGCCGTTCAGGGCTGGCTCTTCACCGCCACCTTAATCGCTTTCACGGCGCTGGGATTCTTCCTCGTGGCCAGAGAGAGGTATCCGGAAGAGACCGCCCCTGTTGCCACCTTGGCCAGAGGAGCGACCCTGTCCGCCCGGCACCACCTCCACCTGGGTGTCACCGTCCCCGCTCCGGCCTGGTCTGTCAGGATCCTAATATGGACATCTTCCATAGGCGGCCTCCTAGTCTACACTTACTACACGTGCGACCTGACGGCGCTCACCACCTCCTCGTCGGAGCCGAGCTACGTAAGGTCGTTCAACGACGTGATTGAGCAGCAGTACCAGGTGGTCGTACTTAACGACTCGGCTGCCGAGGAGATCCTGTCGACGTCGAGGCCGCGCAGTCCCATGCGTCGAGTGTACGAGACGACAATGGTCGGCAAGAGGGACGCGTTTACCGCCATTAGGGAGGAGGGCAACCGCATAGTGCTCGACCGGCCAAAGCATCTCATGTTCGGCACCGACCTGCTGCCAGGCCTGGACGGCAGGTTCGTCGCACTCGACATCGAGGACGCATACAAGGGTCAGTTGGCCTTCGGGCTTAGGAAGAACTCCGAGTTCACCGACCTGTTCAACTACCACTTGCATCGGATGGAGGTCGCTGGACTGCTCTCTCGGATCAGGCGAAAGTGGGGGGGAAACATCCCCGGCAAGGACGAGGGGAGGAGCGACGGCGAAGCGGCAAACGCCCTCGACTACAGCCGAGTCTCCTTCCCCTTCTCGCTGCTGCCAGTCAGTGCGGTCCTTGCGACCGGGGTCCTGATTGTGGAGTACGCGGCGGCGAGACAGCGCGCAAGAATGAGAGAGACGGATCTGAAACGCGACATCACGCAGCACTTGGACAAGATGATGAACTCATTTTAATTACTGTAGTACATAAGTAAGAGACCCGTAAGAACTGTCCGGCCTGGAAGACCGAGCCGCGGCGGCGGTGTCTTTCTTTTGTCTCCTCTTATTGGCAGCGCTTGCTTTGCGCTGCAGCCTCTTCCTCCTCTTCCGCTGGTGGCGCCGCCAGTAGAACTCGACGAGGCTCTTGGTCCTGTAGGCGACGGCGGCGGCCAGGCAGAAGGCCATCGCCGCCAGGGCGTAGTTGAGGCCGAGGGCGGGCAGGATGCGCGACTTGCAGAACAGCTCGTCGGGAAAGAGGAGAGGCGGCGAAGGGAAGGAGAGAGGGAAGAAGCTGCGGCCGACGTCGGTCTCGTTTCCGAAGGCGTCTATCATGCCGTCGCAGACGAGGGCTGGCTCGACGCAGACGGTCTCGCACGCTGTCGTGTTGTCTACGGCGGCGGGGTTGCTGCCGACCGGGCACTCGCGGAAGCAGAGCGCAGATGATTCGTTGAAGGACGAGTTTCCTAGTAGTAAATATTTAAAGAATTCTATAGACCCCCTTAAGTATAGTACTTTCAAACCTGGAGTTTTAAAGACAGTTTCGTGGATTCCCTCCGTT
>JAAUYK010061837.1_pt1 | contig 10508 bp, 10 predicted proteins | sample 7278021 | NCBI WGS metagenome assembly JAAUYK01 (sample SAMN14350223, study PRJNA611818) | marine sediment metagenome | isolation source: surface marine sediment (1.8m) | place: French Polynesia: Moorea | collected 2018-08
ATAAAGTTCGCTCAAGGTACATTGATCTTGAAATTGGTCTTTGAGTCTGGGATACTCTTCTAATAGGTGCCAAAAGTCTTCTTGTTTTAGGGCGATGCCTACTGCTTCTGTAGAAGCGATTACGGTTTCACAGGGAACTCCACGTATCAGGTTAACATCTCCTACCACAGAACCCGGTGTTAACCGTTGTAGAGTGCTAGGCATTTGAGTACGGGGATCGTATCCTAATAACCGGCCCTGTCCTTCTAGGAGAATGGTCACATAAGATGACAGTTTCCCTCGCATCAAAATCACTTGACCCATACGATAACGCCAAATTTGGGAGTGGTTGGCTATTTGGGTAATGACTGTTTCGGAAAGTTGGTCAAAGGGGTCTATTTGATGAAGAAAGTCTTTGATGTCGCTGGTAGTATGAGTCATAATGCTCAATTCTAATTGGCAATTTTATATTAATGTTTCTCGTCTCTAGTTTTAACAGTATTTTGATTTATCAGCACTTCTCAAGATCAAACCCTTCGTTTTAAACTGATAGCTTACTAAAAAAGGTTGAGTTTTCCTGATAATGAACTCAACCACTTGTGTTTAACAAAAAAGCCTTATCACCCTTTGAGACCATCTAATCTTCATGATCTTCAAAGGGATCACTCAACTGAGCAGATGGGGGACCGAAAGCCATATAAACAGCATAACCCGTGATCGCAAGCAAAATTGAGCCAATCGAGACACTTAAAACAGTTGCAGGTTCCATAAGTTTTTTTTAACATAATTTACAGATCATCTTAATATTATAGTTAAAAATCGTAACATTATGGGGTGTAATTTCCTCACTGTTGTCACCAAATCCCAAAAATTGAACAATTTTCTAGTTATTCTGTTATTTTTGTAGAGGATAGTCCACAGTAAAATTTATGTCTTCTCTCATTGACGTTACTTTACCTCACACCAGCTACAAGATCGTTATTTCTCCTAACAGTTTAGAAGATATAGGAAGAAATTTAACTTCGCTAGATTTAGGTAAAAAAATTCTGGTTGTTTCTAATCCAGAAATTTTTAATTACTACGGAAAAACTGTTGTTAATTCTTTGAAAAAAGCAGGATTTAACGTTTTTCATCATCTGATACCAGCAGGAGAAACTTACAAAACCTTAGAGAGTATTTCTAATGTTTATGATGTTGCTTTAAAACATCGTTTAGAACGCTCATCAACCCTATTAGCATTAGGAGGTGGAGTAGTCGGAGATATGACAGGGTTTGCCGCCGCAACTTGGTTAAGAGGCATTAATTTTGTGCAAGTTCCTACTTCTTTATTGGCCATGGTGGACGCTTCCATTGGCGGAAAAACAGGGGTTAATCATCCTCAAGGAAAAAATTTAATAGGAGCATTTTATCAACCTCGTTTAGTGTATATTGATCCAACAGTATTAAAAACCTTACCTATGCGAGAATTTCGAGCAGGAATGGCAGAAGTAATTAAATATGGAGTTATATGGGATCAAGATTTATTTCGACAGTTAGAAACAGAAAAAAAACTAGATAGTTTAGATAATATAAATGTAGAAGTTATGGAAAAAATTATAACCAAATCTTGTCAAGCAAAAGTTGATGTGGTTAGCCAAGACGAAAAAGAAGCAGGAATTAGAGCTATATTAAACTACGGTCATACTATTGGTCATGCCCTAGAAAGTTTAACAGGTTATAGTAAAATTAATCATGGAGAAGCTGTGGCGGTCGGCATGGTAGCAGCAGGAAAAATAGCAGTCAAATTAGGGATGTGGTCAGCAGAAAACACCCAAAGACAAGACAATCTCATTAAAAAAGCTGCTTTACCATCAACCATTGATAATAGTTTAAAATCCCCAGAAATTTTAGATAGTTTGCAACTAGATAAAAAAGTTAAAGCAGGAAAAATTAGATTCATTTTACCCACAAATATTGGCCAGGTAGAAATCACTGAGAATATTGCCAGTGAAGTGATTACCACAGTATTAGAAGAAATAAAAAATCAATATCCCGTCGTTAACAACGGTGTTTAAAAATGTGCTAAAATATGGTCAAGCCACAGCAAAATAACCGAATCTGTTAAAAAAGCAACAAAATTCCTGAACAAGACATATAATTGAATCAGGTCGGTTAGTCGGTTATTGTCCTAGAACCGTTAGCGGTGCAATCAGACAAGGTTTGACCTTAACTACCGAAACAAATGTATTAGAAACATTTTTAACCCAATCTTCAAGGCTATGATGCAATCGCGATCGCTAGATTATACAATATTCAGTAAGCGTCCCTCAGAAATTTACGCAGCCCCTGAAAGCGTGGTGCCGATGGTGGTGGAACAGTCAGGCGTAGGGGAAAGAGCCTTTGATATTTATTCAAGACTACTACGGGAAAGAATTGTTTTTCTGGGAACCCCAGTGAATGATCAAGTAGCTGACTCCATTGTGGCTCAACTGTTGTTTTTGGATGCAGAAGACCCCGAGAAAGACATTCAACTCTACATCAACTCTCCAGGGGGTTCAGTCTATGCAGGATTAGCTATTTATGATACCATGCAGCAGATACGTCCTGACGTGGTAACCATCTGTTTTGGCTTAGCTGCCAGCATGGGAGCCTTTCTGTTATCAGGGGGAGCCAAAGGAAAGCGCATGGCCTTACCCAGTTCTCGGATTATGATCCATCAACCCCTTGGAGGCGCGCAAGGTCAGGCCGTAGAAATAGAAATTCAAGCTAAAGAAATTCTCTATATCAAAAAACGACTCAATGATATGCTGGCTGAGCATACAGGACAACCCTTCGACACCATTGCTGCTGATACAGAACGGGACTTCTTCATGTCGGCCCAAGAAGCAGTAGACTATGGTTTGATAGATAAAGTTATTGCTCGGTCAGATTTATCCGATCCCACAGTCCCTGTAACCTCACTCAACTAACTCAACCACTTCTTATGTCTAAATACGACTCCCACCTAAAATGTTCATTTTGTGGAAAATCCCAGGAGCAAGTCCGAAAGCTAATCGCCGGCCCGGGAGTCTACATCTGCGATGAATGCGTCGAGCTTTGTAACGAGATTCTAGACGAAGAACTAATGGGAACAGCAGGAGAGACAGCCTCAAATACTGCTGCTTCCCCTGCTCCCAAACGTCGTGCTGCCAAAGATGGAACTGCCCTCAAAGAACTACCGAAACCAATGGAGATCAAGGATTATCTTGACGAGTATGTGATAGGTCAAGATGAAGCCAAAAAAGTGCTTTCCGTGGCGGTTTATAACCATTATAAGCGTTTGAGTTTGGTTCAAGCAAACAAAGGTGACGGTGATGAGGATAACGATAACATTGAACTACAAAAATCAAATATCCTGCTCATGGGTCCAACTGGTTCAGGGAAAACCCTTCTCGCCCAAACCCTAGCCCAAGTTTTAGAAGTTCCCTTCGCCGTGGCCGATGCTACCACCTTAACAGAAGCAGGTTATGTGGGAGAAGACGTGGAAAATATACTACTGAGATTATTACAGGTAGCCGACCTCGACGTAGATGAGGCACAAAGAGGAATAATTTATATAGATGAGATCGATAAAATTGCCCGTAAAAGCGAAAACCCCTCCATTACTCGGGATGTTTCAGGAGAAGGTGTGCAACAAGCCCTGCTGAAAATGCTAGAAGGAACGGTTGCTAATGTACCTCCTCAAGGGGGGCGCAAACATCCCTATCAAGACTGTATTCAAATCGACACCAGCAACATTTTATTCATTTGTGGTGGTGCGTTTGTAGGTTTAGAAAGGGTGATTGAACAACGCATCGGTAAAAAATCTATGGGCTTTGTTCGTCCAGGGGAAGGGCAGTCCAAAGAAAAACGCACAGCAGACCTAATGCAGCGAGTAGAACCCGATGATTTGGTCAAATTTGGCATGATTCCAGAATTTGTGGGTAGAATTCCCGTAATGGCTGCTTTAAACCCCTTGACAGAAGAAACCTTAATTGCGATTTTAACCAAGCCCCGCAACGCCTTGGTGAAACAATATCAAAAACTGTTAAACATGGACAATGTAGAACTAGAGTTCTCCCCAGAAGCAGTTAAAGCTATCGCACAGGAAGCTTATCGACGGAAAACCGGTGCTAGAGCTTTACGGGGGATTGTAGAAGAATTAATGTTAGATGTAATGTACGAGTTACCCTCTCGCAAAGATGTTCAGAAGTGCATGATCACGGGGGAAATGGTAGAAAAACGCTCAACTTCAGAACTCTTGGTACATCCATCCTCTTTAGTCACCCCAGAGTCTGCTTAGAAGGAGGCAGGAGTTGAAAGGCAGGAGGCAGGTATAGATGGGCGTTTTAAGCCACATCTAACAGAATACCAAAAAATCGAGTTGCTACTCCAGGCGATGTGTAATCACTATTGGAAAGCGCACAGCGTACTAATAGACTCTTTGCTATAACTCAAAATCTTCCCTCCTGCCTCCTGCCCCCTGCCTTCTGCCTCGCCCGAAGCATTGTTAAATCCAATTAGGTAACATTCTTTTTGTAAACTCTTGTGAAGATAAAGGAAGTCCTAAATAAATAGGCAACCAATAAATAAAAGCAAAAGTAATTAATAACAAGAAGAAAATTCCTAAACGACGATTAAAAATAGAGGAACTAATTAAACATTGTTCAATGATTAGAGAAATTGCTAATAAAGAAAAACTATAAGCAGACATATAATGATATAAAAAAGTACAACGACTTACTAACATCCAGGGCAATAAATTAGCAAAATAATTAATCAGAATAAAACTCAAAAATGCAAAATAAGAATTGTATGTTTGTTTAACTAAAATAATTAATATAAACAGACTTAAAATAATAATTGCTCCCGTTGCCAACCACCAAAGAATAGGATTTCCCATAGCATGAACATCATGAATAATCGTTCCTGATGGTGTATTTTTTGTTTGATAAAAATAAGCAATTGGCCGAGCCATAATCAACCAACTATACCATTTAGAACAATAGGGATGAACATCGGAACTATTACCAATACTTTGATGAAAAGACCAGATTTTTTGGTGAATTTCCCAAAAACTATACTCAGAATTTAATAATAGATAAGGTAACCAAAGAATAGCATAAGTAAAAACAGGAACCAGGCAGAAATTACATAAGAGTAACCAAGGTTTGAGTAGTTTTATCTTGGCAAATATTTCTAAGTTTCGTAACTCAAATAAACCCTGAAAACCTGGAGAAATATAAACCATAAAAATAAGTAAATAAATACCTAATAAAAACCCTAAACCATTCCATTTAATCGTTGCTGAAGCTCCTAAAAATATACCACTTAGGGTTAAATAAAAATACTTTTCTTGATTGAGAAATAAGAGAAAAAATAAATGTCCTAATAAACCAAAAGTTACTAAATAAATATTATTCAAAGCATAGCGAGATTCAACTAAAAATAACCCCTCCATCCCTGCTAATAAACTAACAATTATAGCCAGAGAACGACGGTGAGTTAATTGATAAGCGATCGCTCCCAAAATTAAAGAAAAAAAAGAACCAGTTAAAGCATTTAACCAACGATAACTAATCGTTGAACGCCAAGATCCTGTTAAATTATTAGTGATGTCAGAAGAATACTGAAACCAAGAACCTAACCACATTCCCAGTGCAATTAAATATTCCGTTAAAGGAGGATGAGAATTAAAGAAAGGGGTTTGAGTTAAATAATGATTAGCAAATTTAGCATAATAAACTTCATCAAATACTAAAGTATTAAACTGTCCTAAATTCCAAAAACGTAATCCTAAAGATAGTAAAAAAATCACTACAAGTATTAATATAAATCTCAGCATTTTTAATAAAAGCAGTAACAAAATGGAATATTCTCCAGGAAGAATCTATAAAAATTTCTCTGATGGATCTCTCATAAGTTATCTCATAAAATTTCTCAGGGTTTCCTCATGAGATCCTTTATTTTGGAAGGGCAAGATATATTTATTAATACTAGCATAGTATGTACTGTAGAACCGATATTATTGCCGAAGGAGTAGAAACTCAATTACAATTAGAACAATTAGAAAGCTTGGGTTGTGAACAAGGACAAGGTTACTTTTTTGCCAAACCCCTACCCTCTTCAGAAGTAGAAAAATTGCTTAAAAACCCGCCAACTTGGAACTATTGAGATTCTCTCTAAAACAATCTATTAAAAACATTAAAATTGTGGTAATATAGTGATCAATTGGAAACTCAATAGAGTTGTTAATCTATAATCAATCATATATATAAACTTTTTATGCTATTCAATTCTATTGATTTTGCTATTTTCTTGCCTATAGTATTCATTTTATATTGGTTGTTAAAAGATAAGAGTTTAAGACTTCAAAATCTTTTAATTGTAGGAGCTAGTTACTTCTTTTATGGTCAGTGGGATTATCATTTTCTCGGATTGATTATTTTTAGTACCTTGACAGATTACTTGATTGGTTTAGGACTGGGAAAACCTCAATTAAAACCTATAAAGAGAAAAGCTTTACTATTGAGCAGTATTATAGTTAATTTAGGAATCTTAGGAATCTTCAAATATTATAACTTTTTCTTAGAAAATATTAGCGCAATTTTTTATTTTTTCGGACAAGAAATTCAACTAAGCTCTCTGAGTATTATTCTGCCTGTGGGCATAAGTTTTTATACATTTCAGACCTTAAGTTATTCCATAGATGTTTATAAAAGAAAGATACAACCAACCAAAAACTTGATAGCTTTTGCAGCATTTGTTAGTTTTTTTCCACAATTAGTTGCCGGACCAATTGAAAGAGCTTCCCATCTGTTACCCCAATTTAATCGACAAAGAAAGTTCAATTATTATCAAGGAGTAGATGGTTTAAGACAAATACTTTGGGGTTTATTCAAAAAGATGGTAATTGCCGATAATTGTGCTATTTACGCTAACGAAATTTTTAATAATTCCTCAAATTATTCAGGGAGTACCTTACTGTTAGGTGCTTTCTTTTTTACCTTTCAAATTTATGGTGACTTTTCAGGCTATTCTGATATAGCCATTGGTGTGGCCAAATTATTTGGATTTGATTTGATGCAAAATTTCGCCTTTCCCTATTTTTCAAGGGATATAGCCGAATTTTGGAGACGGTGGCATATTTCCTTATCTACTTGGTTTCGAGACTATCTTTATATCCCTTTAGGGGGTAGTCGTGGAGGAACTTGGATGAAAGTAAGGAATACATTTTTGATATTTTTAGTTAGTGGTTTTTGGCACGGTGCAAACTGGACGTTTATTATTTGGGGAGGGATTAATGCTGTCTATTTTTTACCCTTATTATTATTGAAAAGAAATCGTCAAAATCTTCAAGTTGTTGCTCAAGGAAGATACTTACCATCAGCAAAAGAAGCTCTCTCTATTGCAGTAACTTTTAGTTTGACTATGTTGGCTTGGATATTTTTTCGTGCTGAAAATTTAAACCATGCTTTGAGTTATATTAAGGGTATTTTTGATACATCTCTGTTTAGTATTCCCGATTTTCCCAACAGAAGAAATGCAGCTTTATTTTTAATATTAATTGTTTACTTTTTGTTGATTGAATGGTTGGGAAGAGAAAATAAATACGCAATAGAAAAATTATTTGTAAGAAGGAATCGTATTTTAAGATGGATTTATTATTATTCCATTATTTATATGATAGTATTTTTCGCTGGACAAGAACAGGAATTTATTTATTTTCAATTTTGAGGTGAATTATGCTTAAATATTTTTTATTAAAAACTTCAACTTTTTTATCTATTCCCTTAGCTTTAATACTCTTGGTTGGCATAACATTTCCTCCGACACCTAGATCATCAACATCTTTACTATTTGCTAAAATCGATAAAGATAAGCTCCTAAAAGAATCTCCGTCTCCTCGCTTAATTATGATTGGTGGTTCTAATTTAAGTTTTGGCATTAATAGTCAAAGAATTAAAGATACTCTAGAATTAAATCCAATCAATACAGGAATTCATGTTGCGATTGGTTTAAAATATATGATGGATGATGTATTAGAGCATATTAAACCAGGAGATATTGTGGTTATTGCCCCAGAATATCAACAATTTTATGGAGATGGAGCATACGGACGCAACGAACTTCTAAGAATTGTTATTGATATTGATCGAGAGAGTTTAAATGATTTGAATACAAAACAATGGCTAAAAATATTGCCATATTTTCCGAGATTTTCTCTTTCTAAACTTAAACCGAGTGAATATTTTTTTCAGCAAAGTAAAAAAATTGGAGTCTATGAAAGACGGGCTTTTAATCAATACGGAGATTTAGATATACATTGGAATAAACCTCGTAAAAAAGTTGAACCTACAGGTAAATTACCCAATGATTTTAATCATCAGCTCATTCGAGAAATGGTAGATTTTAGGGATAAAGTTACTAAAAAAGGAGGTAAAGTCTATGTTACTTTTCCAGGTTATCAAGAAGATTCATTTCAAAATGCTCAAGAGGGAATTGCTGAAATTGAAAAGAAGTTATTTGAAAAAGATTTTATATTATTAGGTTCTCCAGAAAGATATAAAATACCAAACGAGATGATCTATGACACCCCTTATCACCTCAGTAAAGAAGGAGTGGACTTAAGAACTCAAAGATTAATCGAAGATTTAAGCCAAGCTATCAACAAAAATGAACCATGATTATTATAGATATCCGAATTATGGGTGTATCATCAAGATAAATTAACCATCTATATTTGGCAAGAAAAAGAGTATCAAAAATACTCTATTAGTCTTAATTTTGGCGATTCATGGATTTACTATTATTAAATTATTTATATGATTGTATGTTTTGCTGGACAAGAACAGGAATTTATTTATTTTCAATTTTGAGGTGAATTATGCTTAAATATTTTTTATTAAAAACTTCAACTTTTTTGTCTATTCCCTTAGCTTTAATGCTTTTCATTGGGGCAACATTTCCCCCAACACCACGAGCATCAACATCTTTATTATTTGCTAAAATCGATAAAGATAAGCTCCTAAAAGAATCTCCGTCTCCTCGCTTAATTATGATCGGTGGTTCTAATTTAAGTTTTGGCATCAATAGTCAGATGATAAAAGATGCTTTAGACTTAAATCCAATTAATACGGGAATTCATGCTGATATTGGTTTAAAATATATGATGGATGATGTATTAGAGCATATTAAACCAGGAGATATTTTGGTAATGGCTCCAGAATATCAACACTTTTATGGAACTTATGCTTATGGACGTCACTCACTTCTAATAACTGTTGTAGATGTTGATCGAGATAGTTTAAATAATTTGAGTGCAAAGCAATGGTTAGACATACTACCATTTTTTCCTAAATTTTCTTTCTCTAAACTTAAACCGAGTGAATATTTTTTTCAGCAAAGTAAAAAAATTGGAGTTTATGAAAGAAGATCATTTAATCAATATGGAGATGTAGATATACATTGGAGTCACCCTGGTAAAAAAGTTAGACCTAACGATAAATTTAATGACAATATTAATGAAAATTTAATTCAAGAAATGGTTGAATTTAGAGAAAAAGTAAGCCAAAAAGGAGCAATACTTTATCTTACATTTCCAGGTTATCAAAAAGCTTCATTTGACAAGAATAAAGAAGAAATTTATAAAATTGAAAAAAAATTAAGTCAAAATAATTTTCTTTTGTTGGGTTATCCAGAAAGATATAAAATACCAAATAATATGATGTATAACACTCCTTATCACCTTAATAAAGAAGGAGTGGACTTAAGAACGCAAAGATTAATCGAAGATTTAAGCCAAGCTATCAATAAAAATGAACCATGATTATTATCTTCTAATTCATTCTTGCCATCTTCAATTGTAAAATCGTTTAAACCTCAAAAATCTCTCATAGATTGATTATAACAGTTGTTTAAAGAACCTGTCAGTGTAGTAGAACCAACCTTCCCATCTGAATAAACAATAAAAACTTTCTCGCCAATGAGCCTTGTAATTAAATAACATCTCCAATTTACGGATAAAGAATAGCTAAAATCTAATAGCTGAATAATTTTCTGCTTTAATATTGTCTTCATTTTGTTAATGATGATTAATGATTGAATATAAAAGGCATAGTGGACAAGAGAAGATTAGCAACAAAGCTCAAAAATTGTTCGTCTTCGTAACCGACAAGAAACAATAACCAGACAATTCTAACATTGCTATAGAAAAAATTGAGTACACTAAAACAAGAAAATACACTAACAGCGATCAGCGAGATAGCTAAACTATGTTTTCCATGCCCATTATCTTCAAAAAAAACACCCTAGTAACCCTCAGTTGTACCCTAACGGCGATGGCGGCCATGATCGCCCTGAAAACCATTCCCAGAAACGTACAAGCCCAAACCCTAGCCCCGAATAGTCCCCTTACCGTTCGCTCCGATATCCAAGAAGCCAACTCAGAAACCGGCGTAGTCACCGCCAGAGGTAACGTACAATTTTTCTACCCTGCCCGACAAATTCAAGGTACATCCGCACAAGCACAG
>JAAUYK010087358.1_pt1 | contig 10507 bp, 11 predicted proteins | sample 7278021 | NCBI WGS metagenome assembly JAAUYK01 (sample SAMN14350223, study PRJNA611818) | marine sediment metagenome | isolation source: surface marine sediment (1.8m) | place: French Polynesia: Moorea | collected 2018-08
AGCCACAAAATGCAATATACGTACCCTTATGAGCATAAGATAAAATAGGTAAGATTGCGTACGAGTTGTTAGTGCCGTGCTAATTAAAGCCAAAATAAGCATTATGGAGGTGTATGAAAAAGGATGTCTTGGGCATATACTTTTTACGTCGTGTGTAGCAATTCTTTCTTCACGCCAACTTTGACAAACGCATCCAGAGCAATTTTTGTTTCATCCTTGTTGCCTTAACTTCAATTGTGTCACTATAATCGAGGAAGCATACTGGCGAAATAGACAGAAAACGTATTTTCGGGTAAAAAAGAAGTTATATCTACCGTCATCCCAGCCCTCGTGTCCATGAACTCTCGCCCGAAGGCGAAACTGGACTCGGTCCAAATTCCAAAAGTCCAGTCTGCAGCCGAACGACGACCTCACCTAGACGCAATGATTACGCAACAGTACACTCGCCTAGACTGAGATATTCTCTATGTATTTTTAACGCTTTTCTAACGATTTGTGCTATGCCTCCAAGTACTAAAAGATTCTGTTAGCGCCCGCCAATGTCGCATATGAGCGAGATGTAAATAGTAATACTTATCGTGCGAATAAATATGGCCGGTAGTTGACATGGGAAGACGCTAAATGGATCTTTCGTAATTGTGGAGGAGAAAGCCGAAGCCGAGATTTTTTTCAGGACTACGTTCGTTTTGTAGAATGTATGATTCTCTGAAGGTCGATCACAGCTTGAGAGAATGTTCTTCAACTTCTTCAACCATTCCAACGTGTCGTCGCCAGTGCAGTAAATTGGCGACATTGAAGACAGACTGTAATTCGGTATTCCGGTTCACTCGACAGTGTTTGCATCGAGCCCGACTTCATGCGTGCGTATGATCGGGTTCGGGACTCTCGACTATTCCATAACCCGTGCATTCACTTTCATTCGCTGCTGGCTGGATTATACTCCGTCACCGCTTGGAGTCAGCGCTGACGTTTGCCTCCTCCGCCTTTAGCATCGGCGGGTGGATCTTCCTCAGGTCCCTCTGCAGCTCGTCTAGCGACCGTTTTGCGGCTGTCATCAACCTCCCCTCGACCTGATGCGTCAGCTCAGCCAAATCGACCTTGAGCCCGTCTATCCGCTCTCCGAGGCTCTTCGTCTCCGCCTCCAGCTTCTGCGTGACCCAATCGATGGCCGTCCTGCCCTTGCCCGCGTTCGCCGACACCGTGCCGAGTATGATGCTCTCCATGTAGGAGGTCAGCGGCACGCCGCGCACCGTCACCACCGTCTCCTGCTTCAGCAAGGTCTTGTTCTGCGGGTCCTCCGGGTGCGGCCGGTAAGACATGACCTCGCGCATGCTCACAAAGTTGCAGAAGGTGAGGTTCGTCGAGCGCATCTCCATGACGCGCTTCGCGGGGTCCACCGTGGAGTACTCGTGCGCGTAGCACACGCGGTTCGCGCCGATTAACCGCTGCAATAAAAGGTGAAGCGTGTGAATATAGCGTCTTGTCTTGTAGAGTCTGTTAGTGGGTCGAGTCGGAGCAATTATCTTATCTCTGTGTACGTGACTCTTTATTACGAGCATTTGACGACCAAAATCGAAAGGAATTCGTTATACAGCTTTGTGGTCTGCGTCCTGTTTTAACCTACGCAAAGCTCCTCCCTTTGTCCAATGTCCAACTCAACTCTACGGTCTACGTACGTCCAGGACCCAGGATCCCGTTAATCGCATCGCAGCGCTGAAGCAGGCAACAGGCCTAGCCAGCCAGCCAGCTACAGCCACAGCCACCCTTTTTTGCCAGAGCGACCTTGAAGTTGCATCAGCCGCAATGATGTTAAATCATCACACTCTGACCTTAATGACAACATTAACGCCATCCTTACCTGAACCCAATCGGCCAGGCCCCAGTCTGAGGAGATGATCCTGTGCGTGTGCAGCACCCCCGTCTTCGGGTCGACCTTCCTGTCGAGCACGTCGATGGCGACGACGGCGGTGTTGTGCGGGTTCGGGTACTTCTGCCACTGGGACTTGGTCACCGTGTCCCAGTTGTAGTTGAACACGTGCTCCGTCGTCCAGATCTTCATCGTGCTAATGGTGTTGCACGTGAGCGAGCCGATCAATGACTGCTCTGCTGCCCGATGAATGCTTCTAGCCTAAGCTTCTTCTCTCCGTCCCTCCCTCCCTTCCGCCTAAAGATGTCGTCGCCCACTGTTCTATGGCGTCTGCCCGGCCCGTTCTGCCAGATTCGTGCCGGGCTGTTCCCTCTCTGCCGGTGTTGCCATGCGGCCTGACGTCAACCAGGTTACGTCATCGATCGGACAAAGTACAAAAGCGACCGAAAGGGCAGCGGCAGCACGACGCGACGAGGGGATTAGCGAAAAAAATGCATGTGCATTGGGCATTGCAGACAAAAATTCAAATGACAGTGAGAAATGAGGCGAATGTGGCGTTTGTCATTTTCTGACGATTAAGCAAATCGTATTCCCTACGCAATAAGCACAATTTACGGACTCGTCCATACTAACATATTGCAAGTATATCATAGTGCTATTAGTCTATAAAACTACTATTATGTGCGCCAGATTGAAGATCGTACTTCAGTTACACAAGTGTACGAAGTTATTTTAAGCGCATAGGGATTTGTTATACTCTGAGCGATTACCTTTAGAAGTTCAGTTCAGCTATTACTCGACGAGGTTGAGTGATCCGTCAACTTTTATAGCGAACCGAAGAATATTGGGGGGGAAAACGATGAATAGCCACCTATGTTCCCAACAAAGATCCCTGCCGGCCGGACCAGAGCCACCACTGCCCACTTCGGAATTAGCGTTGACGGGAATTAGCTTCAAAATAGAGATTCCGATTAGAAAACGCTAAAGTCTAACTTTTTAGCGTGGCAACAGGTCCTTTCATGATGTTCACTTCACGATCGTAGATGCTAAAACGTGATACAATTTTCAGTTACTTAAGCAGTTAAATAAAACGTACATCGAATGTTGGCATGCTGAAGTTAGCAAGCCTGACTTTGATGGAAAAGATACAGAAAAGAAGAGGGACGAAACTGAACTGACGAAAACAATTCTGTCTCTTTCAACTCTTTGATTTCTTTATTTCAATGCGTTTCTTTTCGTTCGTTCCTCAGCTGCCTTCCGAGTGATTGATTGATCGATCGGTGGCGTCGCTTGAGGATGGAGCTGCCGGAGATCCCGTTCAACAGGGCGGAGTACATAGAAACGGTGAGATTAGTGGGTGGGGTTCTCGCAGGGACACTTGAGGCGTTTCCATTAGTCCCGAATTTCATACTTGTCCTAGGATACCCGCCTAGGAAAGAAGTTTTTATACCTGTATCTGAAACGCTACCTGATGATCTTGTGCATCGTAGACCGGGGTGGAAAGGGATTAAAAGTACCTTTAATAAATGCCATGCAGTAATTTCGGAAGGTGAAGCACATGTGACAGGTGCGTAATACCTGTGACAAGTTAGATACCTGTGCCAGATGAGTTACCTGTCCCAGGTACGTGAGCTACCTATGGAAGGAACAATGCTTGCGTCGGGTGGTGAATCTCGGACAGGTGTAACGCGTCTCTGCTTCTCAGGCCTCTGGAAACCGCGTCAGCCGCCAATCGGTGCTCTGCGGCTCGCAGAACATCATCCTGAACGGGAAGAACATCGTGCAGTCGGAGGCGATCATCCGCGGCGACCTTGCGAACGTGCGCGTCGGCCGCCACTGCGTCATCAGCTCCAAGTCGGTGATCCGGCCGCCGTTCAAGAAGTTCAGCAAGGGCGTCGCCTTCTTCCCGCTGCAGATCGGCGACCACGTGTTCATCGGCGAGGGCGCCGTTGTCAACGCCGCCGTCGTCAACTCGTACGTCTACATCGGCAAGGACGTGGTGATCGGGCGTCGCTGCGTCCTCAAGGACTGCTGCATGATCGAAGACGGCGCTGTCCTCCCGCCGGAAACCGTCGTGCCGGCCTTCACCAGGTACGGGGGATCGCCCGCGAGGAGGGTCGGCGAGCTGCCAGAGTGCACGCAGGACATCATGGTGGACTTCACCAAGACCTACTACAAGAACTTCACGCCGGTGTCCAACTAAAGTGACTTGACAGTGATCGATCTCGACGTGAATTAAATCAGTGAGTGAGAAATGTCTCCCTTCAGCCAGCTCTTGGCGGTTCTTGCCGCCGTATACGGACTCCTCTACCTGTTCGATCTCATGCTCCGAAGCTTTGAGTTCCTCCCCTACGTGCATGCGCTGTCCAGCGCCGGACTCGAGCTGAGGCTGTTCCAGGTCAGGTGGTACACCAAGGCCCTGAATAGGGTCTTCACCCGCATCGGTCGGTGCAAGCCTGGCCTGATGCACGCGTGGTTCGCCGTCGGCGCCTGGGTCTCCGCCCTCCTCCTCATCCCGGCCATGGTCCTCCTCGTGCAGACCCTTGTCTCGCAGGTCGTGAGCCTGGCCGGCTCGGAAGGGGGGTCTGCGTCGGACGGTGGAGGAGTTGTGCTGCAGCCGGTGCTTCCGGGGGTGAACATGCCGCTGGGCGAGCTCGGCTACTACTTCGTCACGCTCCTGATCTGCAGCGTGATCCACGAGGCCGGTCACGCGGTTGCCGCCGTCGTCGAGGACGTCCGGGTCCTCGGTTTCGGCATGTTCGTCTTCTTCGCGCTGCCCGCGGCGCACGTCGACCTGCCCACCGACCAGCTGCTCGCGCTGCGGGCCTCCAGGCAGCTCAGGGTGTTCGCCGCAGGGATCTGGCACAACGTCGTGCTCGCCGCATTCGCCTACCTCCTTCTCTTCTCCGTACCCTTCCTCTCCGCGCCGCTGTTCAACCACGGCGAGGGCGTCGGCGTGGCAAAGATCGCGCCCGACTCATCAGTTCGGGGTCCCACCGGCCTCAAAGTGGGCGACGGAATATCCGCCATAAACGACTGCCCAGTGTCGAACCGGGGCGACTGGCGGAGCTGCCTCGCGCAGTCGATCGCGAGGCCGACGTTCAGCGTGTGCATCAGGAGAGACCTTGTCGCGTCTAGCGACCAGTTTGTGATAGTCGAGGAGAGCGACCAGCCAAAGAGCAGCGTGATCGAGTGCTGCGACACGGAGAAGGCCAGCAGCAACCTCTGCTTCGTGGACGACGCGGCCAAATCTAGCGGTGGCGGCTGGAAAGGCCACGCTTGTCTTCCAGTGCGCAACGTCTTGGAGAAGAGCCACGGCCGGTGCAACGCGACGTCGCTCTGCGGAGACGACTTTTACTGCATGCGACCGTCATTGGCAAATTCATCGAGGCTGTTGCAGGTATTGACGATATGACCGCAATTATACTACTACAAGGCTCTAATCTAAAACACTCTTCTACTCAGATGCGCCGCACCAACGGTGGAAAACTGGACTTTCTGTTCGTGGGCAACCCCGTGGAAGTGTACCAGGGCGTCGACGTTACAGACTACGTACCCCGCTCGCCCTCAGCGCCGGTCCGCCTCCCCGGAATGGTGGAGCTGCTCTCGCACTACGTGGCCTCCTTCTCCGGAGCGCTCGCGGTGCTCAACGTCGTGCCCTGTTTCATGCTCGACGGACAGCACATGACGCGCGTGCTCGTCGACATATGCTGCTCCTGCTACGACGACGGGGTCAGGTCCGTGGTTACGCTCACATTTACCATCGTCGGGACAGTGCTTTTAGTGCTGAACATTTTAGCTGGCGTATGCCAGCTTATGTGACTTCGCACCATTTAATTATTGCTATTATTTCCTTAATCACCTCGGACGTTGGCATTTAACATGATTTATTTAATAGACATTTCCGCTATATCGGCAGACCTGTTTCTCGTATCATAATGGCGAGGGAGGAGCAAAGGTCTGGAAGCGAAACTTGGGGCTCCTCCTATAGTCAGACAAGAAGTCCAGACATGTCTTCATATATACAGACACCAAGATTCATAGGGGCAGACATGATCTTCATATTGTCAGACACTAGTTCATCAATGCTGTCTGACAATAAGAAAACACCACTGATTCTTCATATTGTCAGACAGTGTGCCTGGACAGCCCTCTAAACACCTTTATATAGATAATTGAGGTCGTATATCACGATAAGTATGGCCTCCACGTTCTCCATGGGGTTCAGGACTCAGTTGGGAACCTTGGGAGCCTATACAATCTTACAGAGCTACCAAGGCAACTTCCCCACGCTCACTAGCTTAGTTTCTTAAGTGTCTGTATTTATGAAGCCAGGTCTGGATTTTTTTGTCTGACAATACTAGTACGAGCCAATCCGACATACAGCTCAGAGCTGGACTTAACCTAGACATTGCTATATCTGGCGACAACGATTCTTTATCGATATATAATGCGTATATGCATCCACTTTTCGTGCCGTTTTCCTCTACTATATACTTGCTCGCATTTTCAGGTGGTCTACCCCAAGTCGGACGCGCAGCGGAAGAGTCTGCACGAGGCTGTCAAGGGGATCCTGCTGTTCAAGTCGCTGGACCAAGGTAAGACAAGAGACAGGAGGAGACTTCAAAAGACCTGGCCGCCTCCGGAAAAAAAGTAATATAAGGAGGAATTCGGCGACGATGGATAAGGTCGTGTCCCTGTCCGTTCGCCCACACATTGCATAGTAGTAGACGGGCGATATACGTATACGTACGTATAGAGCTGTACATTCAGTGTGGCGGCGGCGGCGGACAGCTTGTCAGCCGAGGCTAGATGCATTGTCCGCCTATTTGTATGGAGGATTTCCTTGCCATGTATGCAACTTGAAGGACGCGCGAGCTGCGAAATTCGGAAGCTGGGAGGACGTTTCTACACGTCGGAACTGTCTCAATTGCTGGGCTAACATGGTTGGGCCTTTAACCAACGGAAATATAATATATTAATACGTGTATCTGAACTATTATTCAAAGGAGTAGTGCGCAATATGAACAACTTCATTTCAGAGCAACTTGCCGAGGTGCTCGACGCGATGTTCCAGCGCGACGTGAGCGAAGAGGAGTACATCATCAAGCAGGGCGACGACGGCGATAACTTCTACGTCATAGAGAGGTGGGTGGGTGACATGATTAGGACATACGGCGAGTCCTTGAGCGATCCCCTTATACATAATTCGGAAGGTCGGCGAGAACCAGTTTTCTTGGGGTGTGCGCCCCCGGCTATAATAGCGCCGGTGGAAAAACTATAGCGACCGCCATGTGGCTGGCAGCTCGATTGAAAACCCGACGCCGAGGGAATGGGAATGCCACTAAGCCCAATGTTCGGCTATAAAATTCAACATGTTAAGGGGGGTTGACGACCTACTTTTGGAAACCAGTCTACGTATACGTAAAATATTTTGTTTTTTGATGCAACAAGGAAACTTGCTATTATAGCTCGTTATCGCTTTTAAAACTAAGTGCAACCCCTTTACTGTACGGACTCGGCCCATTTCCCTTTTATCCGTCCCAGGAAAGAAAAATTGGAGAGATTAAGAGGAGATGGCGAGCTCGCTGCAACAGAAATACTGGGAACAATTTGTCAAGCGCCATACTGCAACGTTTCTTTTTTCCTGCTTCCAGCGGCAAGTACAACATCTTTGTCAACGACAACCTGGTGGGCAGCTACAACGACACGGGCAGCTTCGGCGAGCTCGCGCTCATGTACAACATGCCCAGGGCGGCCACGATTCAAGTGAGGAATCTGTTTATTTATAGGCCAAAATCGTCATTACATTAAGTGGCATTTTCCTGTTTCTACTTACGTAGGCTGTGAGCACGGGCCGGATCTGGGCGATGGACCGCAACACGTTCCGGCGGATCGTGCTCAAGTCGGCCTTCCAGAAGCGGAAGATGTACGAGGCGCTGCTCGAGAAAGTGCCCCTGCTTTCCTCGCTATCCGTAAGTGTGGCTCTAAAAAGTCCATCAGTGCATGGCGCTTTCAAGGTCACATTTGACGTAATAATTTCAGGCTTAGTGCTCTAACGGTTTCCATAAAGAAATGTAATTTCATGGTTGACCAAGTAAAACTCCGGTTTGGTTGACTCTTTCAGGTATACGAGCGCATGAACCTCGCGGACGCACTGGCCTCCCAGTCCCACCCCGACGGCGCGGTGATCGTCCGGCAGGGCGACCCCGGCGACGGCATGTACTTCGTGGAGGAGGGCGAGGTCTCCATCACCATGGTCGGCGCCGGCGACAGCGTCGAGAAGCACCTCACGTCGATCCGGCAGGGCGGCTACTTCGGCGAGCTGGCCCTGGTCACGCACAAGCCGAGGGCCGCCACGGCGAAGGCGAACGGGCCCGTCAAAGTCGCATGTAAGTGTATATAGTACACACTTTGCACGCGGCCTTGAATTATTCATCTGGCGAGAGAGAGCCTTTTCCACTATCGTGTTATATATCTTTCGACGAACGCGCGTATGGCGTCCAATCGATAATCGGTATACGTACGTACTAAATAACCGCCGGGGAGGGCCAGCCAGACGGCAAAAAAGGGGGCTGGAATTTGCAATACGCATAATCTCTCCCCTCCCTCTTTTTCAGTCCTGGACGTGCACGCGTTCGAGCGCCTTCTCGGCCCCTGCATGTCCATCATGCAGCGCAACATCAAGGACTACGAGGAGCAGGTCGTCAAGATATTCGGGTCGAAGGCCAACATCGGAGAGTCGTCAAGGAAAGACTGATGATGATCGGACGATCGACGCGATATAATTGCATTCAGAGAGCCATAGCTTGCATATTGAGGCCGCCGCCGCACGTGTGTTTATAATTAGTTTCCAAATTCGCCTTCAGGTTACCTACTACCTACGTATAATTGATATACCCACCATTACCTACCTTATCTTTGGTTCCTACTCATATGTTGCGCCCACTCTTCCTTCAGTTCCACCCAGACCTGCTAACACCTCGTTTCTATTTGCGTTATGTTTCACTCAGACCACTGAAACTTTGATTTGACCGGCCTCCGGAATCTACCACGTATATGAATTCGGCGTCGAAATTCGTCTTCCGTGCCCAGGTAATCGCAATCGCATCGGACACTGAAGCAAGAATTAAGGAGGCGACATGAAGGAAGGAATCGACCGACGAGAGCGAAACAGAGAATGCAGTCAGTAGTCATGCAAGCCGCCGCCACACATTACTACTACTATAGGTGTCCTATATAAAGTGAGTGTTTAGATATCAGCCAGTAGTCTCTCCGCGCACACACTGTCGCCGCCGCCATATACGCAGACAGCAGCCGAGACTCCGAAGCTTTTGTTCGTTCGTGCAACACAATCATGCAGAGAGCCCAGTTCGTTCCCTACAAGCCATTTTTAGACCGCAGCAGCGACCTTCCTCCTCCGACGACGAAAATAGCTTTTTTGCGCAGACGTAGAATCGACCCTACACGTACGTGCTCTCTCTCCTCCCGTACTACTATTTAAAGACTGCCAAATCCCTTGGTACTCACTGTTAGGGGCGCTGCTAACGGAAGAATTGAAGAGGAGCTGTTTCGTCGTATAGCTACACCAATTAGAGTATTGGACAGTGTTGAAAAAGAAGAAGATGGTGCGCGCGTTCGTACAACTACTACCATATATTATTGTCAGTCAGTCAGTGTACATGCTATGGATCGATTGGTGGATGGCTAGCTGGACACAAATTGTTGAGCCGGATGTACGGGGGCACGTGAAGAGATATACGTACTACTAGAAGAGGCGCTTATATGGCATGCACGTGCTGCTGCATGCAGAGCTAGGTTCGAGAATATCGTGGGTATACGTGTGCTATGTAGTAGTAAAAGGAAGTCCGTACATGTGTCCTTATAGCGACGAACTACATATGTGTGTTTCCGGTGTGTAATACACGTACACTAAGAGATGATGATGATGATGGAGAATAATATATCAATGTGAAACGTACGCGAGCTGTTGCGTTTATTAACGGACCATACATAACCTGCGAGATAGAGGATATGATGAAACTTAAAATGGGAGGATGTTGCATTGAGTTGTTAGAAAAAGTTCCGCGGTTTAAAGTGACAAAATAGGTTACAAATGAGGCAATGTTGGATATTTCACCGGCGGGCGGGCACAGACTCGCCATCTTTTTCTCTCTCCTGTGTATAGTCTATCCTAGTACTGGCCCTCGTAGTACTTCTCCGTCCACATGTACGCTTTCTTCTCGAGGTCTCTGCGCGTGAACCGCTCGCTGTAGCCCCGCAGCCGCTCCACGTTCAGGACGTGCTTGAAGAACTTGTCGCGGCGGTAGCGCTCCAGGCTCTGCTCGATCGTCCGGTACTGGCCGGCGCCGGCGGGGCGCGCGCGGAGCGAGGTCCGCTCCTGCATTTGTAAAGTTGTGGTTACGACTTTTCCGTACCGCACTTTCAGACTCTTCTCTCAATCTTCCTCTCTCTCCCTCACTGTTTCTCTCCTTTCCTCCTTTTCTCTCCCTCCCACCTCCCAAATATTTAAACCCACCCCCCCGGGGCACCACCCGCCCCCACCGCAAACCAACCCCCCCGCGGGCCGAACCCCAGGGCGCGCCGGCCGGGGGAGCGGCCGCCGAGACCGCGGCGGCC
>JAAUYK010177469.1_pt1 | contig 10507 bp, 5 predicted proteins | sample 7278021 | NCBI WGS metagenome assembly JAAUYK01 (sample SAMN14350223, study PRJNA611818) | marine sediment metagenome | isolation source: surface marine sediment (1.8m) | place: French Polynesia: Moorea | collected 2018-08
ATGCTATCTCGCGTGTGACAGTAATGAACGCTCACTAATTTTCACTCTGGAGTAGGGGAGTTTTCCTGTGCTTAGTGTATATAACTGCTGAGTTACTTGTTGCCTGAATCCACGTCGAAGTGGCCATCCTGGCGCTTTCACGGCTGCTACCGAAATTAATGACCGGGGCAATTTTCCCCCTCCTCCTCCCTCTTCCAGATAACAGAAATTTTCTACTCCTTGTCCGCGTGGCCGGCTCGTCTTGTCAGTGATTGATTCTTTTTACTCGTCTCCGCAGCTTCTTCAAATTATTTTGGCAGAAGAGAGACACCTTTTTTACCCGCCGCGAGGGAGGCCAATTAGCGACAAACTCTCTTGATTAATTGTCCACCGCAATTTGATAAGATAATTATCTGCGCCTGCCGCTAGCTGCTGCTGATGAGACTGGCGAGCCATCTTTCTGCCGCACACAGACCCCAAGAACAAAAACCTGGCGAGCCCTATAATCTGGGCTGGAATTGCCCAATCGACGTCGGTCGGCCGAACACATATCTTAGCCTGTTTTCGCACGTCGACTTTTTGTGATTCGGCCGCCGCCGCCTCGGGTGATTAAGCTGAATTATTCGATAAGTAATTGCGAAATAGAGAGTCTGCTGTCCGCCTTCCTCCCTCTGTCGCCGGGAGACACGCGACAAACAAAGAGAGAGACGAGCGTGCAAAAATCGCCGCCGGCTGGAATCTGGATCGGCGGCTTTTTGCCTGCCTGCCCGCCCGCCCGCCCGCCGTGCAAGCAACGACTTTATACTGGCGAATAATGATTGGAAGTCCGTCGCCCCTGGTGGATCCCCTTTCTCTCTCGACGACAGAATGATAACTAACAGACTATGGTGGCTGCCAGCCTACGGGCATGGATTGGAAAACGCGCGGCTAGAGCTGGAGTGATCGAGCAGGAACTGAAAGGCACAAAGGAAATTCGAGCCAGTTATGTCTCCCATGGCGGCGAGAGAGCGAGCGAGTCCTTTTCCTCCGTCCCGTTCCGGCCGGGCATGTCAATTACTGCGATATTTTTCCCCATGCGATTTCTCTCACCGCTCCGTTGTCTTTGTTTGGCTGCCCGAGCGCCTTTTTTGCGCGCGTATTCTTTTTGCACGCACGCACATTCGGCAACATAATTATTAGCATGCGAGCGAGCGAGACTGGCTTAGCTCTTTCCGCGAAATTATTCGTTCTCTCTCCACACCCCGGCTGACTGACTGTCCGGTTGGGGGCAACAAACGCTCTGCTTATTATTTAATTAGTGGCGAGTGTCGCCATGTGCAGACTGTCTAATATTTAACGCCTATTGTCTAAGATCCCTGTGCCTTTCACCCCGTATGTTCACGCACTGTAACATAACATATACTAAACAAGTTGGTGGTTGGTAATTATAGAGTACGGAGGATGAAATGGCTTCCACCCTTTAACAGTCTTTGACTCCGAGTGTAGAAACGTCGTTGCTTTGCCTGCCAACATATTCAGGAGTGGCTTAATTCGTCTAGCTGCTGTTTCTGTGTGTGCGCATGCAGTAGTACGTACTACTATGTATAGTATAATGGCGTTTGTCAGACACCCAGCAATTATGCTAACCAGAGTGGGAGACTGCATGGAGAGGGCACGCATGATATGATGAATTTTTACGCCGCGACTGAAATTGCCCCCGTCGAGTCGCAGCAAACGCCGAAACTTTTCCAGCCGGCGTGACCCCGTTACGACGGAGTTCAATTAGTGGACGAACGGACGGACGCGGACGGACGGATGTCTAATCGTTTTAGGAAAAAATGGCCGGCATTTCTGTTATTCATGCCCCGGCTATGGACTAGATTACTGTAGGTACATGTCAGAGGCGAGGGGAGAAAAAGTACATTAGCGACTGCACGACTGCGGCGTCTTTTTTACGCCCACGGGGAATGGGATTTAATTATTTCTCCATTATTTGGGCCTACCTGCTCGCTCCCGCCGCAGTGACATCTGCAGTAGGTAGCCGACCATTAGCCCTCATTTAGGCGTCCCATGCAATGCACGGAGGCGGGAGAAACCAAGGGAGGATACTACAACAATTGCACTCTCCCTACCGTCGATGCATGCTCACGTCTGGGGAAAACGCCGGAGCCTTTTCTCCCAGTTGACCTCCTGATCCGAGGCGCCCAATTTACAGGTTTTGCATGGTTAATGCCGCTCCCTATTGCCCCAATTTCTGCCACCACTTTAGAGTGAGACCAATCTTTCCAATTCAGCCGCTGCCGGCCTTTATTTAGAGCCAGGCTCTCATTTCCACCTCGAGCCGTGTTCTGTCGTGATTCACGGCGATTCGCGATACCGCCCCGGCTATTTTCATAGAGTCGGACGTTCTTTCATTGTCGCACTCGAAATTGGACTCCCGCCGCGCCGCAAGCAGCAGGAGGAATCAGGTCGTGTACGTGTGTACGTCGCGTCCGTAATTATACGTATCCCCTATAGCTCCCCTCCCTTGCCTCCTACGGCCACTTAATCTATTCTCTGTTCTTCTATCGTGGCGTTTTCCTGACAGACGCTAATGCGACTGACATGTAGCACGTAACGCGCATACTTTCCACGCTCGATCGATCGCCAGATGGCAAGCAAGTTCTCTCATATTACGAGCAAAGCACTTGTTGCCGCTTGCTCGCCAGATAAGAATCTCAAGGAGGCTCTGCATGTAGTGGTGCTGGTACGTACATGCGATGATTGCGTATTTAGCATTCAAGCGCTCGACAGACAGACCGAAAGCAGAGACTTATGGAGGAGCTAGAGGTACGTAGGAGAGCAATTTCCGACCATTGTGGATCCGACGCTGAGTCATCTCGCTCGCTGCTGAAATCGTGGAGATTTTTTGCCAGCAGCAGCCACCACTTTTCAGTAGTAGTAGACGTAGTGGGTTACGCCGCCGTTTTCGTGTTTCGAGACATTCTCCCAGTTGAAATTACAGCCTTTCAGGGAGCGGGGGAGAGGAGAAACAATCAGCCTCGATTCGCCCGCCGCCGTCGTCTAAAACAAGCGCGGCTAAAACACTCGCGTAATTAACTGTTACGGAGCAAAAAGTCACCCCAGCTCGATCCGCGAGGGTGACTTGCGAGGAGGCGAATTCGCCTCCCAACACACACAAGAGATCTCGATGTCGACTCGGAGTGCATGCGCAGTCGAATGCGTATGTCTGTCCAATTAATTAGTCCCAATCGCCACCAACGCTTAATGGTCATAGGGAGGCAGAGAGCGGAGGAGGAGAGGAGGATCGGAAACGAATGCATAGTCTTGGCCAGAAAATTATTTGTTCATGTCGAATAGTGCATACATAAAGATACTCGTCGTCCAACTGATAGGCAAATTTTCTACGTTCTTCACGAGCTAGATGGCTAGATCTTCCATCGGCCAATCTCCACCTGTCATCGTTGGCCATATGCAAGAATCTCAATAGATGAATTCCGCAGGCATATCCTTATTCGTTTATCGGTCGGAAAAAAGACTTGGCAGCGGGCGCAAACAGTATCATCGCCTTGGAAAGCTGTAAATGTCACAGGAAGCGGCGCATCGCTTAAATTCGCGCGGCGCGCCTTTTATTGCGCACGTCTTATGAATTCGCCCACTCTCCCCTCTTTTAGCTGCCTGCACGTAACCTTGGGCACCGGCCCAACAAACGCAAAGAGAGCGAGAGGCAGCTAGGCGACTTTGCTTTCGTGTTTATTATTTTCACACCGGGCCCATGCATCCAGCCTCGAATCCATCCCTCGGAGAAACATTTTTCCAAACATTCCTGGGGCCGCGCCGGCTGAGCTCGAAAATTGTTGCCAGCTGAATTTTTGCGTACGTCGCACGCGTTGGGCGGGTGGGAAAAGCCCGAGTACGAATCACAGAGGAGCCTCTGTTCTCCAGAATTCATGAAAAAACGAGCGGCGCTCTTGGGCGCGTGCTCCCTGCTCGACTTTAATTCCAGGAAATTCCCGCGCCGCGATTTCACCCGTGCGCGCTTTGTACGTAATTTATCCCCGTCGTCGCGTCTATGCGTCATTGGGGAAAATGTCGAGGGCGGGCGCTGAGAATTGCGTTAGATCGGCCGCGTTCGCCGCGCCGCTCCCCCGAGTCAAGTTTAAGGTGTCGACCGTTAAATCCTGCGCCCAAAAGCAGCTGCAAATTGACACACTACTAGTTGAGAGTCGGGTAGGCCGAGCCGGCCGAGGAAAAAAGAAAGTCCATAAAAGTTGGGCGCGAGCAAATGCGAGAAGGAGAGAGGGAGTCTCAAGGAGATTTAGCTCGTTATACAGCTATAGTTCCGCGAAAATGGCGTTAATTGGCTCTTTATATGGCCCGGAATCCACGACGATAAGGGAGGAAGGAAGCGCCGTGAATGGACTCATTACGAAATCACGCTCTCGCCGGCCGACCTGCATGCGTACTGCCGGCCGTTTCTGCTATTCGATTAAAGGGCCGGCCTCCGGCCAAGTCGCTTATTTGACGATCGATCGTGATGTGACAGCTACACAAGGCGGCGCGCAAGTGCACGGACGCGTACGTACATGTATCCTGCACAGTGTTGCCAATTACGTATACTAAGGGACTCTAGGGCTTTGCCATCAGCAAATTCTATTCGATTAGAAAAGCAAAGCAAGTACGTATTTCTCAACTCTCAGCCCGCTGATCGATGCGCCATATTTTTCGTGCGTGCGCACTTTCATATCGGCGTTTCACGTGATTAGTGAGAGGGCGAGACTGAATTGGATTTTTGCCCGCTCGCTCTCTTTCCATCCTTCTCCGTCTCGTCTATTTATCGGAGAAATCAGGGTGTCTTATATTTACACATGAGAGGTACTTAATATGTACAAAAAATAAAGAATTAAACTTAAGCCCGGCTTTATGGGCATGAGTGATGAAGCTGGAGAATTTAAAACCTCGTAGGGCAACATCTCTTTCATGACTGACAGGGAGAGTCTGTCTGCTTTCTTGCCGGGAGGGATAGCTAGAGTGGAGAGAGCGCGAAGCATTTTCGGAATCTCCGGCATGACGCACGAAGCTGGGAGAGAGAGAGAGCTCTTGGGCCGATCGACCGCCATAAAATCAACAGATGAAGGTTAACAGACTAGCTCGCGATCTAGACTAATGCCGTACTTTCTCTCTCTTCCCCTTTTCAGGTCAACGCAGAGAGCCACGATTTCATCGAGGTCTTCTTCGCCGGCTGCGAGTGCCGGCTCGGGCAGCAGCAGCTGCAGCGGCGGCGGGGGCGGAAACGCCAACGCCAACGCCAACGGCAACCCCGACGCGCCTGCTCCTCCTTTGGACGGCTCCACCGTCCATGGGGCCGCGGCCACTGGGAACAACAAGAACAGAGGCAAGAAGCGGAAGCGGGCGAAGCAGCAGCAGCCTCAGCAACCGCAGCAAGAGCAACAGGAGCCGGCCGGAGGAGGTGTAGGAGACAACGACGGCGACGCCGGTGAAGACCAACCGCAGGGACAGCTCGTAACCATGCAGACGGGCGAGGCGGCCATCCGGGTGCCCGGCCTTAGCGCCGATCTCAACCAGCAAATCACAAAATTCGACTCCTCCGAGTTCGACGTAAGTGCGATCAAAAGAAAGTCATCATGTGGGGTATCGTATAACTTGACCCTATTCTTTTCAGGATGACAAGGAGGTGTTGGGCTCGGACGCGGAGGGCGTCTGGGCGCCGGAGATCGAGCAGAGCTTTCAGGAGGCACTGGCCATCTACCCGCCGTGCGGAAGGCGGAAGATCATCTTGTCAGACGAGGGGAAAATGTATGGTAAGTGAAAGCAGGACGCATCTCGAGCTAATTCGCCATTTGCGACGAGGCTATAAAGACAGACGCAATTTCCCCTTCCTTTCATTCTCTTAATCGTTGCGAGCGAGGGAGGCGTCGTTTCGCTCTTGTCCCCCTAGCTACTAGCTCTCTCTCTCCTTCCTTCCAGAAACTTTTCGCCACGCGCAAGTTGAATGGGAAAAGTTTGCTTTTTTCTCCTTCCCCAGGAGGTGCCTAGCTCCTCTCTTCCTTCCGCCGCAGAGAGAGAGCAATATACACGCCGCGCAGGTGGTATATAGCAACAGCTAGCCAACGAATTCATTCGAATGTTCGATTGCACCCGGCTTTCTTTCCCTGCCTATTCATTCATTTCCCCATTTCGCCTTGGATCCAAGGGCGAGTAGAATAGAGTCGGTCGTGACATCTCTGCTGATTCATCCCCAGCTCCGCTCCGCTCCCGGCTAGCTCTTTCCTCTCTTCCATCCTTGCTCTATCTCGCTTTTAGCATCATCTTCCCTTCCTTCCTCCTCCTCTCTTCCTTTGGGAGAGCAGCTCTAATTGCGCATTCCTGAAATAGTTTTCTCCAGCACGGCCGGCTCTGCCCGTTCGGCCCAAGGGGATGGCGTGGGCCGAGCCGCCGCTGCGCCGGCTTTCTAGGCGAGAGCAGCTAGACGCACGTCGCGTTAGAGGAAAGAGCTAGGGGAAGGAAGAAAATCCATATAATACGCGTTGTAGAGTGGATAGAGCGGCGAGCACGATATGAGGAGGGGGAACTGCTGTTGCGACAATAAGCCGGCATATAGTAATCGTACGATGTAGGAGTCTCTTGCGCGTATAATTTTTGTTGATTAATTACTGCATCGCTCGGATGATTGAGCGAGCCGAGGCGACACTTTTATTGATCCCTCGGTGTGGTCTAGAATGCGGACGGACGGACTGAGCGAATGCCGCGCGCGTCCACCCGGCCATGCCTTGGCTGCATGACTGCGGTTTCCGCGGAGCGATCGAGGAATCGAGCCAGGTATTTATTGGTCAAGTAGTATTTGCTCGGGTTGGGCTGTGGTATAGGCATAGTCGAATATGTACGTACATTCAATAAGCCCAGTCAAAGTCACAACTGTGGCATTGGAGGCACGTTAACTATGCAGTGTATTGCCGACAGCCAGTTTGAGATTAGTAATTGAATGATTGATTGAAGGCGTTTGCGCAACGCCGATCCTCCTCGATCCTCCCCCTCTCCCTTCGGAAGCCTTCTTCTTCTTCTTTCGTAAGCAAGGCAATAATCATGCGTTGCCTCATTCGGACTTTTTCTTCTGATAATTATCCACGGCCGGCTTTTTACCCACATTTATCCTCCCCCTTTTGCTTTCGTCCACTGTACTAGCTGTGACCGATGAGGTGAGACCGAGGCTCTATGCGTGTTGCAAAACAGGAGAAAATCTATAGTAATTAAGTAAAATAGCGAGCAGGCAACTTTCGAAGGAGCCAGGCGGCTATTATTGCAGATGCCGAGACAATCTCCAGGTTAAATAAGTAATGAGGGCAAGGTTCTAATATTTTTGCCGCAGTGAAATGAATCCCTCTGCTAATAGGACATTGCTTAATAACTCGATCGCGGCTCGCCATTTTTCCTCGCCTCAACCACGCGACCGACCGGCCGGCCTCCTCCATAATTACATACTTCGGCAATCGTAGTGGCCGAAACGGCGTACATGCACGCAGACGGCCCTGAAATATTCAGCTCTTAATTTGTGTAGTATTATCCCTGCGCCGAGCGGGCAGCTAGGATAAAATTGTGAGCAAAGAGACGGCGATTAGAAATGTATGAGGCCCGCCTGCCCGCCCGTCTTGATATGACCCCGTCGTCGCTGCTGTCGTCATAAAAATATGTCCAAGGATCGAGGCCGACAACAATTTGAAATGAATGTAGGGAGCAAGTTGTTGATTTCGTTGAACATATTAAGAGGGACTTAATTAGAAAATGGCTGGGCAATTATCCAGAGTTCTCGAGGTCGCCATTAAACTTTCCAGCTTTCTATAGAGGCAGTTCTCTCTCATTATATCCGCGGTCTCCAGCTCGCCGACCGCGGTCACAAATTCAAAAGTGACAGGAGAAAAACATCCCCCGATGACGTCAATCCTGGCCGTATCCCCTTAAATTGACCCGTAGCTGGCTAGATTTTTTCCTAGAGTGACATTCTTGCTCCCCTCTTTTTTTCCTGGAACTGTCTCATGACTGCGCCTTCGGCCGGCCGGCCGGACGGCCGCGCAGCATTGGCGGCATTTTTGGCGTGCCCTGGATTGTTGGAACTGTATCAGAAAACTCCGACTCCGTGAGACAGGCAGACGTCGTCAGACCTAATGCACTACCTCCTTTTGAGAGGCCTGTTCGTACACGGATTCGCTATTTTGGTCGAAAGTGCCGGCGCGCTTTTAGCAAGGGAAATCGCTCTCGATCGCGGCCTGGGAAAGAAAACGCTAAAAGTCGATTTGTTAGGCCGGTGAATTTTATCGACTAGAACGGGCGGAGACAAAAGAGACCTGGCGGCGGCGCCCATTAAGTCTTCGGAAAGGGTCGTATGTCTGCTATAGCCTATGGCCGCAGCGCGGCGGTCGTTTCTTTTCCGAGTCGATTGTTCCCCGAGACATGAGATGCTGCTTCACTTCGAGTCAGGCCATATCTGGGCAGCGCGACGAAATCCAGGTGAAAACCGAATGCTTATGTGCGGCGCGTATAAGCCGCAACTCTGCCCGTCCATCGGTGGCCTGGCTCCGGTCTCTGGCTACGAGCGACCGGGGCCGGGGCCGCCACCGCATACCGGACATTCTTGAGCCCGGCGCCCCAGGAATGCACCTTAGAATTCTTTTCCACGTCCTCCACGAAATGGCGGCTTGGAGAGAAAGAGAGAGAGAGAGAAGCAAGTATAAGGTGGGTTCGTTCGTTCGTTTGGGAGCTAGGCAGCAGCAGCAGCAGCAATAAGAGACTCACTCGCGGGGCTAAATCTGGTCGTCGGATCTATCTTCGTCGTCGTCGTCGGCCGAATCCGGTCGTCGCCACGAAATAGCTGGAATTCCCTCCTCGGAGAGCAGAAGAATTCAAGCCGAGTTAGCGTGATGAGAGCGGAATGCCAGACATTTGGGCTCGCTCGCTAGTTGCTAAAAAGAAAGAAAGAAAGAGGGAAGGCCGCCGCTATTGTTCAGAGTCGTCGGTCGGTCGGTCGAGGCCGATTTCTTTAATACGCCTCGTTGGGAGTCACTCGCACGCACGGATGAACAGAAAGAGAGAGAGAAGGAGGGAAAGAGGGAAAAAATATCCTCCTTTTTATACGTGCGTGTTTGGAGAGAAGGTGAAATACGGGCGCCTGCCGCCGGTGAGCATTAAATCGCCCAGCTGGGTGTCGTCTTTTTACTGACCCGCTTTCAGTTCTGCCATGTCACGGCCGGCAGCCGAAAGGCAAATGCAAAGTTCGCCCTTTCCTTATTCAATTTCTCCTCTTGCGCATCTGCAAGTGAGAACGAGCGAGTGAGATTCGCGCTCTGCCGCCGCCGAACAAGCACTGCCTTTCTTTTCTCTCCTTTTCTCCGACTTGACTGAGGGGAGATGCTTATCGGAGGCGATTTCGGAACGACACAAAATCGGTTGCGACAGCAGCAGGACCGGACAAAAAACGCCGAGACAGGGTTCGCCTGAGAAAGCCGAGCCGACTCTCCCGTGAAGCACCTGACTCGATTTTCACCCTTGACTGTTATGCAACCGACAAAAAGACGGGACAGAGACGGAGGCGCTGAGATAACCAGCATTGAAAAAAGTAGTAGGTACGAACGCACGCGCACGCACGCAGGCTTGCTGCTGTCACACGTCGCGGTCAGCGAATGAATTTTATGTGACAGTCATTCTTTCTTCTCTCCTCTCCTCTCCTCTCCTCTCCTCTCCTCCTCCTCGCGTGCTCAAGTCGGAGGACACCGCGCGTACCCGAAATTCTGACCGGGAAGAAATATGTGGCATAAATTTCAGCTCCACGAGACCCTAATTTAAATTTATTTCCACTCCCGACTGGCTTGCGTACAAATTCTGTTAGTTAAACCTTTCCTTCTATTGCATTCGTGCGGAAGGAGGAGATGAGTTAATCGCGATCTAATTCCCGCTTTTCTTCTCGCAGGTCGCAACGAGCTGATAGCGCGCTACATTAAGCTGCGGACGGGCAAGACGAGGACACGGAAGCAGGTCTCATCGCACATCCAGGTCCTCGCCAGGAGAAAGCTCAGGGAGATTCAGGCGAAGCTAAAGGTGAGTGCGCGCAACATGCTTCAAGACTAACGCCTAATCGCTTCGCTGCCGCCATCGGGTCCTAGTCGTCGCATGTCAAAGCTTAGTATTCCATGGAGCAATTTTCACAACTAGCTATGCACGCGCGCTCGTTCTCAAGACTTTTTTTGCTGAGCGCGCATTTTTCCGCGCTCAATTATTTTGGCCTTTTCTTGGCGGCGGCCACACATTACTCACGGTCGCCTCGCCGTCGCAGTTGTTCGATCGCATTTCTGAACAGCCATGCATATTGTACGTACATATGCGATTGAGTTTACTGATCGGCCGAAAGTATGCGTGCGCGAGCAATCAGGCTATCGTATAAGCTATGCTCGGCCATTGGCATGATTTACTCTTTCCGACTGTTACTCGCTCGCCGTCGGACATTAATGGGCGGCCGTCCGTCTGTCCGTCTTATTAATCG
>JAAUYK010085730.1_pt1 | contig 10502 bp, 8 predicted proteins | sample 7278021 | NCBI WGS metagenome assembly JAAUYK01 (sample SAMN14350223, study PRJNA611818) | marine sediment metagenome | isolation source: surface marine sediment (1.8m) | place: French Polynesia: Moorea | collected 2018-08
AAGGTGCGGATGCCTACATGACCAAACCGTTCAGCGGCGAAGATTTGCTGGCGACTGCCGTCCGTTTGCTATAGCCATAGGACTCAGGGGAAAAAAGCCATGGGTTCAGATTTTGAATTAAAAGCCAAAGGTCAACGCCGGTTTTTAAGTATCTAAAGATAAAGAGTTCATTAGCATGGAAGTAATACAACGTTCCGAGCACGAAAACAATATGGCAACGAAGTCGGAATCCAATCGGAGTTATCCCGCTTTAGATGAGGTGATTGCGGCGATTGATTCGGAAATCGACCTGATAACCGCTTCGGAAACAAATGAGCCAGGCGAATACCAGCAGCCAGAGACCGCGCAGGCATCTGCGCAAAATCAATTCATCCAATTTAGCCTGGAAAACAATCTTTTTGCGCTCCCGCTGCGCAGCGCTCTAGAAGTCGGACACCGGCCGGAAATTACGCCCCTGCCGAATTTGCCGAATTGGATCCTGGGTATCAGCAATATCCGCGGCGAGATCATCTCGCTGGTAAATCTGAAAATCCTGTTTGGAATTAATTCAGCGGGAACCAGAGGCGACCGCCGCTATATCATCATCAATAATCACCACATGAAGGTCGGAATTGTCGTTGATGAGATACCGGGCATACTGTCACTGGATCGAATTGATGCCGACATCCAAAACAGCCCTTACCGAAATGGAAAAATAATAAAATTCATACTGGGTGTATCGGTTTCGGGAGAACGCTTAATCAATATACTGGACACGGACAGGCTTTTATCGGCACTTCTCGTGCCCGGGTTCGGAGAAATCTGATTGGGTAGTCATTTAGTATTAAAAACAAATTTTTTTCCGGTGAATTTGGTCGAATTGAGATCGGCGAGAAAAACAAACATCACAGCTTCACGCCGAACTGAGGTAAGCATACATGTCAACGCCACCAAAAGCTGAACTGATAAAAGGTTTTATCGAAGAAGTGAAGAGCTATATCCCTTCTTTGACCGGCGGATTGGAATCCCTGAGGAATTCACCGGAAAAAAATGAAGTACTTGAGGAAACCCATCGCCTGGTGCACACGATAAAAGGCGCATCTTCCATGGTCGGGTTGGCCGGCTTGAGCCAAATCGCCGGTCAGATGGAGGAGTTCCTGGATGAAATCATGGCGGGTCGCCAGGATTTCACCGAAGAGTCCTTTAATACGATGAACGGAACCATCGAGCTTTTTCGTGAATATTGCCGCAAATACCTTAATGGTGGTGTCGCATCTCGTTCCATGCTGGCAAAAGCCACGACAGCATTCCGGCAGGCGCGAGGTCTTCCCCCGGCTGCAGATGAGCAAACGCATAATGATCTTCTGGAATCGGTTCCGGAGTATGAGGGCTTCAACCTTCAAAAGGACATTGAATCGGGCCAAAGTAGCCAAATCAATGTGGAAGAGTCCTCCGCTTCATCAGAAATGACCGGCCAGGCAAAAGACCGCAAGAATCAGATTGAAACGGCTCCCGAAGATGATGACTCTCCGCTCAATGCACGGGCGAAAAACATAGCGGCCCAATCGGCGCAAATAAATAGCCCGGCACTCTCCCAGGAACTGCTGGAGAGTTTTTATGAAGAAGCCGAAGAGCACCTGGAAGATCTGGGTCGCTCTCTTTACACGCTTGAGTCTCAGGTCAGGGAAACGGTTACCATATCGCCCGATTTGCGGGAAGAAATTCGGCGCATCAGGCGCTCCGTACACACGCTCAAGGGCGCAGCAGCTGTGATCGGATTCCAAAAATTTTCAACCCATGCCCACAGCCTGGAAGACCTCCTGGATTGGCTGTATGAAGAATCGCAGGAACTCTCTCCGCAAATATTAAAGGTGCTGACTGAGTCATCCGACCTGCTGGACCGGATCATCGCCAATCCCAAGGCGACTGACACCCCAGAGGCCGAATCACTCCGAAAACAATACCAAGCCATCCTGAAAACCGGAAGCGCAGCGCAAAAAACGGCCGCCTCCCCATCACGATTCGATTCCAGATTTGACGAAGATGCAGCTGCAACAGTGGATTTGCCGACCGGAGAAGCGCCAGGCGACATCACAGAAACAGTCCACACAGAAGAAAAGCTGCCGGCAGATTCAATTGAAGAGTTAAACCCCCGTTTCACCCGAACGCTCAGAGTGGACATGACGCGGATTGATGAGCTGGTCAACCTGGCGGGAGAAACGTTCATTGCGCTGAGTGCCTTTGACCAGAAAATGGAGTTTTTTCTGGAAGCCGTCAACAACCTTGAATTATCCCGTGCCCGACTGATAAAAATCGCCCGGGATCTTGAAGTCAGCTATGAGGTAAAAGCCCTCGAGCAGTTGAAAAGTTTACCGTTTTTATCTGCGCTAAACGCGGATAACCGACTACAGGCGGAGCATTTCGTTGAATTTGATTCGCTGGAATTGGATCGATATTCCGAACTCAACCGTATTATCCGCACCCTGAATGAATCCGCAGTTGATGTCGGAGCGATCCACACTCAATTGTCGCATCTCCACAGTGATTTCGACGGCCACCTCACCCGGCAACGGGTGGTTCTCAGTGAACTTCAGGAAAAAATCATGCAGGTACGCATGACGCCGATGTCGATCATCACCAACAAACTGCGCCGAACGGTCCGCGAGGTCAGTGCAAATCTGGGTAAAAAAGTCAAATTGGTCATATCCGGCGAAAACATCGAGCTGGACAGGCTGATTTGGGAAAAAATCACGGATCCATTGATGCACCTGCTCAGGAATGCCATCGATCACGGTATTGAATCGAATGATCACCGGCAGGCGCATGGGAAGCCGAATCCCGCCACAGTCCGGCTGGATGCCGCCCGGGAAGGCAACCAGGTCGTCATTCGCATTGCGGATGATGGTGCCGGCCTGGATTTCAAGAACATTCGATCGACAGCTCAGCGGATGCAACTTTCCGATAGTGTCACCGAAATGACTGAAGACGAATTAGCCCGTTTTATCTTCTATCCCGGTTTCAGTACCAGCAGGAAAATCAGCGAGGTCTCGGGCCGCGGTGTGGGAATGGATGTCGTCAAAAAGAACATTCAGGATTTAAAAGGAGTTATTACCGTTGCTTCGCAAAAAGGGCAAGGAGCCGAATTTACCATCCGCATTCCGTTGACACTGGCGGCCGTGAGAGCTCTTTTGTTTACGGTTGGCGGGCATACCTATGCCATCGCCTTAAGTGAAATAACCCAGATCTTGCGTTTAAAAACCGAATCCATCTTAGGACCACAGCGGGACATTCTCAAGCTGGATGATGAAGTTTTACCCCTCTATCATATGGCGGAGCTCCTGCCAACCGGTGTTTCCGAGTCGAATTCCGACTCGAACTTGAAAAATTTATTGGCTCTCGTGTTGGAGACGGGCAGCGGGCGCGCGGCACTGGTGATTGATAACCTGGTCGGCCAGAGGGAGATTGTTATCAAAAGTCTGGGTTCACACCTTCGTCGGGTGAGAGGCATATCGGGTGCCACCATCCTGGGTGACGGCAGTGTGGTTCCGATAATAAACGTCGAGGAATTCCTGAGGGCCGACACCCCGATTCAGAATGAAGCGCAAACTGACAGGGATCGAATTACCGAAAAGCCTTTGGAAATTATGGTGGTGGATGACTCGGTGAGCATCAGAAAGGTCGTATCGCGGCTCTTAGAGGATCAAGGGTGGAAAGTGCAATCAGCCATTGATGGAATGGATGCCCTTGAAAAACTCAGGAATTGTCGGCCGGATCTGATCGTTCTCGATATCGAGATGCCGAGGATTAATGGTTTTGAGTTTTTAGGCACGATCAGATCTCAGGCCGATTACGAAACCATACCGGTTGTGATGCTGACCTCGCGCACAACGTCCAAACACCGCGAAAAGGCTTTTGCTCTGGGCGCCAAAGGATTTGTGGCCAAGCCATTTAACAATGAAGATTTTGTCCATTTAATTCTAAGTTTGACGGATGGATCGGCAACGCAAGCGACAGAACCTTTACAAAACCGGAATCAAAACTAGCTCATGATGGACTTAGCGAAAAATACGGAAAAAAATGAACTGCTGTTAATCCAGGTTGGCCCCATCAATTTGGCCCTTCCCTTGAAGTTCGTCAACAGCATTCAAAGCGCCAAAAGCATAGCGGGCGAGCAACTAGAAGACAGAAATCAATTCTCTTTTAAAGCTGATGCGGAAAAAACTCAGCTGGCAGACCTTTCAGTTTTATTTGAACAGCAAACCGGTGTCGCTGGTTTCAGGCATAAAAAGTTGATCCTGGTCGAAACCGGCAAGCACTCGTTGGGTTTAATTGCGGATAATATCGGGCGGGTTGTATCGGCCGATAGCAGCCGCATCAGGCCGCTGCCGCAGATATTTGAAGATCGGCCGCGGATATGCTTTCCCAACGTTCTAATGCATGAAGATAGTCTGTTTCTGGTCTTATCACCGGACGGAATCGCCGAACTCGCTCCGGTGATAAGTGAACCGCGGCCGGTTCCCGGCACACCGGAGCATAAGCGTAGTTTCCATTTAACAGCCGTTGAGAAATTCGATGTGAGGGGCTGAACGATGCAAGTCAATACCAATTTGAAAACCTCAGAGCAACGAGTGCTTGTTTTTCCGGCGCAAACGCCGATGTTACGCGGACGGCAGGTTCATTTTCTTTTCAGCTTGCGGCAGGCGGATGATGTCCTGGCCGATATTTCGGTAATGCCGGTTCCCCTCTCCCCGTCATACATCGAAGGCGTTGCTGCATGGCGCAGCGACTTTTTGCCGGTCATTTCTTTGGAAAAAGGCGTGGGACTGGAATTTGTAGATTCCGGTTTAGAAACTCGGCTTGCCGTCATTCGCACGCTGCCGCAACCGGGGGATCAGAACCAGGAAAACCGCATTATGGTTCGAATGGCGGCCCCCATCCAAATGCTGCCCCTGCCCATCGAGTGCGCTCCGGCTGCAAATGAGTGGCCGGCCGAGAGAAATTTAACTCGAGGGATATATGAGTGGAAAGACGGATGGCTGGTTGTGGCACAATTGGAAAAAATACTATGGCGTTAGTGCTGAATAGGTAAAGCAGCATGTATCAAAAATCAACTTTAGAAAACGGCATTTGCGTGGTCACGGAGGCCACATCCGCTCAACGGTCGATTGCGATGGGCATATTGATCGATGCCGGTCCGCGTAACGAAGCCCCGAACCAATTCGGACTGGCCCACCTGGTGGAGCATGTCATGTTCAGCGGTACCAGCAGCAGATCTGCATCTCAAATCGCTCGTATGATCGACGAAGCCGGAGGGAACATGGGGGCTTTCACTGCCCGCGATTATACCTGTTATTACGCGACTGTGCTGGATGACTATTTCCCTTATGCCCTGGATCTGATGGGAGACATTCTCCTGAATTCGATTTTTCCGACCCAAAATCTGGAGAAGGAAAAAGATGCCATCTTACGCGAGATTGAATCCATCTGCGACATACCCGCTGCCCGGGCTCACGATCTGTTAAAGGCTATTGCGTGGCCTGATCATCCTTTGGGTCGACCCATCGTCGGCACACCCAAAACGGTAAAACCAATGGCCCGCGAGGATGTGATCTATTTTGTGCACGAACATTATTTGCCCGATCGCATGATTGTGGCAGCGGCCGGCAATTTGGATCACGAAGACTTTGTCGCCCAGGTTCGAGATGCCTATTGGCGTTTGATCGGCCAAAGTCAACCGATAGCCAGAAAGACGCCGAGGTATCGATCCGAAATGCGGCTGGCGCATATGCCGGTCTCCCAGGCCTACTTCTCATTGGGAATCCGGGTTTGCCCATATACGGATCCGGATCGCTACGGTCTGCACATTCTCAATAATATACTGGGAGGGGGAATCAGCTCGCGGCTATTTCGTCGACTGCGTGAAAAACATGGAATTGTGTACCACATCAACTCGGAATACCACGCCTATCGCGACGACGGGATGCTGGTAATTGAAGGCAGCACGGCTCCGGAAAAGATTCTGCAAGTCCTGGATATGATCTTTGATGAGTTTTGGAAATTGATCTCGGCTGAAGATCCGTTAAATGAAGAGGAAATCTGGAAAGCAAAGATGCACATTCGCGGTCAACATTTGATTTCGGGCGAAAGCACCAATACTCGTATGAGCCGCCTGGCTGTCCAGGAGCTATACTTCGGAAGACAATTATCTGACGATGAAATTCTGACCGAAATAGAAAAAGTCAACAGCCTGAATCTACAGTCTCTGACCGATAATGTCTTGCCAGACGCCATGCGTCAGGCGGCGATAGCCATTGTCGGTCCGGAAGCAGATGATCGCTTTCGGTCATTGGCGATTGAGAGGCTATCAGATCGCTACAATTGGAGACCTACAGAAGGGAGGTGATGGAATGGGCTTAAACCCCGCTGTCAAAAAAAATTGGATCGAGATTCAGAAACAGCATGATGTGCCGGTCAACGCCATCGGCGTCAAAATTGATTCGAAAGATGAGAAAACCATGAAGGTGTGGAAAGATGAAGGTATCGACCAGTTTGTCAAACGATGAACCCCATCATCGGTGGTAATGGGCCGGTGATTAAAAATAAGAACCGGTCCCATTACGACACATAGCGGTGAGGCTACTGGATGAACGGGCCGATTTTCGGATCGGAAGCGTCTTCTCGTCAGAATTTGGAGGAATTTTCCGAACAGGAAATCGCCAGGCAGGAAGGGAGATCAGGGGTGACCAACGCCAAAATTTTAGTCGTAGAAGACAGCCCGACTTATCTACGCCAGATATTAAATATGCTGCAGGATTTGGGATATCGAACCATCGCTGCCGTCGACGGAGAAGAAGCGCTGGAGAAAGCCATCCGGGAAAAACCGGACTTGATTATGCTGGATATCATTTTGCCCAAAAAAAATGGATTTCAGGTGTGTCGCCAGCTGAAAACGACCCCGGCAACCCGGAATATCAAAATTATCATGCTAACCAGCAAAACCCAGGACAGCGATAGATTCTGGGGGCTTAAACAAGGGGCGGATGAGTATTTGACAAAGCCGGTCGCCGAGGCGGTTTTGTCGGCCAATCTTGTCCGGCTTTTGTCTGGCGAACTAAAAATTCAATCTGAAACGCGTAAAACGGCGTGATGCAAAATCCGATTATGCTGACGAAGGCCGGCAGGTTCAACCGATGAATGATCGGATGCAATTTGAAGGAGGCATAAAGTGTTAAACAAACTCAAGGCAATCCAAGTTTTCAAGATGATGAACGTTTCAGAAATGGCAAAGCATTTAAAGAAATTGAACGTTCTTAGATTTTTCAAATTCAAGCCGAGGCTGGGTGTCGGCACAAAGCTTCAGCTAGTCGTTGTGCTAACCGTGTTCGTGACCCTTGCTGCCGTGACCGGCGTTGTCACGGTCGCCTATCGCAACTCGATTATTGCCGACCGCATGCAAATCATGCAGGCGACCCTCGACAACATCGCCGAACAAACCAACCGGGATAACCTCCAGCTGGGTTCAGTGGTCGTGTCCATGGCGGCTTCCCAGGCCAATGGCTCCTTCGGTCGCCTGCAGCAGTCGCTGAAATACGCGAAAGACCTTCTGCAGCGCTTTCCAAACATCATGGGTGCTTACATCAACTACGAACCGGACGCTGACGGACAGGACCGGCAGTACAGCGACCGGGTACTGTACACCGATGACGGCCGCTTTGTCCCCTACTGGTACTGGCAGAATGGCTTGTCCCGGGACGTGATTTTGTTGACACCTTCTGAAGAAGTGGACGGCAGTGAAAGATACTCGGCAACCCAAAACATATGGCAGGACCTTACGGGAACTCCTGCAAAAACAGAAGAATTTCTGTATTACAGCGAACCTTTCACCAACCAGAATATTTCGATGATATCGATATCATATCCGCTGATTATTGATGAACAGTTCCGGGGAATCGTGGGAATCGACCGCTCACTGAATATGCTCTACGAGCAGTTGAAAGACTTCAAACCTTACGCCAGCACCAGTCTTTTTCTGATGAGCCGCGAAGGTCGATTCGTTACCGCAACCGGTGAGCACGCCTGGCGTGTCAGTCCCGGAGATAAATTGAAAGACCTCGAAGAGTATAATGAAATTTTCAGCCAATATTTTTCCCTGAAATCCAAAGGGATTATCAAAGCGCTGAGTCCATTGGATGATGAATCCCAGTATTTTGTATTTTCTCCCATTCAAATGGGTAACTGGCTGCTTGCCATGGCCGTCAACGAGGAGGAGATCATCGCACCGGTGAACGCCGTCGTTAAAAAAATCTCCTATATTGCGGTCATTGCCTTTCTGGCCTTGGTGTTGGCGATCTGGGGCACTTCCCGCCTGATAATCGTCCGTCCCGTGCGCAGGATTATGAACCTGTTTTCCGAAATTGGACTGGGCAACTTCGACGCACGCGTCAACGTGAAAGCACGTGATGAAATCGGTGAGATGGCCACGAGTCTCAACGCGATGCTCGACAACACCCTGGTACTGATTCAAAGCAGAGAAGAACGCGATGCCATTCAATCCTCTATTATGAAACTGCTCGATGAAATCAGCGGTCTGGCAGAGGGCGACTTAACGAGGCGCGCCGAAGTAACGGCAGAAATAACCGGGGCCATCGCCGATTCTTTTAACACCATGGCCGAGCAGCTCAATGACGTCGTCCGAAACGTTAAACAGGCCACCGACGAGGTTACAACAACAACCGAAGGTGTTCACACAACAACCCAACAATTATCTGATGCAAGTGAGAAGCAGGCCCGGCGGGTTTCCAACACAATCAAAGTGATCAATGAAATGGCCGAATCGATCAAGCAGGTGGCGGACAATGCCGTTAAATCGTCGGCAGTTTCGAAACGATCAACCGTCAATGCAAAAGAAGGGGCGGTTGCCGTGCAATCCACCAACAATGCTATGAATGCCATTCGGGACAATGTCCAGGAAACAGCGCGTTCGATCAAACGTCTGGGCGAGAGTTCGCAGGAGATTGGCAACATCGTGCAGCTGATCAATGACATTTCAGACCGAACCTCGATCCTGGCCCTAAATGCATCGATCCAGGCTGCAATGGCAGGTGATGCCGGTCGCGGATTTGCCGTTGTCGCCGAAGAAGTCCAGCGTCTGGCCGAACGTTCAGCCAATGCCACCAAGCAGATCGATACCCTCATCAAAAACATCCAGGGCGAAATCAATGAAGCCGGAACCAGTATGGAGGAAAGTATCCAGCGTGTTGTGGAGGGCTCAAAATTGGCTGAAAACGCCCACAAAAAGCTGGAAGAAATCGAATTGGTTTCAAATAAGTTGGCCAAATTGATCCAGTCCATCTCCAATGCGGCAACCAGACAGTCCAAGGCCTCGGAAAACATCACGAAAAACATGGAACACATGGGGGTCGTCAGTTCCCACAACCTGACCGCCAGCCGCCGGACTGCCTTGGCAATCACTCGATTGGCCGAGACTTCCAAAGAATTGGCCGCATCGGTCGAAACCTTCAAGGTGGTCGATGAATTGCCTGCCCGGCCGACCGATGAGGCGACGCCGCATGAAATCGAAACCTTGACGCCGATTGATAAGCCCGGCCAACGGCCGGGGAGAGAGGCCGAGCTGGTTGATATCAAAACCCTGAGGCCGGCCAGGGAGGCTAAACCATCGGTCAAATCCAAAAATTCTATTCAACGGCAAAGGCCGGCTTCGGGAGAACTGTCATCGGCCGGATAAGAAAAACAGTCGTCGAATTGGACCGCAGTTCTTTGGAAACAAATTGGAAATTATTTGTACCGCTCTGGAATCGTCAAATACTCAAGATGATTTCAGTTTCGGAAAAAAAATAGGGTTTAACCAGTATAAGGGGAATTCACATGAAAAAATTAATTGCTATATGGACATGTATATTAATCGGTTTGGCCTTCGCGGGATCTTCCCATTCCAAAGGGTACCGCGGCAAAAAAATTCTATTTATAGACTCCTATCACAAGGGTTATGCCTGGAGCGACGGTATAACCAAGGGGATTGAACGCGGTCTCAAAAACAGCGGTGTCCAACTGAAAATTATCCGCATGGACACCAAACGCAACCCCAACGTGAAGTTCAAGAAAAAAGCGGCCAAAAAGGCCAAGAGCGTCATTGAACGATTCAGGCCGGATGTGGTTATCGCCGCGGATGACAATGCGTCGAAATTTCTCGTCAAACCGTATTACAAAGATGCCGATCTGCCGTTTGTGTTTTGCGGCGTGAACTGGGATGCCGCTGTATACGGCTATCCTTACTCGAATGTCACCGGAATGGTCGAAGTGGCGCCGATTCCGCAGCTTATCCAGCAGATGAAGCTTTGGGCCAAAGGTGACCGGATCGGCTTCCTGGGACCCGATATTCTAACGGCGAAAAAAGAAGCCGCAAATTACAAAAAAATTTTTGGACTGAATGTCATTCCTTATTATGCCAAGAACTACTCCGACTGGAAAACCGGATTTGTCAAACTTCAGAATAAGGTTGATAT
>JAAUYK010185785.1_pt1 | contig 10502 bp, 7 predicted proteins | sample 7278021 | NCBI WGS metagenome assembly JAAUYK01 (sample SAMN14350223, study PRJNA611818) | marine sediment metagenome | isolation source: surface marine sediment (1.8m) | place: French Polynesia: Moorea | collected 2018-08
ACGTCGGCCAACTTCAAGGCACCGCACCCCGAGGTGCCCCCGAGGTCGCTCCGCCTCCACGGACCCCAGGCGCCGCTCACGTTCAAGTCCAGCAGCAGCGACAACGGTAAGTGCGACGTGGCGGCGCGAATATAAACTACGTGTGACCCTTTTTCCAAGTGTATATTCTCTACGTGTAATATATTTCATTTATGGCATGCCCGCTATTGAGTTCCTTATTTTTCTTGCCAGGTCTCGACTATTCAGTTGATTAACTCTTTGCTTTCCTGCTCTTCCTCCTCTTCATCTGTGCTGGTCTGGTTTTCATTTCCGTTTTTCGAGAGGATCGAGAGAGGTAGGTGCGACATGGATTATAATTATAGAAGTGCCAGTTATGCCCTGCATGTAACCACAATGTGAACTGTACGTGCTGCACTTGCAGGCTGCGGTCCGTGGAACAGTCCACCCACGTTTGTCTCCAGTTGCGAGACGTCTCCGTCTTCGGCCGCGGCAATATCGGTCATCGACTTTTATCGTAGGATGCGTTTCATTCGGAGAAATCAAGAGGAGGACGAAGAAGAGCAGTGACGGAATGAAAAGCGTGGTATTGACGCCGTATAAGCGATCGAGCTTCGACCCAAAGTATGTACGTGCATGTTCATTCTCTCCTATTATACAACTAAATCTGCGCAAATATGCGTGCACAAGACTAGCTATATTATCTAGCTTGTCACGTATACGCGCGTATGTATACCTCGATAAAAACGCCGTATTTTTGTACCAGGAGAAATACAATACATAGATGTATGCGATATGCACAGGTATGCTATGCATTTGTTTGCAAATTCCGGAGCACATATGCGAAAGCCCCAAATTCGTGGACCGCAAATGCGGTACAGGTCCACGATTTATTGCCAATCACATGGCACAGGATGGCGGTATACTCCATACTCCTAATGGCTGTCCGGCCATCCCTCGTAACGCCCTCTGCCGGTCACTGCGTCTACAGTGAGTGCCGTCGTCGTCGTTTCTTTGGTGATCGCTTTTGAACTTCGATCCAGACTGGACTACGTATACGTATAGTATAGGACCTTCCAATCAATAACGTTGCCAAAATGGGTATCATACAGACGGTGCGAAAGACATTTAAATGAAGTGAGTGCGCGACCGACCAAGTCATGGTATGCGAGACCGTCACTTCAACGTAGGTCACCCCTGCGCTTAAACTGTCCGTGTCCATTTCGTTTCGTTGTTCTCCATTGTGAGCGTTTGGGAGCCAATGGCGTCGGTCGTTATGACCCGCCAACGAAATTCGTCCAATGAGTGCGTCGCTGACTCGCTGGCGTCGCCGCCCAATCCAGTCTCGCTCACTCGGAGACGGAGTCGATCGGAGTCGGAGTTTGACGACGCCTCGATCCGTCGCCGTCGGTCGCAGTCGCACTCGCAGACAGCAGCAGCAAGGACGGGGACGGGACGCTGCTGAATTCGGACAGGGGCGACGGACAATTGACGGTACAGCTGTGCTCGTTCTAATAGACCCGAAGTATATTTAGAACTGTAACAGGCAAAATTTATGTGAAATTAGCTTAGATGATTACGCAGATTACATACGCAGAAGATAAAGCCTTTATAGACTGTTTTCTGGCGTCTTAATATGCTAGGCATATTCATTAGCTGTCTGCGCGGCTACCCTTTCCCTTCGCTTTGGATTTTGGAAGCAGACCGACCGACCAACGTAGAGAGCGAGAGCTAGAGGAGAGGATCGAGGAGACCGAGCGCTGCCGACGCGAGGATCGAAGCGAGAACAACAACAGCAGTGAACGAAAGAAAAAAAGTATGGCTGGCTGGAAACGACCGTAACGACGACCGAAGACGTAGACGAGAAGTGGCCGGAACCTGAACGTTGGAGAACTCCGATACCACCCTCTCAGATCACATCCCGTTCCCGTCTGTGGTGCCTCATTCCAATTGCTGCTCTGACCTGGGAGATTCATCACAAGGCCTAATTGTTGCAGGAGAGGCGGAAATGCCGATAACTCCAACCCGGTGACTTTCTCTTCGTTGAGTGAACCGACTCAACCGAGTAGGAAATTCCTTTCCCATCGACGCGACGTCACTGCGAACTGCCTGTGCCTGCATCATTACTGTTGGCTCCCATGAGTTCGACCGCGTTGTCTACGTCCTCCTTTTACTCCTCCTCGATGTCTGCGCCGTCGTCGTCCACGTCGCCGGCGGCGCTGACTTGCCACCACTGCCGGCAGCCCAAGAGCAACCTTCCCTACATCTTGCCGAGCACGAGCGGAAAGTTCGAGTTCTGCTCCGAGCCCTGTCTCACCAACCACCGGAGGGCACAGAAGACGCTCCCCACGCCGCCGCCTCCGGCCCCGGCGCCGACGTCGCCGGCGCCGCTCCCGCCGCCAGCGCCCGCCCCAGTCACCACTCAGGGCGGCGACCAGATCAGCCCAAGGATTCCGTCGGCCGACGATAAAGAAGACGACGACGATGACGACCCCGAAGTGGCCAACTTCTCCTGGAAGGACTACCTCGCGCAGACGGGCGGGAAGGCGGCGCCGGCTCACTGCTTCAAGCAGAACACTGAGCCACCGAAGAACGAGTTTGAAGTGGACGCCAAGCTGGAGGCGACCGACCCTCGATCTCAGTCCGTGTGCATCGCCACGGTGGTGGCCAAGCTGGGCTCAAGAGTCCGTCTGAGGCTGGACGGGGCCGACTCGAACAACGATTTCTGGAAGGTGGTCGACTCTTCGGACCTGAACGAGATCGGCACCTGCGAGAAGGCCGGCGGGATGCTGCAGCCTCCGGTGGGCTTCACGCTCAACGCCACCTCATGGCCAAAGTTTCTCGTCAAGACGTTGAACGGTGCTCAGTTTGCTCCGTCCAGATGCTTCAAGACGGAACCGGCGACGCCCCAGAAAAACTTGTTCGAGATCGGACAGAAGCTGGAGGCCATCGACAGAAAGAATCCTCATCTCATTTGCTGTGCCACGGTCGGAGCTATTAACAGTGAGTACGAGGGCGGAAGCTGGGAGAGCGGAGTAAAATCAATTTTTACCTTTCAGAGGACTCTATCCATGTTCAGTTTGATGGATGGAAAGGAGCATTCGATTACTGGTGTCGCTTCGAATCTCGAGACATCTTTCCCGTTGGTTGGTGCGCCTCGGCGGGACACCCTCTGCAGCCGCCGGGGAAGAGGCCCCAATATCCGGGAAAGGCCAAGATCACAGCGTGCGTGCCACACGAGGGGACGTCGCCGACCCCGAGAGGCGATTCCTTCTCCGTCACGACCTCGTCGTCCCCGCCATCCAGCAAGAAGTCATCACCCTCTAACATTAAAAGTGAACCCGACAGCAGCCAAAAGTGAGTAGTTGTTCGTCTTTGTCGCGCAAGAAAGAAAAGATCCTAATCTCATCAGTTTCAGGTCCGCCGCCAACTGCTCGGCCTCTCCGTCTCCGCGCCCCACGACGGTCACTCACATCACGATAAAGGTCAACAAAACGTTGAAGGCCACCGGCAGTATCGGTCCCTTCCTGAGCAGGAAGAAGGTCGAGCGGCTTCCCAGTCAGTTTGGACCGGGGACGATCAATAGAGTAGTGCGAGAGTCAGTTCAGCACCTGGTGGACGCCTCCAATAACCAGAAGGAGGTAAGTACTGTATTTTCGTATGAATACTGAGAAAGGAATCACGAATTCGTGTATCCTACTAGGTGTTTGGCCTCTTGCGGCAGGGCGAGGGCAAAATCATTATCACGGCGTCGTTTGAGGAGAAGATGCAGACGGTCCGACTGCCCAAGATGGAGACTGCGCACGCGGTCTGGGACTTTCTCGAAATACTTTTCGAAGAGCTTCGCTGCGAAAACTTCTATGAAAAGGGCCTGGTGGAGGAAAGAAAAGTGGACGAGGCTCAACCGGCTTCCGGTACTCCAGCAGCGCAGACTCCCACCGGGAGTAGCGGTGCCTTGAAGAGGAAGAGCAGTGGCGACAAGTTCGGCTCCTCGATCAGCCTACCCAGCAAACAGCAGCGACTTTCGAAGTCTAGTAGTGTGGACGACGACCTTCCTTTGGCCGCCTCCATGAAGAAGACCGCCTCCAACGTGCTCGGACAACAGCAACAGCAACAGCAACAGCAGCATCAGCAACCGCAGCCGCGTCCCCGGGGCAGACCCGCGGGTTCGAAGAACAAGGCCTCGTCTGACCCCAGTAAGAAGTCCAGCTCTCGCTCCGCCATCCACCATCCTGTTAGCCCGACGAAGCGACCCCCTATTTACCACAATGCTCACAAGATGTACGGCCAGTCGCAGTCGCAGCACACGAACCTCCAGCCGCCGACGCTGCGGCCCGAAGTGGCGCCAACGACGGTGGTCCCCGTCGCGCCCTCTCCCAACGGCGGCAGGCAGCAGCAGCAGAACAGCTATAAGTCCGCTGGTCGGCCAAATTACCCGAAGAAGAAGAGCAACAGGGACTCCTTCAGCAAGTCAAACCTTCCGTCGGACCCCGACGAGTGGAGCATAGATCAGGTCATCGGGCACATCTCAATGCTGGACCCATCTCTCGAGGTGTCGGTCGGCATGTTCAAGGCTCACGAGATCGACGGCAAGGCGCTGGGCTTGCTCACCTCCGAAATGATGATGAAGTACATGGACATGAAACTGGGGCCGGCGTTGAAAATCTGCAATATCGTCAACATGATTCAGGGCAAGAAGCACATGCCTCTCCTCAATTGGGACGAATAAGCGAGAGCGGGGAATGAAAAGTACTATGGAAACGAATCTATAGAGATCATGCCTTATGCGATATCGCGAGCGACTGCGTGTTGGTTGCGCACAGGTGGCATTTGAACTGAGCGTGTACATATGCATATGCAGGCAGTACAAGAATACTCGAGACTATTTTCCGGCATAGAAATATACGTTTATTTTTATGATCTCAATTAACTAACTAACTGCATTTCACAACTTGCGTCCGATATGTCGGACACCGGTGGGGGACACTCCCTCTTTATCATCGGAGAGAAGATCAAACGAACTCAGTCAGCGCCCTGAACCCGAACGGCTTCGACCTCCTCTTCCCGCTTGTTACGGCGCTCTCCCAGGAAGGTCTTCGCCTCGTTTCATGTGCAGCCCAAATAAGGTCTGCGGCCATATAGCGCTCGTTTACACGGCGTTGCTGCCTTCGAGTAACGGCTTCCTATCATCTTGATATTGGCCAACTTTTGTGTCTTCCCTGCCGTGGCCTGGCCGTGGGTAGGACGTTAGCACAGAGCGCGACACCGAGATCTCCGAATAGTAAAAGTCATAGTAGGCGGTTCCATGGAACGCAATGTTTGACAGGACTAGAGAGTATTCACACAGCCCGAAGAAGCTGTACACGTACTGCTCGCAGTAGGTGTTGTGCCGGTAGTAGAAGTAGAGCATCAGCAGCCCGGCCACGAAGTTGAACTTCATCAGGAACACCTTCCACTCGGAGCCGATCCTCTCGTACCGGTTCTTGGGCTGGTATCCGCAATACGTTATGAGGAAGCACACGATGATCATGTAGAAGAAGGAGGTGCAGACAAACGAGCCGAAGGCCACCGAGTGGATGTCGAAGTTCGCCTGCGAGGAGACGACGGTGAGGATGAGGAGGGCGAAATTCTCCAGGAACTGCAGCAGGAGGCTGGTCCGGATCAGCAGCTTGACGTATGGCGCGACGAGCTGCAGCCGTTGGACGAGGTGCTGGTTGAGCAGGCAGGCGAAGAGGAAGCGGGGCGCGCAGTGCAGGGATATGCACGCCTGCCAGATATACTTCTGGGGAACGAAGCTGCCGATGGCCGCAGAGATGGACGGAGCAAAGTTGTACACATCGCAGTGCGTGTGTGTAGAACTCTGGAAGAAAAGAGAGAACGAAAGAAACGGCTGGGTCAGTCTACGAATAATGATCAAAATTATATATATGGATGCGGATATCTTTGAAGGTCGTTTTTGCGCACCTCGTTTCTCACGACCGACAATAGTATGCAGGAGACGAATCCGATCAGGGGCAAAGAGAGCGTGGATACGGCGAGCTGCCGAACTTTAATGCTGAATAGCGGCCTGGAGTCCGACGTGGAGGGGACGATCATTTTTGCCTACACCGACGGCAATCGAGTTTGCATAAGGCTCGAGGGAAACGACCCTTTCGCCAGCCGCCAGGAGCAGTCAATGTAGCAAAAGCCAGCAAGCTTTCCTGTCCAGGCCAGACACTTTCTGCCACTATTTTAATATGCGTAGGGACCACTATTAAGCGCTACGTCGCATTCGATCGGCCGTGATTGCCAGGAGCGAAAGGCCGGCGGCGGAATCGATGTCCTAGTACAACCCCTATCAAAAGTTGCTAATGAGATGTGTGACGACAGTGACGTGACCCTCCAAGAAACGTTGTTGCAGCAGCTGACTAAGGTGTGATTGCGTCCAGGAGGACCGTGAGCACGAAGACCCCGGTCTGGAGCTGGCAGCCAGCAGGTGGCGCGGCTGATGCTGCTGTTGTCTGCAGCCAAGAAAGAGGAGACGGGAGGAGACGAGAGGAGAGGAGAGGAAAGCGCGACTGTCAAGGGAAGAAAACGCATCACATCTGAGGGCTGACGGAAAAAGCATCTTGGTGGTGGCTACTGGCTAGCGGAAAAAAATACCTGAAGCAGAGCACAAAGCGCAAATTCGGTGGAAATTTATTGTGCAGATGTAGGACGATTAATTGCCCTTTATAATGAGGAGATCCCAGTTCGTAATACAGTATACAGATTAAGAAGCTAGGTCTCGTATAAAATGAATATTCCCCAGCACGATCGATCCGAGCTTTATTATTCTCACCTTTGCATATAACAGTGTCCACACGATGCAGAAGACGAACCCGAAGAGAGCGAATAACAACGTCCCGAGCAGCACGACGCGGAACTTGATCTTGAATAAGGGCTCATCGTAGCCCAATGAAGTCTGAGAAGTCATACTGGCTGGCTGATATTAATCTACTAGTACTGCTGCGGTTCACAAAGCGCACACTCCAAATGCAACGCTCTCTGCACTTCCGGAGGAGCTACGTATTAAACCCACTGGCTGCTTCGTAATCGGAGAAGCGGCATAAAATAGCACAAGCTCGCTTTGCATGACTGGCTGACGTTGTTTATCACAGATGCAATACGTACAGTGCGTGTCCTCTATACTGCAAGTGGGAGACTTGTATGAATTGTCACCTACCGAGTATAGCACTACAAAACTGTACAGTAGACTAGCAGTTCTCCTGCAGGAATGCCAATCGAAGACACAGCCAAGAAGCAGTACGTTCCTACTACGTACGGACACCAGAGTAAGCTTCCACGTTATGCGCCCTTTCTCATGTGTAGGAGCTAGTATAGACGCTCGAGCGAGATTACCTGTGAGCATTGGGATCAATTTCGAGACAAAAGGCATTCGTATTCTTTCCAATACACTCGAGTACATGACTTTTCAAGCAAAGATTATATTAGCCGCAAACTTGCCACCCTGTGTCCTTTTCCGGAGGCCCGCAGGTGTGATAAGGAGGGCGGAGGCGGTACCTGCCTTTCTCTGCATCAACGTAACGTTCTGTATTTCCGCGCTGTACAAAGTAAGGGGGGACTAAGAATACTGCAATGTACGTGTCAGGACTGCCCACATGTAGTTACAAAATTGTGCGTAAATTCTATATCCATAAACTTGGAAAGGTACAACAATCCCACTATCTCGTTCTTGTGGTGTACTTCTTTGACTGTAGTATTTCTTCTTTGCGACAAACGTCTGCATCATTGAGCATCAATTCTAGTTCTCAATATGTCGATTGTCCACTTCTTCTATGCTATCCCAGCTCACCACATTTTGTTGACTTGGCCGAGTTTGATAACGGCTGGCGATTCGACGAACGCCCTGACTTTCTTAGCTGCGCAGACCATCATGAGCGCCTCGCAGTCTCTCTCGGCCCCATGACTAGTTGCTGGCACAACGCCGAAGACGTGCTCATGGAGCCGAGGCAGACTGAAGGACGTGGGATGATTGTTGAAGGTGAGACGCTTCCTGGCCCGCTGGGCGCCCTCGAAGCGCGGCCTGCTGCGACGGGCCTTCTCCTTCGCCGCCGCTCGCGCTCTCGCGCTCTTCGGGGCCGGTGGGGGAACTCCGGAATGACGAATCGGCCGGTGGGGAGTCTCCTCCTGCGACTGGCTGTTTTCAACTGACTGAGGTGACGAGAGGGCCTTCAATTGCGGAGAAGACACGAGAGCCTGGGGAAAGAGAACTGGCTTCGATGCTGGTGTCTCCGAATTGGCCTTCTTTATCGGGGACGAGTTCGGGGGCGTGTTGGGCAGCCGGTAGACCGTACCGTTCCTAGACTTCTCCGGGGTTGCCGACTCGGAGCAGCTCTGGGAGCCCTCGTAAACTTCCAGGTGACTTGACGGGCCCTCGTCGCTCCAGTGTTCGTCGAAGTCCGCGAGGTCGAAATCGAACCCGCCGCACGCCTCGATTTTCCTTGCCGCGTCAGCCTCGGAAACTCTCTCTTCCTCCTTACCACCGAATATGTGGCGAAGTTCCTTTAGGCTGTCGAGGCAGAGAAGATGGTCGAAGCTGGCGACGTCCACGCCGGCCGCGGCGAGCTCCGCCTTGAAGAGCGGAAAGTCGTACCTCTCTCCGTTGTGCGCGATCAGGCAGATGGGTTCGGCGAGCGCGCCGAGGAAAAAGGACAACAGCTGGCCGGTCCGAGCGTCGAAGCGACCCTGGTGCTGGAGGTTGTCGTTATCTAGGCCCGTGATACCCATGACCGTGGCCGGAACTGCGGTGCCCGGGTCGAAGCACAACGTGAGCTTGTTAACCACCCTGGGGCTGGCGGAGGAGGGGTCCGTGTTGTAGGGCAAGTCGGCGGTCTTCCTCTGCAGCCGCTCGTACTCGTAGCGAGAGATGGCTGACATGGACAGCTCGGTGACTCTGGCTCTGGGATGGCTGCCGCCCAGTCCTGTGGCCTCCAGGTCGAAGAAGACGTAGGTGGCCACCTCCACCTCCTCGCCGTTTGAGGCGCGGCTCTTCTTCGCCGGCGGGCCGACGACGGCGCTCTCCCTGGCTGCTGGCATTTTCCCTCTCTGGAGGCCTTTCGCCGTCGGTTGGCATTCCCCGCCCCCGCCCGCGCTCGCCCCTTTCCCTTTGTCGTTCCTGCTGCTCTCAGTCTCCTCCATCTTCTTGAGCCTCTGCATGAGCACGGGCTTGGTGTGGGGCGTGACCGGCGGGACGACGCTGTCCGGGCCGAGCAACCTCGACAGACGATCACGGAGCTCTTCGTCGCTGATGTCGGAGGCGTCGGTTGGACGGAGCGACGCCATCACGGCGGAGGAGGATCTCTTCGGGAACGTGGGGGTTCACGGCTTCACGATTCACGCTTCACTTCAGCCTAGTTAGTTAGTTGCGCAACAAAGTTAAGTGAGTGACCGACGGCGACGGTCCGACGCCGACCGAGCGAGGCGGTCGGGGCAGGCGGCAGGCCCAGCATCTTCTGTTTCGGATGTGAGGTCATAAAGTACTTTAAATTTGCGAGTAGTAACACGCACGAAAAGCATCATCCCATCTATTCTATTCTATCCATCGAGGCAGCAGCTCGTGCACGCATGACGCTGACGCTCGTTCGATCGCGTTTGCTTGTTATGGAAAACTAGGGGAGACAGATCATACAAGATCGGCGATTGTACTGTACGAAGTACGTAGACATATAAGTAGACTAGAAATGGGAGGAGTATCGTGTATAACGGGTTGGGCAATTAACGTATACGCAAGGTATATATAGAATCATCCCACGTTAACTTGACGTAGAAGCCGTCAGCTCGGAGAGTCATAACATGCATGGTAGGTAGCAGCGAAATATAACCAGCCAGCTACATCGATCTAGCCAACCCTTGAAAGCGGAGGAGAGCGCCGAGCTGCCTTAGCGCCTTACGCCGGCCGGTTGATAGGCAGAAAGACTTGCGACTCTTTTGGGCTTTCTCGCTCGCTCGAAAGTACGAGCAGCACAAGAAAGTAACGACTCTGAAGGGAACACCGATCACAGCAGGCAGCCGGGTAGTTGGTGGCGGCCAACCGCGCTTAGGGCGGTCCGACTCGACCCGACCCGACCCGGCGCAAGAGCGATAGGGGAAATATACGCGCGTAGAACGTATAGTGGGAAGGAGCCCAAGGGAATAATCCACTTGGAAGCCAAACATTTTCGCTCTAGTATAGACGTTACACATTCAACCATATCCTACAGAATGCTATATTGTAAGCGGCTATACGTAAAATGCGCCTATATATACTTTGCATGCCTTGTAGGACGTGTGGGCTTTAAAATTATCGCGTTGCGTACGTACTAGTTTCCGTTGCTGCAGCTCTCTCAATGAAACGCGGCGCGCGTTCGTTACACACTGCCAGCCAGCAGGTCGATAGATCGACCCATCGATCGACCGAAAGGGAGGGCGTGCGAGGGAGAGAGAGAGAGAGAGGGAGCGAGAGAGAGAGAGAGAGAGGGAGCGAG
>JAAUYK010117116.1_pt1 | contig 10495 bp, 15 predicted proteins | sample 7278021 | NCBI WGS metagenome assembly JAAUYK01 (sample SAMN14350223, study PRJNA611818) | marine sediment metagenome | isolation source: surface marine sediment (1.8m) | place: French Polynesia: Moorea | collected 2018-08
AAAAGCCAAAACTTCTCCTCGCCGGAAATAATTAGGCAATTTGGACATTCCAGTACGCCAATCAATCTCGGAGTGCCACAATTAATTTGACTTGATTGCGGGCGGGCGGTAGTAAAACTTTTATAGACGGAGACCTGCAACGAATTAGTTTTAAGCTTGCCCAGACGGCCACTTACGCGTACGCGTGAAAAGAATTTAAATGGATCAAATTAACTTAATGATGCCTTCACGGTTGAGTACGGACAGACATTTTCCTTGAATTCACCACTCAAATTTAAGAACTTAAAAGTTTGCTTCCTCTACGGAAGTAAGTATTTTCATAATAATGTGCTTCATCGGCCGGGATTCAAATGAACTACAGTATTATTCGAACATGCAATTAAAACCTGTAACGTCGTGAAGAAATTCACTCACTTTCAGCTAGCAAAAGGGCAACAACGGCCGGCGGTTTCTTATCTATGAACATATACTGTAAACGCAACGTATGCTTGCACCCCAATCCATTCGACAGCCCCCTGCCTGCCTGCGGGCAGAATTACGATTACGTAAAAGTCAGCAACAGGTGAGTGAAACTTGTCGTCGCCGTTGCGTCGCATGCTTAATTAAATTCGCGTGTTGCCGTCATGGACGTGGAAAAGTACTTGGAGAGAATCTGCTTCGAAGGCGGGAGAGCCTCGGCCAAGGTGGACTTCACGACACTGCGAAAAATCCAGAACGGGCAGCAGTTGACTGTGCCGTTTGAAAATCTGGACGCCATGGCCGACAATCACAGGCCTCTGAAACTGTACGGGGAAATTTTCCCGAAAGCTATGCGTACATGAAAACGATTTTTCTTGTAGTGAGACTATTTACTCCAAAATCGTAAATGAATGTCGAGGCGGCTGGTGCTTCGAACAGAACGCGCTCTTGTGGTGGGCGCTGAAGGAGATCGGCTTCGACGTGGATATAATTGGCAGGTAATTATACTTTTCAATCGATCGGCTTAAGAAATGCCCAAATTCGTTTTAGTGATGTGGCAAGGTCAGACGGAACGTTTGGTCCTTCAAATGCTCACCTGTTAGTGCTGGTCCGTTTACACGGCAAGCGGTTCATTGCGGACGCTGGCTTTGGCAGCAACAAGGCAATATTTTGTTAAAGCTAAGGCCTCATGGTATTAGTTACCATAAAGTCGTTTTAGGAGGCGTTCGACCCGGTGGAAATTGCCGAGAACGTCATTAATGAGCAGGCCAACGGGAGGTTCAAGCTGGTCAATGACGCGGAAGGGTTTTTCCGACTCGTTCATCAGAAGGTCGACTGTGCGGACAAGGAGGATTGGACAATGGCCCTATACAGGTTCAAGACGACGCCAACATACCAAGTCGCCGACTTCGCAGAAGCGCACAGGGAGTTCTCCGACAGGCGGGAGAGCACCAGCATTCTCACCGAAAGTGCGTTCGCGCTTCTCAAGGTACGGGCCTATTTTCAATAATGATCATCATTGCTATTTATTGCCACTTTATGCACATACTTACAGGCCAACAAAGGGCTTGAAATAAAGCTCTATATGACCAATTTCTATCGTCACTATGGGAATATCAGCCTTAAGGACAAAGTGTATGTTTTAGAAAAGTTTTCGACGCACCGTCTTGTGTTACAAACCATTTTTTCCACGCAGCTATCTCGAGAAGAGAAATCAACTCAGTCGGCAGGACACGCAGAAAATGCTGCTTGACGAGTTCGGCTTGACCGTGGACATGAGCCTCGTTCACAGAATCAGGAACGAAGAGCTGGAGGAAAATCAAGAGGAAAAGTGTAACTCCCTTCAAGATATCGGCAACGATCCTAAGGACGAATGGATGTTTTAAAAGAATTCTATTCCGGCCACGGCAATAGGAGTGCAATTATGTAATTATATTTGATTACTGAAGAGCAACAACATAATTAAGCGTCGCGTACGGGCTTGCAGGATACGAGTACGCATATATGCACTGTACCCACGGCGCGCAGAGTGGCCATTCTACGTAGTTTGGAAAGTACACATTCCATCTCATCATTCGCCGCCGCGCACTCGGTGGACTGCTGGGCGAGCGAAGTAAAACGTAGATCTGCTTTCATCGAAAATTGCTCCTTCCAGTCAGCAGAACGAATCCAGATTTATAAATTATAACTTAAGAAATATCTACACTAACTGGGTACGGCATTGTCCAGAAATGCTGTATGTTCCACTATTTTGACACACAGCCTATGGACTTCTGTACGTACATATCACATATCTTTTAGCGCCTGAAGCTGTCCCCACGATGGGCCGATCTTCAGATTCACCGGGGTGCTGACCTGCAGCCTGCAAGCGGTCTCCATGCATTCTCGAACGATCGCCGATACTCGGAGGGCGTCGGCGGTAGCCACCTGCAGGTCGATTATAGCGGCATAATGTTAGCATTTCAAATTTACCATTACGTATGTATACCTCGTAGATTAGTTCGTCATGCAGTTGCAGTATGAAGTAAGCTCCTCTATGCTCCCTGCCCTGTCCCGCCATCATCGACGGCCGAAGCGGTCTCTCGCAGTTGGGAAATTCCATCCTCAATCGGCGGGCTATGTCGTTCATGGCCGTCTTGACCAGGTCGGCGGCCGATCCCTGCACAGTCGTGTTGATCGCCTGCCTCTCGGCGGCCGCCTTCGCGAACTGGTTGGCCCCGGAGGTGATCTTGGGCAGGTATCTCCTCCGTCCCGTCAGCGTCCGCACGTAGCCTTTCAACTTGCACTCCGTAAGGACAGAGTCCATGTATCGCTTCACGCCGGGATAAGTCTCTCGAAAGGACGAGATGAATATGGCCGCCTCCTCCTCGACGACGCCGAGCTGCTCGCCCAGCGACTTAGCCCCGATTCCGTAGATCATCCCGTAGCAGATCTGTTTCGCCTCCTGCCGCATGTCGGCCGTCACCTCGGACACGTCGACGCGCTTCCACTCTGCGGCGATCGCCTTGAAGACGTCTTTGCCGTCGTCTAATGCCGCGGACAGCTTTTCGTCTCCACTGAGATGAGCGAGGATGCGCAGCTCTAACTGGGAGTAGTCCGCAGCCAGAATGAGGAAGCCCTCCCGCGCTACGACTGCGTGCCGCATGCTAAGAGTGTACTGGTGGGTCGGCTCCACCTCGATGTAGGACGACAGGAGGGTAGACACGTTCGCCGTCAGAGAGGCAGTCGAGGCCGCCGTGAGGGAGAGTTCCAACTGCCTCGCCTCCTCGATTCCGAGCGCCTTCTCCAGCAGGGCGGGAGTCACGGCCACCTCAAAGTCTCTCGGGATGTTCTGGATGTTGGGCTCGTGAAGAGAAACGCGACCTGTGGCGGTTTGCGTGCTACACCTCGTGTAAACCCTCCTCCCTCCAATGTCGGGATCGCACGCGCTGGCGGCCTTGTTCATCGGGAAGACGACCTTCGTGATGGCGTTGTTAAGCTTCCTCCACTCCAGGATGACCTCGGGCAAGTCGTGGTATTGCTTGAGCCGTATCAGGGCCTCCTTATTGCTGGACGGCTTTTGCCGAGGATTCGCGCTGCTTAACACCGACCGCTTGATCGACTTGTCGCCGTTAATGGGGAGTCCGAGCTCGCGATAAAGGACCTGGAAAGCTTGAGTTCACAACCAAAGTCGTCATGCATTTCTCACCCTGTTTACCTGAATTATGTCTTCAGGCGCAGTCATTTGAAACTGGTGTCCAGCGTGCCCATAGGCTTTTGTTTCGAGTTCGTCCATCCTCGCGAGTAAGATCTTTTTCTGTCTGTTGCTCTCGGACTCACTGAAGCCGACGCCGTTCAACTCCATAGCGACCAAGGTGTAGACGGAGGGCATTTCCACGTCTGAATTATGATGGGAGAATCATGAGACTCAAGTTGACTAATATCCGCTTGCCAAACAGACCTCTAAAGGTGTTCCACATGTCTACTTTTGACAGTTCTGACTCCAATCTTCCCATCACCCTGCGCACAATCGCCGCCTCCGCGACCGCTCTTGACCGAGCAGAGTTGTCCCCGCCAGCGGCGTTGATGGCCACGCTGCCGACGCCCGTCGACGAACCCAGGGTGTCGAGGAGAGAATGTCGAAGGCTCTCTGGGCTGAGCGGGTCGAAATTCATGAAAAGGTTGGCCAAATTGCGCTCCTTCTCCGACGGCTGCAACATCCAAGCGGCCACCTTGGGGTCCCGCAGTTCAATGTGGCTTGCAGAAGGTTGAGCTCCCAACGCCAGATAGAGAATTTTCAGTTGCTCCTTGCAGTCAAACATCGAGACAGCTTTTCTGCTTGCTTCAGATAACGATCTTGCCAAGGCTTCGGATTTTTCTTTCAAAGTGAGCTCAACGTCTTGACTGGGAGGCGCGATGGTGTCATCTGGATCTAGATCGACCATATAAGAGCGGTGCAGGTGTTCAAAAATTATATAAAGAGCCCTCTTGGCCCAATAGTGCACCTGTAATATTTTTTGAACCCGACAAGGCTATGTAGAACACCTCAGCGTCTCGAAAGCACACCGCGATGCCAACGACAGTGAGGGAGAAGTCCGTCAGGGTGAGCGTTTCCAGATTGGAATCGTTGGTGTCTTCTGTTTGCTTCGAGGCCAGAGGAGGCTTCTTCTTCCGAAACCTATCTCCAATGCCGGATTTTCTCTCCTCATCCCTGACCAGAATTTTGTCGCAGGCCACCGCCATGGAAAAGCTCCCTGCCCTCGACAGGTCCTCGGCAAATGACTGAAAGAGCTCTCGAGACGTGCAGACATCGTATATTCGCAGTTCGTCTGATGGAGTCCTCGACGCTTTTGTCTGCTGAAGGGTTAAGATAGACGGTACGTAAAATGCCCTGCAGGAGGATCAGGAAAAGATTCTAACTTACTGCTGGACTTTCGACTACGCAATCCGAGTCGCTGTCTGAGACCACTAAACATCCAGGACTTGTCTTCGATGCTAACGATACAACGCTCGCTGCGGCCCTCTTCTGGGTTTGTCGCCTTTTATACAACCTAGACGTCTTCTCTGCCGACTTTGGCGTCTCTGCCTTAAGTTCTGCGAGGGACGGTTTCGGTGCTGGAATCAAAAAGTTTCCATCGGGGCTCTTCAAAACTGGCGTCACGCCGCCGTTCTTTTCATTGGGCGCAATTGGTCTGTTCGCCTCAGCCTCCATGTAATCCTCTTCGGACATGTGAGAGTCCATGGCGCGCTCGAGGAACGAATCGGAGAGGGTGTCATCCAGATCTCGGCCTGAAAAAGAAGAGTGCTCATGCATGCAGGCAAGCATGTGCAAAGTAAAATTAGGAGCAGGCAGTGAGATTACTTTTTTCCGTAGTACTATTGCAGTGAGAGAATCTGAGTTCCTCGGAGCAGGCCTCCAGGTTCGGGGTTTTGGGACAGGACCTATTCACCGTCTGGTTCTTCTGCGTCCCAGCCACGTTACGCTTTGAAGCAGCTGGGCACTCAGCTTTCTTGCTCGCCTGCTGCTGCTCCAACATATTGTCGATGGTGGACAGGTCTTTGGCGAAGGAGTCGCCGAACATGTCGTCGCTGATCTCGCCGCACGTCTTCGACGACTCGATCGCTGCCCTCTCAAAGATCTCCTCGATTTGGCAGCTGACATCGAAACCGCCGCTTTGGCGACGACTCTTCGCAGAAGTTTCCGTTCCGTCGTCGATTTCCTGAGCAAATAATTCCTCCATCTGCCCACTCGTATCAAAAGACAGATTTGTTGGCGCGGTCACCGCTGCGGTGGGAGTCGTCGGTGTGGGGAGGTTGGCTGAGGTGTAATAAAACAAACGACTCAATTAATTTTATTGGTCGCATACGATAATATCATTTCTAAAAATATAATAGTTCGTAATAATTGCATTGGAGGCTGCACGGAATCAGCCGATTACTATAGGAAATGTCATCCTACCGGAACCGTTTACTCTAGATGCGGGATTAGGGGTGCTGCAGAATTCTCTGTCGACGTGATCTCTGGCCTTCTTGGCTGTGGGTTGATTTTGCTGATTGGAAAAGCTGCCTTCTCTTTTGCAGGCTTTCTGAGGCGCACCACTTTTTGGAACGGGCTTCCTGCCATTTAGTCTCGGACTGGTTCGCTTTTTCGTTTTTGTGGAATTAGCTGCTTTCTTCCTTCGACCGCCGCTCTTCTTTGGCTTATCCTCTTTGAAAACGACTCGACTCTCTGCATGGAAAATAATACGTTTGACATCTAGCTCAAGGTTGTCTTTTTTCCTTCGAATTATCCAACCATTGGCAGCGACGAGTGATTTCTCCCTTTCCTGTGTTGAACTCCAGTCGATAGTCATGCCCAGATCTTTTTGCAGGAGCTCGCGGGCCTCGTCCACAATGACCTTTGCGGCCTCGGCAATCGTCATGCCTTTCATGCCGGTCATCCAGAAGGACCGTACGTGTGCCCGACGCTCGGCCTCTCGTTCCGTCTCACCATCACCTTAATTAGCGCAGGGGAAGTTGAATTTGTACTTTTCATGGTGTTATTAATCCAACCTCTCTTCCTGCTTTCGAAGGGCATTGCGCTCCAGAGGACGTTCTCGACTTCAGCGGGGCTGGTGTTGGCCAAGACCGCAACGGTGTCGATCTTGGCGTTGTACAGCGTCCTTGCCCTCTGGCCGTTGAGTGCGTTCAACCTGCACAAGTCGACGAGTTCCCTCTGGACACCGAACTGAAGGCGGTTCTGGAACTGGCCAATCAGCAGCTCCAGATTGAGCCAGCCCATCTTGTGGCAGAAGGCGGTGACCATGCCTGCGAAAGTGGAGGCTGCTTGCTGCAGGCTCTGGAGCATACCTATATAGGACAAAAAAATAATGAATGGCTAATCGAAATACGAGAATTTTCCAATCGTTCTCTTCTCACCTTTCGAAGCAGAATACTTGTTCGCAACGTGTGTCAGTGAGACTTCATTTACTAGATCGTGGAGAGCCAGTGCCGTGTAGAATCTCTGATGGACAGCCATTTGGCGTGCCTGAAAAAGAAAATAGGTCAAAATTTGTTGTCGCATTTGCATACAGGTCCGGTATTACTTGTTTCTCCGTCTGTACGGATATTGTCCCTCTCATGGCCCTAATTAGGAAACGTTCTTCGACGCCAACCAGCTCTCCAACGCGCTTCATGTCTGGAGACAGTCGCTCCCACAAGTCCAAGTAGTGGATCCAGTCCATGTTCGGCCAAGAGACCGCGGAGTAGATGGGCACGACCTGCAAAGAGGTGTCGCCATCCATCATACGTATTAGACTGAAGTTATCTCCTCTTTCTTACCTGGTAGATCATGTGCAGCTCGTTCTCCAATACGAAGCATTTTCGGGCTCGCTGCAGCTCCTCGGAGACGTGCAGGCCTTCGTCGGGAGAGAGCGAGGAAGCGAGGCACGCGAGGCCCAGTTGCGTAGCCATGTAGCGACTCTGGTGCTCGTCTGGGCAGTTAACTTGAAGTCGGATAAACTCGTTCTTCTCGAGGAACTCCACGCATTTCTCGATAATGTCGCTTCCGCCGGGCTGTGTGAATACACCCTCTTCGTCGTCTTTCGCCGATGCAGCGGCGGCCACCATGGTGCACGAGGCGTACCTCTCGACTTGCTCGGGCGTCGTCGCCGCACCGCTCGCCACCACCTCGAGAATGGCCCGCTTCAGCGCGGAGCTCACACTCAGCCCGGAGTCCGAATCGGCGCTCGGCGACCTCTGCAGGAGGCAACTGACGACAGGTTTCAAGTCTGCGGCCACCAGTTGCTCCATGACCTTGTCGCGCTCGTTTTCCCTGCAAATCAGGATGCTTTCTCCCTCTGTGTCGACGCCCTTCCTGCCCGCCCGCCCGACCATCTGCTTGTAGGTGAGGGTGTCCATGAGGCGGCTCTGGAAGGTGAATGGGCAACGGACGATGACGCGGCGCGCCGGCAAGTTCACGCCGGAGGAGAGCGTCGAGGTGGCTACGAGGACGCGGAGGGCGCCGGACTTGAACGCTCCCTCGATTATGTCTCTCTCGTCAAAGGTCAGCCCCGCGTGGTGGAAGGAGGTTGCGAAGGCCACAACCTTCTTCAGCGTCGGGTCGAGGCCAGCGGGGCTGCGACGAAGTTGCTCCAGAACCTCTCCAAGGCGAGTAGCGTCCAACTGAGCCTGGAGCTTTTTGCGAATCTCAATCCTCTTCGTGTCCGTATCGCCGGGGTTGGGGCGGCCAAGGTTAAAGAAGTCCTTGGCGACAGTGTCTGCGACTTTCTCGCACCAGTTCTTTGTCGGGCAGAAGACGAGCACGGAGTGGCCGTTGAGGACCGTCTCCAAACAGAGGTAGATGAGGCTGTCCGTATCGGAGGGCATTTCGACGGGCGGCACGATGTCCCTCACGTGCTGAAGCTGACTATTGAAGAGCTGGCGGCCAATCTTGATATTCTCCGACAGTGGCACGGGTCGAAAGTCGGTCTTAAAGAGGTCGGCGTCGAGCCAATTTGCCAACTGGTCCAGGTTGGGGAGGGTGGCAGACATGCCGACGATTTGGATGTTGCAGCCGCTGTCCCTTTACAGGGAGAGAGAAAGGTTAAGTCAACCTCGAGTACCTCTGTAGATACTCACTTTTTTGATGACATATAGCGAATTTTGGTGAGAAGCAGTTCGAGCAAGTATCCTCTGGAGGGGTCTCCAAGAAGGTGCAGCTCATCCACGACGACGATTCCGAGCTCGGTGAGAGTGCCCTCCTCCAACATTCTGTTGACGATCCCATTTGCCTTCTCAATGGTGCAGACAGCGACGTCGGCGCGCTTCATTCCGCCGGGCGGCGCCTGCGATCCCATGAATCCGTGCACTCTCACGTGGCAGTCCTTAAGCAGCGCCTGCAGCCCGAACATCTTCTCTCTGGCGAGGGAGACGAAGGGGAGGATGAGAAGGGCCTTCTTCTTCGTCTCCAAGACCCTCTTGACGAGGAGCAGCTCTGCGACGAGCGTTTTCCCCGCCGAGGTCGGAGCCGAGTAGACCAAATTACCTCCGTCCAGGACGCTTCCCACCCCGAGGCACTCTGCCTGCCACTCGAACATTGCGCCGATGCCCCGCTGGCGGTAGCGGGCCAACACTAGCTCGGGCAGGCCCCAGAAGCCCAGGTCCAGCCTCTCGGAGGGGGTCAGACTGCGGTCGGACGCGTTGGCCGCCGTCGTCGTGTGGTTCATGGTGACCTTTCCGCTGCGCCTCCGACGGCACCGTGTCCTCGCCTCGGCTTCAGTGGCTTCAGCAGCGGTTCGCGTTTCATCTGCCGCGACGATGCTCTCTTCGTTGTTCTCCGTGTCGTCGTCGTTGGCGAGGGCCACCAGAGTGTCGGCGCCGATGGCGGATTTGTCCCCCGTCTTGGGTGTGCTGGAGGCGCGTTGCCTGATGGGCACGCGGCCCAGGAACCTCGTCGCCATCGTGTTAATTAATTGTGCTATGCGAATGCATAGTGGTGAGTGGTGAGTGTGTAGTAGGCGAGGTAGACGACGACGATGAAGACCTTGAGGATGAGGACGATGTGCATCCAGAAGTAGCAGTCGTGGAGGGAGGCCGTTCGTTGCCTCCGGCGGTACTCGGACGGAGCACGCCTCACGCCCACGACGGAGTCCATCAGCTCAAGGTACTGTATAGTGTATACCACGGCACGGCACTACCAACACTGTCACGAACTCATCTCTCATTTTACAAACCGGCGACCGATATCCTGAGGAAGCCGAGCTGGTCAGAGCTCAGAGTCAGAGGCCAGAGGGACCCAACCCAAGCGGCCAAACCCAACCCAAACCAAGGCCGGACCCCAAGGGCGCCGACTTATACTAATTCGGAATTCCTGTTTCCTGACTTAATTCTGGTTTGTTTCCGGAGAGTGGAGAGTGGCTGGACTCTGGAGTTTGCGAATCGCACTGTGCGAGTCGAGATTTTACTGAGTTGCCCGCCGCCCGCCATCAAGTTTGAGCGAGAGCGAGATCAGAACAACAACAAACGACGGTTTTGAGTAGTGATGCCACGAATAATTGAATCGTGAATCGTGAATCAATCGATTAAAAATCAGGATTTTGGCGGGAGCTAGAAAGAATAGATTAAAATTTAAGTTAATCGATTCAAAAATTGAATCGTCCAATTAACACTCAGGGCAAAAAAATGCACAATTTATGGAAAGCAACTACCAGTTTGTCTGAAAAGGGGAAACATTACAATCAATTTTGTCACATAACAGTACATATTTACAAAGAGACTCTTAAATGGCCTTTAATCTTTCCCATTAGCACACAAAAATTAGGATTTTTTGTTCCGTTTGGTCTTTCTAGGGTTTTTTATAGGGCTCAAAATAATCGATTATTAGTCGTTTGATTCTTTTTGTAGGAGGCGAAAATAATCGCGATTCACGATTCACTATTTTCGTTGATTCGTGGCATCACTAGTTTTGAGTTTGATTGATAGCTAGTATAAGTACGTATATAGCGCGGGAAATTTGACTGTTACTTTCCTAGTTTCCCCTGAATCCCCCCGCATTTTGGCTATGGCCAGCAGGTCAGCC
>JAAUYK010005723.1_pt1 | contig 10493 bp, 11 predicted proteins | sample 7278021 | NCBI WGS metagenome assembly JAAUYK01 (sample SAMN14350223, study PRJNA611818) | marine sediment metagenome | isolation source: surface marine sediment (1.8m) | place: French Polynesia: Moorea | collected 2018-08
ACGGCGCCCTTCTCGCTGCGGGTCAGGACCGCCAGCTCGCAGCGGCCGCGCAGCGCCGCCAGCGCCTCGTCGAAGCTGCCCACCTTGTAGAGCGAGGCGATCTCCTGCTCGTTGGCGAACAGCAGGTCGATATGGCCGTCGACCAGGTCGCGGAACTCGTCGCGGTGGCGGTCGACGCAGAAGGGGTCCGACAGGGTGAGGGCGACCTTTCGGCCGGCCTCGTGGGCCACCTCGGCGGCCTTGACGAAGGCCTCCTTGGCCCGGGGCGGGTCCCAGAGATAGCCCTCCAGGTAGGTCACCTTGGCGCCCGCCACGGTCTCCTCGTCGATGTCCTCGGGGCCCAGCCCGACGCTGGCGCCCAGGAAGGTGCCCATGGTCCGCTGGGCGTCGGGCGTCACGAAGATCAGGCAACGCGCGGTCGGCGCGCCCTCGGTGGCGGCCGGCGTGTCGAAGGCGACGCCGGCGGCGCGGATGTCGTGGCCGAAGATCCCGCCCAGCTGGTCGTTTCGAACCTTGCCGATGAAGGCCGCCTGCCCGCCCAGCGAGGCCAGACCGGCCATGGTGTTGGCCGCCGAGCCGCCGGAGATCTCCCGGGCCGGGCCCATGGCGCCGTAGAGCGCCTCGGCGCGCGGTCCGTCGATCAGGGTCATGGCGCCCTTGGGCAGGCCCTGCGCTTCGAGCAGCGCGTCATCGGCCTGGCTCAGGACGTCGACGATGGCGTTCCCGATCCCGACGACGTCGGCGGCGCGGTCGTTCATGATGGCGTTCCGTTATCGGCTGATGGCTCGGCCGGGAGTATAATGCGGCGTGTCGCGGCGGCAAGGACCCGCGCGCGGCCGTGCGACTTCTCCGTTCTTGCCCGGCGGCCGACCGCGGGCTACATCAGGCACGCCATGTTCGCCGCCCTCAGCAAAGCCTTCGCCCAGCTTTCCGACCCGGCCTTCCGCGGCGTCATGCTGCGCGGCCTCGTCTTCTCCGCCATCCTCTTCATCATCGTCTGGATCCTCGCCTGGTGGGGCCTGACCTGGGCAGAGTCCGCGCTGTCCGACTGGCTGGCCAGCGACTCCTGGCTGGCCGACGTGGTCAGCTGGCTGTTCGCCGCGGCCGGGATCGCCGGCGTGCTAATCGCCAGCTTTCTTCTATTCCCGGCGGTCACCACGATCATGGTGAGCTTCCTGCTCGACGACATCGCGGAAGCGGTCGAGCGCCGGCACTATCCAGGCCTGCCGCCAGCCCGGGAACCACCTCTGGTGGAGAGTCTGCGCGGCGCCCTGGGCTTCGCCGGCGTGACGATCCTGCTCAACCTGCTGGCCCTGCCGTTCTACCTCGTGCTGATGCTGCTGCCGCCAGCTAATCTTTTTGTATTCTATCTGCTCAACGGCTATCTTCTCGGTCGGGAGTACTACGAGCTGGTGTCGATACGGCGAATGGAGTCGCGGGACTCCACGAGGTTGCGCCGGCAGTTTCGCGGAAAGGTTTTTCTTGCGGGGGTTGTTATCGCCTTTCTTCTGAGCCTGCCGATCATCAATCTGATCACGCCGATCGTCGCGACCGGTTTCATGGTGCACCTCTTCGAGACCATGCGGCAGCGGGGCGCGGCGTCGACATGACACGGGACCCGGAACGCCGCGGCAACGCCGAAACGAAAGAGCAGGGCATGTTCGGCAAGCGCAACTCCCCGAACGCTTCAAGCGGCAGGCAGACAGATATGCGACCCTCCTCCGGCAAGACCGGCGCGGCCTCGGGACAGGCAACGGGGACCGACCGGTCCTCGGCCCGTACGAAGGCCGTGTCGCCGGCGCCCTACGATGCGCCGCGGCGCGTCTCCGACTACGCGCTACCCGGTTCCCGCGGCGAGTTCTCGCAAGGCCGGCCCACCGAGAGCCGAAAGCTCGTCGTCGGGCGGGACATCGCTCTGGCCGGCGAGATCAAGTCCTGCGAGTTGCTGGTCGTCGAAGGCCTGGTCGAAGCCGACCTCAAGGGCTGCCGCCTGCTTCAGATCGGCGAGACCGGCGTGTTCAAAGGCTCGGCCGAGGTCGCCCAGGCCGAGATCAGCGGCCGCTTCGAGGGCGATCTGACCGTCACGGACCGCCTCTTCCTGCGCGCCACGGGGCACATCGTCGGCACCCTGGGCTACAACGAGATGGAGGTCGAGCGGGGCGGCAAGATGTCCGGCTCGATCGACGAACTGACCGAGGCGCCGGGCCGCGCGAAGGCGCGCCGAACCGCGCCGGGCCAGGCCGAGACAGCGACTGCCCCGCGCGAAGAGGTCCGGCCGGAGGCGGCGCGTCAGGAACCGGCGCCCCAGGAGCAGCGGACGGCGACGGCGCGGCCCGAGCCGGCGCGTCAGAGTCCTCCGCGGGAGCCGGCGCAACGCACGCAGGCCCGGGCGGAACCCGCCGAAGCCGAGGCGCCGCGGAAGAGCGCCGTCTAGCAGGATGCTGGAATGGTGCCTCGTTGGCACCATCACCCTTCGACGAGCTCAGGGTGAGGGCGACATGTTTCAATCACTTACCCTCATCCTGAGCTTGTCGAAGGATGACCGTGATCAAGGGTTTGGGAGTTTGTGAATTGAGATCGCGCCGAAGCGGGATACCCGGGCCGGCTTTAGGTTTTCTCAAGGGCTTTCGGACCTAAACTGCGTCGTCCATGGATTCTGCTGAAAAGGGCTCCGGCGTGAAAGCACCCTCGAGCTTACCCCTGCTATTCAGCCGCACCGCCCCTTGGCGCTTCGGCGCGGCCGCCCTCGGGCTGATGCTGATGGCCGGCTGCGCGGCCACGGAGTCCGGCCCGTCCGATCAGCGCGGAGCCGACTTCGAGAGCGCCGTGCCAGCCGTGCCGCCGAAGCTGACGGAAAACAAGGCGGCCTCGAGGGACTCCGGCGCGGGCGAGACCGGCGGCCGGACCGGCGCGGCGGCCCTCGACGGGGATCCGGAGCGCCTGATCGGCCTGGGAAGCCAGGGCATCTTCACCCTCCTTGGCGAACCCGAGCTGATCCGGCGGGAGTCCCCGGCGCAGGTCTGGCAATATCAGGGCCCGGCCTGCGTCTTCGACGTGGTGCTCTACCAGCGCGACGGCGTCGAGTCGGTGACCTACGTCGAGGCGCGCGACAGCCAAGGCAACAAGACAGCCGCCCGGTCCTGCTTCAACGAACTGCTGCGCGCTCGCCAGCTTTCCGCGGCGGGGTAAAGGCCCCCTCGCCTCCGCTCACTCGGGCAACGACGGCGCCGAGCGGAACTGCAGGATCTCGATCGGCACCACGTCCACTTCGATGACCACGGGCTCGCCGATGTCCTGCTCGACGATCCGGCGGAACTCGTCGAGCCGCGCCTGCGCGTCTTCCAGGTTCTCCCGACTCGCGAACATGTCGATCGTCACGTAGAGGACGCCGACCCGGTAGGAGACGTGGATCCGATCGATCTTCGCCATCGCCATATTGGAGAAGGCGTCGGCGTCTTGGCTCGCGCCCTTGACGAAGAGGCGCACGACCCGGTTCTCCACGTAGATTTCGTGCAGCGCGCCGCCGAGCGCCGGCATGAGCATGAAGGAGCCGATGGCGATGCCGACGACCAGCAGAAGCGCCTTCTGCCAGTTGCCGTATCTCTGGGCGACGAAGACCAGGGCCGCCACCAGCAGGATGCCGATGAAGTTGGCGATGAACAGCAGGAAGGCGCCGGCCGCGATGTCGGCGCCGCCCGAGTAGAGGCCGAACTCGCTCAACGAGAGCCCGGTCTCGGTGGTCGCCTTGCTCCCGAGGGAGAGCCCGATGCCGGTCACCGCCAGGGGCGGCACCAGAGCGACCGCGATCGCGACGCCGGCGATCGAGTTGGCGATGCTCGGGCGGGTCTGGGCGAAAGCGCCGGCACAGCCCGCCGCGAGGGCGACGCCGAAGTCCAGGTAGGACGGCGAGGTTCGGGCGAGAATCTCGGAGCCGGCGATCCGCACCCCGAAGAACTCCACGCCGAGATAGGCGATCCCGACCACGACCAGGGATCCGGCGACCACGGTCAGCATCGAGAGGACGATGAGTTTCCGGTCGGCGCAGGCGATCCCGAAGGCGGCGCTGACGATCGGGGCCATCAGCGGCGCGATGATCATCGCGCCGATGATCGCGGGCGCGCTGTCCGCGAAGAGCCCGAGGGTTGCGATGGTCCCGCTGAGCCCGAGCATCAGGAAGAAGCCGAGCGACGGGATCGCGTTCTTGTACATCAAGAACGTGAGGTCTTCGGCCGGGACGTGATCCTCGAGGTAGGGCCGCCAGCCCGCCGTGAAGCGCCACGCCGTGCGCTTCAGGGGCACCCAGAGCCGACGGACCTGCGTGCTCGATCTGCTCATGCGCGGGGTCCCTGGAAGTGATCGCTGTGTCGCTTGTCGACGAACGCCATCCTTATGCCAGGCTCTGTTTGGTCCACCATGTCGAGAGCGTCGCGCCCGGAACTTGGCGCCAGATGGCTGCGCGGGGGCGGGGCGACATGAGTCGGGGATAGTCTCTTGTCATCCGGCTCTAAACAAATGGTGAAGAAGGGGTGAAAGCGGCGCGGCGAAAGGAATCAGACGGGGCCCGTCATGTCCACTCAATAAAGCGTCACCGCCCGGGCTGCGTTCTGTAGAGCGGATCGATATCGAGCGGATTCACATGTCTTTGTCGAAATCGCGAAGCGTTTCCGTCAAAACATGATCCGCTCTAGGATCTCAGCGGCTTTCCGCCCGCGTCTGACGCCTCAGCCACTCGTCGGCGACCTCGCCCATGGTCTTGTCCTTGCCGTTCTTGACCCAGCGCATGAAGGCGCGGTCGAAGGCGAAGTCCTCGCCGCAGACCGACTGGAGAAAACGGCGGACGTTCTGGGTGTTCCTGTAGCTCTCGGTGACCGGTGTCTGCCGCGTGATCGGATCGCGGTGCCAGTCGAAGCCGGGCTTCCGCCTCTTGCCCTTCGCGGCGGGCGCCGCGGCCTCCAGCGTGGTCTTGGCCTTGAAGCGGCAGAGGTCACGCAGGACACAGGCCGGGCAATCGGGCTTGCGCGCCTTGCAGACGTAGCGGCCGTGCAGGATCAGCCAGTGGTGGGCGTGCAGCTTGCGCGCCGCCGGCACGGCCTTCTCCAGGGCCAGTTCCACGGCCAGCGGGGTCTTGCCCGGCGCCAAGCCGGTGCGGTTGGCGACCCGGAAGATATGGGTGTCGACCGCGATGGTCGGCTCGCCGAACGCGATGTTGAGCACCACGTTGGCGGTCTTGCGCCCGACGCCCGGCAGCTTTTCCAGGGCCGCCCGGTCGCGCGGCACCTGGCCGTCGTGCTCCTCGATCAGGATTCGCGACAGCGCCATCACGTTCTTCGCCTTGGTGTTGAACAGCCCGATTGTCTTGATGTGCTCCTTCAGGCGCCCCTCGCCGAGCGCCAGCATCTTCTCCGGGGTGTCCGCCTCCTGGAAAAGGCCGCGCGTCGCCTTGTTGACGCTGACGTCGGTCGCCTGGGCCGAGAGCGCGACCGCGACCAGCAGGGTATAGGGATTGACGTACTCGAGCTCGCCCTTGGGCGCGGGCATGGCTTCCGCGAGACGGTCGAAGAACGCCGCGATGTCCTTTTTCTTCATGCTGCAAATCTAGACACTCGTCTCGGTCGAGCAACAAGGCATTCCGGCCTTGAACCGGGCGAGCAACGCGAACGTAAACTCCAAGTACGGCGGCACGACGGGCTGTTGTCGGGCGCCTAGGGCTCTATATATTGATCTAGATCATGACCGAAGTTGACGCCGAGAAAGAGGCCGCGCCCGTCTATTTCGACGTGCTGATGACGCCGCACCGCAGCCTGCCGCCCCAGGGTTTCGTGATTCTGATGGCCGCGGTTGGCCTGATCAGCTTCGGCGCCGGCCTGGTGTTCTTCCTGGTCGGCGCCTGGCCGGTGATCGGCTTCCTCGGCATCGACGTGCTGCTGATCTACATGGCCTTCCGGTTCAACTACCGCCAGGCCCGCATGTACGAGTCCCTGCACCTCACGGCGGACTGCCTCGAGGTGCGCCGGGTCGACCACCGGGGCCGGGAAGCCAGCTGGGAGTTCCAGCCGACCTGGCTGCAGGTGATGATCGAAGAGCCGCCCCGGCTGAACAGCCCGCTGACCCTCCGGTCCCACGGCCGCAGCCTGGTGATCGGCGCCTTCCTGACGCCGGACGAGAAGCTCGAGCTGGCCCAGGCCCTGCGCAGCGCCCTGGTCGAGGCGAGGGCGCCGGCGGTCTGACCTTAGGACAGGCCGAGGACGTCCTTCATTGAGTAGAGCCCCGGCGGCTGGCCGACGGCCCAGCGCGCCGCCGTCACCGCCCCGCGCGCGTAGATCGCGCGGCTCGAGGCCTTATGGGTCAGCTCCAGGCGCTCGCCCTCGGCCGCGAAGATCACCGTGTGGTCGCCGACCACGTCGCCGCCACGCAGCGCCGCGAAGCCGATGTCGCCGCGCCGACGGGGGCCGGTCTGGCCGTCGCGGACCCGCTGGCCGACCGCCTCCAGGTCGACGCCGCGGCCCTCGGCCGCGGCCCGGCCGAGCGCCAGCGCAGTGCCCGAGGGCGCGTCGACCTTGCGCCGGTGGTGCATCTCGACCACCTCGATGTCGTAGTCGGGGTCGAGGCTGGCCGCGACCCTGCGAACCAGCTCGGTCAGCAGAGTGACCCCGAGGCTCATGTTGGCGGCCCAGACGACCGGCGTTCGTTCCGCCGCCGTGGCGATCGCCTTGCCGTCCTCGGCGCTCATTCCGGTGGTGCCGATCACCAGCGCCGTCTTTGTTTCGGCCGCGATATCGGCGTGGCGCCGGGTGGCGGTCGGCGCCGTGAAGTCGATCACGGCCGTTGCGCGGGCGAAAAGATCGGACGGGTCCTCGCCGACGGTCGTTCCGGTTGCGGAAAGACCGGCCAGCAGGCCCAGGTCCTGGCCGAGGGCGGGCGAGCCCGCCGCCTCGGTGCCGCCGGCCAGCGCCGCGCCATCCGTTTCGAGGACGGAACGAAGCAGCATCCGCCCCATGTGCCCGGCGCAGCCGACGATGCCGATCTCGATGGTCATGATGATGCTCTCCCCGGCCCCCTTGGTTTGCCCAATCTGTCATAGCCGGACTCGATCCGGCTATCCAGGGCATCCGCCAACAAACCCTGGATGCCCGAATCAAGTCCGGGCATGACAAAATAGGGAAGGCCGCCGCCGCGGCGCACCTTGCCTGGCGGGCGAAGCCGGGGTTCACTCGACGGCATGACGGGAAGGAGCGACGAAGGCGGCTTCCGCAGCCTCTGGCCGACGATCTTCGTGGAACGGACCCTGCCCGGCCACGAGGCGGCCAACCAGGTCCTGGCCGAGCTGGTCCAGCGGCTGGACCGGGACCGGGCCCAGATGACCACGGACTATCTGGCGGGCAACTTCTTCGCCCAGGAGCACCCGGCGGTCCAGTGGCTGAAGGGCTGCATCGACAAGACCGCGATCGACTACTTCAAGCACCTGGGCATCGGCTACCCGATCAACTGGACGGTCCAGGGCTGGGCCAACGTCAACCGCCTGGGCGACTACCACGACGCCCACAACCACCCCCACGCCTACCTCAGCGGCACCTACTACGTCAGCATGCCCGAGGGACCGGCGGAGGTCGGGTCACGCAGCGACCTGCGCCCCGGCTGCATCACCTTCTACGACCCGCGGGGCGCGGTGAACATGACCGCGATCCGCCAGGACCCCTACATCGAGGCCGAGTACACGCTGAGGCCCAAGGCCGGCACGATTCTCCTGTGGCCGGCCTTCCTGCACCACTTCGTGCACCCCAACCTGACCAAACAGCCCCGGATCACGATCAGCTACAACATCGTGCTCAAGTGGTCAGACGACTACCTGCCGGCGCAGGGGGGCTTGACCGCGTCCGGCCAGAGCAGATCGTGATTGAATGGACTCGCCCGGGGCGATCCATTCAATCGCGTGAATCTGCTCTAACTCTAGAATGTAGAGCGGATTCACATGATTGGTCGGAACCATGAGTGGGTCCGACCAATCATGATCCGCGCTAGTGGCGGATGAAGGGCGAGTAGACGGGAGCCCCCGGAACCAGGCGCTTGTTCTCGCCGAAGTCCCGGTCCCGGTTGTAGGGAACCAGGGGGCGCGAGGAGAGCGTCTCGAGCGCCGCCGCCCAGCGTTCTGTGTAGGCCTCCAGGGTGCTGAGGCCGCCTTCCTTGCCTTCGATGAAGGCGACGCCGCCCACGCCGTGGAAGATCTCGGGCTCGAGGACCTGGAAGCCCAGATAGTGGAAGCAGAAGAGGATCGGCCAGAGATGCAGGCGGGTGTCGCCCTCCCGGCCGTCGTGAGCGCAGTTGTCTTCCGTCGCGCCGGTGGTGACGCAGGCGATCATTCTCTTTCCGGCGCAGATGCCGGCGTCGTACCGCATGGTGCTGCGATACATGCGGCCATAGACGAAGACCCGGTCGATCCAGCCCTTGAGAATCGCCGGCATGCCGAACCACCAGAGCGGAAAGTGCACGACCAGAAGATCGCACCCGACCAAGCGATCTATTTCCGCGTTCACGTCCGCGGGCAGGCTTTCCTTGTCCGCGCTGAAACGCTGCTCGGTCTGGGTGTGAAACACCGCCGCGTCCTTGCGGGTGCCGTAGTGCCGCGGCCCCTCGCGCGGGTCGAAGTCCATGGCGTAGAGATCGGACAGCGAGGCTTCGTATCCGGCGGCCCCGAGCACGCGCCCGGTGACGCCCGCCAGGTGTCCGTTAAAGGACTTCGGCTCCGGGTGAGCCAGAACGATGTGCGCCTTCATTCGGATGGTCCTCGTCCACGACTTTAGGATTGATCGCGGATCAGTGCCCGACCGAAGCCGCCGTCACTCCGTCAGGTCTTCCCAGAACTCCTTGACGCGGGAGAAGAAGCCTTCGGATTCGGGGCTGGTCTTCTTGCCCTTGCCCTCCTTCTCGAACTCCTCGAGCAGCTCCTTCTGGCGTTTGGTCAGGTTGACCGGGGTCTCGACGCCGACCTCGACGTACATGTCGCCACGGGTCTTTGTGTTCAGCACCGACATGCCCTTGCTCTTGAGCCGGAAGCGCTGCCCGTTCTGGGCGCCGCCGGGAATCGAGATGCGCGCCTTGCCGCCGTCGATCGAGGGCACCTCGATCGAGCCGCCGAGCGCGGCGGTGGTCATGGGGATCGGCACGCGGCACTGGATGTCGGCGCCGTCGCGCTGGAAGATGCGGTGCGGCGCGACCGAGAGGAAGATGTAGAGGTCGCCGGGCGCGGCGCCGCGCAGGCCCGCCTCGCCTTCCGAAGCCAGGCGGATCCGAGTGCCGTCCTCGACGCCGGCGGGAATGTTGACCTGGAGGGTCTTCTCCTTGTGGACCCGGCCCGCGCCGTTGCAGTCGCCGCAAGGCTTGTCGATCACCCGGCCGACGCCGTGGCAGGCCGGGCAGGTCCGCTCGATGGTGAAGAAGCCCTGCTGGGCCCGGACGCGGCCGTGGCCCTGGCAGGTGCCGCAGGCGACCGGCTGGGCGCCGCCCTCGGCGCCGCTGCCGCTGCAGCTGCCGCAGGTCACGCTGGTCGGCACGCGAATCTGGGCGCTCTTGCCGTGGAAGGCCTCTTCCAGCGAGACTTCCATGTTGTAGCGCAGATCGGCGCCCCGGCCCGAGTTCCGGCCGCGGCGACCGCCCGCGAAGTCGCCGAACATCTCGTCGAAGATGTCGGCGAAGCCGCTGGCGAAATTGAAGTCGAAGCCGCCCGCGCCGCGCGGCCCGGCGGCGCCGTCGAAGGCGGCGTGGCCGTAACGGTCGTAGGCCGCGCGTTTGTCCTTGTCCTTGAGGACCTCGTAGGCTTCGCTGACTTCCTTGAAACGCTGCTCCGCCGAGGTGTCATCCGGGTTGCGGTCCGGATGGTACTTCATCGCCAGGGCGCGATAGGCCTTTTTCAGCGCGGCTGCGTCGGCGTCCCGCGCCACCCCGAGGGTTTCGTAGTAATCCTGCTTGGCCATCTGCCCCCAGCGGCCTCCTGCTCAGCCGCGCGCCTTCGGGAAGGTGGCAGGGCCGCGCCGGGCGCGGCCCTGAACCCTATTCCCGACCGACAAGGTGATCGGCGCCGGCATGCTGTTGCGACCGCTCAGGCAGTCTTGCCTTTTCGGTCGTCGTCGACCTCTTCGAAGTCGGCGTCGACCACCTGCTCGTCCTCGGCCCGGGGCTCGTCGCCCGCGTCGGGGCCCGTGCCGTCGCCGGAGTCACCCTCGTCCGGCGACTGCTGGTACATCGCCTCGCCCAGCTTCATCGAGGCCTGAGCCAAGGCTTCCGTCTTGGACCGGATCTCATCGACGTCGTCGCCCTCCGCCGCCGTCTTCAAGGCCGTCATGGCGTCGATGATCGGCTGCTTGTCGGCCTCGGAGATCTTGTCGCCAACTTCGGCGAGGGTCTTTTCCGTCGAGTGGACCAGAGCCTCGGCCTGGTTCTTGGCCTCGACCACCTCGCGCCGCTTCTTGTCTTCCTCGGCGTGCTCCTCGGCTTCCCGG
>JAAUYK010015796.1_pt1 | contig 10493 bp, 5 predicted proteins | sample 7278021 | NCBI WGS metagenome assembly JAAUYK01 (sample SAMN14350223, study PRJNA611818) | marine sediment metagenome | isolation source: surface marine sediment (1.8m) | place: French Polynesia: Moorea | collected 2018-08
AGGAGATGGAGGCGAACATCGTCGAGCCGCAGGAGAACGTCCTGCGCAACACGCCCGGGCTGACGAACATCAACTCCTTCATCAGCCGCGGCGCCGGCTTCGTCAACCTGACCTTCGCGGTCGGTACGGATATCCAGACGGCCAAGCTCGACGTCATCAACAATCTCACGCAAGCGCCGCCGCGACCCGGCGACGCGATCGAACCGCAGGTATTCGCCGGCGGCGGACGACAGACACCGGGAGCGGCGTCGCTGCTGGTCCGCGTCCTGCCCGACAACCCGGTGCAGGAGCTGGCGCACTACCAGAAGCTGATCGAGGACGAAGTCGAGCCTCGGCTCGCGCGCATACCGGGCGTGTCGCGCGTGGAGCTGCAGGGCGAACAGCCGCGTGAAGTCCACATCACGTTCGATGCCTATCGCGCGGCCGCACTCGGTATCCGTGTCCAGGACATCATCGCCACGATATCCCGCGGTTCCGATACCTCCGGCGGCTTCGCCGACGTCGGGCGTCGTCAGTACACCGTGCGTTTCGTCGGCCAGTTCGAGCCCGACGAGCTGAATCAGCAGATCGTCGGCTGGAGCAACGAGCGGCCGATCTACCTGAGCGAAGTCGCCGACGTCGAGATCGTGCCGCGCGCGCAGGACGGCTTCACGCTTCGCAACGGCTACCCGGCCTATTACATCACCGTGCAGCGCGAGTACGACGCCAACACCGTACAGATACTCGATGGCGTCAACGCGGCGATCGAAGAACTCAACGCCGGGCCGCTCAGGGAAGCCGGTCTCGAGATCGATCTGAGCTTCGACGCGTCGGTGCATATCCGCCGCGCGATCGCGCTGGTGCGCAGCAACTTAGGCATCGGCCTCGTCCTCGCTATCGGCATTCTCTACTTCCTGATGCGCAGCCGGCGCGCCACGTTCCTTGTTGCAGCGACCGTACCCCTTTCCCTGCTCGTTGCGTTTGTCGCACTGCGCATGTTCGACAAGACGCTCAACGTCATCTCACTGGCCGGACTGGCTTTCGCCGTGGGACTGGTGATGGACGCCGCGATCGTGACGCTGGAGAACATCGTCCGCTGCCGGCAGAAGGGCCTCAAATTGAAGGAAGCTGTCGCCAAAGGCACCAGGCAGATTACCGGGGCCTTGTTCGCATCAACGGTGACCAGCGTGGCCATCTTCATGCCCGTCCTGTTCATGGAAGGCATGGAAGGCCAGCTCTTCCAGGATCTCGCGCTGACGATCGCGGTAGCGGTATCGGCGTCGTTCTTCATCGCCATCACCGTGCTGCCGGTCGCCGCCAGCTTCCTGCTCCGCCAGGACAAGGACGACAACCTCGAGCACTGGTGGGATCGGATCACGTCGATTGTGATGCATCTGACCCGCACGCCGGCACGTTGCCGTGCCTGGGTCGTCGGCATCCTCGGCGCGTCCGTGTTGTCGGTCGTTTTGCTGATGCCACAGGCAAATCTGCTCCCGCAGGCGCCGATGGATTCGATGAATGCGTTCTTCAGCATGCCTCCCGGGGGCACGATCGAGATGGTCCGCGAGGAGATCGCGGGTACGGTCGTCGATCGACTCCGGCCCTACATGGAGCACGAGCAGCAGCCGTATATCCGCGGATACAATCTGTCCGCGTTCGGCTCGTTCAACATGCTGTTCATCTATCCGCAGGATCCCGATCGCATCGACGAGATGATCGATCTGGTGCGTGACGAGGTACTCGTCGGCCTGCCGGATACGCGCGCGTTCGTACAGCGCTCGACGATGCTGAACTTCGGCTTCGACGGCGGACGCGCGATCAACGTCGACCTGCAGGGGCCAGACATCAACGTGCTGTCCGAAGTCGCGATGCAGGCCATGCCGATCATCAACGAAGCGGTTCCGGGTGCGATGGTCCGGCCGATCCCAGGTCTTGCGATCGCCGAGCCGGAACTGCAGCTCGTGCCGAACGATCGCCGCATAACAGCAGCCGGCCTTGACCGCGCGTCGGTCGCCACGGCGGTGCGTGCCCTGACCAGCGGCACGTTTGTCGGCGAGTACTTCGACGGCAACGACCGCATGGACATGATCCTCAAGGGGCCGACGTGGACGACGCCTGAGCAGTTGGCAGCGACACCCATCGCAACGCCGCTTGCTGGCGTGCAGACGCTCGGCGAGCTGACGGACATCGAACGCACCGTCGGTCCGAGTCAGCTGCTGCGCGTCAACGGCCAGCGCACGCTGACGCTGTCGGTGACGCCACCCGAAGAGATGACGGTCCAGGAAGCGCTCAACACGCTCCGTGACGTCGTCGGTCCCCAGCTTCGCGAGATCATGCCCGGCGACGTCAGCCTCCAGTATCGCGGCACAGCGGACCGTCTCGAGCAAGCCTTCGCGACGATGGGCATCAATCTGATAACGGCGGCGATCGTGCTGTTCCTGATCCTCGCGGCGATGTTCCGCTCGCTCTGGGACGCGACGATCGTGATGCTGTCGATGCCGCTCGCGATCGCCGGTGGCGTCGGTGCGCTGCGCATTCTGAACCTGTTCACGAATCAGGCGATGGATCTGCTGACGATGATCGGCTTCCTGATTCTATTGGGCCTCGTCGTCAACAACGCGATCCTGCTCGTAATGCAGGCGCGCACGGGGCTGCGCTCCGGGCTCGACAGAGCTCAGGCAGTCGCAAAGGCCGTCCGCGTCCGTGCCCGCCCGATATACATGAGCACGCTCACGAGCATCTTCGGCATGTTGCCGCTGATGGTCATCCCGGGCACCGGGTCGCAGATCTATCGCGGACTGGCCGCCGTCATCATCGGCGGCATGTTCGTGAGCGCCATTTTCACGCTAATCCTGATGCCGAGCATTCTCCGCCTGCCGCCGCTGAGCCTGGCCGAGACGTTCCGGCGCCGGCAGCCTTCAATCGATGGAGTCACAGCCGATGCGTAATCCAATCACAGCTTTCGTGCTGCTTCTGGCGGCAACACCAGTACTTGCCCAGGGCATGCCGACATCCGTCGTGCAGGTGACTGAAGTGTCGCGCAGCGAACTCGCCCCGACTGTCGCCGTTCCCGGGACGATATACGCGCGCAACGAGCTGCAGATCACGGCCGGTGTCGCCGGCCGCCTGGAGATGGTGGCCGAACCCGGCACGTGGGTGCGCGCCGGAGATCCGGTTGCGCGGATCGACAGCGGCCCGTTAAGACTGCAGCGCGCCGAGCAGGAAGCGCTGCTCGCACGCGCCGAGATCAATATCCGGCAGCTCTCGAGCCAACTGCGCCGCCAGCAGGAACTGTCCGGCGGCAGTCTCGTGTCCGAGTTCGAGCTCGAACAGACGGAAGCGAATCGCGACCTTGCCGTGAGCGACGCGGAGATCATCCGCGTACGAATCCGGCAGATCGACGATCAGATCCGGCGTGCGGACGTACTGGCGCCGTTCTCCGGCATCGTCATAAGCCGTGACCGCCGAGCCGGAGAGGAAGTCTTGAGAGGCGACGTCCTCGGCCAGATGACCGATCTCGAGCACCTCGAGGTGCGTGCCTTCGTGCCGCTGCGACTGCTGCCGCGCACGGTCGCCGGAGACGCACTGGACGTATTCGTCACGGACGCTCAGCACATCGGCACGATCCGCGCGCTCGTACCTACCGGCGACATCCGCTCGCAAACCTTCGAGGCGCGTATCGACCTGCCGCCCGAGGCCGCTTCGGCGTGGACGGTCGGCCAGCTGGTGAGCGTCGCCATTCCGATCCGCGCACGCGAATACGCGCTCACCGTTCCGCGCGATGCGCTCGTTCTGCGCGCTAACGGCTCGTTCGTGTTCCGCATCAGCAGCGAGAACAAGGCTGAGCAGATCCCCGTGGTGATCGGCGACTCGGCTGGCGAGTTGATCGCCGTGACCGGCGCGCTCGAAGAAGGCGACCGTGTCGCCATCCGCGGCGCCGAGAATCTGAGTGAAGGCGCGGACGTCGAGATCATGATGTCACAGTCGGCAAACACCGATCGCGATACGGCGGTGGACGTCGAGGACAGCTGATCGAGAACATAACGAGTTGTTATATCTCTCTATTTATGTGACCTGCGCCTCGTTCTCGCACGAACTTTCGACTACTATCGAAGGAGTTATCAACACGCGGATCGGGGGCAGCGTATCAGCCGGCAAATCGACCTTCACGGGACGTGTTTACGCGGGGCGTTTCTCGCCCTGACCCTTGCTGCTGCCGCACCTGCGCTTTCAGAACCATCCTCCGCCGAAGCCGGCTCGATCCACGCGCTCAGCGAGCGTTACGACGAAGCGATGCAGGCCGGCATCTACGACGAGGCGGCGGCGGCCGCCGCCGGGTATATTTCAACGCTGCTGGATCAGCCCGACTACGATCAGCGGGAATGGGCCGAAGGCCTCGTCCGACTGGCCCATGCGCAGCGGTCGGGGACGGACTACGCTGCCGCCGTTCAGAACTATCAGCAGGCGATCTCTATCCTGCAGATGGAGACCGACCGACTGAACGCTTCCCTGGTGGAACCGATGCTGGGCGCAAGCGAGGCCATGATCGGCCTTGACCGCTACGCGGACGCCGCGAATACGCTCCGGGGCGCCCTGCATCTTCAGCAGGTCAATCATGGCCTGCACGACCTCTCGCAGGCCGAACCGCTGCAACAATTGAGTAGTGTCTACCTGGCGCTCGGCGATACCGACCAGGCTCTCTCGGTTCAGCGCGCACATACCGCGCTCTACGAACGCAATTTTCCAGGCGATGACGTCCGCAAGATGAACGCGTTTCTCGCTGAAGCCGGCCTGCTCGACGATCTTGGCCTGCGTGTCGATGCGCACACTGTCTACCGCCGCACGATCAACATGGTAGAGCGCGCCGAGGGCCACCACGCGCCGGAACTCCTGCCCGGAGTGATACTGGTCGCGCACTTGTTGGCCAGCAACGAATTGGCGGATGGCTATGACGGCCGAAAGCTATGGAGGCGCTACCTGCAGAAGGCGATTTGGATCGCGGATAACAGCGATCGATTGACGCCGCTCGAGCGAGCGGATGCGTATATCGCTGCCGGTGACCTCCTGTCACAGTTCACGCTCGACCGAGACGGCGCGTTACGACGCTATCTCCAGGGCTGGCAGGTGCTCGCGGCGGATCCATTACTGGAAAACGCGCTCGAGGAGCGCTTTGCTGAACCGGTGCTGTTGAATGAGGTTCCGCGGACGACAGCTCCCGATATGCGGAACCTGTTCATGCGCGCGTCTACGCGGGAGACCTCGAGTGGTTCCCGCATCGTCGTTCGCTTCGACGTGAACGTGCGCGGCGACGCAGAGAACATCCAGGTCATCGAGGGCGACCCAACGGACTACTGGAGCGCACTGGTTGTCGATCACGTCGAAAAGTTCGTGTTTCGCCCGAAGATCGTCAACGGCGAGGCCGTCCGCCACGAGGGGATGTACTGGGATATCTCCTACCTCATCGACAGCGCAGACCTCCAGGGCTAGATGAGTACGCCCGCCGCGCGCAGCGTCGCCGCGGCAGTCCCGATCACCTTTCCTTGCTCTGCGCTTTCCTGATCGATTTTCAGGATGTCGCGAACTGCGGCAGAATAGAGCTTTTAGCGACCCGCCCATGTCCGCCGCCCACGCAATCGAACATGCGATATCCGCCGGCCGCGCCGCGATCGAGCGCGGCGACCTGAATGCTGCCCGCTCGTGTCTCGCGGGTGTCGACCACCCTGAGGCAGCCTACCTGCTTGCGATCACGCACACGCATCTCGGTATGTACGAGCACGCGGTAACGGCCTACCGGCAAGCCCTGACTATGGAACCGCGCTTCGACCAGGCGCGCAGAGCGCTCGCCCGGCTGCTGGTCGATCTCGAGCACTACGAGGAGGCCGTACCGGAGTACGAGGCCGTACTGGAGAACGATCCTGTCAGCCTCCCCGCCCGTTACGGCTACGCGACCGCCCTGCTCGGAACGGGTCAGTGCGAACTTGCGGAGGCCATCTTCGACGCGCTGATCAGAGAAGGCGACGACCGCCCTGAGATTCGCTTCATGCGCGCGCGTGCGCGCCTGGAACTCGGGCTCGTGGACGAAGGTGTGGCGGATCTCGAGGACGCGTTCGATCGGCAACCAGCCGACTACGTGCTGAAGACGCTCGCGGCACCATTGTGGATGCGTGGCGACAAAGACCGCTTCGAGGCATTGCTGCGCAAAGCGGCGAAGGATCCTTCACTCGTGGCGATGGCGGCGGAGCTGATGCGTCAAAGCGGCGACGCCGAGCAAGCGGTCGAGATCATCGAAGAGGCCAGAAGCAGCGGACTCACACCGGATGCGTTCGCAACCTTGTCTCAGGCTCACGCGGACCTTGGCGACGGCGCGGCGGCAGAGGAAGCGGCTCGCGAGGGAATCGCCATCGATCCTCATAACCGCCCCGCGATCGGGAACCTGATCACCGCGCTGCTGATGCAGTCCAGGGCCGATGCCGCTATGGAATACATCGACGCGATGCGCGCCGCCGAGCCGCTGCGTCAGCACTGGATCGCCTATCAGGCGACGGCGTGGCGGATCCTCGGCGACGAGCGCTACGAGCCGCTGGTCGACATGGAGCGATTCGTGCGGCCATACGAACTTCCTGTGCCCGAGGGCTTCGAGACGATAGAGGACTTCAACGAGGCCTTCCTCGAAGCACTGGACCGCTGGCAACAATACGAGACGCACCCTCTCGATCAGTCGCTGCGACAGGGAACACAGACGTCGCGCGACCTCACAGGGATCGAGGATCCAGTCGTCGAGGCCTACATCCGTGCGCTGGATGTGCCTATCCGCGCCTATATGGAGGCGGTCGGAAACGGCGCCGACCATCCTCTGACGGCTCGCAACACCGGCGAGTACCGCATCACGGGGAGCTGGTCGGTTCGTCTACACGGTCGGGGATGGCACGTGAACCACGTCCATCCGGAAGGCTGGATCAGCTCGGCGTACTACGTCTCGATGCCCGACGACGTTGAAGACGACGCCAGCCACTCCGGTTGGATCAAATTCGGCGAGCCGCCGTTCGCCTGTGATCCACCGCTCGAACCCGAGAAGTGGATCAAGCCGAGGGCCGGGATTCTGGTGCTATTCCCGTCGTACATGTGGCATGGGACGGCGCCGATCAAAGACGACTCCGTTCGCGTTACCGCACCGTTCGATTTAGTGCCCCGCTAGCAGCGGCTCGAGCGCGACGCAAACCGCGCACCGGCGGACGGGTTTCAGGCCAGAGCCGCGCCAGGCACCCCACACGCAGACTCACTTGTGACCGGCTGCTGCTTAAGCGATATCCGGATTTAGGGCGTCGGATCTAGGCCGTACCCAGGGCTTCGCGACGCGCCATCAGGTGCCGCCAATTCTCCAGCGAGTAGATCTGCAGGAACGTCGCCGCGAGGTAGCCTGCCTCGTGCAGCTCAAAGACCTGGTCCTTGTCGAGCTCGTTGAACTTGTCCACATCGATGCCGATGTATTCCGCGAGCGGTTCCTGCTCTGTCTTGCCCTCCGGCGTGTACGCCGCGCGCAGTGGCGTGAGGAGTTCGAGTTCCTTCAGCTTGTTCGTATAGTCCACGGTGCGGCGCCGCTCAGCATCGTACTGGGCGCATAGGCGCATCAGCGAATCGGTCTGCTCACTGACCTTGTCTCCCACGAAGAAAGGAAACGTCGGGTTCTCGGTCACCGTCTCCGCGCTCTCGTCAACGACGACCGCAACACGCCCGCCGCCTTCGTGCGCGAAGGCGAACGGATAACACTTGATGTACATCGGTACATAGCACAGCGGGTCCCACCGGCCGTCATGGACGAACAGGTTCTTGTCCTCGAGGAGGCCGGTCACCGCGAGCGGCAATGGATTATCGATGTTAGAGAAAATGATCGGATAGTGGCGCTGCGCCGACGAGAACTCGGTCATCGTCAACGGTATGACGCGTTCGTTCTGAACGAAGTCGCAAGGCCGCTTCGTGGGCGTGAAGCCCATCGAACCGTGCGCCTCCGGAGTCAGCAGCTGGGGGTTCTTGTACAGAAACATCTGGCCGGAGACCTGCCCCGACGCCGATACGGATTCCTGTTGTTCCGTCATGAAACTTGCTCCAGTGTGTCGGCCGCCCGAACCGGACAGGCCGGAAAACGTCTAGTTTAATCGACTTGCCGTCAGGCTCCACGCAATCGGGAGCTCGTTTCCCGGTACGTCGAAGGGGACAACCGAGATCTCAGCCAGTCCTGCGGCCTCGAGATCTGCCGCGACCGCGTCCATATCGTCTTTCGACATCGACGCCGCTCGCATACGACCCAGCCGATCGAGCGTCTTCGAAAGCTCACCGTCCATCTGCTCCAGCCATTTCACAATGTCAGCCTTGCTATAGGCAGCGCGGTTCTCGTAGAGCTTCCTGAAACCCGCGAACAGGTAGACATGGATGCCGGTCTGGCAGCGCTGGATCGCTTCACTCATCTGTTGGATCAGCGGGATGAAGGCTTGTTCCGTGTCCTCGATGAGCGCCCGGTTCCCGGAGAAAGCGCGATTGGTCAGATCGATAGCGCGCCCGATGAAATCGATCCGCCGAGTAAGCTCCGCTTCTTCGAGCTGTGCTTTATTGTTGCGATCGACGTATCCGTCCTGGATGTGAACCAGCGCTATCAGTCGACAACCGGGTCGTACCAGTCGCGCGGCTTCCGCGAAAGCGTCGCGTCCTGCGTACTCGATGCCGAACTGGCTGACGACGAGGTCGAAGCTCGCATCGTCGTACGGCAGGTCATCGGCACCCGCTACGACCGACGTCACTCCCGCAATCCGATCTGACAGTGCCTCAAGCGCTTCCGGCGCGATATCGGTCGCATGAAGCTCGAAGCCGTGGTTGTCACCGAGGTGCGCGTAGATCGAGCCTGCCCCGCTTGCGACGTCGACGACCCGAGCACCGGCAGACTGGCCTGAGAAGGCAGCCTGCCAGTAGTCCGCGAGCGCCGGATGCCGGTCGCCGCGGGCACTGACGAACACTTCGCCGCCCTCGCCGTCCTTCTCCCAGTACTCGGACCAACCGGAATCACTCATTTGCAACTGCTCGAAAAAAAAACGGCGGGCCGAAGCCCGCCGTTTCCTGACGTCCTGTCAGATTCCTTAGAACTCCGCAGAGGCTCTGAGGAAGAAGGTCCGACCAAACACGTCGTACGTCGCAGGATAGGTATTAGCCTGTTCCTGGTTGTCGCCGATGATTGGCGGCTCAGTGTCGAACAGATTGTCGATACCGAACGTGACGGAGTAGTTGTCACTGAAGCGGTAAGTACCCGAAGCATCGAAATAGTGCTCGGTGTCGAGTGTCTCAACCGCGTAGGTGATGCCTTCGTCGTCGTCGGTTACCTCACCAACCGTGCGCCAGAGCAGCTGACCGGTGATGTTGTCGCCTGTCCAGCGGAACGTCACCCGATGCTTGTATTCCGGAGTCGGCTCACCGCACACGAGGCCGAATTCGCCTGCGCATGTTATGGGGTCCAGACCCGGAGCTGGCAGCAAGTCAGATTCCTGAGTGAAGGTTCCGACGTAGTTGATGCGGAAGTCGCCGCCCCACAAGTCCATATCGTAGCTTGCGAGGATGTCGAAGCCGTTCAGCGTCAACTCGGCACCGTTCGCGATCGGAGTATCGACGAAGTCGATGGTTCCGTCCGCGCGACGATTGACTGCACCACAGAACTCCGAACTTGCACCGCCTGCGCTGCCTGCCGTGTCGTAGCAGATGCTCAGTACGTTGGCAGCACCACCGCCGAACGTCTGGATGACGTCCTCGATCGTGATGTCGAAGTAGTCGATGCTGAACGTCAGGCCTTCAATGGCAGATGGCGTAACGACCACACCCAGCGTGTAGGTGTCTGCCGTTTCCTCCGACAGCGCCGGGTTGCCCGCGAAGAGCGCGCGAACCTGACCTGCGGCGAGGTTGATCGCCGGAGTCGCAAAGGACGCCGAAGGCACACCGGTCGCCTCGCAGACTGAGCGCAGCGCCGCGTCGTTCGTGTCGGCGCCGCCGCCGGCGGAGCAGGGATCGACCGCACCCGGGAAGCCTTCGGAAGCAGGCTGGAACAGCTCAGCAACGTTCGGCGCACGGACTGCCTGGTTGAAGCCGCCGCGAATCCGGAACTGGTCGTTAGGCGACCAGGAGCCGCTGATCTTCGATGACGTAACGCCACCCGCCGTGGAGTAATCCGACGAACGGAATGCGAGTTCGAGATCGAGGAGTTCGGCCATCGGCTCACCCGACAGGATGGGCAGATACAGCTCGACGTAGAACTCGTCGACGTCGAAGCCGCCAGCAACAGGCGGCGCGCCGTTGAAGCCTGCGATGTCGCCAGAGGCCAGAGCCTGCGACGGACGGAACTCGAAGTCGTCTTCGCGATGCTCGAAGCCGAGAGCTGCGCCGATCGCGCCACCCGGAAGCTCAACGCCGAGGTCGCCGGTGAACGTCACGCCTGCTACGAGCTGATCGTAGTCGGCGGTGGACGATACGGCCGTCCGCAT
>JAAUYK010010399.1_pt1 | contig 10492 bp, 10 predicted proteins | sample 7278021 | NCBI WGS metagenome assembly JAAUYK01 (sample SAMN14350223, study PRJNA611818) | marine sediment metagenome | isolation source: surface marine sediment (1.8m) | place: French Polynesia: Moorea | collected 2018-08
CGGTCGCCTTCGGTACCATAACTGTGGAAATGTATATGCGTCATATGCATACGAATGCCTTCAGTCGCCTTTATGGTATCCAATGTCGTGTTTACATTTCCCCGCACACCGAGATTACATCCGTGTACATGCAAAGGGTGGGGAATACCCAGCTCGGTGACAGCCCTGGCCAGTGACAACAGGATCTGGCGAGGGCTGACGCCGTAATATTGGTTTTGTTCGTCAAGTTCGAGCTGGCGCTGGTTAAACTTGAACGCGCTGATTCCACCGGGGTTAACAACCTTGATGCCCAACGCTTTTGATGCATTGATAGTCCAGGCAACATAGTCACTGATTGCCGCCTGGTCTTTTTTCGATGACAGCATGCGCAGAAAAAAATCGTCACTGCCCAGCATCGCATAGGCGCCTTTATCAACCATGGGCGTGTCGGCCATTTCCATGTGTGACTGCCGTGCATTGGATGGCACCATCGCCGGTTCGAAGCAGGCCGTGTAACCCATTTCAGCATAACGATAGCCGGTCGTTAACGTAGACGGTGCGGCATGGCCACAACCGGAACGCGTCAGTTCAGTTCGTGCGACCAGGTCTGCCTGGTGATCTTCCGGCAGCATCATGCGGGCAATATTGACCTTGCCACCACCGATATGGGTATGGATATCTATCGCGCCCGCCATGATGATCTTGCCCTTGAGATCGTAGGTCTTATCGATTTTGGTGTTTGGATTAGGCTTGCGCGTGATAACACCATCATGGATATAAATATCACGTTGTTCACCGTTGATACCGTGGACCGGATCGTAAACCTTGCCATTTGCGAGTTTGATATACATACAGATTAAATCCCTTCAATAATTTGTTTAACGACCGTCGCCACGCTCGGGTGAGGCGAATGCCGCAACTGTTTTAATGGCAGTGCTACCACGCTATCTGTTCTGAATAATTGACCTGAATGGTCTACGCCCGGTGTACTAACCGGGATGAGTACATCAGGCTTGAAATTGAGTTTGGTATCAGGGCTTGCCAGCACTATTGTTGGTATAGATGGACGTGGAGGCTTATGTTCATCGTTAAAACTTGATACCCAGAGCATGGAGTCGACTTCCTTATTCTTTAACACATTGCTCGTGGTGTAACGATTTGGATCGTAGTCAGGGTAGCCCTTATTGAAGTTAACCCTTAACGGGTAGCCGCTTTGCCAGGCACAGATGCTATTTGCCGTCGTTGCGCCGTCGTTGCCACCGAGGGTAAATCCGGCAAAACGTGTTTTACGTGTCAGGTACTTCGCCAGTTCAGTCATTTTCTGGATGGTCAGTTCAGAGTGGGGCATGGTCAGTTCAGCCGGCGCCCAGACGAAAACACCGTAGTTAGAAGCGCGAATACGTGTCGTCAATTCTTCCAGCACTTTGATCTTGATACCGGCGACGTGATCAACATCCATGCTGGCACCTGACGCAATGGCATGAATGGTAGAAATGACCTCGTTAATTTCTTCGTTTTTGCATTTAATGACCGTCGGTTTTTTTCCGCCGGGGCTAACGCCTGCCCGGGTTTTCAGGTCTTCGCCGATGTAAACGATCTGGCGGTCTTCCTGTTTTAACTTGAACATGGATTGCTCATTCCAGATAACACGATCGAAAAAGCGCGGGTACTGGCTGGCATCGGTGCCGACGAAAATCACCATATCCGCACGGTTTCGTATCTCGGCCATCGTGGTCATGATCCAGCCAAGATCCTGCAGTACCAATGTGTTTCTAATGAGGGCATTGCCGTGCATGTGGTCCAGCACGGCACCGCTGATATCTGCCAGGTGCATAAGCTGGCGCATGCCACCGGCATCGGTGCCCAGCCCACATACGAGCGGTGTGCTGGAACGCTTGATAATATCGCTGGCTGCAGCGATAGCCTCAGCGAGTGATGCAGGCTTGCCCTTGATTTTACAATCCGCAGCTTTCAGCGGTTTTTCAAAACCGGCCTTGGCTGTGGGGCAACCGTTTTTAAGAATTTTCAGCGAATTTTTATTGTTTTTGACGACGAGATCGTCACAGACGAGACCGCAAAAAGGACAGGGTATTTCACTCTGTTCTGCTGGTAAATCCTGAGAAGAATACTTCAACGTAAGTCCTTAATATAAGAATAATTATTATTTCAACCTACTGCAGTGTCTATTATAAACCGGCCCGGGTAGTGAACAACAACAGTCAGGAAATTGTTTATGTAATCTGGGTTAAAAATAGGCCAGTCGCAGCAAGTGCGCTCTATCCAGTGAGTAAATCGAGCATCTCCTTTCTACGGGTAAATTTTTCACGCGGTTTATCACTATCCGCACCCCGAGCTATCTCTTCCGAATCTATTTTTTTCCAGTCTGCATAGCTCACCGTGCGCACATTATTGCGTTCCAGCAGCGCATGGAGCTCGCTGCTACCGCCCTTAACGTCGTCAGTGGCCAGCTTTTCCAGGTCCTCAAGCAAACAGCCAACGGTTTCAACGCTGCAGGCGCGATTCGTGCCTATGATGCCGCTGGGACCTCGTTTTATCCAACCAGCGGTGTATAGCTGTTTGACAACGTTGTCATTGTCGGTGACGCGGCCATTGGCATTGGGAATCGTGCCCCAGGACTCGTTAAAGGGAACGCCGGCAATAGGCACGCCACGATAACCTATGCTGCGAAATAAAATGCCAGTATCGATTGTAATATTGTCGCCGGTGCCTCTTGCTGACTGTTTAAATGCCTCACCCGATAAACTGTTTTTTTCCAGTATTACCTGTTGCAGTTCGGCATCACCCACCAGTTCTATCGGGCTTAATAAAAACTGGAACAGACATCGACGTGACTTACCGGAGGTATCGGTTTGCTGTGCAAACTCTGTAAACAGGTCATAGACTTTTTTACTGCCCACATTGGTTTTTTCTGCTATTTCCTGTTCGCTTTCACGATTCAATACCAGTTCTTCCGCTGCGACGATAGGCTGACAATCAGCAAGTTCACCAAACTCGCGTAACTCCTTGGGTGTAAACTTGGCCTGGGCTGGGCCTCTGCGGCCGATTACATGGATCTCCCTGATCTTGCTCTCTGCCAATACAGCCAGCGCATGTTCAGCAATGTCAGTGTGTTTTAGCTCATCGACAGTTTTCGACAGAATTCTCGCTACATCGGCGGCGACATTACCCTGGCCGATAATCACGGCCGTATCGCCACTCAGGTCAAACGTATGATCACGATAATCAGGGTGGCCGTTGTACCAGCCGACAAACTCGGTAGCCGTATAACTACCCGGCAGATCTTCACCCGGAATACCCAATGCGCGATCGGTTTCCGCACCGCAGGTAATAATGACCGCGTGATGCGTTTGCTTTAGATCGTCAATCGTTACATCAGTCCCGACGTTGACGTTGGCGATGAGGTTAAAACCGTCTTCCTCCGCGATTTTCTCGTACAGCTTGATAGCCTGTTTCAGCTTTTGATGGTCAGGTGCGACGCCAGAGCGCACCAGTCCATATGGGGAAGGGAGACGCTCGAGCAAATCGACCTCGACATTAATGTCGCTTTTTAGCAATGCTTCGGCTGCATAAAAGCCACTGGGGCCGCTGCCAACAATGGCCACCGTCAACGGATGTTCAGCACTTCCTGGTATCGGCATGCTTTAATCTAAAAGCCGAGTTCGGCCTTGCGTTCTTCGGCACCGGGTAGAGGTTCCATCTGCTCTTCGCAGACTGGCAGCTGCGCCGCGCGTTCGGCATTGATCTCAATCCACTCTTCCTTATCCTCGGGAATCTCGTCGCCTTCGAAGATCGCCTGAACCGGGCATTCCGGGATACACGCACTGCAATCGATGCAGGTGTCGGGATCGATGTATAGCATGTCATCGTCGTAATGAAAGCAGGCAACTGGACAGACGGTTACGCAATCTGTAAATCTACAGCCCTTGCAGTTATCGGTCACGATTGTGGTCATTGCTTCCTCCTTCGCCTCTGGGCGAGTTGGCGGTTAATTATTTCCCCGAGTACAACAAAACTTCTCCACGATTTAATTCAACAGAATCACCACACCAGCGCTGGAATTGGCCATCCAGTATCTTGCTGTCAATGGTTAATCCTGATGCTTGCAGATGATGAAAATAGTGTTTCAGGAACACGGGGCTATACAGGCAGGCACGGCTAAACGTAGGCAGCATATCGGCGTGTTTAAAGCTGACGATAGAGCCGCGTTTCATGCCCGCACCGGTGCGTATGCCGAGTTCCCCACAGACAATAATGGTGCCGGCGAGCATATTCACACCGGTAAAATCACCGGCGTTGCCGCCTACGGCAATAAGCCCCCGGCGCATGCAGTGACCGGTCTCATTTTTTACATCGCCGTGCACGATAATCTCGCCACCTTGCATGCCCACCGTGCTGCCACGATAGCCGCTGCCAACGAGGTGGCCGGCATTGCCTTTCACGGTGATGCTGCCACCCAGCATTTCAGGCCCCAGCCAGTCTCCGGCATTACCTTCAATCACGATTTCGCCGCCGCTCATTGCGGCGCCGGTATGTAAGCCAACATTGCCATCGATACGAATTGATCCGTGCGACATGCTTGCCCCGACATGTTTAACCCGTTCCAGATCGCCCTCAATGCGTATTTCACCATCGACATCGCCACTACATGTGAAAAAGTCCGCCAGTTTGTGTTCACGGTTACCGTGGAACACAGCGAGCTGTTGCACATCGTCAAGACTGAGAGATTGCATCCTGTCCGGACAGATACAATCGGCTTCCAAAGGGACTTCCGGTTGTGTATGTAATTTGAGCGTTAAAGGCATGGCTAACCCTGTGCCTCCAGTAGTGGTTGCAGGTGTATCTGGTACTGGCCGAGTCCGCCCCCGTAGTTTCCAGCCGACAGTTGCTTGATGCCGGGTTTTGCCGCGGCGTGCATACCAACCCGCATGGCTTCTTCGACGGCGGCGAGGCTGAGGCCATCAATCACTATTTCCAACACGCAGTTAATGTCTTCGTCCAGTGCCGTTTGCTTACTGACGCTACGCAGCGTTGGGCAATACGCATCGTTTGTCGATGCGATTAACGATTTATAACGCGAGCCAACCTTACTGCCGCTCCTGACAACTCCGTTAGGGAAGGGGAGAATAATATCCGGCAATGCCTGCATGGCCTTAACAGCCGCGGCGGCTGCTCGCAGCGTGGCCTTTTGATTTTTTCCCAGCAGCAACAGGTTGCCGCCGCCCACTGCCTCCTGGACATGAAACCTGTCATCAACAATAAACTCGCCATCCATTACAGGTACCCGCCATAAACGCTGTTCATTAAGCATCTTGCTGATTTGAAAACCATCGCCAAAATAGCGTAACTGGCCACCGACGCTAATCGCAGTGCCATCATGCAAGCCGCTATAACAGGCCGTCGATGGACAGGTCATGACACATTGGCCAATGCGTTCGATCAGTCGGGTTTGGATACTCTCGGCATCCATTGTAAACAGCAGCACGCTGACGCCAGGTCTGCCGTCCGGGCTATCCTCTGCTGCTAACTCGAGTTCAATGCCAGCCTCGCACTTGCAACCGATGACCGATGTGGCAAAACCGGTGACGGATTGTGCTGCTGCCAGTGCCCATTGTTTGGTTTCAGCGGTAATGATGAAACGCGTAGCGTGCATCTTGAACGCTTCAGCGAAGGTGTTAACAACCTCTGTGGATTTAATTTTCATGACGCGCGTTGTTCACCTGCTGCAATAACAGCAAGACCGTTCGGGAAATAATCGTTAATTGTGGCGGTGGTAAACGCGATGGAATCGCGACATGTAAGGAAAGACCGGGCAGATGAATCAATCCCGCCAGTCTCAATGCAGAGTTCTGATATGTTGCTATTTGTGCCAAGGGACAGGTTGTGCGCCTGTCCGTCGACACTGCGTACAGCAGTTGCCATCCAATACCCCTAAAACTTTTGTTTTTTTTATGAGTAGTTTTACGACAACTGTTTATTGACTTTTCTAACCAAAACAGCAGCTATATCTGCCGCTTTTGTTTAGTTTGTAATTCTCGTAAATAGTCTCGGGTCGAACTTATATCGTCTAATAAAATGTTAAACCAGTTTTGGTGAAGCCACCTTGGCCTCGCCGCTGGCACCATTTGCTTGATGTTTCGCCAGCATTAATTCCCTTACCCGTTTCTTTATACCGGTAAGGATTGTTTCATCATCTGGAAAAGGCGATTCAAACGCCGGTCGCAGGCTGATAGGTACATCATCCATGCGATAAACAGTGCCTGGTGTGTTGATACCATAGGTCGACGTGCGAAAAGCGACGTGTGCATCTTTTGTGGTATCGGTGCTCTTGGTATCAAGTACCACTATCGGAATTTTCTTCAGGTGTTCAATTGCACGCTTGGGAAAATTCGATGCCGGATCACTGGCGATAATCATCGCCGCGTCTGCATGACCATTCGACAAGGTATCAACGGTCGTGAATTCACCCGGATTAAAGCGTGGATAGCCGAGACTGAAGTTAACACCAAATGGGTAGCCTGTTTGCCATGACACAACGTTATCAGCGCCGGTTACGTTGCCGTGGCCGCGTACGGGTTTGGCAACAAAGTGTGTGTATTCATTCAAATCATTTGCCAGTGCCAGCAGTGCGCCAGAATTAAAATGACGGCCGCGGGTCATTGTCAGGCCCATACCAAAGAATAAGACGCCAAAGCGGCAGTTCTTCATTTTTTCGGCGAGGTCGGTAAGCGTTTCCAGTGGCACACCGGTTTCTTTTTCGATGTCACTGGTCAGTGTCTTGCCATTTACCAGTGCCCTCAGTGCCCATAGCACTTCAAAATCTTTACCGGGTTTTGGTTGCACAAAAATATCGGCAACCGGTGCGCTCTTGGTTTTGCGAACATCAACCAGCACCACGGTACGGTCTTTTTTACCGCCGGGCGTGAACATGCCTTTAGGTGTAACCGCATAGCGTCCAAAATGACGAGGATGCGATTCGGCCGGGTTGCCGCCCCAATAGATCACCAGGTCGGCGCGATTTTTTACTTCGCCAAGGGTGCTGGTACTTTCACCCACGCCCTGGAAAGCGAGACCGGAAGGCCCATGACAGACAGACGTTGTTGTATCAATATTGCCGCGAATGATATCTGATATGGCTACTGCCTGGCGCTGTGCCTCACAGGTAGTGTCACTCAGGCCATAGGTGATCGGGAAACGTGCCTTTGTTAATGTCTGTGCAGCTTCTTCGATGGCTTCCTCGACGCTGACTTCCTTGCCGTCAATCAGCGCGACAGGCGCATCTTCTATTGTATGTTCGGCAAACCAGGCGCGACCCAGTACACAGGCATTTTTTGCTTTAACAATTTTTTTTGCTTCCACGTCGACATGCAAGTCCATGTCATCGCATACGCAGCCACAGAAGGTACAGGTTGCGCTTTCTACAATTTTTATATTGTCGTTTTCGCTCATTACTTCACCTCTACATTCATTATTTGCAATTACATTCAGACTTTTTCAATTTCTACTTCCATATGTTTGGAAAGCGGCATGCCACTGCCGGCCGTATCGCTTTCCATTAACTGGCTTGAAGGTGGACCATATGGAATAAATAGTGTCCCTGCGGGCAGATCTTCAGGTTTCTTTGCAATGCATTGAACAACGGTTTCACCAACCTCGTTCTTTAACCTGACTGAATCACCATCTTCCAGTTTCAGCTTGCGCATATCATCAGGGTTCATTTCCAGTGTTGATGTAACGGCCAGGTATTCGTCTTTCAGTTTGCCATGGTTCAGCGATGTTCCCTGTTTTGCAGAACGCCCGGGTATTAAAATCATTTTCATCAACACATCTCCATTGCAGACGCTGGTTCAAAAGCAGGCACGTGAATTAACCTGCAAACCTGAACCTATCTACCTGTAACTTCACTGCTTGTATTATAGTCCTGTCGCTTGGCCAAGAACAAACTTAACGGTATAAACTCATGTTGAATAAGGGGCGAATTCAAACATATGGCGCCTGTTTCTGTTATATTGCATTGCAACTGAATTCATATGCGGTACCCGGATGAATACTTCGCTTGACTCAACACGCAGAAAATTTGTCTCTGTGCAGGCAGCAGCACGCCTGCATCTGGGCTTTCTTGACCTGCACGGGGGGCTGGAGCGTAAATTTGGCAGCCTTGGGCTTGCCATCAAGCACATCAATACGACGCTGATTGCAAACTATGCCGATGATATCGATGTCTCTGGTCCGGGTTCAGCGCGTGCCGCCGAACTGGCAGAACAGGTGCTGTCGCACCATGGCATTGATGGCGGGGTGCGTATAGAACTGCTAAATGCCATTCCTTCCCATGCCGGGCTGGGGTCTGGCACACAATTGTCACTGGCCGTTGCTTCAGCAATTACCCGTTTATACGGTTTGATGCCCGATGCGGCCAAGCAGGCCGCTATGCTGCACCGCGGCGCACGTTCTGGTATTGGTATTGGTACGTTCAAACATGGCGGTTTCATCATTGATGCCGGTCGCGGTGCAAAAACAGAAGTCCCTCCGGTTATATGTCAGACCCGCGTGCCTGAACATTGGCGAATTTTGCTGGTATTTGACGACGCCGTTGAAGGCATCAACGGGGCACCGGAGCGGCGTGCATTCAATACGCTACCACCACTGGATGAAAACCTGGCCGGTTTGCTATGCAGGCTTGCCATGATGCAGGCGTTACCGGCGATTGCCGAAGATGATTGCCAACGATTCGGTGATGCCATTACCCGTATCCAGTCGATCATTGGCGATTACTTTGCCCAGGTACAAGGTGGACGTTTTACATCACCGTTCCTTGCCTCGGTACTGGATGATTTACAAGAGCAGGGTGCAACTGGTACTGGCCAGAGTTCATGGGGGCCGACAGGGTTTGCTTTTTTCCCGGATGAAACCGGCGCCTTTCAGGCACTGAAAAAAATTCGAGCAGCCTGGCAACACGAACCAAGGTTATCATTCATGTTAACCGCGCCGGCCAACGAACCGGCCAGCATCATCGAGAGTGATACTCGTCCCGAAATTGAACAGATGCAGACCGATAACGATAACCAACAAGTTATGACGCAGCCAGGAACACTATGAGCGATAGAGACGATCCGTATTTATTACACATGTTTAATCCGACCAAGAACGTAAGCCCGTTCGACGTCAACATGGCGTATGAAGCCGACTTTGATGGTGTCATTCCCTACAGTGAAGTCGCGCTGGAGGATATACACGCACTCACACAAGACACGATCTTTTCCCGTGGCAAAAAAGGGGTGAAGCGTACGGGTATCTTTATTGGTGGACGGGAGTTTGGCCTGGCCATCGATATGTTAAAACGAGCCCGTTCGGCCATGGTGCCACCGTTTGAGATTTCCGTATTTGCTGATCCTAGTGGCGCGATCACGACAGCGGCCGCGTTGATGGCGTGTGTTGAGGCCAAATTCAAACAAAAGACAGGTTCTGATTTACAGGGTAAGCGTGTCGATATTATTGGTGGCACCGGTCCTGTTGGCGTTTGTGCCGGCATACTTGCTGCTGGCTGCGGCGCAGAGGTATACCTTACCAGTCGACGTGGTGCACGCGTTGCGACGGAATTCGTTTCCGAATACAACAATCGTTTCAATATAGAAATGTACGGTGAGGGCAGTGGTACCGAGGAAGAAGTACTGGATTTCATGCGTAAGACCGACGTGGTGATTGGCGCTGCCAAGGCCGGCATACAGGTGTTATCAAAACAGCAGCTGTCTGTCGCAGAGAACCTGGTGATCGCCGCCGATGTTAATGCCGTGCCGCCACTGGGTATTGAAGGTATTGACGTGTTTGATATGGGCAAGGAACTCGACTTTACACCTAACAAGGCATTGGGTCTTGGGGCGTTGGCCATAGGCGATGTGAAATACAAGGTACATAACAGGCTGTTCGAAATGATGAAAGATCCGGACAGCGTGGTTTACCTGGAACATGAGGAATCGTTCAAGGTTGCCCGGGAATTTGCCCCACTTGATTAACAACTAGCTGTTAAACCTGTTACAGGCGGCAACGCTGCTATGGCTAAACGGCACTGTGTCATTATTACGCGCTCTGGCAGGGCATTAGCGGCTAGCGCAAACAAGGCCGGTTACACGGTGCATGTGATCGATGCCTTTGCCGATGCTGACGTAGATGCGGAAACGGTGCAACGCTGTGACTATAGCGACAGCGGTTTTAACCAGGTACAGCTAGCTGCATTGCTCACTCACCTTCAAGCACGTTATCCATTAGCCGTTGCCATTGCCGGCTCGGGTATAGAACAACAACACAACCTATTGCACTCGTTGACTGCGCCAGTACTTCGCTGTGTGAATACACCTGCTACACTCGCGCAGTTCAGCAACCCTTTTCAGTTCGCTGCCTTGTTGGAAAAACTGGGTATTGCTGCCGTTCCTGTCTACAAACAGCCAACCGATAGTCCGGCAAGGTTATTACGTAAACGCATCGGCGGCATGGGAGGAGA
>JAAUYK010222690.1_pt1 | contig 10488 bp, 8 predicted proteins | sample 7278021 | NCBI WGS metagenome assembly JAAUYK01 (sample SAMN14350223, study PRJNA611818) | marine sediment metagenome | isolation source: surface marine sediment (1.8m) | place: French Polynesia: Moorea | collected 2018-08
AGGATGAGGAGAAGAATGAGTTCGACCTGCCCGAGTGGTTGGCCGAGCTGCCGGACGACCTGGAGGTAAGTCAGCTAGTTGTTGAATGGGGGAGGAAGCAAAATTTACGCGTTGGTTGATGCCAACTTCTGACGGTGGAAAATTAGTAGAGGGCTGGTTGGAGCCCTTCAGTAGTCTCTCAAAATATGAATGTTACGGGCTGGGGTTTGGTAATTTCAGCTGGGGACGGAAACTTTATATATAGAACAAACGCGTTTCTGAGTGCGTATATTGTTTCATCGGTCGGCACCTTTATGATAAGCGTCTTCTTTAGACATCTAGGGATACCACTCGTAATAAGGAGCATGAATATTTAATTATACTGCTCAACTCTTGTAACACAATTGCCTAAAATACGTAGTTTCGCGGTAACTCAGATCTGGCATTGGAATGGCGACGATGGAAATCCTGGTGTCGTAATTTTAGTCTTCATGGCTCCGAATAGATGAGATGGCGTCCTCATATAGTGCAGAAGGGTAGGTAGAGGGCGGAGGGTCCCTCCAGGACAGGGGGATCGTGGGAAGAAGAGCAATCTCTGCTCTAATCCCCGCCCGCCCCTCCTTCCCTCCGTCGGACGGACTCCCCCTCTTGTCCCGTTTTTCCGTCGTTCAGCGCATGATTGAGTAAATCCTCCTTACTTCTCTTTCCTTCGCTTCCCCTACCATGTACGAGTAGAGCCAGCTACAGCTAGTAGGGCGGCTCTTTGGAGGTTCTTAGGCTGAAGAAAGCAGGTGCCGAATGACCATGGTTTCCAGAGGCGAATACGACGTATAGTACAACAGTGCGTACCTCTTGATATAATTACGCATACCTGTGTGTATAGGATGTAATATTTAGATGCCAATGGGCAGTCGATGAGAGCGTATCCGGTATGCGTATACGCCTAAGATTTGATTGATCACTATGCGTCGAGCTAGACATACGCTACATAGTGTACGGCGGGACGGACTAGACAAAACAAACGGTGGCCTCCGGCCGGCTTCATGGCGCTGTCTGACATAGGGCGAGGGCAACTCAAGATGCACATTTCTTCACCCCTGTTACGGATCTAGCGCTGTTTTGGGACCTTTTGTACGGCCATTCGAAAGCTACTAGATAGACGGAAGTACTACACACATTCGTCAAGTGTTCGTATCTGCATTTATCGGATGCTTCCTGCAAATGTGTTCCTTCTTTTAGTTCTTGAGGCTCTTTTCAAAATATCTGAAAGCATCTTCCTGGTCTCGTATACTTTTTTGGATTGAGGACTTCCTGTATTGCTGCATGTGGGGAACCCTGTCCCTACTGCCTGTTCCAATCGCTGATGGATCTCGCGTATGCGTACAACGTGTATAGCGCTCGCCACTCCCTTGTCTTCCCGTTTGTGGCCGGCCGGCCGAGCAAGTTCGAGTAGTATTGGGATCTGAGGTCACATCCCAGTTTATTCCCGGTCGGTCGGTCGGTTGCCCGGCCATGTCTCTTTCACGGCCAATGTCACGTGTGCTCCTATGATGGGGCTAGGACAGGACGAGATCTAGCAGCGGCCTTACTGCGCTGGCCGTGTGCTGCGTCAGCCAGATGCCATTGTCGACACGGCTAGCTGTACGTGCGAGCGTCGTAGATCGCTAGGTCGCAGGCCTAAAACTGTCGTTAGATCGAATTTTCACGGTCGACTCCAGACAAAGTACTGTTTGCTAACGTCCCCATGCATTGCTATGAAATTATTGCCAGCTGTTCAACGTGATAATGGGCGATATTAAAATCCTGGCAATGCGTGTTCAAAAGTTCAGAAGTAGGTCAAATGGGAACGAGAAAGGGGCATTGGAATCCGGAGATCTTCTTTCCTTCCAGAACCAGCCATCCAGCCAGAGACTCTTCTTGCCTTTCCTGAGTCGCTCTCTCTCTCCCTCTGTCTCTTTCGTGCAAGCTAGCGAGTGGCATCCAGATTGCATGCGCTTTTCGCCGGCGCCACCACTGGCGAATTCGCCCTTTGATGTCTCTCGGCCTTGCTCTCTCTCGCCCTCTCACTTTTTGATCTCGCCTACCTGCTGCACGGCCTCTCGCAGTCCTGTTCCTTTTTCCGATGCCATCCATACCTCGCCCTACATGGGCGAGTTACAAAGTTTATCGCCCCATTTTACACTGATGGGATTCCTCTGTAGATAGACAAGCCGGCGACGATCGAGCTAAAGAATGCCCGGCCGTTTTACGACTGTGTTATGTATCTTGATCCAATTTCAGGTGTTCATCGCGCAGAGGGAATTTGAGCAGGCGGTGAACCTCGTGTTCCGCGCGCAGAACTTCTGCCAGTCGCACTCCGGCTCGCCGCACGTTCGGGAGGCGGCCGCCAAGCTGGAGGCCCGCACGCGCCACCTCCTCGGTGTGCTCGAGAACGAGCTGAGCGCCGAGAAGTCTGTGCAGGGGGGCCCGAGGGCGGCCAGGAGGGCGGTGCAGCTTCTCGTCAAGCTCAACCGGTCGACGCAGGCCTGCGACCTCTTCCTGCAGCACAGACGCGCCATACTGCACAACGCAATAAGGTGAGCTGAGCAGTAACTAATTTCGAGTCACAGCATCACAGATGGCTGGCTGACAACTTTCGTATTCACTTTCATTTTTGCCATACATTCATCCATCCATCCATCCCTCGCTCCCCTCGGAAACTTTTTGCGATCCATCCCACTCGTAGCTGCGGCGGCAGCCGCAACTTTCCAATTGTTCGATCCCTTCTTACGTTATTACCTGTGCGCTCCATTGCCAACTTCTGCTCCCTTCCCCTCTGGCTTCCCAATCTTGCCCCATTTGTCCACTTTCCCTGCGTGAGCAAGAAGCGACTCCCGGCTTATATCTGTTGGCTCGATCTCCAATGCAGCTATACATCAATATGTGTGTCTAACTGGTAAGCTCAACCTAGAAGTCTGTGAGTTCTAGGCAACTGGCAGATTAAATTCCACGCGACCGCGAATGGCATTTTCGCCCGTTGTCAGCCCCCACTCGACGTTGTCAGTGCAGCAACGCAGAAGTATGAGTGCCTCTGAACGCGCATTCGCTTCGCTCGCTGGCTGCTTTCGATCTCCTGGCTGGCCCGAGCCGCCGCCGTTACTGCCGCTTCCGTCTCGCGGCCCTTCCCTTTGTCAACCGCTGCTTACTCGGAAGCCCTGCTGTTGACATTGTCGGCAGCTAGGCAGGTCATTTGGCATACGTATAAATTTTATTACGTTCCGTCTCTCATCCGACTCGCGTTTTGTGCCTCCAACTGGGGAAATGAAATGTGATGTGGTATGCTACTTCATTATTCTCTCACAATGCGCTCTCGCAATGCGATACACAATACTACGTACATGCGCCTAAAAAGTTTGATCTGATTATAGGAACGTCAAGTTGGAGAGCGCAACCGTTCCCTACGTGCATCGCCTGACAGTCGCCTTCTTCAGCAACGTGGTGGACACGTCGCAGGAGTTCCGTAAGGCATTCCACGGTCTTCCGGCCAAGACGTCCTCCTTCCTGACCTGGCTCGACGAGGAAGTCACTCACTTCGCCGACCGCGTGGAGAAGCAGATCTTCTCGCCGTCCACGCCGCTCGAGATCATCGCCAACTGCATCGGCTTCGTCAGGGAGCAGGCGATCAAGACGCAGGAGAGCGGACTCGACCTCACATACATGCTGGACGCCAAGTTTAGGAGGAACGTGGAGCGAACGGTAAGGTCGCCACCAGTAATTCATTATCATGGCTATACGTAAAATGTTGCCCTGGACCTTAACCGTCAAAAGAACGTAAAGGTGTTTAAGATTATCTGCCTTTGATGATTACGTGGACTTACATGTACTTTGCGAGGTAGAGGACAGGAAAAGCTTAGGTAGGGAAGATGACTTGGCATTGACGAATGCGCTGCGTCGCCAACTGTTGAGAATTTTCCTCCCCTAGCTGTATGCATGCGCTCGCAGGCGAGGACTTGGGAGCGTGCGCCGCGCCGCTAGCGTTCTATAGGGCGCGCTTGAGGGTAGAGAGTGAAGGCGACGAAATTAGGGGGCAGGCGATGCTCGCGAGGACAATAGAATCGCAGGGGGGCTGGTTCATCTTAGTATTTGCCGGTCGAGCGAACACAGGTAAGTATGGTGTTCAAAAGGGAAGCAAATCATTTGTACTTGTCTCAATACATCACTAGGCAAAAGCGACTTAAGACTGTCATGGCAACCCTAAAGTAATGGATAAAAAAGTGAGTATGCGATAATCTGCCGTGCCCCAGTTTTGCCTATCTGCCAGCGAGATCGCCTGCGAAACTATCGCACCCGCTTTCAAAGCCTGCGTAGTAAGGCGTGTGTAAAGGACGCTCGGGCGCTTAGCGTAGCTCCCTAGCTACAATTTACAACTTCAGCATACAGTACTTGCAATAGCAAAAGAATGGCAGTTCAGATACCTATAACACTATACAATTTTTTTTAAATGCGCACGCATTAAATGATGCACTCTCGCAGCCTTGAAAGTATGATGACTTTCCTTTCCCGTTTACAGCATTTGTTCGCCCGTTCGCTCGCTCAATGTAGGTGAACGCCCTAGCGCTGGGGTTTCCCTAAATGGAATTCGCAGGTTCCTTTCACCTCTCCCGTCCCCTCCCGTCCCGTTCCTGTCGTCGCCCGCCCGCGCCCGTCTCCTCCCCAGCCAATGCCCTCTCGTCTCTGGCCGGCTATTCATTCAAAAGAGCGCCGCGCCGCTTCTATCGTCCCATCCTAATGGCACTCGCTCAAAGGATTCAATGAAAGGAAACATGCGCTTTTTTAAAGATTTTATGCTGCTCTAGTTTCGAGATAACCTCGAGATTTCAAGGCCGAGATCCGTAGCGAGGGGAAGGAGGATTTAGTTGCCTTCGCCTAGATTGCCTGTAACGTACTCCTCTACCTCCGTAGATCTGCGAGCACCGCGACAAGCACGTCGAGGCGGTGAAGCTTCGCGCGCAGGAGGACCGCTGGGATCCGATCAACTGCTTCAACGCTTCCGGCACGGAGCGCTTCCTCGAGGAGATGTCGTCGGCCGGAATCCCCTCCGTCCGCGCCTACGTCTACGACGAGTGCTGGGTCGCACTTACCAGGAACACGACCAGCTTCAGCCTCAGCTACCTCAGCTTTGCCGACTGCCTCCTCAAACTGTTCAATCTGTCGCTGAGGTGAGTGCACCCACTTTGATCGGTTACATAGCAATTTTATGTTCGGAATTAATGGGCACCTGTGAGGAGAACCGATTGGCTGTTTTCGAAATAACTAGGTCGTTTAACTTTCTTCTCTGGGTCGACAAATCCCTTTGAAGATAAAAGTAGAAAGACAAGAAACCAAAAAGTTTTCTTTCTTTTTTTGTCTCTGCCAAGCGACCAATTTGCCGAAAGATTCCCACTACAGCACCATCGTTGTATCCGGCACGTAAAATTTCCTCGCTAATGGGCTTAGTGACGGAAACATCTTTTTGAAAGCAACGCTGCCGCCATTCTTACGATACTTCTTCAGTTGGTCCCCCGAAGCTACTACATCCTCGATCGAGCTGGAGAGGGGAGACCTTGCGTAGACAATGGCAATCGTTGTCACTGTTGTGTTGTCCCACTCGCGGTGACGCGTACGTACGTACGTGCACAGCAGTGCGACTTGTACCTACGCGTAGGTGCCGTCGGTGTTCCTACGTGCGCGTGCGTGTGCGTGTGAGCAGCTCTCAATCAGAATATGTAGCCGGCCGGCCGGCCGACTGCTTGCTCACTCCCTGGATCTTTTCTCGCATGCCCGGCCCTCCGTCCTAGACCGCATTCTATTCTTGCGGCAAACAATTCCGTCGTCCGTCCCTCTCCCTCGCTCGGCGTTTATGACAAACGTTGTGCTGATTCCGCGCGGTAGCTCGTGAGCAATCTGCTGCAGGCTGGCACTATCGCGACTATACTGTAACGACGGCTGGGTCTCCTCGTCGTCGCCTCTCTCTCTCTCTCCCCCCCTTGGCTGTCTGTACAGCAGTCTCCCTTGTCCCTTCCCTTCCCTTCCCTTCTCCGCTCTTTCCCCTTGCACCCCAATTTGCCTACCGAAAACAAGCCCCACCAGCCAACCAACCATCCAACACCCCGTCCTTCCTTACTTCCTTCCGGCCGCGAGCGAGCAGATGTGTTGGTGGTTCTCTTGCGGTCGTGGCCAATATACGTAGCTCAGCAAATGTCGCTTCTCATTGGCGCCGTCTCGCTGTTGTTGCGTAATCATTGCATGATGCACTATTGCGAATATTTTCTGTGTCTTCATCCCTATTAACGTTGCATGCAGTTTTTGCTTGCTAGCAAACGGTGCTTAAAGCTAGAAATTGTAGCTGCAGCGGCAATGGCAATGACAATATTTGAATTTTGTTTATCTTGTGTACGGCGTAGCTATTAGTCTGCGGCTGTAAGTACGAAGTTCACGAAATAGTACATGTGTAATACGTACCTACCTAGTTAGATGCTACAACCAACTCGGCGGGCGCAGTACGTATACATACGTACGCGTACGTATTGTTTTCCTTGTCTCGGTCTAGCTGTCTCCTCGTCTGACGCTCGCTCGCTCGCTCGCTTGCTCCGTCTGAAGGTGCTCATAGACTTTTAAGTGGCTCTTCTTCCGTAATTCCGTCTCTCTCTTTCCCCCTCGCCACAGGGTGGAAGGAAGGTTTACGCACTCTAGCGTTACACTAGAAGTACATAGCCAGTCTTCTAGTTAATCCCCATCAGGTAAACAAACCTCGAGTTCTATAGCTCGTCTCATGTGTCCCAACCTGCAGATGTTTGGTATTCTTGGCTTTCAATTAAATGTTCGTGGCTGCCTTCTGTAAGCTGCTGCCGCCGAGCTGCTGGGCCGTACGAGCGAGTTCTGGGCAGCAGTAATTAAAATCGTTGTCCTACGTATGTCGCCTCTCGTGACGCGGAAGTACTGGCTGCGTACGCGTACGTACGCAAGTAATGCGGTCGGTCCGTCGTTCATGTCACGAATTACGCTCCCGCTGATTGTTCATCTATGAGGCGAGTACCGAGTCTTTCTCTTTCTCTCTGCCTTAATCCGGCCGCCAGCTAGCTACCCGACCGATCCTCGAGCGAGTCGCCGTCCATCCGTCCGTCCGTTCAGCCTCCAGGGCTTACGACCTCTCCTCTCCGCTGACCTCGGTTGATCTCAAATCCGATGATTCGGACCAGCCCATTCGGCCTTCCGTCCATCCATCTATCCAAGTGACTGACCGACTAAGACTTTGCCAGGGGGAGGGAGAGTAAGTTGCCGTCGTCCGGCCTTCCTCCCAATGCCTCATTTCTTCCGTCAGTGAGGACAAGCAAGGCAGTTATGGCAGTGAACCAAAGAAATTGGCGGTAGAATGATCTTTTTTGTTCGTGTGCTAAAAAAAGCACACGTGTGCTCAATGTCAAAATATTGCATCCTCTCTCCCCTTCCTCTGCCGTGTTGACGGAAGCGTCGTTAGATTTGCACGTGGCGGCGTCCGCGGCTGACCTGACCTTGTTTTCTCGCTATCACGCTCTCTCTGTGCACGCACACACTACTGACGGACGGATTGAAAGTGAGAACCGAACTGGCAGCCTTTGCAGCACTGGCAGCCCCACGTCACCGAATTTTGCGCGGACCCACGTTTTAGACTGAATCTTAGGAAGCCCGGGGCCCGACTCCAGATCACAAGGCGAATGGGTTGTGCCCCATTTTACTCCGACTCTCTTGCTCGTGTCCTTTTCCGGTTCCCTGCTGGAATTTAGGCCGAAGACATTGCCACTTCCTCCCTTCGTTTTCTGGGGTATTGCCCATGGGTCCAAGTCCAGATTTGACGTCGGGTGCAAAGCGTATCTATAGCTGCCATCGTTGCGGCCCTCCCAAATCCGTCTAGCTTTCTCCCTCCCATTTCCCCAGCTATAACTTGGCCTCTTTTCTCCTCACAGCAAACCACCTTCTGGAGTCTCCTCCCCTTCTTCCAGGCGCTAGCTGCCTCCCCTCCCTCCTCGCTTTGACCTCTAAGGCGATTGCCGGCCATTATCTTCCTATTATGGCATCATTCCTATGCAACAGGGGGTGGGGGAAATTTAGCAGCGAAAATATCTTATTGAGACGTTGATTTAGGGATAAGGCGACATTTCTTGATCTGCTTCGCTTTACCCTATTACAGCGCAACACCTTTTCTTATTACATTTACCTTTTACCTATATCTGTAAAAGGGAGGGAGGGAGGGAGGCGGGGGGGGGGCGAAGCCCCCCTGATTTGGCCTAAATAAGAGGCTAATAATGGAACTTCCAAAGGCAAATATTTTTTCCTTTTTGCCCCCATACCCCATACCCCCCCCCTCTGCCCCCCCCCCTGACCAAACGGTCCAGACCAACCCTCATGCGACCCCGACCCATTTACAGGTATGCATTTACCTCTTTTTTATCCGTACTGTTTCAGATCTATGATCAATGAGAGCCTCGTCACTGTTTTCCATTCTCACCTGAGGCACATTGAACAGGCGGTAAGTGAGTCAAATAACGCTCTTAAATCGCATGGTATGCATTCATTTCATTACATATTAACGAGCAGGTTCGTTCGGACCGACTAAAAAAGACAGATCCTAAATTTGTGCAGCGGAATGCCGCCTTCCTTCTCGACACGCTTCTGTCATTGGTAAGGGAATGTGGTCGAAAACACAGAGATTTAGTGTCCATATAAAACAATCTTGGCTCGTCGCTTAGGTTGAACACAAGTACCAGGAGAGGACCCACTCTGATTGCCCAAAGCTGGGAAAACTTCACTCCTCCTACACCTGGCTTAAAGATGGAAAGAAACAACCGGCGTCTTCCAAAACGTCAACTGGAGGAGGAGCCGCAGGCACGAGCAGCGGCACGACTGCAGCGACGGCCAAATACTCCGATCCCAACTACGTCTAACGACATGTTGGCACATTCATAAAAGTATTGTATCTTATGTTAATACTAATTCGTTTACTTGTTAATATAGCACGTATAATACGGTTCACTGCCTTATTTAGTGCATTTTGAAAGTAATGGCCAGCTGACTCCCATCAAATCCATGTCTCCGGCTTAGATTCAAGATAGCAGCGGCATCTTCGCCATAAAGAGCGAGGTTATTCCGCCGGCGAATGTGTACGTAATCAAACAGTATATAGCGATGGTTGAGTGCCAAATGGGTGCGACAATTTTCGCCATCACTGTGTTAATGACGCCCTCGAGCTGACGGCCGGCTGGCCCGGCCTGGCATCTTGGCTGGGTAGCTTGGAAGGAATTGCCATCGGTCAAAGCGGCGCTGGGGTGCCAAGACATCCAGCTAGCTAGCAGCTGCAAGAGCGCGAAACATTTATGCATGAGCATTTTGCGCGCAACGAGCATCCGAATGAGGAGGGTGCATGTTGACGGATCGATCTGCTTGAGGTAGGTATCTGGCGCCAACCATGCAGCCGTCGTGTGCGTGTGCGCGCGAGCGCGAGTAGTTACGCCAACACTACGACGACGGCGGACGGAGCTAGAGTGCGGGCGAGAGCTCAATGCCCGAATACGTGCGTCCGCGGACGGACGGACGGAGAGCGAGAGCTGGAGCGACGGACGAAGAAACGGAGGACGGAGCAGAGAGGGAAAGTCATTTCCCGCCCAGACAAAGTGACGGACGAACGGGTGGATGCGGACGGAGGAACGCGCGAACAGCGAACGATTGCAAGCGGCGAATTTCCGCGCGTCCGAAGGACAATTGGAAAAAGTTAACAGAGTGCCGCTGTGAGGGAGGTGACTGGCTAAAGGGCGTGCCAATTCAAGGGTTCGATCGACAGCACCGCACATGAACGAGCGAAAGCAATCGAAGCTGGCAAAGATGTCTTGAGTTGGATCCTCAGCGGCGGCGCAGACGGACGGACGAGGGAGGGGAGAGGAAGATCGATCGATCGCGGCATTAACAGGCAAGCAAGTTAGTTATCTGATAAGTACGCGTATAACGCCACAAGTGCGCGTCTGACGGGAAGCCGAATGCTGTTGGGCGAATAGGATTTTTTATTGTCCCCTCATTTTTCCAACGCGGCAAAAGTCGATAGAGAATTATACACAAGTATTGATGTGTCAGTATGTCACTGACCATTATCAGCAAATTATGTATAGCTGTTACCTACAACAATATAATAAAGAGTGCGAGAAGGACGTCTTGAGTAACATCCGATGTAGAACTAGTACGTATAGGGAAAAGTATGATGTACATATTATGTTCTCCTTTCATGCTGTGGCAAGTCTCATATGGCGCTAATGTTGGCTCTAATAACCATAATGAAGCGAGTGATAAATTTGGCGATGTGCAAGTTTGGTGCAACGTTGCAGCTAATTCGCCGAGGTACTTTTTCATTTTAATGTCCTGTATAGTGCACGTACGCGACCAGCTGGGTCTCTCTTTCATTTTCGCTGCAGCAAAAACCGACGTGCATGCCTCCTCTAGCTCCTCGTAGATGCAACTTAACTTTTG
>JAAUYK010138290.1_pt1 | contig 10483 bp, 13 predicted proteins | sample 7278021 | NCBI WGS metagenome assembly JAAUYK01 (sample SAMN14350223, study PRJNA611818) | marine sediment metagenome | isolation source: surface marine sediment (1.8m) | place: French Polynesia: Moorea | collected 2018-08
ACACAGGCGACTCTGTGGTCGTCGCGTTGCGCGTACCCCAAGGGACACAGATACTACGCGCTGTGTCGGAACGTACGGTACTACAAGAACAAGAAGTTCTGGAAGGCGCTAGCCAAGTGTTACATTGCGAGGACGAAGGTAGTTCTACTAAAGCTATTAGCTGCTTGAATACTCAATATCAGACCCTTAATTCCTTCCTAGGTTAGCAATGGAAGCTATGCGTTGTTCACTGAAGCGGGCAAGGGGTACAACGCCAGCTGCGTCGACGAGAACAGCCCAAGAAATACGACAGAGTTTAGTAAGTTCTTGCACCCTATTGTGCACTTAGTACTAGATTTAACTCTTTAAGCCTTTCCACAGCCATTGGGATGATGACCAAGTTCGACGTCTTTGTCGTCGGAGAGATCATGCTGAAGGATGGCGCGATAACGGACAGACTGTTCAGGGACGCGTTCACATACGGTATGAGCGGCAAGTGGGGCTACGGAGACTTTTTGGGAAAGTATTGCCGCGAGGTAGCCGGTTGCAGCGCTCCGGCGATCACCACCTTCCTGTCCAGGATGGCCTTTAAAGTGAAGTTCCATCAGAGGCGAGCGAGTGTTGGCACATGTCTACGTACAGTGCAGTGTGGGCAAATAGACAATTGATGACATATTCACAGCATGTTATTGCCGGAAACGGACTTTGGGACCTTCTTCGCCCAGAGCCCGGCCTCCAAGTATGACACATGCAAAACGGTATGGATCTAAGTTTTACTCGATCATATGGTCTTGCGTATAATTACCACATATACTTTTCAGTGCGTCGAATCAGTGGTTTACAACCAGGTGAACACGCAAAGTACGCCCTATTAACGCATCCAAAACAGCTCACGTGCTCTAATAAAGTTACTTCCTAGTCATGAAAGGGAAAGCCTTCTTCGGACTATGGAACGCCTTACTGGGCACTAATTACGGGACAGCTCCTGAAAATGTATGTACTACATACCACACCAAACAAAATAGATCGTGATTGCGTTTAACATAGAACACAGCAGTCCTAAACAGACCCTTCTCCCACCCGCTGTTCTTCGCCGATCGCTACGTGTCCGGACCCTACAAGTTCATCAAGTCTTTCTTTAAGCCGGCCACAAAGCCGCTCGTCAAGCTCTTCATATTCGGAGCCTACTTCAGGGCCAGGGGCCGGTCCAACAAGACTATTGAGGAGGAGCTGGTGCGATTCCCCTACCAAAGAAAGAAAGCCCTGCAACCTCCATATTTTACGCCGGTGGACCTTTCCAAGAAACATGACAGAGACATTTTTCCCGCCCTGACCGACGTCGGACTATGCAACGTGTACAACGGCGACGCGATGGCGTCCACATACAGCAACAGTGCGAAAAATTCCGAGCTCGTCAACCTTCTCGACCCCAGAGAGTCCTTCAAGCCGAGAATGATCACTGGGACCGGCAAGGTGTCTGAGAGGACATTCTGGCTTAACGTTGCAGACAGGGAAGTAAACACGCATTTCTCACTATTTCAATATCAAGATGAACAATTGTAATTCAGATCGCTAAGAAATCTTGTCCCAACTCTGCCGAAGAAGAAGGGCTCTGCTCTCATTGCGGTGAACGAGTGGCTGAGCTACTACAACGTGCGCCTCAATCACTTGGAGGTGGTCGCCGGAACAGAGGCGGTGATCAAGATCAAGCCAACAAGGTCATCTTAAAATTTTGAGTAATCATATTGTTACCCATGAACATACCGTAATATTTAGCCACGTTGCGGGAAAGTTATTCAGAGAGCTGCCGATCAAGGACAGGACGTGCGCCTTGCCCAATGAGAACCTGGTATGATATACTATACTAGAGGTCGAGTTTTCTGTGCCAAGGGGATTTTTTGACTGTACGTAAATGGCAGGACCAAACCACGATGTTCCGTGCTTACAATGAGAAGGCCTGCCTCTTCGAGTGTCGCCTAAAGTACGCCATCGACTGTAGTGTCAAAGACCCTGTGAAAATGGCCGGCTGCGCTCCGTGGGATTACCCGAGACCCGGCGGAAGAGTCCGGCTAAGAGGAGGTGATGCGATAAACCAAAGGTTCTAGACATTTAATTCGAGAAACGAAAAAAAAAAAACTTGCAGCCAACGGTGCCTCGCTACCCGATCCGAACACCATAAGCACGACCACGCCGTCCGGCTTCACCGCTTTGCCCAAGCCGGAGATGGAGGCGCCTCCTGACACCTACGAAGATATGGGCACCTGCTTCTCCAGTGGTGAGCAGAAGAGCAACAAACTGGCCAAGTTTGAAGCGGACATGAACAGTGAGAAGGCGATGCAGGACTGCAACTGTCAGCCCAACTGTGAGGAGATCACTTACGAAACACAGGTGACACATTCTTATGCCTTGAAAAGTTGTTACGTTTAGCACATATGTTTAACTAAAGATCAATACTTTGGACTTGGATGTGGACGAACTCTGCAACCGCTACGGCGACTGGTCTACCATCGACTTTGTAATGAAGGATTGGGAGAAGACCAACAGTCCGCTGGCCTACTGGTTCTTTGAGATGTCGGCCGCCAGCTACAAGGAGCGCTTCAAGACTTACACCCTCTCCAACCAAGTCATCTCAAGGTACTCTAACTTTTCTTATGGTCTGCCCACCGAGGAGGCGATCCGTGTGTGCAAGGACAAGTACAGGAGGGACGTGATCAAGCTGACCATACAGATTATGAACCCCACAGTCATGCAAATCAAGCACGACAAGCGAGTCACGTTCGCAGATCAGCTGGCAGTCATTGGTACGTATTTTTGAACAATCGTCATTCAGGACTGCATCTTCTCACCTAAGGTGGAACGCTCGGACTCTTTGCCGGAGCCAGCCTCATCAGCCTCGTGGAGGCGGCGTTCTGGATCTACAAGGTTCACCCACTCACTTGACTTTTAAACTTAGTACATCAAATGAATGAACTCTCCACGCACAGACTATACTGCGCATGTTGAGCCCGCCAAGGAGGAAGAACTAATTGCTACGTGTTGCACTAAACTCTAAGTAACGAACATAAAATACCTTCTATTTGCATTAGATTGCTATCTACCCGCTCGCACTTATTCATCGATTCAGATTGTACGTACGTACTGCATGTACCGCCCGCCATGAATTTCCATGTGTCACAACTCAATCATCAAAGCGTCGTCAAACTCGCACGTTTACCAGATTAATACCGGTTGTCAGAAATGCCGATATCCAAGGCTGTCGGCGACCGCGAGCGAAATACGTAATCGGATTGGACTCGGTGTCAAGTCCTTGACAGTTGAATCGGCCATGTCGCGGATGAAAGAGCGCCTTCGCAGCCGAGATACGGGCTCGCGGCTTCCCAGGCTCCTGAGCAAGACGGGCAGGGGCTTCTGCGAAAACACGAGCATCGACGGCTTCGCATACTGGGTCAGCTCAGGTGGGGGTGGGGACAATATGATGCAAAGGGTCTTAAGCTGATTCCTTTATTCTCCCGAAGATTCGAACCAATTGTCGGTGACTGAGCGCGTGTTTTGGGTGCTGGTCACGCTGGCAAGCTTCGCCGGCGCCGTCAAGATTCTCAAGGACACCATTCACGGTTGGATTGGGCAGCCCGCAGGTAGGAGTGGATAGTAAACAGACACGTACCTCTAAGCACATTTTGGTAGTCGTGTCCATCGAGACGTTTTCCCTGCCGGCGACGTCCCTCGCCTACCCCGCCATCACGGTCTGCAACGGCTACAGGTACGACGTGGGGGAGTACATCAGGGCCGTCTACAACAACTTCGAGTCCAAGTGCAGCGTCAAGGAGGACAACTGCAATGCGACCAAGTACCTGAGATCGCATTTCAAGCCCATCGCCGGCCTTCACTTTGTGGTACGGCGAAACCTTTTACAAGCCATGGTGCCTTGTTAAACGTACGTAATTTCATACAGTGGAGCGGCGACGTTGGCGGTGACTCGTACTGGCCCGAGCAACTCATGGGCTTTCTCGAGTATTGGGCCGTCAATGCGGACGCCGTCGGCTACCTCAACAAATTTGAACACCTGAGAGGTGAGCTATAAGACCATGCAAAGGTGAATCGTATTTCATCTTGCCCTCCTAGAGATACGGAACTTCCTGGTTCCGTTCTACTTCGGGCGTCGGAGCGAAAGCTTGGCGAACGGCGAAGTCCTCTGGCGGCTGCTGGGCGACCGCCTCACCGGCGTCGTCGACACTGACTACTGGAAGGAGCACGCAGGGGTCTACTACAAGAGCAAGAAGGGAAACCACAGACGCATAGAGCCCGTGCTCTCCAAGAGTGGTTGCAGCTACCCAAAAACCTTAAGGCAAAGAGTCGCACAAATGCCATGCCTACACTTAATAACCTCTCAATACTTTTGCAGGTATTACAGTCTTTGCAGGCATGCCCGGAAGAGCAAGTATAGAGACTTCTGGAAGGCTCTGGCAAAGTGCCATCAGACGAGAATGGCGGTAAACCTTTAGGCTGAATATGTTCAATCGAACATTATAAATGATCCAATTCAGGAGAGCGGCGGCCAGAACTTCCGTTTCACCGAGGCCTGGGACAACTACAACAAGAGCTGCCTCGAGGAGCAGAATCCCAACTCGTACACTCGGAAAGGTTACTATGTTGTCCCGATGACTTCTTCTCGCTCTGACTTAAAATGATCTTGTTAAAGCTCTGGCAAACTTGACCGACTTTGACGTTTTCGTGATCGGATCCGTAATGAATGCGGACGGCCGGTTTGACGACCGGGCGATGCGCGAAACCTTCTCGAGAGGTATCGACGGCCGGTGGGGCTACGGGGACCAGCTGGTGCTCTACTGCAACGCCACCGGCTGCCCCTACAACACCATCATCGACTACCTCTCCCAGATGACGCTAAAGTTGAAGTTTGTGCAGAGGAACGGGGCTAGTTGAATTTGGCATACTGAAACCGCCTAACTGACCTGAATTAACTGCCTTAGGATGGCCGTTGACACCGACTTCGGCAAGAGTCTGGCGGCGCAGCCGGCGTTTAACTACGACGGGGGCAGCGACAAGGCATGCAGTAGTAATTGTATATTTCGCAGCCAAATCGTATGTTCCTTTCCAGTGGGATGACTCCAGCGACATATTCAACGACGTGAACACTCAAGGTGCGGAGACGTTAAGTGAAGCCAATGGAACTGTCAAAACCCGCCTTTTTTACGCGCAGTCATATCCAAGTCGGGCTACAAGGCGCTGTGGAACGCGGTGTTCGACGGCAACGTCACCGTAGACGTGCGAATTTATACCAATATGGTTAAACTGATGACTAAACATTCCCTACTTAAAGGCCTTCCACGGGCTGAGCTCCTATACGCACCCGCTGTTCTTTGCCGAGTTCTACACCACGCTGCCGTACAAGCAGCTCGACGTAAGAACGTGTCTCGGAACGTGTTCACATCGCTTATTCACTCTCCAAGCAGTCCAGTCCGTTCCCGTCGATTGAGGCCAACATCACTGAGAAGCTGGCCAGGATACTTAAGTTCGGCGCCTACCTTCGCGCCCAGGTGGAAGCCGGACGCGCCAACAGTACGGAGCTCGTGTCTAGGGAGCTGGAAAAGTATCCCTACGTTAAGAAGGAGACATTTCAGGTAAGAGTATAGTTTCTTCATATGACACATAATGACTACGGGCATGCAGGATCCCTACATCTCGCCTGTCGACCTGTCTGGCGTGCACAACGCGGACTTCTACCCGGGCCTGACTGACGCCGGCATCTGCCACGTCTACAACGGCGACACCGTCGCGTCCACATTCAAGGAGCAACAGAAGACAAAGGAGTTGGCGGCCGCACTGGACCCGAGGCCGTCGCACAAGCCGCTCATGATCACGGGCACGGGAAAGATATCGGAGCGATCGTTCTGGCTAAACGTTGCCGACAGGAACGTGAATAAATATGGATTTTCTTTGCTGTTCTTTGTACGCTTGTAGTCATTCTATCTTTACGTACTAGGTCCCTGCGCAACCACGTCATGCTCAGGCCGAAGAGAAAGGGTAAGGCCCTGGTCGCAGTCAACGAGTGGCTCAGCTACTACAATGTGAGAATCAACCACTTGGAGGTGGTCGCCGGAAAGGAGGCGATCATCAAGATAAAACCTACAAGGTACTGGATTTCCATGTGGCAGTGATTTCCTGTACTCATATTCCCCTCACAGTCATGTGGCGAGTGAGAACTTCAAAGGCCTCAGCATCGAGAAGCGCAAGTGCTTGTTCAAGCATGAAAACCCAGTGAGTGAGAATTGATTCCGCTAGCATAATTTGCCAATGTCTACATATGTAATGAGAGATATCCTGTAGGATCCGCTGAGCATGTTTAACACCTACAATGAGAACTCCTGCCTGTTCGAGTGCCGGCTAAAGCACGCCGTGGACGCTACCATTCGGAATCGAAACTATGGCGACGGCTGCGTACCCTGGGACTATCCCCGCCCCCTCGGCGAGCTGCACGTCAAAACTAGAGCCAGAAGCGGACAATCTTCAAATGCGTCTGTGACGACCTCGGGTATCCGGGCCGCCGGCATCCCAATTCCAGGCAGTAGTGCCAAGACCAAGGTGTACCGGTTCTACCGCGAACTGAAGACCTGCACCTCCAAGGTCAGTAAACATTATTTGCCCCAAAGCTAGATGGCCTGTGAATAATATTTGGCCCCCAGAGCGACAACCTGCTCGCCAGATTCGAGAGGGTGATGAACAGCGAGGAGGCGCAGAACAATTGCAGCTGTCTCCCAAATTGCGAGGAAATCACTTTTGAGACTCAGGTACAAGCGTATGTGGTTGACCCCTCAAAAAATACGGACTCGATACGTGCATGAATCCCCTAGATCAACACCTTCGACCTTGACGTTGACGAGCTTTGCAACGCTTACGGCCACGCCGAGACCATGGACCGGGTGATGGCAGACTGGGCGGCGACCCACAGCCCCACCGTGCACTGGTACAACGAGATGAGCAACAGGAACTACAAGGAGCGCTACTCCACATTCCGGCTGGACGACGAGACTGTGACCACGCCCGGCCACACCAACATGCTCTACGGGCTGCCGGCGGACGAGGCCTACAGAGTGTGCAAGGAGAAGTACAGGAACGAGGTGGTCAAGCTCACCATCCAGATCACCAACCCGAACGTGATGCAGATCAAGCACGACGTCAAGGTCACCTTCGCCGACCAGCTGTCATCCGTCGGTGGGTTCGGGTATCTCGTACATGTTATCAGCAAAAGTTGTGATGGAATTGGAATACGCGTAGGTGGCACTCTCGGTCTCTTCGCGGGAGTCAGTCTGATCAGTTTGGTCGAGGCGGCGTTCTGGACCTACAAGGTACTACGGGGGGTTAATATGTACATCAAGTCATAATTTGCCTACTTCTTATATAGATGTTGAAACAACTTTTCGGAATGACCAAGGCGACAAGTCCCAAGTGAAACGTATTAAGGATCTCGACAACTGCCTAACTGCACGATTAAAATGGATGTGTATATGTTGATTAATTCGCGGTGCGCCCATAAATTGGAAAGAAGCAACGCCATGCATTTATGGTTTACACTGATGAAATAATTACTACACGTACGTATAGCGCATGTCGATAATTGTATGATACGCGGCCGTCAATTTTGCTTTGGAGTTGCGTGCGCATTCTCACCTCAGCTGGAAAATGAGCGCTCGTCAATTGTGCGACACAACATAGACGAGCTGTGACATTGATTGCTCTGTCTGCATGCAGCCATAGTCTCCGATAGTCGACAGACATGTCCGTCCTATTCGCACAGAAGCTCGCCACCTCGCTCCTATTCTTCGTACTGTTCGTCTGTTTCATACTGCAGGCGAGAAATCCCGCTTTTAATTACTGCCTTCGAAACTGACGTTGGTTTCATCCTTCAGGTTTGGGAGCAGGTCGTAAAGTTCTACACGGGAAGGTTAGAAATCCTTCAAATATAGTACACTATACGTAGGTATAGAATATGTCTGTTTAAGGACCTCGGAGGCGGTGGAGAAGGTCTCCGAGTCGAGCCTGCTGCTGCCCAGCATCACTTTCTGTTTGAACGACCCCTACAAGAACGATGTGCTAAGAAGAGCTGGCCTCCACGAGGGATTCTTCTTCGCATTGCATTCACACCTAAAGTACGCCCATTGGATTACGTACATTCGTGCGTCAAGCTTAGAGATCCGCTACAGGAACGTGACCGCGTTGCCCAACCTGAGGCGGCTCTGGGACTCTGCCACCTACACCAGAGACGAGTTCAACGTCGTATGGAGGCTCTTCGGCGGCAAAGCCACGGTTAAGTTGAAAGAAATAAACTCCCTCTACAATGGGAAGTGTTTCGAGTGGACACTGCGGGATCGGGTCAGCAAGTCGAATTGGATCGTCAAGGAGGTTCGGATCTACTTTGAATCCGTAGTGAAACTAGCGGCTAATCAAATCTTCATTCAGCTCCTTATTCGTCTCCCCGCGAACAAGAGCGGCTTCGCGTACTTCTACGACCCGCACATACCGGCGATCGCGCCCAGCATGAACAAGTGGGGCGCGCCCGTCCAGACCATGGAGATCGAGCAGAATAGGTTCTACGAGAAGGAGATACGGTGGGTGGAGGAGGGGGACATATGAGAGAGAAAAGGAATATTCTCTCTTTCTCACCCGATCTCCCTCACACTCTTTCTCCTCTCCCTTGTCTAACCATCTCCGATCTCTCCTCCAGGTTGCAGTATCTAAACCATTTGTCGAGTGAGGCCGTTCCGTGCCAGGAAGTCAGCTCCGACCGCCACCAGCCCTACTACGAGGTATATCTACGTACTATGCAACCTATTTCATAGAATACGCCCGCTTCTTGATTGTTCAGTGCGTGCAAAGTCGCGCCGAGAAGATCTACAGTTCCCTGTCCGAGCGTTTAGACTGCAGTCCGAACGTGACCTCGCCCTGCTGGATACCCGCGGCCCAGAGCGTCGTACCCAAATTGGCCGGGAACCTCACCGCATGCAGAACATTTGATGAGCTCTACTGCATGATCAGGTCCGTCAAGCTCGGTACGGAAAACTTAAGTCGATCAGATTACTGTAAAATAGGGTTAAAAGTTTTCTTGCTCCTTTTAGCAAAGTTAGACTGGCGGAGTCCGTGCGTGCGCGCGTGCAGGGAGACGGCCTACAAGATCACCACGAGGCGGTCCAGTCTGCAGCCAGTGGTCCAGGTACATTATTGCTACGTACAGTCTCTCCTTTTTTACTTTTTTCCTCTCTCCATCTTTATTAAAAATGTTCTAATCTGACTATAGGATGGTCATACCTACCGGGTGATCATGCGCGTATTCTACGGCAGCAACACCGTCGAGCTGATCAACGAGTACAAGGTGTACGACCTCGGTACCATCGTGGGCACCGTTGGCGGGACCATGGGACTGTTCCTAGGATTCTCATGCTTCCACTGCCTCAGAGAGGTCATCCTTGTTTGCCTCAAGAGAGTCTACGGAAAGTTATAGGGTCCATGCATGCAATAGGCGATGATATATGCTTCAATCGGCGTCGTACGAGAATAGTACTCCGCAACGATCAGCCATAACATACGCGTACGCGTACGTACATTACCGTATTTAGGGTAGGTTAGGTCAGGTATGCATACAGCCTTTGTCCTTGTGTTTCCGACCACGGCCGAGGTGAGGTACTCGCATAATATGTAGCGTACATAGCGCGCTTTCTCGGTTTATATAGTGGCTGACAGAGGGCGCTGAGAGTAAAATACGACATGCAAGAAGCCATATATAAGGCGCGCTAATTATTACCTGAGGGAAGGTAACAATTGTCAAATTACGGTGCATAAACCTGTCATCCAACGATTGTGCGTTACGTAAAGAAATGTTAAAAAGAAAGCATCTGCGATGTCCGGGAATCGAACCCGGGTCAACTGCTTGGAAGGCAGCTATGCTCACCACTATACCAACATCGCTCAGTTGTTGAGAGACTGCGTACGTTATCAATCAATCGTTCGGCCGGACGCGGACGCAAATGTTCGGCCGGACGCGGACGCAAACGCGGGCTCGCCGCACCAGAACTGAACACCTAAGTTCTAAATATATGCCCTTACGTATATGTCGCTTATTCCTGGGGCTATATCGATATACCGTATGACAATTATGGCTGCAACTGCAAGCACCTAGTAGTGCCTACAACCTAACCTTACTTGCTCGCTGCGACTCACCCCGGTCGGTCAGTACTTGGTCGCTTTATCACTTCTATTCCAAGCTTCTAACTTTCCAATCCCTCCGATCTGCGGGCGGCCCCAACGGGGCTGCAGCCGTCACTTTCCCCGATGCCGAGGCCGGCCAGTCCAGATCCAGTTCGCCATGCATGCAGCAGAGGCAGAACGGCGGGGCGGGGCGGGGCGGGGCGGGGCCGGGGAGTCAGCACAGCCGCAGACGGCAGCGGGCAGCCGCAGCCCTGAAGAAAAGGCCGAGAGAGAGAGAGAGAGAGAG
>JAAUYK010064543.1_pt1 | contig 10482 bp, 4 predicted proteins | sample 7278021 | NCBI WGS metagenome assembly JAAUYK01 (sample SAMN14350223, study PRJNA611818) | marine sediment metagenome | isolation source: surface marine sediment (1.8m) | place: French Polynesia: Moorea | collected 2018-08
CATCAATTTTATCAGAAACTTTGACGCGAATCACAAAAGCACCGTCGCCTTTATTTTCTATTGTTTGGATGACTGGTAATTCTTCTGTTACACTTTCTACTCGGAGTTCTACAAAAGTTTTCAGAAAAGTCTGCCAGTCAATGCCATCTTTGAAAATTAAATCGACGGTATTGGGAATTTTCTGAGCTAATTTAGCAAATTCACCGGGTTCAAAATATTTATCTGAGTCAGCAGGACGACGTTCACGATCGGGATATTTCAGAAAAATATAATCGCAATTAATATCAATTAATTTAGTAGTATTACTAATTGCCCAATCTTCTACACAAGCTCCTGTTAAAGTTGCTCCAGTTAAATCTGCTCCTTCTAGTAAAGTTTGAACTAATTTAGCTGTAGATAAATTGGCATTTTGTAGGTTGGCACGGTTTAAGTCTGTGCCAAAGAAGCTCGCACCTTGTAGGTTGGCTTCCTTTAAATTAATACCTCTGAAGTCGAAGCGATAAAAATTTTTATCTTGCCCTTCTTCTGTTCTAACTAACTCTCTGACTTTTGCATCCTTTAGATATTTTTCCCCTGGTCGTATGCGGTCTAGTTTTATAGTGTTTTTCCAACAAGTACGGGTTATGTTGGCTCCTCTAAAATCTGTGCTTTTGAGAGTAGCATTTGTGAAGTCAGCATCAGTTAAATTTGCATTTCTGAAAGAGGTTCCACATAAGGCAGCAAAAGCAATAGCTACATTACGAATGAAGGCGTATTTCTCATCACCTTTCATTGCTCGGAAGGCAACGTAAGCACTTAATAATATTATAGTGACGGCGACGGCTCCAGCGAAGGCTCCAGCGACGGCGACGGCGACGGCAAAGGCGACGGTGACGGCGAAGGCAAAGGCGAAGGCTCCGGCGACTGCAAAGGCGAAGGCTCCGGCGACGGCGACGGGTCCAGCGACGGCGAGGGCTCCGGCGACGGCGATGGCGAAGGTTCCGGCGACGGGGAAGGTTCCGGCTGCGGCGACGGGTCCAGCGACGGCGACGGCGATGGCTCCGGCGACGGCGACGAAACCAAAGCTTGCTATAATACCCCAACGAATAACAAATACCCAGAAAACAATAGTTGTAATTAAGCCTACCCAACCAGTAATTTTATCTTCTAGAATGGAACCGTATATTGGATTTTCTACATCGGAACTAAATATCAAATTTACAAAGACTCCATTCACTGAACTAAAAAGTCCTGATATTACTGCCAGAATAAATGCAACAATCAGGAAAACCAATAACCAACGTTTTTGCAGCCCGCCCTTAGCACCCTGAAACTTAGCTTTTGTTAGATTTGCCCCTCGAAAATTAGTACCTCGAATATCCGCCCCACTAAAATCTGCTTCGGACAAATTTTTTCTCTTAAAAGATAGACCCCGAAGACTCACCCCTTGGAAATCTCGTCTACCTTCTTTATATTCCTGCAATATTATCTCACGCGCTCTCTTCATTCGTATTCCTGGAAAATTGAGAATTTAAGGCCACTTATGTCGATGCACCAAAATTTTTTCCTATTCTAGCCTATACTTTTTTTGTTATTGTTTTTTTGCTAGACTTTCAGCACATCCTCTATTTATCTAAAATCTAAAAACTAAGACGTTTGAGTTAAATATTCCATGAATTAAAATTCAGGCAGGCGATCGCTACCTTATCTAAAATCTAAAAACTAAGACGTTTGAGTTTCAGTTAAATATTTCATTAATCAAAATTTCAGCAGGCGATCGCCACCTGATTTATGTAAAAACTAAGACGTTTGAGTTAAATATTCCATCAATCAGTACAATCGAGTAGTGGACTGTTTCATCTTAAATGTTGCAATAGAAAGTTGGCCTGAGATTGCTATCCTTACGGACTGCTTCGCAAACACTGTCGTTTGCTATCGCAAAGCTGCGCTTTTCATGTCCGCGACAGCGGAAACGCAATGACAATTCTAATGCACTGTTTTAGCTGAAACAGTCTACTACAAGTTTTGCTAATATACAGTCATTGCGACTGGAACGGAGTGGAAGGAAGCAGTCTCAAGGGTGCGCGGAGATTGCTTTCCTGCGGAATGGTGCGTTACGACAGATTTTTAAATGATTTTCACTGTCTAGATTATTGCTGTCTAACGCACCCTACTGGACCGTTTCACCTAAAATGGTGCAATAGTAGGGGCGGGTTTTAACTAGAATTTTAATGCTTACTCTAAGATTTATATAAACCCGCCCTAATACACAAAATTAGTTGTGTCAATACTTCAAACTCCCTCACACAATTTCCTATCCTCCTCCTTAACAGTGGGATTATTCTGCAAATAATTGCGTATCCGATTACAACCACGTTCTATTAACCAGTCAAGGTCTATATTCCAGACTTTGATGGTTTTGTCATAACTGCCAGAAACAATGGTCTTGCCATCGTTGCTGATACTGACGCTATAGACATCGCTATCATGTCCGGTGAGAGTGCGGATTTCGGCTCCAGTCTCCAGATCCCAGACTTTGATGGTTTTGTCATAACTGCCAGAAACTATGGTTTTGCTATCGTTACTGATACTGACGCTAGAGACCTCCCTACCGTGTCCTGTGAGAGTGCGGATTTCCGCTCCCGTTTCCAGATTCCAGACTTTGATGGTGTTGCCATAACTGCCAGAAACTATGGTTTTGCCATCCTTACTGATACTGATGCTTAAGACGTCCTTATCGTGTCCTGTGAGAGTGCGGATTAATTCTCCCTTTGCCAGATTCCAGACTTTGATGGTCTTGTCTCTACTGCCAGAAACAATGGTTTTGCCATCGTTACTGATATTGAGGCTAGAGACCCAGCCATGGTGTTTTGTGAGAGGATCTACGCCGAGAGTGCGGATTAATTCTCCCTTTTCCAGATTCCAGACTTTGATGGTCTTGTCTCTACTGCCAGAAACAATGGTTTTGCCATCGTTACTGATACTGACGCTCTCGACCCAGTTATGGTGTCCTGTGAGAGGATCTACGCCGAGAGTGCGGATTAATTCTCCCGTTTCCAGATTCCAGACTTTGATGGTTTTGTCTTTACTGCCAGAAACAATGGTTTTGCCATCCTTACTGATACTGACGCTATTGACCTGGTAGTCGTGTCCTGTGAGAGTGGGGATTTCCGCTCCCGTTTCCAAATTCCAGACTTTGATGGTCTTGTCATCACTGCCAGAAACAATGGTTTTACCATCGTTACTGATACTGACGCTCTCGACCCAGCTGTCGTGTCCTGTGAGAGTGCGGATTAATTCTCCCTTTAATTTTCCCTTTCTCGTTTCCAGATTCCAGACTTTGATGGTCTTGTCATCACTGCCAGAAACTATAGTTTTGCCATCCTTGCTGATACTGACGCTTAAGACCGAGCCAGTGTGTCCTGTGAGAGTGTGGATTAATTTTTTTTCCGTTTCCAGATTCCAGACTTTGATGGTTTTGTCTTTACTGCCAGAAACAATGGTATTGCCATCGTTACTGATATTGACGCTAATGACCGGGCCATGGTGTCCTGTGAGAGTGTGGATTAATTCTCCCTTTCTCGTTTCCAGATTCCAGACTTTGATGGTCTTGTCATTACTGCCAGAAACTATGGTTTGGCCATCCTTGCTGATACTGACGCTTAAGACCGAGCCATGGTGTCCTGTGAGAGTGTCAATTAATTCTCCCTTTCTCGTTTCCAGATTCCAGACTTTGATGGTCTTGTCTTCACTGCCAGAAACTATGGTTTTGCCATTGTCAGTGATACTGACGCTCCAAACCTCCCCATCGTGTCCTGTGAGAGTGTGGGTTTTTCCCGTTTCCAGATTCCAGACTTTGATGGTCTTGTCTTCACTGCCAGAAACTATGATTTTGCCATCATTACTGATACTGACGCTTCTGACCGATTTATCGTGTCCTTGCAAATGGTGACGTTGACTGCTTTCATAAATATTGGCTATCAAGGCACTCATAACCTCTGGGTCTCTTTCTTGGTATTGTTGTAAGATTTTTCTGGCTTGAATTGCTTTCACTAAAGCATCAAACTCTTTTCCTTGAGTCAACAGAGCTATGGAAGTACGAGCCAGGGAGTCTGCTAGATTAAGTTTTGCTTCTTTTGTCTGATTCCATGCCCATCCAGCAGTCCCTAAAGTAATTAAGAATAAAACACCGAGAAATGTGGCTCCCAAACGCAGCTTTTGATTATCTCGCTTTTGTTGTTTTTCTCTTGCTTCCGCAGCTTGCAGCGCCTCTGTCTGTGCTTGAGCTAATTTTTGTGCTGTTTCTAACTCTCGCTGTTGTCGTTCTGCCTCTTCTTGTTTTAGGCGATCACGTTCCTGAATACTCTCGCGAATAAAAACTTCCTCAGCAATTAACTCTTCTGGACGCTCTTGCACTTTCTCTTCTGCCTTTGCCAAAGCTGCACCGCGCAACAACGAACCATTATCCCGATTATTTGCTTCCCATTGTCTCATTACTGAACGTAATTGTTCTTGCCAAGACCGAAATTCTCTGTCTATTGCCATCCATCCCTTTAGTTGCCCCCAGTTTTTAATTAAAGCTTCATGGACAACCTCAACAGTTTCTTGCCCAGAATTATTTTCTGTTCCACTGCTCAGAAAAGTACGACTGGTAACCACTAACCGTGCATCTGCTAATTTTTTAACAAGGTCCCAATTAGTTTCATTTAATTCTGCTTTAGTAGCGACTCGTCTGGTGTCTTCAGTTCCTGCTCCTGGACTAACTAACTGCACAAAAATTCGACGAACTTGTTCTTTTTCTTTTTCTTTAAGTTTACTAAATTTATTATCAGCATAGTGAGTTAATGCCCCAGAAACTTGACCTATTTCTTCATAAGCTTTATGAGTTAATTGTTTGCCTTCCCTTTTTTGCCAAAGTTCTGTTAAAGCAAATTCTAATAAAGGTAAAATTCCTGGTTGTTTATCCACATCTTTAAGAATAGTTTCAACCAATCCCTCTTCAAAGCTAACTCCTAATTTTTGAGCAGGTTTTTCAATTACTTCTCTTAACTCATCTAAATTCATTGAGCGGATTATTACATTTCTATTTCGGAAAATATCAGCTAGTTTGTGATAAGACAATACATTCCCTAAAAAATCCACCCGCATTGCAGTAACTAATACTGTTGATAAAGATGATTCTTCATTGATAGACCCAAATGTATTTAATAGAGTATCAATAAATTTTTGGCGTGTTTGTTTATTATCGCAAAGAGTATAAAGTTCTTCAAATTGGTCAGCAATTAGTAGAATTCTATCCCCAAAATAATTATGTTTGATTCTATCAAGAACATCGGATAAAAGAATAGTATTGTTTTGAAAATATTCTGATAATTTACGAGCTTGAGCCATGCAATCTGTTTGATCAAGACTTGGTTCGTAGAGTGGAACTAATGCTTGAGCCAGAGCAAGAAAAGGGTCTTTTCCCGGACGAAAATGAGTGAATTGCCAATGTCCAACATCAGCTAATTTTGGCACTAATCCTGCTAAAATAACTGAAGATTTCCCACTTCCCGATGCTCCTAATACAGGAATAAAATTCCGAGTTTCTGTATACTTATAAATTTCTTCAATAAACAGTTCTCGACCAAAGAAATATTCAGCAGTTTGTGGATTAAAATGATATAAACCTTGATAAGGACAAGGGAGATTTTCATCATCAACATCCACAGGTGTAGATATTACTTCTTCTCTTCTATATCCCCAATAATTGTAAATAATATTCCCATAACCAACCGCGAAACCTTGTGCTGGACCTTCAAACGTTGGATTGTATTTATCACTATCTTCATCCATTGGGATTCTCTATTAATTAAGAAGCAAATGTATTCGTTTGTCTGTCGTGATCGCCCATTTGTATACCCTTAACTTCACCTTGAAATTCAACTTTGAATTTACCCACTGCGGCTGACTCTTCAGTTTTTACCTGTTTTAACAATTCTTGAGCTGCCTTAATAATTTTCTCGTCTTTATCAACTTCAGCTTCAGCTAATTTCTTTTTCAGTGGTGCTTTGTAAGTTTCAGGATCTGTTTCATGTTCCTCCAGAACAAATTCTGCCTTTTTATCACCTGCAAACTTGTGCTTGATCAAAGCCTTCAATATATTATAAGCATCTGTGGCTGCATTTTCCACAGTTTTCCCTGCAGCTTTCTCTGCTCCAGCTATCAGTGCAGCAATAATTAGAGAAATACCATCCATAATTAGTCTCCTTGGTTAACTACTATTCTGATTAAATATTCCTATTTGTATAGGACTTACGGAATAATTTACCTGTAGTAGATGGTGCGTTACGACGGATTGTTAAATACATTTCACAGCCAGCCATTTTGGCCGTAAATATGCACCCTACCAGAATGACACACCTAAATCAGATCCACTCTGTATCGAAGGATTCAACTTTATATATACTATTATCTTATAATCAAAAATTAAAATTATACCCATATTGATAAGTAATTTCACTTATCTTAACTGATCTTTACTTATACCAATTTGATAAATGTTTGTTACAAATAGTATTACCATTGTACTATTTTTTCCTGCAATAGAAAAAACTTCTATTTCACTCTACTAAATTAAAACAACAAATCTGCTACAATTAAAAATATGTAAAAAAACATCAGCAAAACTCCATGCGCTTAGAGCAGTTGCAAGCCTTTCTATGGGTTGCAGAAACGGGTAGCTTTCAAGAAGCAGCGCGAAAATGTAACGTCACTCAATCAACAGTCAGTCGGCAAGTACAAGCCTTAGAAACAGAAGTCGGTGCCCCCCTATTCCATCGTAGCAACCAAGCCAAACTCACCCTAGCAGGGGAATGTTTGTGGCCTTATGCTCGGAAAATTTGCCAAGCTTGGGAAAATGCCACCCAAGAAATATCCGAAATGCTAGCCGGAAAACAGCAAGAATTATGTGTCGCAGCTATTCACTCCGTCTGTGCTGCCTACCTCCCTCCAGTCTTAGAAAGATTTTGTCGCCACTATCCAGAAGTAAAATTACGAGTAACTGCTCTAGGAAGCGATCGAACCCTAAAAGTTCTCAAAGACGGTTTAGTAGATATTGCCATAGTAATGAATAACCGCTTATTCACCACCAGTCCAGAAATGGTAGTGGATGTCCTCTATACCGAACCTATAGAAGTATTAATGGCAGCAAACCATCCCCTCACGGAATATGAACAAATACCCTGGGCGGAACTTATTCACTACCCCCAAGTCGTCTTCAAAGATGGCTATGGAATGCAGAGATTAGTCAAAGAACAATTTGAGCGACTAGGAGCAAAACTCAATGCAGTATTAGAGTTAAATACCCTTGATGCTTTCCGAGGAGTAGTGCGACAAGGAAATTTAATTGCTCTACTACCCCATTCAGCTTTACTTGATGCCAAACTTGACCCCACTCTGGCTATTAGAAGTATAGATACGACTCCGACCAATTCTAAGATATCTTCAATAAAAGATTCTGTTTGGACTCGTGAAGTGGTAGTAGTGACAACTAGCGATCGGATAGAAATTCCACCAATAAAATATTTTTGGCAGTTAGTTAAAGAATTAATTCCTGGAGGAGTCAGGAAAGTTAAAAGTCAAAAGTCAAAAGTTAAAAGTAATCTGTGATATCAAATCCTGATAATTAGTTATTCTAGGTCATTGCGACTGGAACGGAGTGGAAGGAAGCAATCTCTAGTACCTCTGAGATTACCGAAAAATAAAGGTATAAAGCCTCTCCATGAATGGAGAAAAGAGAAAAAAAATCCTTTTACCCAATCCTCTTTTTTATAAGAAGAGGTAATTCTCAATTCTCAATTCTCAATTCTCAATTCTCAATTCTTGAACTCCTATCATCGCCATGACGACTTTTCAGCATTACAGTGCTTTTCAAGTTGATGAACCACATCTTCACAACCAAAACCTAGTAGGGAAGTTCCATGGAACGTCTCTACTATGGTCTACTGAAATGAAAACCGCTGTAACTAATTCTTAGTAATAAAAAAGTAATGATAGAGAATAGTTTTGATATCTTTAACTATAATTTAGAACTACCAACTAATTAATTGGAGAGATAAATCAAATGAGCGATCGCTTTCGAGAATTACTCAAAACTATTGGCAGTGGAACCCACACAGGGAAAAATTTAACTCGCCAAGAGGCAGCAGCAGCAATGCGGATGATGTTGTTAGGGGAAGCAACACCTGCCCAAATTGGTGCTTTCCTCATTGCTCACCGTATTAAACGCCCCACTGGTGAGGAGTTAGCAGGAATGTTAGATGCTTATAAGAAATTAGGGCCAAAACTCCAAAGTCAACCATCTATGGGTAGAGTGACAGTCTTAGGTTGTCCCTATGATGGGCGATCGCGTACTGCACCTATCACCCCACTCACTGCTTTAATTTTGGCAACTGCAGGAGTGTTTGTTGTGATGCACGGTGGAGCGCGGATGCCGACAAAAGAAGGAGTACCTTTTATTGAGATATGGCAAGGGTTGGGGGTTGAGTGGGGAAAATTATCACTGGTGCAGGTGCAAGAGGTATTTGAGCAGACTGGTTTAGGGTTTGTTTATCTACCAGAACATTTTCCCCAAGCAGATGTTTTAGTAGAATACCGTCGAGACATTGGTAAACGACCACCTCTAGCAACGATGGAATTAATTTGGGTGCCTTTTGTGGGAGAAGTTCATTTAGCTGCGGGATATGTTCACCCTCCTACAGAAGGTATGTTTCGTGAAGCTTTGAAATTACATGGTTTGAAGAATTATACAACCGTGAAGGGGTTAGAGGGGAGTTGCGACTTGCCACGGGATCGGACAGCTATTATTGGGGTATCGGTGTCATCTGGGTATAATGTCACGTTTGAACGTTTGTTGTTACATCCGATTGACTATGGTTGTGGAGGAAAGGAAGTAAAATTAGGTTCAACTGCTGAGTTAGTGGAGGAGATGCAGGGAGTTTTGCAGGGTAAGGGGAGTGAGTTAATGTCAGCAGCTATTTGGAATGGCGGTTTTTATTTGTGGCGTTGTGGAATTTGTTCTAATATTAACGAAGGTTTGTCGAAGGCGGAGAGTTTATTAAACAGTGGTGAAGTTAGGGAGAAGTTGAGAGAAATTAAGGCAAAAGTTTGGATGTAAATTTCGTAGGGTGCGTTAGAGAAACGTAACGCACCATAATTAATGACTTATTTGGAAAAGTTTGTTTGAGAATAAGAAGAGATGTGGCTTGAGTTGTGTTTTTTATCAGTGAGTTTTATTTTCTTATAGAATTAGTTTTTTTCCAGAAGTTCAAATTGTTTAAGTTGGAGTAATCTATCATTTATCAATTTACAAAAAGTATGTTAATCTAGAATATTCAAGTTTTAATTAAGAAAATTCACCAGTGATAATGTTACGTTTCATTTTTGCTCTACTACTTCCCTTATTTATATTAACTCTACTATTACTCTTAATATCTAATTATTCTATAATTAAAAAATGGCCGAGAAATATATTTTATACTTGGAAGAAGTTTCGAGAATTTCAAGAGGAAGAATATTATCAAACAATAGGTTTTTATAAATTAAAGTATAATTTTATCAAATATGAAAAGTATCAGCAAGAAATAAAAAAAGTCAAGAATAAGCAAAAAGAAATGTTAAAACAGGGAACAGCTAATCCAGCAATTTTATCTCATGCAACATGGCATAAAAATGGAGATTTGAGAGAAGGTAGACAAACAATAAATACTTTTAAGACATTGGCTCTGAAAGCTTTTAATGGTGAATGTAATGTAGCTATTGAGAAAGTAAAACATTATAATGCTAAAACACAAGCTCGAAATATTAATAAGTCTTTTGAGAGAATCAATCAATTATTAGATCAAATAAAGTGTGAAATTAACATTAAGTATTTAGAGTTAAAGTTAGAAGAGCTAGATTTAGTCCATGAATATCATATCAAAAAACAAGAAGAGAAAGAGGAGACTCAAAGACAACAAGCTCAAATACGACAAGAAGAAAAAGAAAGACGTGCTATAGAAGAAGAGAAAAAGAAAGCAGATAAAGAATTAAAACTTAGGGAAGAAGCTCTTGCAAAAGCTCGTCTTGAACGAGAAAAATTTATGGAAAATGATAAAGAAAAGATAGAAAGTTTGGAAACTAAAGTTCAACAATTAGAGAGAGAAGTTCAAGAAGCTCGCGATCATCAAAAGACAGTTACATACCGTCTCCGAATGGTTAAAGCAGGAAACATATATGTAATTTCTAATCTTGGTTCTTTTGGGGAAAATATATATAGAATTGGTAGTACACGAAGAAGAGTAGATAAATACATTAGCGAGCTAAATCCAGTGGTTCCCTTTCCATTTAATATTCATGCCATAATTTTTTCCGAAGACCGATTAGAAATGGAAAAACTATTACATCAGCATTTTGAGAATAAAAGAGAAAATAAAGTTAATGATAGAAGAGAGTTTTTAAGAGTTTCACTCACAGAATTAGAAA
>JAAUYK010204516.1_pt1 | contig 10482 bp, 7 predicted proteins | sample 7278021 | NCBI WGS metagenome assembly JAAUYK01 (sample SAMN14350223, study PRJNA611818) | marine sediment metagenome | isolation source: surface marine sediment (1.8m) | place: French Polynesia: Moorea | collected 2018-08
CGCGAGACCCGCCGCATCCCGGTCCGCGACGTGGCTGGATCGCGCCGCCGGCGGTGCGGCGGTCGCGCGATCCCTGGTGCTGAACGGACTCGTCCTCGCGCTGTTGGCGCTCCTGCTCGTCTCGCGCGCCGGGGATCTCCGGGGGTCGGCACTGGTCATCGAGCCCATCGAGGTTCCCGCCGAGCTGCTCGAGAACGGCTACACGCCGCGGGCCGTCGCGCGGCGCCTGGGCGACGAGGTTCGCGCCCTGCGTACGGATCGCGAGGCGACGGCGGTCGGCGCGACCCCGCCGGCCTGGAGCGACACCCGACACGCGGTGGCGGAGCACGGGCCCTCGCTGGAAGGCCTGACGCGTGCGCTGCGGGAGCTGCTGGGGCGCCCCTCGCTGCGCATCTCCGGAGGGATCCTCTCGGACGGGAGGGAGCTGCGTCTCCGGCTCCGCTTCGGTGCCGGGGAGGCGCTGTTCGAGTCGACGGTCTCCGCCGAGGAAGGGCCGGACCCGCTGATCCGGCTCGGGGCGCGGGAGATCGTCAAGTTCAGCGATCCGCTGCGACTGGCCGGCATCCTCGCCGAGCGCGATCCGAATGCCGCGATCGATGCGATCGAGTACGGCCTCGCCCGAGGCGCCGGCGACGCGGAGGTCTACGCGTACGCGATCTGGGGCCGAGCGCTCGAGCACTGGGGCGCCAGCGAGCAGGCGTTGGAGAAGTACGAGCACGCGCTGCGCCTCGAGCCGGGACTCGGGGCCGTCCTGCTCCGGATCGGACGCATTCGCGCCCTCGAAGGGGATCTGGACGCGGCGATTGCGGGCTTCCGCCACGCCCTGGATCTCGACCCCCGTGACGCGGAGGCGCTGCGGGGATGGGCCGAGGCGCTCTCGGCGCGAGAAGCGTTCTCGGAGGCGCTCGAGAAGTTCGAGCGGGCGGCCGAGCTCGATCCCGACAACGTCGGCGTCCTGGTGGGATGGGGCAATGCGCTGGCGGCCGTCGGGCACTACGACACCGCGATCGAACGCTATCGGCGCGCCATCGAGCTCGACCCGGGCGATGCCCGGATCTTCAACAACTGGGGTGTCTCCGCACGCGCCCTCGCGGACCAGGCCGGTGCGGCAGAGCTGTTCCGGCGGGCTACGGAGCTCGATCCCAGCTACGCGATCGCCTTCAACAATCTCGGCGTCGCGCTCCGGGCCCTGGACGATCCGGACGGCGCCATCGCGAGCTACCGGCGCGCCACCGAGCTCGACCCCCGCTACGCCGCCGCGCACAACAACTGGGGCCTCGCCCTGATGGCGCGCGAGGAATTCGCCGAGGCGGCCGAGCGCTTCGCGGACGCCAATCGGGCCGCGCCCGGGGTGGCGGCGGTGCACTACAACTGGGGTCAGGCGCTGCAGACCCTGGGGGACGACCAGGGCGCCCTGGCGCGCTACCAGCGGGCCGTGGAGCTGGATCCGGAGAACTTTGCCTTCGTCACCCAGCGGATCGCGGGGCTTCAGGCCCCATCGAGGTAGCCCGGTGGGGCTTCGTGCCCCTTCAGCGGGATGGCAGCTTTCGCCCGTAACCTCCCTTGCATCGGGCATCTTTTCGATTGACTCCCCGCGCGGGAATCGGTTACCGTCCGCCCGTTCCCGCGAGTGTCGGCGCCATCCGCCGGCGCGAGCGGAGGGCGAATCGGCGCGAGATCGGCGCGAGATCGGTGCGAGATCGGGCCGGAATCGGGGTGGAAATCGGGCCGGAATCGGGTCCGAGATCGGGCCGAGCTTGCGAAGCACGGCGAGATCCGAGCACGGCGCTCCGTGTTCGGGTCAGGGGGAGGTCGGTGTGGGAATGAAGGACATCGAGGGGGTCTCCGGGCGCAGTGTCCTGGCCGCGTGGCTTGCAGGCCTCGTCCTGCTGGCGGCGACCGCCGCTTCCGCCGCTCACGTGTCGATCGATCCGCTCTTCACGCGTGCCGGTCTCCACTGGCAGTTCGAAGTCGCGCTCAACGTGCAGCTGGAACCCACCGAGGACATCCGGGCCTTCAACGTCGCGGTCCACTACGACCCCAGCGTCGTGAGCTTCGCGGACGTGGAGATCGGGGATCCGATTCTCGGGAACCAGCTCGAGCTCACCGGCCCCAGCCGGTTCACGGAATACGTCGCGCAGGGGGGCTGTTGCGGATACGCCTCCGTCACGATCTTCGACACGATCGAAGAGTCGGATTCCGTGGCGCGCGCCCTCGAGCTCGATGCCATCGAATCCAGCCAGGCGGACCAGTTCACGCTGGCCACGCTCCGCTTCTACGCCGACGAGATGGAGACGAGCGAGATCGTGCCCCAGGTCTACGGCCTATCGGGCCTGGACGGGCAGCTGCTGCCGACCACGTCCGAGGGCCTGATGCTCTACTCCGAGGACGAGGTGCCGCTCGGAGGGGGGAGCGGAGGCGGCGACGAGGTGTTCATCACGACCGAGATGCCCGAACCCCAGTCCGCTCTGCTCTTCTCGGTGGCGATCGCCGCCGGGGCCTGGCGCGCGAGGCGCCGCCGCTCCTAGGAGCAGCTCACCTTTCTCGCAGTCGGGGCCACCTGCAAGGGTGGAGTGCTCCGTCGCAAAGCGGTGGTCCCGGTATCTGATCGCGGCGCTCGCCTGGGTCGGAGTCCTGTGGTGCGGCGGGGCTGCGTCGGCGTTGCCGGTTTCGGTGTTCTTCGACGGGCCCGCGGATGCCTCCGGCCGACGTCTGGGCGTGAGCGCCACGTCCGCGGCAGCGGCCCAGGCCGCGGGACTGCCCTGGATCGCGCCCCGGGTCCTGCAAGACGCCCCCGCATCGCTGCGCCTGGTGATGGAGGAGATCACGCCCGCCGACGTCTCGATCAGTCCGCCCGGCCAGCCGCCCCGACACCAGGCGCTTGCGACCGGCTGGGTCGAGGCGGTCTCGGGATCGGGCGGCACAGGAGGAGGCGGGGCGCACGGATCCTCGCTCCACGTGGTGTTTCGATCGGCGGGGCCTGGACAGGCGATGCTGGAGGGAATCCCCACGCTGGTCGAGTACGACGAGACGCGCGTCGGGCTGTCGCTCGATCCGGCTCTCGGCTGGAAGCTGCTGCAGGTTCCCGATCCGGTACTCGGCGTGCTGAACCTGCCCGCGCTCGACGTGCCCGAGCCATCGCCCGGCGGAGGACCCGAGGCCTTCAGCGCGCTGGAGCTCGTGACCCAGTCCCTTCACGACGACGGCAAGGGCGGCGTGGTGTGGCCGAGGCTGCGCGCGGAGCTCGCGATGCTCGTCGTCCCCGAGAGCCAGACCGGCGCACTCCTGCTCTCCGGGCTGGTCCTGCTCGCGAGCCGGCAGCGCCAGCGCGGGCGCCGCCTCGCAGGCTCCTGAGCGTCCCCGCGGTTCCAGGGCGCTCCCAGCCTCTACAATCGGCGCCGGATCCGATGCAGCGCGCCGCTCCGACCCTGTTGTTGTGCCTGGGCATCGTCGCCTTCGGGGCGATGCTCTTCGGCCGCCTCGGCCATCCCCTGCTCTGGCAGGACGAGGCCGAGACCGTGATGTTCGGCAAGCGCGTGCTCGAGTACGGCTACCCGAAGGTGCACGGCCGGCGGAACGTCGTCTACGAGTTCGGTCCCAACATCGCGCTGGGCGTGAAGGAGCGCTCGGACGCCTACATCGGCAAGACCTGGGGTGATTTCTACCTCGCCGTTCCGGGCATCGTCTGGGCCGAGCGCGTCGACGACCTCCATGCGAAGACGCTGCGGCTGCGTCTGCCCTTTGCCGCGGCCGGCGCGCTCGGCATGCTCGCCATGCTCTGGGCGGTGCTGCCCGCCCTCCAGGGAGCTCGCGGCCGGACCGGCGCCTTCTCGGGCCTGTTCCTGCTGCTCGCAGCGACCACCCTGTCCCTCGTTCTCCACCTGAGAGAGGCGCGCTACTACCCGATTCTGGTTCTGGTTCTCGGTATCGTGCTCGGGCTTCATCTGCGTCGGGCGGTGTTCGACGCGATCCCCTTCCGCCGCTACGCGATTGCACAGGCGAGCGCGCTGTTCGCGCTCTTCCAGGTCTTCTACGCCGCCTGGTTCAGCGCGGTGCTGCTGCTGGGCGCGGAGCGAGTCGTCGCGAGCGCGCGTCGCGCAGAGCCGGAGCAGCGGTTTCGTCGCTGCACGCGCGAGCTGATCCCCCATTTCGCCTCCGTGGTGGCGGTGGCGCCGCTGCTCGGGTTCTTCGAGACCTTCAGCGTGGCGACGGAGTTCTCCAGGGACGTCGGGATCGGGATCGCGGGTCACGTCGGGAACCTGGGCCACATCTCGAAGCACTTCCTGCGCCACGAGATGCTGCTCCCCGCCATCGGGACCCGTCTGGCGCTGCTCGCCGCGGCGCGCTGGGCGGCGAGACGGGGCAGGGCGACCGTCCCGTCCCTCGCCCGGCGGGCATCGAGTCAGCTCGCGCTCTTCTCGATCGGCTACACGCTGCTGGGCTGCCTCAATCCGCTCGTCTACGAGCGCTACTTCGTCGCGCTGAGCCCGGTCGTCACGCTGATCTTCCTGCTGGATGCCTTCGAGCTGGTGGCGCTGGCGCAGCGGCTTCCGACCCGGTCGGGCGCGCCGAGGCGGCTCTGGAGGGCCGCTGCCCTGCCGGTCGGTCTGGCGCTGGCCAGCGTCGCGCTGCGCGCTCCAGAGATCGCAGGACGCGTCGGAGAGCTGCGGGAGCCGTACCGGGGGCCGCTGGACTTCGCGATCCCCTTCGTGAAGTCGCTCCATCCCCACCCGGAGCAGCTCGTGATTGCCACCAACTACGAGGCCCATCCGTTCATGGTCTACCTGGGCAGCCACGTGATCGTCGGGCTCAGCCTGAACAACATCGTCGCCGAGCGCGCTCTCGAGCCAGACGTGGTGATCCCCCGACGCCGCTGGCCGCGCAGCCTCCTCGAGCTGCGGCCCTTCCTCGCGCGCGGGGGCTTCGTGGAGCGCGCACTCCCGGTGCGCGATGTCCACTACAACAACGTGCCGGGCCTCTCTGCGCTGCCGACGACGCCCCAGGTCCACCTGTTCCGGACCCCGACCGCGGGCCCCGAAGAGCACGACGTGCGGCTGCGCGTCCATCACCGCCCGGACCTGCCGGGGGCGCTAGCGCCTCGTTCCGCTACGGAGCCTTGATGCTCTGGAGGCTCTGGATCTTGCCGAAGCGGATCAGGCGCACCAGGATCGGGTCGCCGCTCTCGAAGTCGAGTCCGCTGAACACGTAGGTCTCGTCCCGGAACGGACCGTTTCGGTACACCACCACGTCACGGCTCACAGGGGGAAGCTCGCTCACCAGCACCTCGAGATGGGTGACGATCGGCTCCTCCTCGGCGAAGTCCGCATCCGTGCAGGTCGGCTTCACCTCCACGTAGACTTCGCCCCGCGGCGTGAAGGCGGTGACCCGCCCGATCGAGATGCAGCCTCGGTCGGGCTGTGCGAAGGCGAGGACCGGCAGCAGCAGGGACGCCTGGAGGATGAGGGCGACGACGGTGGCTCGGCTCACGGATTCCTCTCTCGCCTTGTTTGTAGCACGGAATCGGCTTCGGTTACGCGCGCTTGACCGCCCGGGTCCGTCGCGCGGCCGCAACCGGCGCGCAGCGGGCGGCCGAGTCCTCCCGCCGGGCTCGCGCTTTCGGCGAGGGGCGCTTTGTTTCGATTCCGCCCGTCGCAAGCGCGTTCTCCCCGGGCGACCGGAGCGCGGCCGGGGCGACGCCCGCGCGCTGCAGATCGCTTCGAGGGGTTTGGCAGGGCGTTGGGCCGATGGTAGAAAGGCGGGGTGGCGACGAAGGGCGGCGCAGCGCTTCAATCCGAGCGGACGATTCGCGACTTCGGGGACCAGTGGGCGTACCACGGCGGGAACGACGGGTTCTACGGGTCCCTGGAGCTGTTGGCGGACGCCTTCGGCCCGCTGCTTCCCCTGGAGGCGTTGCAGGGCGCCCGGGTGGCCGACATCGGCAGCGGCGCCGGCCGCATCGTGCGCATGCTGATGCAGGCGGGCGCGGCCCGTGTGATCGCCGTCGAGCCCTCCCACGGCGTGGAGGTGCTGCGCCGGAATACCCGGGAGTTCGGAGACCGGGTCGAGGTGCTCCACGCGCCGGGCGACCTGTTGCCACCCGGGCTCGATCTCGACTACGTGGTCTCCATCGGTGTCGTGCAGTTCATCCCGGATCCGGAGCCGGTCCTGCGCGCGGCCCGTGCGGCGCTGCGTCCGGGGGGGCGCGTCGTCATCTGGGTCTACGCCCGCGGCGGTAGCCGGCTCTACCTCGCCCTGCTGACCGCGCTGCGCACGCTGACGCCCCACCTGCCGCACTGGGCGCTCTCGGCCCTTTGCAGCGCGCTCAACGTCGCGCTCGACTGCTACATCCTGGCCTGTCGCTGGCTGCCGCTTCCCCTGCACGCCTACGTGCGGAGCGTGCTCGCGCGCGTGACGCGGGACAAGCGCAAGCTCACCATCTACGACCAGCTCAATCCCAGCTACGTGAAGTTCTACGAAGCGGAGGAGCTGGTCGCGCTGCTCACGCGCTGCGGCTTCGAGGACGTTCGGGTGTACGACCGAAGCGGCTACAGCTGGACGGCCATCGGAACCCGAGCCTCCGCGTCCGAACCCCAGCATGTCTGAGCCGCACCGCGATCCCGCGCACGGCGCGACGCGCGCCCGACCCGACGATCCGCTGCTCTCGATCGTCGTCCCGGTGCTGAACGAGGAGGGCTGCATCGAAGAGCTGGCCCGACGCATCCGCGAGGTGCTGAGCGGGTCGGCCGTCCGCTACGAGATCCTGTTCGTCGACGACGGCAGCCGCGACCGCACGCCCCAGATCATCGCGGCGCTCCAGAGCGAGGATCCGGCACTCCGCACGATCCGCTTCACCCGGACCTTCGGGCATCAGGCCGCACTCGTGGCGGGGCTCCGCTACGCGCGGGGGGACGCGGTGGTGACGATGGACGGGGACCTCCAGCACCCGCCCGAGTTCCTGCCGCAGCTCCTGGCGGCGTGGCGCCGGGGCAGCGACGTCGTGCACACCGTGCGGCGCCTTCCCTCCGGCTCGAGACCCGGGGCGAAGGAGCGGGCGGCGCGCGCCTTCTACCGGTCGATGATGCTGCTCACGCAGGTTCCGGTCATCGCGGCCGGTGCCGACTTCCGGCTCCTGGATCGGCGCGTCGTCGATGCGTTCAACGCGTTGGAGGAGCACTTCGTCTTCGTGCGAGGCCTGATCCCGTGGCTGGGCTTTTCGGAGTGCTCGGTCCCGTACGAGGTAGGCCAGCGCTTCGCCGGACGCAGCAAGTACCGGCTCTCGCCCATGCTGCGCCTGGCCCTGGACGGCATCTTCTCGTTCTCCGTCCTTCCCCTGCGCCTGATCACCGTCCTCGGCCTGTTCACGACGCTGGCGGGTGTGGCCTACGGCGTGTTCTGGCTCGGCAGCTACTTCGCCGGACGCGTGGACGAGGCGGGCTGGACCTCGCTGGTGGTGCTGGTGCTGGTCTTCGGAGGCGTCCAGCTGCTCTCGATCGGCATCCTCAGCGAGTACGTGGGGCGGACCTACGACGAGGTCAAACGCCGTCCGCGCTACGTGATCGACTATCTGCGCGGCCTCGGACCCCCGTGAGCTGTGCCGTCTGCGGGGGGCATCCGGCGCGGCGCCTGTCTCGCAAGGGACCGGTCCAGATCCTGGCCTGTCCCGACTGCGGCCTGGCGTTCTGGACCCCACCGTCCGGCTTTCGGGCCGAGGACGTCTACGACGCCGACTACTTCTCGAGCTCCCGGGCCGAGCACGGCTACGACGACTACGGGGGGCTCGAGCGCTCCTTGCGCGCCACCTTCGCGCGCCGTCTGGCCCGACTGGAGCGACCGGCTCCGGGGGCCCGCCTGCTCGACGTGGGGGCGGCGTTCGGCTTCGCGGTGGCGGAGTCGCGGCGCGCCGGCTGGCGTGCCGTGGGGGTCGAGGTGTCCCGGGCGGCTGCCAGGCGGGCCGCCGCGCTCAACCCGGGCAGCGTGGTGGTCGGAAGCGCGTTGCGTCTTCCGTTCGAGACGGCCGGCTTCGACGTCGTCACGCTCTGGGACGTCCTCGAGCACCTCCCCGATCCCCACGGCGCCATCGCGGAGGTGTCCCGCGTCCTGCGTCCCGGCGGCCGCCTGGTCCTCACCACCGGCGACGTGGGGAGTGCCCTGGCCCGATTCTCGGGCTCTCGCTGGCACCTCTTCACGCTGCCCGAGCATCTCTTCTTCTACACGCGGCGCAGCCTGCGCCGGCTGCTCGGCGACCACCGTCTCGAGGTCGAACAGATCCGGGCGGACGCCTCCTACTACACGCTCGGCTACCTGGTCGAGCGCTTGCGCAAGTCGCTGCTGGGCCGCTCCGCCGCAAGTCCGGCGGCGTGGCCCGGCGCGGAGCTCTCGATCCCGGTGAATCTCTTCGACATCGTCACCGTGAAGGCCGTCAGAGGACGAGAGGGGTGAGCCGCGGACACGTCCCCCTCGCCGCCGTGGCGACGGGGACGGCGCTGCTGTGGTGGATCCTCGGTACCCAGGCCGCGCTGCCCCCGGATCATCGCGGAAGGGCCGAGTGGTCCGGCGACTTCCTGTCCTACTACCTCCCCAATGCGGAGCGCGCGGGCCAGCGCCTGGCGGAAGGGGCGCTGCCGCTCTGGAATCCCCATCAGGCGGCCGGAGCGCCCTTCCTGGCCACGCTCCAGCCCGGGGTCCTCTACCCGCCGAACTGGCTTCACGGGGTGCTGCCCGCGCAGGCGGCCTTCGTCGTGCTCGCCTTCCTGCACGTCGCTCTGGCGGCGCTGGCTACGGGGGCCCTGGCGGGAGCGCTGGGGGCATGCCCCTGGGGACGGGCCCTGGCCGGCCTCCTGTACGCGACCTCGCTTCAGGTGGCGGGGAGCGTCTGGTCGCCGCCGGTGCTGTACACCGCGGCCTGGGCGCCCGCCCTGGTGCTCGCCGTGGAGCGCTGCGTGGCCGGGGGATCGCTGAGATCGGGCTGCAGCCTGGCGCTGGTCCTCGCCCTGGCCCTGCTCGCCGGCTGGCCCTACAGCGTCGCGATCGTTCTGGTGGGCTCCGGAGTCTTCGCACTCCTACGCCTCGTCCCGTCGGCCTGGCGGGAGCGCCGACTGCCGCTTCGTCCGGTCGCTGCCCTGGCCGGCGGCGGGCTGGGCGGACTCCTGCTGGCGGCGCCGCAGCTGCTTCCGACCTGGGAGCTGCTCTCCCGGAGCTGTCGCGCCCTCGGATCGCTGATCGAGAGCCAGGCCATCTTCGTCGACGCGCCGCACGACCCCCGGGTCTTCCTGCGCTCGCTCCTGCGAAGCGGCACGAGCGACGGCGTCCCCGGACTCGTTGCGCTGGGGCTCGCCGCGGTGGCGCTGGTGTTCGGTCCCGGGCGGAGCCGCGTCGCGGCGCTCCTCGCCGCCGGGCTGCTGGGTCTGCTCGCGTCGTTCCCCCTGCACGCCCCGGTGTACGGCTGGCTGCGCTTCCTGCCGGTGCTCGGGGATTTCCGCTTTCCCTTCCGGTATCGGCTGCTCACGGCCCTGGCACTCGCGGTCGCGGCGGGGGTCGGCGTGTCCCGTCTCGAGGGGCGTCTCGCCACCCGCTCGCCCCGGGCTGCGCGGTTCGTGGTGCCCGTGGCCCTCGCCGTGGTGCTCGCCAGCGCGGCGGTTCCCGGCCTGCGCGCCGGGCGGCCCTTCGCGCGTAGCGCCCCGGCGCCGATCTCGATCGCCGCCGAGCTCGAGGCGATGGCCGAGGGCGACGAGCGGCCATGGGACGAGGGCCGGGTGTACTGGGCCAGACGCGCGGACAAGGTCCGCGGCTCGGACCCGGGTCGGGTCGTCCACGACATGGAGCCCCTTACGCTGGCCCGCACCGCACGCCTGCTCACCTTCTTCGAGGTCGGGCGTCCGCTCACGCTCCTCACGCTCGACCGGGGACGACGGCGGCGCTCTCCGGAGCGAGCCGACGCGGTCGCGGCGCCCTTCTACGGGTACACGAGGCTGCCGGAGGACGGCCGTCGGGCCGCGGTGCTCGATCTCTTCTCGGTCGGCACGGTGGTGGCGGAGAAGCCCCCGACGTGGGCCTACCGGCGCTATCGGCGCATCTCGCCCTACGGCGCGGAGCCCGTGGTGTTCGCCAATCCCCGGGCCCTGCCGCGGGCCTACCGCGTCCCGCGCGCGATCCCGGAGCCGCGCGATCCGCGCGCGGCGCTCGCACGGCTGACCTCAGCGGGCTTCGATCCGCGGCGGGTCGTGATGCTCGACGTCCCGCCTCCGAAGCTGACGCTGCGCGGGGCCCGGCCTCCGCCGGCTCCGAGCGGGACGGTGGAGATCGAGCTCGACGAGCCGGAACGCGTCCGCCTGCGGACGCGGGGGCCGGCCCCCGCGCTGGTCGTGCTCACCGACGCGGGCTTTCCGGGCTGGGAGGCCTACGTCGACGGCGCCCCGGCGCCACTGCTGCGCGCGAACTTCGCGTTCCGGGCGGTCGCCGTGCCGGCCGGCGAGCACATCGACG
>JAAUYK010015305.1_pt1 | contig 10481 bp, 8 predicted proteins | sample 7278021 | NCBI WGS metagenome assembly JAAUYK01 (sample SAMN14350223, study PRJNA611818) | marine sediment metagenome | isolation source: surface marine sediment (1.8m) | place: French Polynesia: Moorea | collected 2018-08
AAAGCTCAGAATTGCCGTCTTCGCCATTCAATTATATCTTCGAGGTACTGCGACACAATCTAACCTGCATATTGCACCTAACCTAACCTAACCTTTTTTGCAGAATGCTTACCCAGTCAACCAAAATGGAGTAAGGCTCGAGTAAGTACTCGAGCATTCCCTATGAAAACACTCGAGCGCCGTACAGATTAATTACTCGATCGGATTGCTCAAGTGGTGGACTGACTCGAGCCTTACTCGAGCGCGCGCTCGAGTAACTCGAGCGGGCGCTTGAGTCGGAGAGGAGTCGAAAACCCGTCGTTGAGCGGTCGCATACTGGTCTCATGCTCGAGTGAAATTTGTTCGTGATTGGTTAGGAACCAGTGGCGGACCGCTTGCGAAATGCGGATGGAATTGGATCGCCTCGGACCGGCGGGTTTGCGGCACGTACGCGGGATTGCTAAAAACGGTAAATCTGGAAAGGCTATACATCGTGTATTTTGGCGGTTTTTTATAGGTCTGAGGAGGGTTAGGAAACCGGCGCGTTTGCAATATGTATGGAATGGTCATCGCTACGGGAAATAGATCGATAGTAGGAAAAGAATGTAGAAAGGGGATAGGGAAAGCGGCAGGTTTGCGGGTGTATAGCTATAAAATTAATGTTCCTCCTCGCTGGACTCGGTAGATGAAAGCTGGTAGTCGTCTGGGTCTAGCTCGTCGTTGACGCCCTTCTTCGGGTAGGGCGGGTCTTCGCCCTTGAGGAAGTCGCTGAGGGACATGTCTGGAATGCCGGTAAACAGCGGGTTTGAGACCGGCTCTTGTTCTAGCACCTGTTGGGAAGCTGTGGCTGTGGTGACGACAAAGTCCATGCCGGAGGAGCCGGCGTTGTCAATGAGCTGGGTGGCTGGCTCATCTTCCACGTTGTCGTTGCTCACATTGGGCTCATCATGGCATTGGATGAGGGGCTCGCCGGCAAGCGGAGCGTTTGAGGCGCCACTGTTACCCCTTCTGGTGGACGACGAGGAGCGGGACTTGTCAGCATCAGACTTGTGGGCATCGTCGTCGAGGTCGCGGTTGGAGAGGGCAGCTGAGGAGCAGGAGGTCTCCGTGTCAGCCTCCTTAGGCGCTCCTTTCTGAAAATGTGAGAAGTATATATATGTAACCTGTTGCAAAGGGACGAGTTTGAAGCAGATCTTAAGAGCTGATCATACCTGCTTCTTGTACTTAATGCTGCTGAATTTTTGGCGGAGTTTCGCTTTGAACTCGTCCATGGTCATGCTGGTGTGCTTCAGCCGGATACGGGCCACCTTGAGGATGGCGTTGAAGATGGGCGCAGGTAGCGCGGCCTTGTCGCTCTTCTTATGCTCGCACGGGTACGTGTACCTCTTCTTGATGAGGCGCGGGGAGATAACAGCGGTCAGGACGTCCAAGGGGTACCTGCCGTTGTCCCTGAACTTGACCTCAAGGAGTCTGAAAAGAGAAGGGAAAGCGCAGGAAACGAGTTGGTTTTCGAAAGGGCAGAGGTAAGTCGAATGGTGAAAATGCAGTGGTGATAGGATTGCGTCGGGCGTGAGGGGATGGAAAAGACAGCCGGAACAGAAAGTCTGGCAAGAAACTGCTTGTTTGAGGGGGGTTTGCAGGGGAGGGAAAATGGTCAGAAATGGTAAGGCAGACGTCTTAGAATTTTCTCCATATTTCGCACAGTTGCAAACGAGCATCAAACCCGGCGCGTACTGAAGCACTGCAACTTGCTGACTGAGGAAGGAAATTATTGATGTTCAAGTTGCAGTGTATCGATCGTATTAAGTGGGTAAGTGTAGGGTAGGGCAGGTAGTCGGAAACCAGTTGATTGAAATTGCGTTGCGAATAGGTCATGGAGACGAAAAGTTTTGTTAATAGTCGTGTCGGGTACGGATCTATGACTGAAGAAGTTGGAAAGTAGGGGTGAGAGGGAAAATCAGCGGCTTTTCTGCGCGTTTGCAACTTTGCGAAATGTGGAGAAAAGGGCAAGGTATACGACTAAAGGTTTTTGCCGATTTATGAAGTGCGACTAACGCGTCGCAAACGGTCCGGATTTCTGAGGAAGAAAGGCCCACAGGTATAAGAACAGATGCTAAGGCAAGGCACAATTAAGAGCTAGGGGTTATAGAGAAGTGGGTTTGCGGGTTGTACGTACCTGTCGATTAGCTTGACCATTTGAGGGTCGCTTTCAATGTAGGCCTGGACATCGACGGTGGACGAGAGGGGGAAGACGAGTTCTTCGGTTATGTTGTTGGCAACCTCGCGAACCCTCTGTTCTTTGACGAGATCCATGATGCTGCCGAAATTCTCGTTGAAGTCCTCCACACATTTCGACATGAACATGACGGTGCCCTGAAGCCGGTCAATCCGCTTGTTGAGGTTCTTCTCGAGCTTCTCGATCCTCTCCTTGATCGCCGCGTACTGCTCGTCAATAATCTTGGCCCGCTTAGCAGCTTGACCGCCAGAAACCCCTTGCTTTGAACCTTCCACGCGGACGTCGATGTACTCGGCGAAGTCGAAAGCGAAGCCGTCAGCGTCAGTGCTCTGGGGAGCCGCAGGAGGCTGCAGTTCCTTTGGTGGGTGAACGCGATCCGATGCCAAAGTTCCGGCCTCAGTCCCATCACAAACCGGCGGGTCTGCGGGTGGGGGAAGAGCAGTCGGCAAGAGGACTTTCGCCCTCTTATTTGGGTCGGAGCCGCCAGCGCCGGTTTTAGCCTTCGCGGTGGCTAGCTTTCTCTTATTCACACCGACTATAGGAGAAATAAACACGAAAGAGAGGGAGAGCGAGATATATATGTAAAGAATTAAACACGAGTCTACCTTTGCTGGGAAAGGCTGTTTTCGGGGTCGAGGAAGCGTGGTCCGATGCAAACGCGTCGGTATCCGAGGACGATATGACTGGAGGCTTGTGGCGGGCGGAGGAGGCTCCGTAGCGGCTGAGCGGCTCGTTCATTTCACCGAAGTTCCGGCCCTTGAGGACGCGGCAGGGGAATTTCTCCACCGTCGAGGAGACTGTCGCGTCCATGGTCATGCCCGCCTTCAGGCAGTTGGAAACGTGCTCGTTTACGAGCATGTTGGCGCGGTTTCGTTCGTCGTTGGTGCAGGACTTGTGGGCCTTGGCGATGACGTGGTACATCTTCTTCTCCCTGTAGATTGGTAGCTGGATGGGCCGCAGCCTGAAGTTCTTGGACAGTTTGAGCCGGCCATGGTGAACGCTGCGAATGCCCGTGTTGTCGATGGTTATGCAGGAGCAATGTGGGATGTTGTTCCTGGGGTCGAGGTCCAAGATCAGGAGGTAGTTGTAGTCGTCGTCCCTTTCGTGCTCCATGGCTCCGCAAACGCGCCCTTTTTCGAGCAGCTGATTGGTAGGCGGGTAGCTGTCTGTCTGGAGGAAGTAAACAGAGGGAGAGGACGAAGTCACTATTTGTCTTAGCTAGCTTTTTAATCGCGCCTGCTGGAGAAAGAAGATGCCCTTTGGCGACAGGTCGTTCAACGTGAAGAGAAAGAAGGCCATGAGGCAAGAGAGAAAGAAGCGTCTTCGAGAAGCGTTTGTGAAGCCATCCGAACCTGAGGCTGAAGATCAGTTCGAGGCGGCTGCGGCGGACAATGGACAGGAGGAGGTTGGCCTTGAGGAGTGTGCCGCTGGCCCCCCTGACGGTTCCGTTTGCCTTGACGATGGTGCTCTTGAACTGGACGAGAGGGACATAAGTGAGGAAAGTTATGATTTCGATGGCGAGCCCGGCAGTGACGGTCATGGTGCGAGTGACGAAGAAGAGCGACTGGTTCGCGCCGCTCAACAAGACCAACTCTTCCGGCTTTTCGAAGACGAGGACGACGGAGTTGCCGTCCACGATGTCGGTCAGGTAGAGGCACTCGGAAACCCGCCCGTTTGCAGAGAGAAAGCTGTCGAGGATGCGTCAAACTTCTTTGTTGGCCTACAAGCTAGGCGAGACGTACCCCACTCCGTCTTGATGGACGTCATCCAGTACCTGCAGGCGAACGCCGAATCCGTCTCCGACCTGCTGAAAACGGGCACGCTACCAACCTATCGCTCTATGAGGTACAAGGTTTTGAAGCACGCGCCGAAGGTCATGCTCGACGTCGAAACAGAATCCGCCAACGGGATGTCGAGGACGTACAAGAAGCTGTTGCACTTCCCCCGGAAGGAGATCGAAACGAAGGGTTTGCGAGTCATCTATACGCACTACTACGTGAACCTGGAGGAAGTAAAGACGTTGCATGAACAGTCCCACAAAAGGGCAGTTAACCTCGAGAACATTGACATATCGATCGACGGTATTCCAGAAAGCAAAAGTTCGGGGTTGTCTATCGACGTGTTATCCATTCGTTTCGAAGGATGCGATAATATCTACAGTATAGGAATCATCCACCCGGCCAGGAAAGGCCTGAAGGGGAAGGACGAGATCTTGCTGCGGCCGTTCCTGGCGGAACTGGAGGACTCAGCGTTCAAGGTGAAGAAAGTGATCGCAGATGCCCCCAAACGCGCAGTTTTGCAAGGGCTAAAGAGCCACGCCGGAACTTTTGGCTGCCAATATTGTAAAGCTGCCAAAGTGAACGGAAAGTTTCCAAGTTCAACATTTCGAGGTCGGCCCCGTACAGACGGCGAAACCCGGATGGTTGCCGACGCGTTGGAAGCGGGAGAACACGTGGAAAACCCTTGTGGAGTGAAAGGGCCTAGCCCTCTTAAAAACATTCCCGGTCTGGACCTAATCAAAGACATTCCTACTGAAGCCATGCACCTTATCTCGCTCGGCGTCGTCAGGAGGATGATGCGCTGCACGTTCAACGTCGGTCCGAAGCTGGCGGTTGCGCACAAGCCAGCAGACGTCGAGCCGCTAAACAGGGCGTTGGCGAGGGTAAAGGGGATCTCAAACTTCCATCGTCAGCCTCGGGTATTCGACCCAGCCGTGTGGAAGGCGGAAGAGTACAGGAATTTCGTCCTCGGATACTGGCCCGTTCTGAGCGAGACCGCGCCGAGAGGAACATTGAAGGCATGGTTACTAACAGTTTACATTGTTCGCGGACTCTGCTTGCCGGACGCGCTCTACAACCGGCTCGATCGCGACGCCTTTGAGACGGAGCTCTTCCAGAGGTGGTACGTCACGTACGAGAAGGCGTTCGGCGTCGACCAGTGTACCTATAATCCCCACAACTTTACCCACTTGGACAAGGTGAGGCAACTTGGGCCGTTGTCGCATACATCGGCGTTGGCGTACGAGGATCACTACGCCACAATCAAACAGAACTACAAGGCGGGCACGACGTCGGTGGGTACCCAAGCGCTGCAAACCAGTTTGATCGCGACGATGGTCGGACACAAGTGCAAACCGACCTACCGCCTGAAAGTGAAAGTGACCTCAAAGGTGGATGATCGGTACATTTACCTTTCGGACGGCCGGATCTTCTTGCTCACGGAGATAGACGAGGGCGGCGGCAGAGTCCTCGGGAGGCGCGTTCCTCACCAACGCGTTTGCGGCCTCGTTGACGGGCTGGACTTCGCTGACGTTCTAGTGTTCCGTGTTGAGACGGCCAGGATCTGTCGGCAGGAAGAAACGATCGACCCGGGGAAAGTGTTGGGGAAGGTGCTCGTGGTGGGGAGCTATGGGTCCGTGATCCTCTGGTCGATGCTGCACCTTTGATTTGCTCGCCACGAACAAATTCGTTTGAGACGCCGTCACGATCGATTGAACGCCAAGACGTTAACAAAATTTAAACTGCGACCGCCGACAGCTGACACTTCGGCCTAGCCTGCCCTGTCTGCCTCAGTAGCAGGCTGCCTGACCGCTCGCGCAGCCGACGGCGCCAAAATCAAGTGCACTGCAGGCAGCCGCCTGTTGTTTGTCTGCCTAACCAGCCCGTTTGCTGTTGGCTGCCTCACACCCCAAATACGTGGGGGATTCAGCTGCTATCTTCCTCTTCCGGTATATTCAACAAGTTAAGTGCGGTCGATTACGTGAGGTCTGCGAAAATCCACTAAGTTCGACAAAATCCTATCGAAATGGCTTCCACGAAGCGCCATGGACGCCCCGCAAAGGACCCGGTCCTCATCTCCAGCGACGAGTCCGACGATGCCTCCTCCATGTCCGACACGGACTCCGATTTCGACGCCAAGCTCAGCAACCGGGCCTGCGACAGGGAGGAGGCGGAGACCGCCCTCGAACGGGCCGTTGAGAAGGCCAAATCAAGCCTCGCCAACTTCCGGAAGCAGGCGGCCGAGGAGGCCGACCTCGACCGCATCGCGCTGGCCCTGAAGAAGAGGCAGAAGAAGATCGACAAGAAGGGCGAGGCTGCGAGGAAGGCCATCAAGGGTGAAGCAGTCGATGAGCCGACGGTCTGCGACAAGTCCGACAAACTCACGAGAGACCAGCTCTTCGTCCAGGCGTCGACGAAGTTGGCGAAGCGCGTCCTGGAGGTTATGGTGGCCGACGGAATTGTAGACGGAGCGGTCCTCGACGCTCTCGACGAGAACGACCCTCCCCCTCCGCATCGCGCGGTCAACCACGAAGAGGAGCTGCTCTTCGCGTGCATCCCGGAGCAGCTGCGCACCGAGGGGTTTGCATCCGTCGATACGTCGTTCCCCCTGTTCGAGCCGCCGAACATGGGTGAGGCCGAAGACCAGAATGATCAGCAGAGGCTGTTCGGTGAGGCGATCAAGAAGATGTTCGAAGCAATGGGGGCCCTCAACGACAAGTTGGAGCACCTCGTCAAGGTGCAGCAGATCCACACTCTAGCTCATCTCGCTAACATCAGGGCGACCGGTCTGCTGCGCGTCCTCTGCCTGAAGGACGGCGCCAGGAGAGACAAGGTGCACACGAACCTCCTGATCTCCATGAAGTCCATCGTCCTGGGCTCAGACCCCGAACTGAAGGATCTGCCGTTCCGCACCGTGTCGAAGACCGAGGCGTTCTTCCTGGACATCAACCACATCATCAAGCTCGGCCACTTCCTCTTCGTGTTCGTGGAGTACGACAGGTTCTACGTGTCCAGGCTCCTCGACACCATCTTCAGCATCCACCTTCAGAGGGACATTTACTGGAAAAGTGGAACAGCCAACAACGGGTGCGTTTCCGACTTGCTTTCTTCAAACCTAAGTCTCCTGAACCCTATATGTATTTTTCCTCATATCTTTCCATTCAGAGTTCTGCCTCCCGGAGCCGTGCGTCTGCCGCGCTACATAGAGACTTTCATTCAGGGCGTGGCGAAGGCGGCCCACGACTTCGCAAATGTCAACACGGGCTCCGTCTTCAACCTGTCGAAGTTCAACAAGGACTGCAGGAAGTTACTATACAACACGGAGAGGAATGAGCAGCGTCGCAAAGCCACCGAGAACAAGCCGGTCTCCGTGCCCTTGGTCCCCTCTGCCGCTAAGACCGCCACTCCTGCCCGCGAGGACAGCACCCTGCCCGACGACGCGGACGAGTTCTTCAACTTCAAGCGCTCCGCGAAGCCCCCCGCCACGGAGGCCTCACCGAAGCCTGAGCTCCTGAAGAAGGAAGATGACCAGGGCAAAGCCAGCGGTGAAGGTACTGAAAGCGAGGCGGGGAACGACTCATCGACGAAATGCAACGAAAAGAAGAGGAAGGCCAACTCCCCCGGAAACCAGCCGCCTTCCAAGCGCTCCCTGCAGCGCGCCTGCGTCATGGACCACTTGAAGAGCGTGGTCGAAGACGGGATGAACGTCGACGACATAATCAACCTGCTCCGCTCCTACGCAAAGGCCCTGGGCCACAGGAAGGGCTACATTCTCGCCTGCAAGGACGTGAAGCTGTTCGTTCGCGAGCTCCAGGACAACGACGGCGAGGACGACATCATGGAAATAGCGTCCAACTACAGCGCCGCCCTCACGAAGCTCCCCGCGATCCTGGAGTAGGAGACGAGCAGGAAACGAGACTTTAAGATGTGCAACGAGGAAACGAGCTCTACATACGAAGACGGGAATTCCATCATTTCGGCTTATGAAACGTGTCAACTACATTATATATGTACTTAGCTAGGGTATTAACAGATCGCATTAAAAAGAAGCGTTTGAGACGCTTCCGAAACCCCCTCCACCTAAATTCAGAATACGTGTAACAAGAAGTTTAACTAGCCGTCCTCTTCCTTTTTTCAGATAGAGCTCCACCATCCACTTCGCAGCCTCGCCCTCGCCCTCAGCTAACGCTTCCACATCGCCTCCCACCGACGGGTTTTCGGCCACCCTCACTGCAGTAAGTGTGAATAAGCCAAAGTTACCCTGTTGATTACTCGCGAATTTTTACAAGTCCCATGTCAAGAACTTAAATTTGCCGCCTTTTTTTCCCGCCAAATCCCCACTCAGTAGGGCTCAGTCAGGAGTCAGCTAGCTTTCTATTTCCTCTTTCCTCATTTGCAGTGAACTGAGGATTAGTTCGGACGGCTTCGCCATGGCGGACACAAATCCGCCGAAAACCACCGGATCCGCGACGACATCGGCGACGACGGCGACCACAACGGCGCCCACAACTACTCAGGAGGCCATGGCTCAGCCTGCTCCCGACGTCGTACCCTCGACGTCGCGCCAGCATCACCCCGGCCTGATGCCCATTCAGCCGATGCCCATCCGGCCCGCGGGACCCAAGGTCTCGGCCACGGTTGAGAGGACGTCGACCACGACGACCAAGGTAATGATAACAGTCGCAAACGCTCCATTTCGCAACGCTTAATCTACGTAACTTTTAAATTCCCAGCTTTCGACGACTCAGGAGAACATGCCGCCCACTCTGCCCGGCTTCGACCACACCAGGTACACCTGGGTCCAGACGGCTCCGGGCAAATGGACCGTCGAGGAGAAGGTGCCGGAACCCCACCCGTTTGCGAACTACGGCCCCTCCATCCGCGACCTCGTCGGCGGCGACTTGGACTTGACCATGGGCGGTGGCGTCCACTTCCATCCCGGCGACGTCTCTCCGAGGGAGGAGCCGCCCAGATACGGTGGTAAGTTCTTTATCGCATCAAACCCGTTGGTTTCCTTCAATATACTTAACTTGCAGGAGACGAGACTGGCGCCGACAGTCCGGCGCATCTCGCCATGGCCGGGAACATCCCTCAGGGTCAGGGTCCCCCGGAACCGGACGACGGCGAACTTCAGCGGCCCCCGGTGTGCGCCATCGATCAGCGCGTAGAGCGCCGCCAAGCCGCCGATCTTCAGAGGGAAGCCCAAGAGGCCACGATCGCCGCCCAGCTCGCCGCTGAGGAACAAGAGGAGCCACAGCAGCCGAAAGTGAGTCGCAAACGCCCCGCTTTTCGATAGAATAGACTGTAAGATCTTATCAATTCCTTTACAAGGACAAGCAGCCGAGTGCTGAGGATCCCGACAAGGGTACAAGTGGCACAAAGGGACAGAAGGGGGAGAAGGAAAAGCCGAAGGTAAGCCGAAAACGGTCCGATTTTCAATAGCGACCTTACTCTTACTACACCATTCAACCCCATGTAGAAGGTTCTCCTGCCCGTGGAAGAGGATCCAGGCGAGGGACCGAGTGGCACTGCGGGACAGAAGGGGGAGAAAGCTAAGTACCCGAAGGTAAGCCGAAAACGCATTGGTTTCCTATTTCTTTCCCACCTCTAATTTGTATCTTTCTCGCTAGCCTCCCCACACGTCCGGCTACATGACTCGCAAAGCCCTGAAGGAGGCCGAGAAGGAGGAGCGTGAGGTCATCGTGCTGTCCGACGATGACGACGAAGACGACGAAATGGAGCAGGGCCTCAAGCCCTTCCAGAACGTGACCGGCGACTATGAAGGCATCCCCGTTGATACAACGACCGCTGAAGTAAGTTGCAAACGCGTTGCTTCGAGAGGAGTCGATCTTACTTGACCCACCACTTTTCTCTCCAGTTCCAAGCGGCCGCCGAGGCTAATGCCGCACAGATCCTGAACATACCCGCCGAACAAGTTGCCGGCCGAAGCACGGAGGCGAACAAACTGGCCGCGGAGCAGGCAGAGCAGGAGCTCTTCGAACGGGCCGGTTTGGATGCTCCCGACGACGACGACGCTCCTACAGATGGCCAGCGTGCTCTGGCGGCCACGCAGTACAAGGGTATGAAGCCCGTGGATGTCCTCCACCTCAACACGAAGTGGACGAAGCAAGGTGTGGGCCAGATCATGGGCTTCAGGAAGGAACTGGCTGGTTTCCGAACCGTCCAGCAGATGCACTCGTCGACCCTGCACGAGCTCTGCGACACGCTCGCCCAGATCAGAAGGCAGCTCTCCACCTTCGAGCAACACGGGATCCTACCTGGAGAGCTCGCCGCTAACCCGGATCTCAATCCGCTCCTTGGTATGCCGGAAACCCGTCGCTTTCATACGCTTCGACTTCACTCATTCGATCACTTCCTTCCTTACAGCCACTCACCTCCCCTTCACGAGCCAGGAGCAGGTGCTGCACTTCTTCGACAGCTTCGAACGCACAGTTGCGCTGCAGAAGTACGTCATCCGCAACAACGAC